>Ga0307378_10005733_pt1 | contig 17207 bp, 14 predicted proteins | sample UN1MG_FD_202238 | JGI IMG/M metagenome (GOLD analysis project Ga0307378, IMG submission 202238) | Soil microbial communities from Risofladan, Vaasa, Finland - UN-1 | ecosystem: Environmental > Terrestrial > Soil > Coastal area > Acid sulfate soil | place: Finland: Risofladan, Vaasa | collected... | reverse complement strand
AGGGCAGGAGGTGGTGAAGGTGAAGAGAAGTATAGAAGATCCATTCAGGCTCTCTATAGTAAATATCTCTCTCGTGGAGACATCCTGGAGCGGAATGCTTCTCCATTCCTGGGTTTCATCGACACCGGAGGCATACCCTGTCTCCTCCCGGATACACCCGCAGGCCGCAATGCATATTGAAAGAACAAGAATCAGCGTAAAAATACACAGATAACTGCAGGATCCCCCTCCCGAATTCATACCAATAGATAGCCGAGATATGATAAATACATTATTTCCGTTGAAAAACTAGGGGATTGTCTGAATTCCACGATCCACCATTATAAAATCAAATGATGTCCCGCCAGGCCTGGAACGATGTTTCACCAATGTACAGCGTCGGTGAGAATTGAGGCGTTCAGTCCGGAGGATCACTTTTGAGATATGCTCAAGTGCGGTTCCTCCAAGTCCTGCAAACATATTTTTTTTCAGGTCCATATAGACCTGGTTGGTAATAAGAACCGGTATTTGATAGCGTTTTGCATAGCCGAGGAGGTGGATTACCTGCCGGGTCAGTTTTTGCATGGCCTCTTTTCCCTTATCGAGCCGGGTCCGGTACAGGCCTGTTGCAGAATCCATGACGATAAGGCCTATCTGTCCGCCCTTCAGCACTGTCTCCATCCTGCCGATCATGGCCCCCTGCTGGTCAAAGTCTTCCGGCTCAAAAAGGTAGAGATCGCGTGCCAGATCCTGGGCGTCCGCCCCGGCAACCTGCCTGAACCGTTCAATGGAAAACCCTTCGCTGTCCATAAAAATTACGCCCTTTCCTGATTTTAGACAGTTGACTGCGGCCATTATGCACAGTGTGCTTTTCCCGCTGGCCGGTTCCCCAAATATCTGCGTGAGAACTTTTCGCTCCAGTCCCCCACCCATCAGGTCATCCAGTGCGGAATTTCCAGTACTCGCCTTCTCTGCCGTCATGAGGCCTGCCCGACCCGTTTCCAGGCCTCGTGTTCCACTATCTTTTTTACTTCCCTGACCGGCATGTCCAAATCCCGGGCCCAATCACGTACTTGATCGAATTCAGCTTTAAGGGAAAAAATATTCTCTCCTATTTTTCCGTATTTGACAGAAATATCTCTGATAGTGCCTTTAATCTCCACACGAACCTTTTCCTGGGACCGTGCGGCAACAAACCTGTGAACGCTGGGAATGCATCTGATACCAAGTGTTCCCAGTTCCTTTGCCATAAGAGTAGCCAGAGTCCCACCCTGACCCTGCGGTGACACAACTCTCACCAGAAACCCCCCTCTTCCCTTCTTCATGATACAGGGAATTGCACTGACGTCACGGGCACCCTTTTCCATGAGACGTTGCAGTGCAGAGGAGAGCACTTCACCATCCACATCATCCACATTGGTTTCCAGAACTTCGACCATATCGCAGGGTGGGTCGGCAGACGTTTCCATCAACATCACTCTCAGGACATTGGGAATGGTCGGATTGTCTTTACTGCCGGCGCCGTATCCAATATGTGTTATTCCGCCCTCTCCGATTTCTGTACGAAAAGAGTTCGAAAATTCGGCCAGTAAGGCTGCACCGGTAGGTGTACAGAGCTCACCGTCTTCTGCCGTCCCCATCGTCACCTGCACCCCGGATTGTCGAAAAATTTCAAGGGTGGCAGGGGCCGGTACAGGATAGGTGCCATGAGCGCCTGTAAGCATACCCCCTCCAAGTGCGACAGGCTGAACCACAACTCCATCGATATGGAGTGAAAAGAGGGCTGTACATGCACCTACCACATCAGCTACCGCATCATCGGCACCGACCTCATGAAAATGCGGAGTGGACCCGTGAATCTTTTCTTCTGCATCGGCGATTCTAAAAAAGACTTTTATGGCCATATTCACCGCTTCTACCGGAGCATCTGCCACCTTTACCCTCTGAAGGACCTCCTCGAGTGTTCTCTGTGTGGAAGTAGCATTCGTATTTACTTTCATTGCCCTGATTCCAGCCCGATTCACGAATGTGAACTCGGGATTTCCCACCACAGATGACATTGCTTTTTCCACCAGGTCACGGTCCGCATCCAGATGGAGAAGAGCGGCAGTGATCATATCACCTGCAGCACCGCGGAATGGATCGAAGATAAGGACTCTCATAAATCAACAGTACTTATAAATCCCTGTGTATATGACCTTTAAGGTGATGCCTGAAATTCATCTGAAGGTTGATAGCGCATATCCGGGCGATCAGGGAGGAGGTAAGGCAAGACTTGATCCGGAGACGATGCTTTACCTGAAGATATCTCCAGGGGATATCGTTGCAGTAGAAGGCAAACGCCGTACTGTTGCCAAGGTATGGCGGGCTCTGGTGGAAGATTGGAACCAGAATAAGATAAGAATAGATAATTTTACCCGTATGAATGCCGGGGTGAGCATAGGCGATACGATCAGAATCTCCACAATAAAAGATGAAATCGAAGCACAAAAGGTGGTGCTTGCTCCCCCCGAAGATCTCCCCCGCAATATACCAATAGCCAATAATCCCAATGCACTGAATGCATTGATCGATTTTCCGGTGATCAAGAACGATTCGGTTCCCATCATGATAGGGCTCCCATTCCTGCAACCTCAGATTGTTTCTTATAAAGTAGTGGATATTGAACCTGAAAATGCAATCATTATCACAAAAAATACCCAGATTGAGTTCTCCGAAAAACCTGCCGCGGGCTTCGAAGGCTTAAAAAGAATTTCATATGAAGACATCGGTGGACTAAAAGACGAACTCCAGCGGGTCAGGGAGATGATCGAACTCCCGATGAGGCACCCGGAATTGTTCCAGAAACTGGGGATAGAGCCCCCTAAAGGGGTTCTCCTGTATGGCCCTCCCGGGACCGGAAAGACCCTTATCGCAAAAGCTGTGGCCAGTGAGAGCGGGGCTCATTTCATTTCCATTGCCGGTCCGGAAGTTATCTCCAAATATTATGGGGAAAGTGAGCAGAAGCTTCGTGAGATCTTTGAAGAAGCCGAACAGAACGCCCCCTCAATCATCTTTATCGATGAACTCGACTCCATCACCCCGAGACGGGAGGAAGTCACCGGCGAAGTGGAACGAAGGGTCGTAGCCCAGCTTCTTACCATGATGGACGGTCTTGAGGAAAGGGGACAGGTCGTCGTCATCGGGGCTACTAACAGGGTCGATGCAATTGATCCTGCATTACGACGACCGGGCCGGTTCGACAGGGAAATTGAGATAGGGGTTCCCACTGAACCAGACAGGATCGATATCCTGAAAATCCATACCAGAGGAATGCCCCTTTCGGATGTGGACCTCGACACTCTCGGTCAGCATACCCATGGATTTGTTGGTGCGGATCTCGCCGCTTTGGCTCGTGAGGCGGGTATACGGGCATTGCGGAGGTATTTGCCTGAGATTGACCTTGAAGCCGATGAGATCTCACAGGAAATCCTGGACCGGCTGGAAGTGGTCCCCGGAGATTTCAGGAACGCATTGCGTGACGTAAGTCCCAGTGCCATGAGGGAAGTGATGCTTGAGGTATCGCACGTGACCTGGGAAGACGTGGGAGGCCTCGAAGAAGCGAAGCAGGAAGTGAGGGAAGCGGTGGAGTTACCTCTCACTGAAAGGGAGAGGTTTGAGGAACTGGGCATCAGGCCACCAAGGGGCGTATTATTGTATGGCCCTCCCGGGACCGGGAAGACGCTTATTGCGAAAGCGGTTGCAAATGAGAGCGGTGCGAATTTCATCGCCATCAGGGGCCCCCAGCTTCTTTCCAAATGGGTAGGGGAGAGCGAGAGGGCAGTGAGAGAGGTATTTAAAAAGGCCCGCCAGGTTGCCCCTTCAATCATCTTCTTTGATGAACTGGACGCACTGGCCCCCACAAGGGGTGGCGAGGCAGGATCTCATGTGATGGAGAGCGTCTTAAACCAGCTTCTCACCGAGGTTGACGGGCTTGAAGAACTCAAAGATGTGGTTGTGATTGGCGCCACAAACCAGCCGACACTTGTTGATCCTGCACTCCTGAGAGCAGGAAGATTTGACCGCCTGGTTTACATCGGCGAGCCGAATATCGATGACAGGAAGAACATACTGGGTATTCATATCAGGTATATGCCTATTGAAGGATCGGCACTCGAAAAACTGGTTGAAATGACCGGGCACTTCGATGAAGCAGGCCTGGATGACATTCTTGAACATTCCGGTAATAACAGAAGCATCACTATTGATGAGTATTTGGCCATTATTGAATCAATGAAACAAGGAGATACAGTGCCCTTAAACAGGGGTCATCGTCGAAAACATCTGGTTGATGGAATGGCCGGGCGAGGGCTTGCCCTTGATGATGAACAAAGGGAATTATTGGTTTCTTCGATTGCAAAAAAGACTGAAGGATATGTGGGATCGGATCTGGAAACATTGTGCAGGGAGGCAGGAATTTTTGCCATGCGTGAGCAGGCAAAAACTGTTACAGAAAAGCACTTTGAGGCAAGTATAGAAAAGGTCCACCCCACCATGAACGAGAGGCTCAGGGACTCTTATGGACGTATTCGTCAGTACTTCAAGGGAGGACTTCCTGAGGCAGTACAACCGCCGGAATATCAATAATCCTTTTTGATGGCCAGGTAAAAAGTATTCAGATGTGCAAAAAAATCCATCAATGTACAATTCCTTAACAAAAGCAGGTGAAGAGGTCCTTTTATGCCCAATATTACGTCATTTTTTGATAATAATGCCCTTGATTCAAAAGTTCCCGCACTGATATCGCCGCGAACCGGGGAAACTTTTGGTTTTCCCCAATTTAATGAAAGAGTGATGGGACTCACTTCTGTCCTGATAGATGGTGGAATTAAAAAAGGGGACAGGGTGTGCATTTTTCTTGATTCGTCCCCTGAATACCTTTTTTCTTATTTTGCTATCTGGAGGATCGGAGCGATCGCCGTTCCTGCAAATATCGCGTATCGGGAGGGGGAACTCATCTATGTTGTGGAGAATTCGGGTTCACGCGCAATTATTCATGACGGAGTGAAGGGAATACAGATGATGGAAAAGGCGTGTGTGAGGCTGCCCGGACTCGAGGTAGAGGTAAGGGCAGATCTCGCTGGTAGTGCGGAATATATCCCCCCCGCTTACTGCGCCTTCGATGATATCTGCCAGTTGCAGTATACTGCCGGTACCACAGGGCGTCCGAAAGGAGCTGTTCTCACACATGGAAACTGGATGGCAGCCCTTGAAGCAGAAAAGGATGTCCTCGAACTGAGGAAAGGGGATGTGTATCTGGGCATATATCCCATGGGTCACGTGGGCGTCAGCTGGGGAATTTCGGTACTCCGGGCAGGAGGTACCTATGTGATAATGGAGCGGTTCAGCGAACAGGAGTATCTCGATCTTTGCAGGCAGAATAAGGTCACAGTGCTTGCAGGCATGCCTCCAGTTATTCATGGTCTCTGCCAGGCACCGCCTGGAACCGAGGAAGCCCTCCGGAGTGTCAGGGTAATTATCAGTGGAGGGGGCCAATTGCTACCATCAATATGGGAGGAATTCGACCGGAGATTCCACATCCCGGTTGCCAATGCCTATGGCCTATCAGAGACCATAGTGGTGGGGTCAGGAACAGCAACCCTGCCTGGTAATCCGGCGCTTTCCAGCGAATACCGGAGTGTCGGTATACCTGCAGGATATACCGAAATCAGGATCGTTGATGAAGGTGATCCGGATATAATCCTCCCTGCAGGGGAAACAGGAGAGATTGCTATACGCGGCCCTTCGGTTGCCAGAGGTTACTGGAACATGCCCCGGGAATCGGAAGAATACTTCCTCGCTGACGGATGGTTCCTTTCGGGAGATGTGGGACATCTGGATGAGCACGGTATCCTGTACATCACAGACCGCAAAAAAGACATGATCATCATGTCAGGGTGGAAAATTTATCCTACAGAAGTTGAAAACGTCATCCTCCAGCATCCAAAAATTGCAGATGTTGCTGTATTCGGGGTTCCTGACAAGAGGCGGGGAGAAATGCCTGTTGCAGCCGTGGTGTTAAAACCCGGGGTATCTTTCTTAAAAGACGAACTTGAGCAGTATTGCAGGTCCAGAATGGCCGGGTACAAGATTCCAAGGCAAATGATCGTAATGGATGCCCTCCCCCGTGTACATGGCTGGAAACTCCTTCGCAGAATTCTCAAAGAAGAGTATTCACAGGGAATTCATCCCGGAGAAGACTTATCATAATGTATAAGAAATATTAATAAAAGGAGCAGTCTCCATTGGCGAAGGAAAACAAAAGGTCGACAGGTATTGCCGGTCTTGACCTGGCTCTGGATGGAGGGTACCCATATGGGACCACTATTGTTGTTCTGGGTTCACCGCTGGCAGGAATTGATCACATGGCCCGCCAGTTCTGGAGTAAAGAGAAGGAGAACGGCACGTATCTCATGATTGACGGGGAGATCGAACCCGGTATGACAGATGCCCGGGGTGTCACTCCTGATAAAATTCCATCAATATGTACCGGAGATCGGGTTGTTCTTGATTCTCTCTCCTCACTCATTCTCCTCTATGGGATTGATGAGGCGGTTTCGTTCATGAATGCTGCAAAAAAAGATGCAGAATCAAGCAATGGAAATATCATGTTTCTTCTCTACAGTGAACTGCACCAGCCGCAGGAGGAAATCCGCATCCTTCGTATGGCTGATGTTGTTCTGGAGCTGAAAGAAGTGATTTTTATGAACGAGATAGAGCGTCAGCTGGCTGTTCATAAAATTAAGAAAATGGCGGTGCCAAAAAGACTAATTCCCTTTAATATTACAGAAAAAGGCATTGAGCTCTCTACAACTTCAAGAGTAGTATAAGGGCCGAATATTGTTTTTCATAGAAGATCTTTTCTCACTTCTTTTGCAGCAGTGACCATGTGAGCCAGTTTCTCAAACGCACTCTTCCTGGGAAGCATACGCAACCCGCAGTCAGGATCCAGGAGAAGCTTTTCGGGACCAAACACCTCAATTGCGGAATCTATACGATCCCGTACGGTCTGTATGCTCTCCACCACGGCGCTGCTGGAATCAATGCACCCAAAACCAATCATCCTCCCTTTCAGGTCTTTCTCTCCTAATATTTCGAGATTTCTTGCATTCCTGGAGAATTCGAAATCAAATATTGCAACCGGGAGGGAAAGGATATCATCTATCACCATGGAGAGGTCTCCACATACATGCAGACACACCGGAATACCAAGACTTGAAATGATGGCCGAGAGCGCTTCCTTCCCTGCCGGGAGGTCTGCAATACCAGTGGAAAATATAGGTTCATCTATCTGTACCATGCAAACTCCTGCCTCTTCCAGAGCAACCGCTTCCCTGGCAAGGGCTCCGGCCAGATCCATGGCAAGCTCCCCCCGGTTCCTGTAAATTGGAGTACTGATGTGGAGAGCATGGGAGAGAGTGGTGGGCCCGGTTAAGATTCCTTTCACGTAACTGGTTTTTGAAAGGGCATATTTTGTATCAGAGACAGAAATGGTCCCTGAAGCGGGCATAACTTTTCCAATTACATCCTGGCCTCTGATACCAGGCAACCTGGCAGTAAAGGCCCGGACCATATCCCCTCTCACCTGCCCATCTGAAATGATGTCAATTCCGGCTTTTAATTGATCATCAACTGCTGTTCTTACTGCTGACCGCATAGGGTCGAGGAAATTGGTGATGCCACTCGTTCCAACTGCAGGATAACTACCCACCACGGTGGTCGGGAGTGGAATTTCCGGGATTCCTTTCATGGCACCAGCCTGTGGCGGTCCCGGGGAAAGAGAACCGCTTCCCTGATATTTGAAAGCCCAAGCATGGTCATGACCAGGCGTTCTGCCCCAAGACCCCACCCTGCATGAGGCGGCATACCATACCTGAATGGAGTGAGGTAAAACTCAAAATTGTCAGGATTCAGCCCTTTTGAAGCGATCTGGCGTACCAGCAGGTCATGCTGGTGAACCCTCTGTGCCCCGGAAGAGAGCTCCATACGGGGATGCATCAGGTCAAATGCTTTGCATACTGATGGATCGTGATCATAGGGCATGGCATAATATGGTTTAATCTCTGTCGGCCAGTCGACAATGAAATAATGGCCTCCCATCTCTACGCCGATGGCTTTCTCGGCTGCGGTGCCTATATCGTCCCCGTATTCAAACAGTTCACCGGTTTTTGCGGACGCAATCTCAATAGCCTCCCTATAGGCAAGCCGCGGGAAAGGTGATTCCGGCACGGTGAAGTCTCCTATTTCAATGTTCTGAAGGGGCATTTGGCAGTTGTCATCTACGAATCGGTAGACATGGACAATCAGCTCTTCCAGAAGTTTCATCACATCATTGTGATCCGAAAAACTCACCTCAACATCAATGGAGGTGGCTTCATTAAGGTGTTTGGTTGTATTATGTTCCTCGGCTCTGAAAATTGGCCCGATTTCAAATACTTTTTCAAATCCGGCTCCCATCAGCATCTGCTTGTAAAGTTGCGGGCTCTGGTTTAAGAAAGCCTCCTTTTCGAAATATGCAATAGGAAAGAGCTCCGTACCACCTTCAGTGGCCGCAGCAACAATTTTTGGGGTTGAAATATGCATGAAGCCTTTGTGAAACAGGAATTCATGTACTGCCTGCATAACCGCAGATCTTATCTCAAATACTGCAGAAACCCTGGGTCTCCTGGCGTCAAGGAATCGGGAATCAAGTCTGGTATCCAGTTCAGCCGGCACTTTCTCGACAACATCCAGAGGCATCGGGCTATCGCTCCTGCTGATGATCTCGAAGGTATCGGGTATCAGTTCGCGTCCACCCGGGGCCTTATCAATGGCCTTGACCTGACCTCTTACCCGGACCACTGATTCGCGGGAAACTTCTTTAATAATTGATAAAACGGATTCTTCCACTTTTTTCTTTGGAATTGTCACCTGAATTATTCCTGTCCTGTCCCTGATTAAAAAAAAGGCAAGACCTCCCAGATCCCGCACTTCATGGACCCATCCCATTATCTCTGCCTCTTTTGTCTGTGGCGTGACTTCACTTACCGGTATACGCATACAATCCTATATCTATGAGATGTGCGAGATAATTGCCTTTGTGCCCGCACCAAACGGGATGCACATTATATTCGATTTAACTGGACGCCTGCCCAGCTATCCTTGAGACATAACGCGAGAGAATGCAGGGTTATGGCAATTAATCCTGGCCGAAAATATCATTATTTATATATTGCCCGACAGTATCCTTTTTCTTTAATATTTCCTGGAGCTGATGGGGATTATCCCAGGTATACCAGTCCTGCATGGCCATCATTACCAGCCAGCGGTTTACCACGTCCACCGTACAGTTGTATATGTCAAGGTAATACCCTGCATCGTGATTTCTTTCGAAATCGAGATTGACAGTGAGTTTGAGAATATTCGACATGGCATCACCGATTAATTTCGTATGATACCAGAGAGAGCGGCTCCAACGGTGTGTCATCATTTCCTTTACATCAAGGTTCCTGAATTTTTGCAGTTCAGGGATGTTGATTACAGGGTTTAATTTGTATTCGGAGAGGATGTAGGCAAGAAGCATATCGCGGGCATAATACATGCCATTATGCAGGACAAAATAGCGCTGGGGAAGAAAATCCTTTACCGGCACAAGATCGTGCATATCTCTCATACTTCCCTTCAAAAGGGAATAGACCTGTGCATTCCTCATCACGGGATATTGATTTGCAATGACAACATTTGCCAGGATGATCTGTGGGAGTTCGGAAAGAGTTTCATGGAAAAGGAGGTATAACTCAAAAATGAGTTGTTTCTTTCTCCATATTTCCATATCGCGGGTATTTTCATCCTTCAGCGTGTCCAGGTAGATCTGCCGGGCTGCAGTAAGTGCCGGGTCATAGTCAAAGGAAAGGACGCGGTATTTGGCATTCCTGGAGGCGATACCCCGAAATAAGAGGGTGAGACATTGTTTTGCAATGGTAAAATCCTTGAGCATTCCAAGCTGAGAACTTGAAAATACAATGACATTTTTCCCCGTCTCATACGTATAATCATCAACGAGCAATCCCTGGGCAGGGACATCGGTTCTTCTGTGCAGAAGGATTTCTATTCCCAGCTCCTCTTCGGTGTAGCTGATTATCTCGCTCAGTTCCGGTGAGAGATTATATGATGCCACGATGAATTCCCCTGCTCTCGGAATATTCCCTGCCCCTGGGGCCGGGGCGTTATTACGGAAGACAGTTGTTACAAATATTTTTGCATTTCAAGCAATATAAAAATGAGGCATTGAAAATTATGGATAAAGAGACATTAAATTTGATTCAGTTTATAGTCGGAATTATTTTCACTTTAACTGGGGGTATTTTGATGATTTTAGGAATTCTCCCACTTTCTGCCAGAATAACTATCGGGATTATTGGTCTTATACTAATTGCAACATCAAAAATCAGATTGTTAAAATAAAAAAGGCTCCTGCGTCATACTATGGTCCCTTCCAGTCGGCATTTCTTCTTGCAGAAGAAACGCATCGCCCTGAAGGGAGATTTCAGATATATTTCTTTCTTCCTGCACGTTTCCGAAATGCAGGTTCAAGTTTTGGAATATCGTGCTCCAGAATACTCCAAACAAGGTTCCAGTCAGTTCCAAAATAGGTATGAAAGAACCGTGAATTAATGCTTTCCAGTTCGCGCCATGGAATCTGGCCCATATGCTGGCGATAGTCTTGTGAGAGCTTTGATACGGAATCTCCGATGATCTCGAGGCTCCTGGAGACAGCCCTTTTCATTACTTCATCGCGTGAAAATTCACGGAAATCCATTGTTTTTTTCCTTTGTAAAAGGAATGCCATTTCGTCAAGGATCATTCCCGCATATACTTCGTCACGGTAGAACCCGTCTGACCCTGAACCGACATCGGGCCGGAGATACCGTGCCAGAACCCGGGTGGTAACAAGATCCACCTTTCGCCCCAGGAGCTCTTCTAAGTAATAGGAAAGTCCGATAAAATTCCTGTAATTATCAAATTCTTTTTCGAATTCAACTTCAATGTCGATATCACTCTCCGGGCGCTCTTCTCCCCTGGCTACCGATCCGAATATTCCAATTTTTTTTATCCCGAACATCTGTCTCATAGCCGGATATCTGGCATTCAATGATAACATGATCTCTTCTCTCAATTGGACAGGAACCTTTTCCATTATCACCACCCCACTGACGTATTCCTGAATATTGTCCTATGGAACTATGTTGTTATATCTTTATATTTGGCTTCTACTTCAGAATTTAAAATTTCGCATCTTATATAAGCGGGTTGATAACTGAAAAATCTTCTTCAACACCTCAAAATAATTTGGTGAGCATCAGGATGAGCCAAAGTTTAAAGAGGGATAATTTTCGATATCTAATCCATTATGAACGCCGGTCTTGTATCCACATTCATCATCTTCCTCATTCTGGCCTGCGGGTGCACCCAGTATTTGCCGCCACCCGGCGAGCCCATCGCCGTACCGGAGTCCACGGTGGAGGTGACCACACCGCCACCCGGTGCACCCAGCACTCCGGAAATGCAGGAAAACGAGAGTTTTGGAGATATTCAATTCATCCCGGGAGGAGAATACCACGTAGGGGACCGTATCCTGATATCAGGTACTACCAATCTCCGCCCGGGAAATAATCTTCTCATTGAGGTAATATCGGTATCATTCGGTCCGACGATAAAAGGCGAAGATGGCAGATTCTATGGAGTATCTGACGTGGTGACAGTGAAGCCCGGGCCTGAAGATGGGAATAACACCTGGTCGTATCTACTGGATACAACAAATTTCGCCCCTGACAGGTACAATGTCCTTATCTCGGGAATCACCACAAAGACATTTAAAAAGAGTGCATATTTCGAACTGCTCTCCTGAAAAAGAGAGAGAAAGAGAGGAAAGGGAATCGTGGGCCTACCAGGTGCCGGGCCGGTTTTGCCCGCTCCCGCTCCTGTACTCATCCTCTCCCGATTGTGAAGTGCCTGATGAATGGACCCTGCTATAGGCTTGTCTGGACTTGATAGACTCTATAGCCTCAAACGCCTCCCTGCGCACGGCAGAATACTCATCGGCGAGCAGCCTGGATAAAGGATCCAGGGCCTGGGTATTACCTGTCTCGCCAAGGAGCAGTGCGGCACGCCGCCGAACTTCAGGGCTGGGATCGGTGAGCATATCTGTGACAGGGCGCAACGCCGGCGATCCAATCATCCATAGGGCTTCCATTGCGCAATGCCGGGTTGTTTGATCCCCGTCCCGGAAAGTTTTTATCAGTGGGAGAACTGCTGGTTCTCCCATTTCTGCAAGTGAATCTATAGCCTCTCTCCTGACATTTCTGTCAGTATAGCCCATAGCCGAGATCAGGTGAGGAATAGCTTTTTGATCACCAATCCGGCCGAGTATGTCAGCACAGGACCTGACCACTGCAGGATTCTCATTGTGCAGTTCATCGATAAGCCGTTCAACGGCCGGGAAACCTATTGTAACCAGGGTCAACGATGCCCGCTGTCGCACCTGGTCAGTTCCCTCTCCCAGCGAGTGAATAAGTGGATCTATTGCCATCTCACCAAGTGCACAGAGAGTCTCCACGGCAGCCATCCGCACATAGCCATGCTCATCCTTCAGGAGATCTATCAGGGGATCCACTGCCTGCGGATCAGCAAAAAGGGAAAGGGCTGATGCGGCTTCCTGCCTGACTCTGGGGTCGCTGTCGTTTAATGCGGAGATGATTGCCGGTATAGCTTTGGAAGCCTGTATCCTGCCAAGCGTCTGGACCGCCCGCCTCCTTACCAGGGCATTCTCATTGATAAGTGCATTCATGAGGGGATCAATTGCAGGATCACCGATGCATACAAGAGCCCTCTCGGTTTCCCTTCTCACATCCTCTTCCCCATTTTCCAGCATCTTTATTAGCGAGGGAATTGCCGGGTACCCAATTTTTACTAGAGAGTCTCCTGCCCCACGCCTTACTATCCAGTACTCATCGGTGAGTGCCCTCACCAAAGGTTCAACAAAAGGCTCCCCTAGTTCCCCGATAGCCCTTACTGCGTTCCAGCGATCATCTACGTCTCCGTAGGTAAGCGCCTTGAGGGCACTCTGCACGTATTCGTTGCTACTTTCACCCCGGGCATACGTGTCTTTCTTCTCACCGCCCAGTGCTTCCTTCAATGATTTTAATACACTCATCTCTGCCCACTCCTAAAACGAATATCTATCCCGGGCCCTTCAAATATATATCGACTGGATGGACTGATCGTGTACCCGGCAATAAACTCAATCAGGCGGGAAGCAGGCAAGTATTTCCGCTGCAAGTGCTGAGCTCTTCAGATCATCGGTCATCAGGGTATCAAGCCTCACACTTCCGGGGACCTGGATTGGATCCCGGATGTCCTGAATGAACAGGTCAAGGAATTCGCCATAGATATCATGAGTGGCACGTGAATTAGGCTCAAATCCCCTGGCTCTCATCAATTCAGCCGCAGGGCCGCTGATGGGGGCATCTCCGATGAATGGACTCACAGCCACAACAGGGATGTTTTTTAATACAGGCAAAACCCCCTGGCATTCGAGAATGGGAAGGATGCTGGTTATGGGGTTGCTGGGACCAATTATCACAACATCACTGCCGCATAAGGCATCCACAACCTCAGATGTAGCCCGGGACGGGGGCAAAGAAGCACGAACTACCTCATCAATAGGCAGCTTCCCCCGGTATTTTATCCAGAATTCCTGAAAATGAATCAGTTGGTCGCCTGTTCGTATCATAGTAGTGATTTCATCATCAGACATAGGCAGGATCCTGGCTGCCACGCCAAAGAATGAACAGAGAGACCGTGTAGCCTCGGTCAGGCTGGCACCTTTTCTTAACATGTCTCCCCTGGCAATATGTACCGCCCTGTCCAGATCACCGATGCCAATATATTCATCCACACCCATCCGACGCAGTTCATCATGTGTCCGGAATGTATCTCCTTTCACTCCCCACCAGGTATCCGTATTAAGATGACCGGAAAAGAGGTACATGACCGTATCAACATCCGGGGACAGGTGATTGCCGCTCATCCAGATATCCTCGGCGGTGTTGACCACAATAACCATTTCATCATCGGGCAGATGGTGACGCATTCCCCGTATCAGTTTTGGGGTGCCCGTTCCGCCGGAAAGGAATGTAATCATCACTCAATACTTTTATCAGGTATATTAAAAGAATCTTAACTGTCTGCATGAAGATCATCAAGGATCCGGTGCATGGATATGTTGAAGTGCCTGATTTCGCCCTCAGGCTTCTTGATTCACCACTCCTGCAAAGGCTTCGCTATATCAAGCAACTGGGATTTTCCTACCTTGTATACCCTGGAGCGAATCACACTCGTTTTGAGCATTCGCTCGGCACTATGTACCTGGCGGATATTATGAGCCGCCAGCTTATGCTGTCGCCCGATGAGCATCGCCTGGTGGTTATCTCTGCATTGCTCCATGATATTGGCCATGGCCCGTATTCTCACGCAATTGAGCCCCTCATGGAGGATTTTACAAATAGAAGGCACCATCATGTAAGGGAACTTCTCAATCATCCCTCGATTGCCGATGTTCTTGAACAGAATGGGATCAGCGCCCATGATGTGACAGGAATTATCGAAGGCAAACATCTGCTATCTGGTATCATCTATGGAGAACTCGACGTGGATCGTATGGATTACCTCCTTCGTGATGCACATTATACGGGCGCTCCTTATGGAACGGTTGACGCTCACCGCCTTATCCGAAATACGCTGGTTGCCGATGGTCACATTATTTTGCATGAAAACGGAATAAACGCTGCAGAATCGCTTCTTATCGCCAGGACCCTGATGAGGCCGGCTGTCTATTTCCACCATGTAAGCCGAATCGCCGAGATGATGTTTTCCCTGGCTGTGTTGGAACACGCCAGTGAGAACCCGCCTGAAGTAATAAAAAAGATGTGTCGGATGGACGATGCGGCCTGCATGCAGGCCCTTCTCCATTCTGACTCCGAAGTTGCAAGGAATATCGCAGGAAGAATCTATTCCAGGCAATTATTCAAAAGGGCACTCTACGTGGGAAAGGACCAGGTCAATATTGTCCGACTGGCTGCGTTTTCACACACAACCAACAAAAGGAGTATTGCCACCGAGATTGCAAAAGAGGCAGAATGTCTTCCCGAAGACGTGCTGGTGGATATTCCTGTTTTCCCCCGGAGCATGTCGGTACATGTTCAGGTAAAAGGGCGTCATCGCATTCTTGCTCTCAATGAGGTGTCGCCGCTTCTCAACACCCTGAATGAAACGCGTTGGGGGCAATGGAAGCTTGGTGTGTATACCCTGCCGGAGCACAGGAAGGATGTGAGTGCAGCAGCCACGGAGATATTGAACATCAAGCCCCTGACCACCCAGGAAAAATTACGTCTCTGAAACCTTAAAAGGGGAAATAACTATCAAATGGAACAGAATCAGTAGTGCATTCCCTGTGTTAATCAATTTTTCGGGTTGAAAAAATAACATTTATGAGCAATCAAATAAAATTCAGAGCGAGGGGGTTTCATTGTTAGAATATTGGGTTGTTGTGACCATTGGCGTTGTTGTAGTTGTGTGTGCTATCTGTGCTGCGTATCTCTATTCCGAATCAAAGGAACTAAAAGTGCTTCGTAACAGATACAGGTTGAAGGTGTATGAAGAACTCTTTCATGCAATTACGGAACTCAATATTGCAGGGACTGACTCATATAAACTTGACAGGGCAAAGCAGCACCTTGCATATACGCTCAACCGTATGAATCTGGTGGCTAGCCAGGATGTGCTGAAAAATGTGAATGCACTGCTCGATTTCTTAAATGAAACACCTGAAGGTGAATATGATATTTTAAAACAGCTCAACATTCTCAACAATCTTGTGAAATCAATTCGAAAGGAGATTGATCCAGCCACCACTGGAGCATTGGAGGATGGCCAGTTCCGTTTCCGTTTTTACTCGCCGCCGCGCAGCTGAAAGGGATCCGGGTTATTTTATTTTCTTCTTCAATTTTTTTGGATTATTGTCCTTCATCATGAATTTTCGGACGGTATCGTACTTCACCCTTTAATAGAGTGTATATCCAATCATTCCCTCGATAAAGAACGCAGGGAGATGCAGGATGAAAAAAGGTTATGTAGGTGCCGGAATGAGGGATTTTATCCTGGAGATGCGCAATTCCGGTGAAGTGATTGATATTGAGGAGCCTGTCACAACAGATGACTATGTTGCTCCCAAAATGGCTGCAGGGACAGATAAACTGATTTTTTTCCACAATATGGAAGGGGCAAAGGCGGTCATGAATATGACGGCCACGAGGAAATCCCTCTCCCTGGCTCTTGCCATCCCGGAAAAAGATATTGTAAGGACACTTTCTCTTGCATCGTATGATGGCACCGTACACAACGAAGGAAGATTACCTCTCTCATCTGCAGATCTTGGACAGATTCCCATCATGAAACATTTTCCCCTGGATGCCGGTAAATATCTCACATCAGGAATTGTATTTTCATCGTTTGAGGGAGTGACAAACGCGTCCATCCACCGCATGCTGGTGATGGACAAAAGGAGAGTTGCGGCCCGCCTTGTAGAGGGAAGGCACACCTATTCTCTTCAAAAGGCTGCACTGGAAAAAGGGGAGAAACTTCCTGTTGCGGTAGCAATTGGAGTGCATCCCGCGGTGACCATTGCAAGCTGTACAAGGGTGCCAAAAGGGAAAGAACTCGCCTATGCCGCCGAACTCCTTGGAGGCGGGATTTCAGTCAGGGAGTGTAATAACGGGGTGCTTGTCCCTGATGCAGAAATTATACTCGAGGGGCATATCGGTACAGATATTGCCGAGGAAGGGCCATTTGTGGATATTACCGGCACATATGATCTGGTGAGGAAACAACCTGTTATCGAATTTACCGGAATGCATCTTGCAAAAGATTTCATTTATCACGGTATCCTGCCGGGTGGAAATGAACACAGGATGCTCATGGGTGCTCCATATGAACCCACCATTTACCGTGCAGTGTCTGGTGTGACAGAAGTCAAAAACGTTGTGCTCACTACCGGAGGATGCGGGTATTTCCATGCGGTCATCCAGGTGCGGAAGCATACCCAGGGGGATGCAAAAAATGCAATCATGGCAGCATTCGCAACCCACACCTCT
>Ga0307378_10005732_pt1 | contig 17211 bp, 19 predicted proteins | sample UN1MG_FD_202238 | JGI IMG/M metagenome (GOLD analysis project Ga0307378, IMG submission 202238) | Soil microbial communities from Risofladan, Vaasa, Finland - UN-1 | ecosystem: Environmental > Terrestrial > Soil > Coastal area > Acid sulfate soil | place: Finland: Risofladan, Vaasa | collected... | reverse complement strand
CCTTCTGTTTGATCCTTTTCAATTTTCTGGAACGGGATGGAGTTCCTTACCATAAAGCTCAGGCAATTTGCTTCAACGTTTAGATCTATCTGAATATTGGGAGATTGTGCCTTCTTATCTCCATGCTTGAAAGCATTTTCAACAAAAGGAATTAATAGCATCGGGGCAATTTTCCATTCCTTCATTTTTCCTTCTAATTTGTACTCAATCGAACCCGGATTATGCAATCGAAGTCGCTGAAGCTCAAGGTAATTCTCGAGATATTCAATCTCCTTTGTCAACAGCACACGGTCACTTTGTGCATCGTAGATCAAATATCTCATAATGCCTGACAATTTGACCATGGCATCCAAAGCTTTGTCATCATGCCTGTTTACGAGGCTATAAATGTTATTCAGTGTATTAAATAGGAAATGCGGGTTTATTTGTGATTTCATTAATGCAAGTTCACTGGCCTGGCTTTTATTTATCAGTTCCAACTGAATTTTTTGATTGCGGAACCAGTCCACCCCAAACCTGACTATTGTCGCAATGAGCATAATATAAAAAGAAGTTAGTATCCCGCCAATCAAGCCTTTCCACCACACTACAGGCCATGTATCCAATCCTGCCAGTTCCCTGAAAGGTTTATCAAGCAGTTTAACAATCAAACCTGAAAAGACAAGGATTATTAAAGAAAAGAGGAAAAAACTGCCCACTTTCTTATGAGCAAGGTATTTTGGAATCAGAAGTGAGTAAAACATATAAAATAAAGGGACAGTATAAAATAATCCAAATAAATTACGCCATGCAAAAGGTAATAGATTCGGAGAATTCGAGGTGATCACACCGATAAATGAAGCAACAATAAAGATTATCCAGAAGCCAATATGCATTAATATTTCAGAATACCTTGACATTGTAGTGCTTTTTGCTATGCAATGTACGCCATCAGAGTTTTTTAGACAATACCCTATTATTATAAATCGACCAACTGTTCACATTAATTGATACATTCTATTAAAGTATCTGCCAGTTACTTAAAATCCCTGAATCAATATTTGGTCTACTCAGGTTGGATATTGATATATTATCTTTCCATCATCCAATTTTATGCTCTATTTTTCTGTAAAAGAAATCTTATTATTCTATATACATATGTGTCATACAACTCATTACATCCGTGCAATCCTATTTTTGGGCTTTTTTAGTTTCTGTGTAAACGTGTATTCAAACTGCCAGGGTGTTGCTGGTCTTGTTGTTGAAGAATCAGGTTCAAAGAAAATATCCCTGTCAAACTCAGATTCAGGCGGAACTCATTATACATCTGAAGTATTCCAGTTGCTGCAAGGTTATTCCCCGGAACAAGAATTCCTGTTCAATATCTTTAAAAGCCGTCGATCGATTAGAAAGTTCAAACCTACGCAAATCCCGCAGGAACATATCCTTAAGATCCTTGATATTGCGCGTACTGCACCAACAGCAGGCAATCAACAACCCTGGAAATTCCTGGTAATACAGGACCGCGATAAAATACTACAACTGAAAGAAAGACAAATTGTCTCAGCCTTGCAAAATAGATCAAAAAATGAAAATATTGATTCCGTGCGATATGCGTTGAACTCTCTATATGCTGGATACCTGTCTGCACCATTATTTATTGTAGTCCTTACTGATAAAGAATCAAAGTACCCAGGCTATAATATCAAGGATGGAGCACTTGCAGCCGGGTATCTGATAGTTGCTGCCAGGGCACTTGGGTATGGAAGCGTTTTTACAACAGATTCATTTTCTGAAAATATTATTAAGGAACTTTTTAATATTCCTGATAACTTTAAGCAAATCTGTTTTATCCCGGTGGGCGTTCCGGAAGAATGGCCGGCCCCACCGGAGAAAAAACCACTTGATGACCTTATTGTATTTGGACAATTTTCTAATTCGGGGAGTGACCAGGTTGACTACCCACTTAAAGTCATTATCCTTAAACCTGATGTCATTAAAATGTACACCGGAAAATATAGTTTTAAAGAAGAACTGATGATAGAAATATTTCAGAAAGATAATCGATTATATATGCAATCCAAAGGATCTGAGCCAATTGAGATATTTGCTACTAAAGAAGATGAGTTCTCGCTTAAGGATGCTAATGCCAGTATTACCTTTTTCAGGAACCCGGATGGGCAAGTTGCCGGTTTTACAGCTGACTTCGAAGGCATAACTTACCGGACAATAAAAATTGAATGACCAAATCAATGAAGTATTTATGGTTATAACCGTTTATGGATTTTCATAATACATTCATGAATAAAAATAAAATCAAATCAAAAGTAATTCCATATGCTTGATATTTGTGATCCTGAAATGAATTATACGTTTCCCTTTTCAGAATATTTCATTAGCAATAAATAACAATCGGCATGAACATAAATAATGCAAAAACCTATCCGGGTGCTGTAATGGTATTAACTGTCTGCTATGTCCCTCAAGTTGCTGAAAAAATCATGCACCTTGGGAAGCGACCGCATGTTAATCTCGGGAAAGAATAGTTACTGACAAAAGGGATTTTATTCGTGATAATAACCTGGGATATTACATACGATGACGAAATGCAAGGGATTAGTAATATAAGATTCACAAAAAGGAAATATTTTACAGTATTTATCTTTCTTCTCTGCTCTGTTATTACATTTTCCCAACCATATGTTTTTAAGAAATACATCATCGATAAAGAAATAGATGGCTGTTCAGGGTTAATATCTGAAGATATCGATGGAGATGGGAATATAGACATTGTTGGTACGTCAATGAATGAAGGTCATGTAATTCTCTGGAAAAATAATGGGTGCGGATCCATTAACTGGGAAAAAATCTTTATAGACACAACCTTTAAAGCAGCTATGTATCCTTATACAGCTGATATCGACAACGACGGGACTACAGATGTTATTGCCGGTTCCGGAGCAGGGATAGTTGCATGGTGGGAAAAGGATGCAAGCAATCATTGCTCCTGGACACGACATGTTATTGATAGTGCATACCCTGGGGCTCATGGAATATACGCGTGTTACATGAATAATGATTCTTATGTTGATATAGTTGCATCATCAGCTGATTTGAACTCGATTGCATGGTGGGAGAACAATGGATTATCTCCGGTATCATGGATGAAACATAGTATTACGCATGACTTTCATACCACACAATCCTGCATGGCAATTGATATTGATAATGATATGGATCTGGACATATTAGGTGCCTCATCTGAAGATGATGAAATAGCCGTGTGGTACAACACGGATGGCTCAGGCAACTCCTGGGAAAAGCAATTGGTCAGCGATTCATTTGACCTGGCGCACTGGATATATTCTTGTGACCTTGATAATGACGGAGATCAGGATATACTTGGAGCAGCTTGTATAAGTGGGGAAATAGCATGGTGGGAAAATGACGGGAATCAACCTCCTGGCTGGAAGAAACACATTATAGCTACAGAATTTGCCTGTGCAGTAACTGTTATTGCCGGTGATTTTGACAATGATGATGATCTGGATATATGTGGTACTTCATGGTACGGAGATGAAATTGCCATCTGGGAAAATCCTGGAATACCAGATTCGGATTGGATAAAACATAGTATTGAAACTAATTTTAACGGGGCCTGGCCAATCCATGCAAATGATCTTGATAATGATGGGGATATCGATCTTGTTGCCGGAGGTGATGTGTTGAATGGGAATGGAGAAAATCCCCCTGTTAGCTGGTGGGAGAATCAGGTAATCAAATCTGCCAAATGATATCGGGATTGAATATTTCTAATTGTTTCATGAATTGCAGTTAATATGCTTTTATGAGTTTACTTGAGAGATTAAGAGAGAATAAAGGAACTGTATCATCAGCTCCGGGAAAAGAGCTTGCCAAGCTAGTAATTAGGGGTGATTCAGGGATATTTTACGAAGTTTTATCTCTTATTCATTCTGACGATAAAAATGTCGGGAGTGGTGCTGCCAAAATCATTGAGAAAGTTGCCGAAGAAAACCTGTCGCTTGTGTCTCCACATCTGCCTGATTTACTTGAATGCATGGATTATTGTGAATCTCAGACGCGATGGATGGTTTTACATATAGCAGGTCTATGTGCGAATTTACAGCCAAAACTGTCAGGGACCTTTTTCAATTCAGCTGTAATGTTTCTTGAAAAAGAGCATGGTACTGTTTTGAATGATAGAGCCATTACATATTTTGGATACATGGGCGCTGTCTCAAACGAAGATTGTAATAGATGCTTCCCATATTTAATCAGGGCTTTTGAACTCCATCCAAAACGAACTACAAGAGTATTCGAAAGTTTATTGAGAATGAAAGACCTGATGGACGATTTACAGAAGCAGACATTACTAAAGTATGCGGCACAATACTCAAATTCTGAAAGATCGGGTATTAAAAAATGGACCAAAACGGTTTACAAAGAGTTCATCAAATAGAATGTTATTTCTGGTCGTCTTGTAAAGATGGAGGGGAAATTATTTATAAAACGATTTGGTTGTTTATATAACCGCGATCCTGTTTCACTATGAATTCCATCCACACATCTCAACATCTGTATCATCGATGAGATAAACTGAATGCCTGATAGTTTTAATAGAGATATCTATAGACAAAATTCTTTACTATCTTTCATTGTTAGTCTATGATTTTTCTCTGTTTATCTATTATCTTTTTCTATTAGGAAACATTATAATAATTTTAAGCATGAGTTGTTTTATTTATTGGTGATGAAAAAATGAATTTGAAATGTAAGTTGAAATTTTCAGGTGGCTCTCTAAAATCTGCTCGGAGAATAAGGCGGAAATCCGGATAGAGTATCTATTATAAGCATAGCGTTGAATAAAATATTACATGAATAATAGAAGGATTAACCATAAGGTGTTAAAGCATTATCTTAAAGCTATAATACTAACTGAAATTCCGGGCAGGTACCTCCCCGGGGCTGTATATGATATAATATGAATTTGGGCAATTACAGAAAATATAAAAAGTCCCATCTGTGAAAAATGATAAATAACGCAAACTTATTTCTTTGAATATACAAACTCTTTCCGGAGCTTTGACATCATATCATCATAGCAAAAAACAAGTTTACCTGAAGTGGTAAGATAAAAGTATGAAAGAGAATTTTTCCTCGCCGGATGGGTCTTTAAAACCTGGTTAAAAATTTATAAAGAGTCTCAAAATGTACAATATAACTTAAGAATCATGAAAACGTTTGATCTGATTTTGATGCTTGTTCTGTTTATTTATTTAGCAGGACTGCCTGTCAAAAGAGAAAAATGCCCAGTTTGGTATCATTTCCTTCCCATCACTTCAATTTTCCTGGTTGCTTTTTATACTATTTTTGAAGGATTTAAGTGGCAAAGTATATTAGTGTATATGCTGGCAACTATCCTTTTCTTTTCCTCGGTTCATAACGTTATGGCAATTCTAAGAAAAGTTGAATACAGATCGATTGGTAAAAGATGGGTAAGGATAACCGGAATGATAGCAGGGATTCTGTTATGCTTTTTGAGTATACGTGTGATGCAGGCTTTCCCTCAGTTTTCTTTTCCAAAACCAACCGGAACCTACGCAATAGGTACAAAATACTTACTTTTTGAGAATGAAAATAAAAAAATAAACGAACAAGGTGAAGGAGACAAATACAATAGGATTTCTGTTAAATTATGGTACCCTGCGATCAAGAATGACCACGGCAGATATCAGTATTACCACACAAGGGAATCGGCCAGAAGCATGGCTTCAATATTCAATACGCCGGGTTTTATTTTCAATTATTTGGCCCGGATAAAAACTAATACCTATCAGGATGCTCAACCAGTTTTGTCAGATCATCCGTTTCCATTAGTATTGTATGCTCCTTCAAGTGGTATAAACCAAACATCCTCCATTAATGAAGAATTAGCCAGCCAAGGATTTGTAGTTTTATCTATCGGGCATGAAGCGACTGAACCATATATTTATGACCCCGATGGTAATATTATTCAATTAGATTTCAATAGTTATTACAATATTAGGCTTAGGGACGAATTATACTCATTGGAGGTAGAGCAAATCAAAAATCAAATTATCAACTGTGAAAAACCAGAAAATAAATTTGAATTGCAAAAACAACTTAATGATGCTCAACCTTTCAACCTTAAAGACATTAAAGACAGGGCATCTGACATTGATTTTATTATTGATATGATTCCTGAGATTAACGAAATGCTCTCAGGTATAGTTGATACCTGCAGAATTGGTATTTACGGTTTTTCAAAAGGTGGAGCCACAACAGGAGAAGTGTGTGTTAACAACAATAATATTAAAGCCGGAATAAATCTCGATGGCTTTATGTATGGGGATATCGTATACAAACCATTGAATATCCCATTCATGTTCGTACATAGCGTATCGTCCAATCCGGATGCATTTATCAATGATTGGTTTTACGAAGGAGCCCTTAGCGACGCCTATATGATCAAAATAAACGGTACTACCCATTCCAATTTCGGTGATCTCTCCCTGTTCGGAGGAATTTTTAAAAAGCGCAGGATACTCGGGCCTATTAATGGTATAAGATCTGTTGAAATACAAAGAGCATTTATTCTGGCCTTCTTTAAAAAGTACTTGTATCGCGAAAACATGGCAATATTAGATGAAGACTTCTCGAAGTATCCTGAGGTTGAGTTTTATAAAAAAAATTGAAATAGAGTCCTGTCCCGTACACCTGATTTATAAATCCCCAGGCAATTTTTGATCGGTTCAACATCGTTACCTTAAATTGGCTATCTTTTCACAGATCAAAAGAACCTGTTTCTATATTAGTAATCTCTCTCCTTGGTCTAATTCCCGGCTTCGAAAAAATACTATTCACATGTGATTTCACCGTTCGGGTATCGAGTTTTCAAAATTTTTTATCGAATTTCACTATGAACACCCTTTGGACTATTTCATTAAAGAAGATTTTTCAACGGGTGGCACATCTCTAATATAGACAATTACCACTACGTATCACAAGTTGTATTTACTGTGGAATACCGGTTTAATTAAGGCATGTATCCAAAAGATTAAAGGGGCAGTTCCAAACAAAGATTTTGTCCTACAGAGTTACTTTATGTTAGACTTGGAATATCCACACTTATTGTAATATCATTTTCTGTAATATCCATAATTTTTCAGTTATTTTATTAAGTAAAGTTGATAAAATTATTAGTTCAAAATACATTAATGTGTATTTCATTGGTACTATTTCACTATTTATCTTAAGCCTATTAGCAACTATTTTATTAGTAATATATGCATTGTTTGCGAAAACTATTTATGAGGATCTTGATAAGAGAGATAAAGTTATAGCAGCCAATAAAAACGTGAAACAATAAAGAAATTCCTTTGCTGATACATAGAATGCCAAAATTTTATATTTCAGGATAAAAATATTCAAAGAGAGGGGAATTAAAGCACCTTCCCCGGACTCAACGAGGCCAGTGCCCGGCTACATTACCCAAAGTCACCCCAGTCAGAGATATCCCCAATACTGTCAGTTTTCATACTTGTGGTGCAAAAGGGGGGAATAATATAAAATTTAATAACGCAACTATCTGAATATATGATAATTGCGTTATGAATTGGTCGGGGTGATCCGACTCGAACGGACGACCACTTGCACCCCATGCAAAAAACACCCCTTTTCATACATTTTCATACCTTATCAAAAACTTATTAACAACTAATAATCAATGGATTGTTGATAAATGTATCTTTCATTATATTTCATTTATTTGTACTTAATTTACTACCTTTGTATGCAAATTCTATGTACAATATAATTGCACATACATGAACAAAAAAGATTTTGAAATATTCACAGAGGTTAGTAAGGTACTTGAGAACTATTCACTGTTTGAGGTAACTGCCGCAATCTATTATGATATGAGACGGCCAAAGAAAAATGGCAGTTTCCCGGTCAAGTATAGAGTGACTTGTATGAGCAAACAGGTCTATTATTCGTCAGGTATTGATTTGTCAATTTCTGAATGGGATAGGCTCCCCACAGCTAAAGGGTTGAAACTCAGGAAGGATAGGGAGTTGATTAAGGAAGGTTTTGAAAAGATCAAAGAACATATAGAGGACCTGTATAAAAGTGAGCAAGGGTTTACACTTGAACAATTAAACCTGAGACTTTCAAGAGGGATGAAAAATAGTGTTTTAGCTGCGTTTGATTATAAAGTTGAATCATTAAAGAGGAAAAATAAGATTGGAACTTCTGAATGGTATTACTACACTGCAAAAAGCATAAAAGAATATTTAAACCCTGGCAAGGACAAATCAGAGGTCATTGTTAAGGATCTGAAATTTTCTCAAGTCACTGTCAGTTGGTTGAAGGATTATGAAGATTATCTTCTGGAACAGGGTAAATCATATACAACAATTTCAATGTATATGCGAGCTTTGCAGGCCGTTATTAATGAGGGCCGGAAATATGGAATAATATCACAATCCCAGCACCCATTTGGTGCGGATAAATACGAAATCCCAGGGGCCGAAGGTCGACGAATGGCGCTGACTCTTTCACAAATAAGCCAAATTATTAATTATCCGCTTGTCAGTGATACAGAACTCCGCTGCCGGGATCTTTGGTTTTTTCTGTATCTCAGTAGCGGTATGAACATTGTTGATCTATTGAGCTTGAGATACAAAGATATTGAGAATGGCAATATCAGTTATTTCAGAAGAAAAACAGTCTCCAGGAGCAAAAACAAAAAGAAAATTTATGTTTCACTTCTTCCAGAGATGCAAGAAATAATTGATAAGTGGGGCAATCCTGACAAAAGCCCTGACTATTATATTTTTCCTATCTTAAATGATGACATGAGCCCGGAATCAGAAAGGCGAACTGTCAAGAGTATGACCGCAATTATTAACAAGAAAATGACGGTAATAGGGAAATCATTGGGATTTGGAGCTATAAGCACCTATACCGCCCGTCACAGTTTTGCAACTGTCTCCAAGAGGCTTGGTGTGAATACGGCATATATTTCAGAGGCTCTTGGTCATTCAGACGAAAAGACAACACAAAACTATCTTGACTCCTTTGAGGATGAAACGAGGTTAAAAAATGCACAAATGTTAATACCAAAATAAATGAAAACAAAGGCAGATAAATTCGACACTGGGCAAACTTCAATTTACTGGAATCCTGTCCCTGCTACAATAGGAAAGAAAATTGTAGATCGTACCGAAGATGCTCGAAGGTTAAAACCTGAGTTTGATAAGCTATCATACATTGAAAAGCTGAAATTTATGGATGAACATTTTCCTGGGGTTTCTGGAATTGAAGATGATGAAGGAGATATCATATCTACATCACCAGACCCTAATAATAAAGAACAGGTAAGAATCCACAATGAATATTTCATTAAAATGTTTGAGATAATAGAACGAGAGTATGCAATTGAGTTCTTTTTTGATCGGTTAAGGCAAAGATTTGAAGATGAAATTTTAATGATCAAGGCTGGCAATCCGCATCCTGAAAAGTTGATTGAAGATTATATTCAGAAACAAATCGAGAATTTCAGCTTACGAATTCAGAATGAAGATATACAACGAACAATTGATTTTTATAAGGGTGACTGGGATCTCTCTATAAAACTGATAGACACAAACTTTTTGAGAGCCAGGGCCTGGATTAACTATATAGGATTCCTGCAAGAGATGCAAAACCAGATAGAAGTAAGCAGCACCCTAAATATGATCAAAAGGAATAAGCCCTGCGAGTCATTTACCAGAGCAAGGGCATTCTGTATTGAAGAAATATTGAAACGTCCGAAATTCAATGAAATCAGATCCAGCAAAAGGGATATTATTAAGCTTGTAGAAACGGAGTTTCCGGGGCAATCAGGGAAAACAGTCTATGAGGAGCGTATAAGAATAACCAATATGAAAGATGCCATAAACAGGTACAGACCAGACTATGAGTATGGCATGGAGCTTTATAGGGATAAATACCCTGATTCTTAACATATTATAAAATAGTCACCATTTTAGTCAGGGGTGCCCAATGGGTGCCCCTTTTTTTTATTCTGAAATTTGAAGCTGTAAAGTAATATTATTTGTTATGAATGATTATAATAACATCCTGCTAACTCCGATTTCAGTGGCCGAACTGGTTGAGAAAATCGCCAGCGAAGTCACTGCTCGACTCCAGAAAGCTGAGAAAATAGATCCCCTCCCTGATCGTATCACTCTCAAGGAAGCCAAACAGATTACAACGCTTCAAGAATCAGCAATCTACAAGTTAACCTCAACAGGAAAAATTCCGCATGCAAAAATCGGGAAAAGATTGATTTTCTCTAGGGTTGAGCTTGATGCATGGATGAAGGAAAGGACTGTCCGCAAAGGATCATCTGAAAAACAAGCATCTGATAACCTGGCAAAATCAGCAAGAAAAAAGGGTAATTATGCTGTATAAGCAAGCAATAATATTTTTTAATAGACAAAATATCAGATAATTAGATGAATGGATAAAGTAAATGAACATACAAATAACATACTGTTGCGGCCAATGGGTACTACTAGGGTCTCAATTAGACTCTTGGAAAAGGCCGTTCAGGAAAGATGGATCAGACAATTGGCTTTTTATTACATGGTAAAGAGTCACTATGTAAATTCATGTATTTTCAACTACAAGAACCGGATGAATGAGTTGGCAGATAAATTCAATCTTTCTGCAAAATCAGTTTATAATTACTTGAAAGAACTAAGAAAATATGGTCTATTATATGATCATGAAAACAACCTGATATTTAAATCAACAGCAAGAATTAAACACCTGAATAAGGAAAGGTATATTAAATGTATTATCACCATAAAGTCGGATCACACAATAAAAGATGTTGAATGTTTATTATTCGCTAAGATTTTGGAGCAGCAAGCTAAGAAGTCCGCATTTGCGGAATCATTGCGAAGGTTTCGAAGGGGCGACCGACTTAAAGACGAATTGCGTGCAAGCCCCTTCAAACCTTCCTTTTCTATTAGGACGGTAGCAAAGTTACTAAACATTTCTGAAAATAAGGCCATTAGCGTTATTAAGAGACTAAATGAGTTGGAGGTTATAAGGAGCATCAAACAAAGACCAAAACTATTATTTGATAATACAGGGAGGGCAAATTTAACCTACCTGGAAGACATGCCTGGTTATCGTTTTGTTTCAAAAAACAGACTTTATGAAATGTTCGGATGCCTTCATGAATTTCTGCAATTTCCACCCAAATTGAAAAATATCACAATTAGACAACTTAAAATATTGAATAACAAATAGATGTAAAAATTAATACAACCTTAAAGACGGATAGTAAAAATTTGAACGGGAAATAAGAATGAATTAATGAAGAATATATATAGGATCTGCAGATTGAAAAAAGCAAGGGATTAACAATCGAACAAGCAATTCAGCAGATAATGGAAAAAACTGATAAACAGTCGTAAAACAGTCGTAAAATGGCAGGTGGTAAAGGAAAAATCGAAGGAAAAAAAGACGGGGTGCCTTTTAAGAAAGGAGATCCACGCATAAATCGGGAAGGCAGACCATTAAAGTTACCGGGACTGGATCAGCTGTTGGAAGAAACCTTAGGCAAAGAAACAAACAACGTTTCTGCCATGCAGTTGATAATCGAAGCACTGATTAAAAAAGCGCTAAAAGGAGATGTTAGAGCAATAGAACTGATTATGAATCGTGCATACGGTATGTTAAAAAGAACAATGGACATGGACGTATCTATTGATAATTTAAATAAACATGATCTAAGCAAAATTTGCGAATTTTTATTAAAGCATGAATAATATGAAAGATGAAATGTCAAACGACCAGATGAGTGAAATCCTAGGATTTGAACCGAATGAAGCGGCAATACGGTTATACTTGAAAATGGCTAAAGATCAAAAGAAAACCTTGAGAGAGATTTTGTTAAAATGTGGTCTGCCTTCGATAACTCTTGTAAAAGATGGTGAGGCAATGCCTCCGGAAGACGGCAGGCGAAGGATAATATTAACAGTCAGGAAAAAACAACTGAACCATGAGACCTATCGAGCCGATTAGACCAGTTAAGGTTCCGGTTCCAGGCGGGCCCCGAAGGCGAACCAAACCGGAAAAAACAGAACTAAAAAACTATTGATATGATAACAGAAGAATTAAAAACACTGAGCCCCCACACCTTCGCAACCGAACTGGTTAGAAAGTGCACAACAGGAATTGAAGACCATGACAAGTTTTTCAGGATATCATTCTATTTGCGATTCATTATTTTGGGTGGATTTCTCAAAATGAATAATGAGTATTTCCGACCAGGTGAAACACAAGACACCCTTGCACTGACAAATTATAAACTTACTGCATTTGTCAATAGATTGTTTACGAGATTTGGGCCGTCAGATATGATACCAGGTGATTTTCATTTTATCCGCACTTTATGGCAAAGGAGACATACAGCAACGGAACAATCATTTCTGGATCAGTTGTCTGCCTGTTTGCCGGATGCCGGGCCTGATACGTTACTGGAAGGTGAACTTTTGGTATTAGGTGCAATAGAACAAGCCCGGATGCAGTATTATGATCTTTATAACCACCGTGGACGTGATAGTGAAACTGCCAGATCAATCCAGTGGGCTAATTACTTCTTACAAAAGATAACAGGACAAGAGATATTTTTCACTATTGAAAATGTCGAACCAATTTTTAAATTTTTTAAAAAATAGAAAAAATGTTAAGATTCAAATTACATCAAAAGGTCGAGCCGGTTGCATTACCGGCCGGCAAATATGGATGCATGTCACACCCCGGATTTGAACCATACGAGCAGATACGATCAGTAGGCAAAAGCTGGCAAATTGTGGAAGTGTGCGACAATGATAATATCAGCTTTTACGCTGAACACTTGCACACTGGTTTTAAAACGGCTGCTATATCCGGGAAGGGAATAGAATCATATCACAAAGCAGTTGAGCAGTGGAAATATTATGAGTCACTGCCGGCCGGACAAATGCCAAATATTCAGAGTCAGGAATCCTCACAAAAACCAGACTTTTCGTTTTTTTCGCTTGCTGATAATGAAGCATTAAGAATAAAAGCAGCAAATGAAAAAGCTGAAAAAGCTTTGGAAGCAATGAAAATTGAAACGGCAAAAAAACAATCAGCCAGAGACAGGGAAATATTAGGTTATAAAATAGATGATATGAAGGAGGCACTGGCACAAGCTGAATATCAATTTAAAAGAATGGCTCCAAAACCTGAGCCGGATCCGGATAAAAGCAAAGTTGATGGAGACAATGACTAAAGGTAAAAAGTTAAAACTGCCTGCCGGAATCCTTGACGGCACACTTTACGGATGCATGAACGAGATACAGCAATTTGTTTTCCTGATGCTGCTCAATAAAGCAGTGGTATCAAGTACAACTCCATCCTTTTTGATCGGTTATAATTATTTTGATAAGTTCACAGCTTATAACATAACCCCGGAAGATTTGAGCAAAACACTAAGAGCGATGGAATGTCACAATCTTATCTCAATTCTGGAACTCGAATCTTTACGGCTGTTTCTTGTTTCAATTAAAAACTGGCAGGATTATGAAATACAGTGAAGGAGTTATTTACAAAGTAAGCAGATCAACTGTATTGCAATTTCGTATTATCAAAAGATCAGGTAATGCGGTTATGTCCTTTTGTCCTGAAATGGAACTATACGAAGTATGGCGAACCTATGCCACCATGACCAGGCATTTGACCGGCAGTTCTATTGTGCACCATGAACATTTTCCCGGTCAAGGTAAGCGCAATATCTATACAAATTTGGAAGAGGCTGAAAAAGCATTTTTGCTGTTGTGAATACTCAAAGGAAGGGCAGTATTCAGAAATATTGCCCTTTTTCAATTTGCTGGCTTATTCTAAGCGTTTCTAAGCAATTAACTCAAGTCAGTTAATACCTGGTATAGGCCAATTGTATGGAATCTGTCTAAACAGCAGGGTTTTGAGACTCCCGGATCGGGAGGTTTTTTAATGACATATTGACCAACCGATTGAGCATTTTTATAACAGCTTGATAATCAGTGTAAATATTTGCCTATAATACTTATTATGTTAAACGTAACGCTGTAACTCATTGAATCCCAGTAAAATTACAAAATACAAAATATGGACCGAAGCTCCTTTATAAAACCTGGTATTGACTAATTGAATAGATTTATGTAAATTGTAATTGCAATTTTATTACTGTACGTTTGATAATTCAAGTGTTACTATTTTTACTACAGAATCACAGTTCATTTTTACCTGAATTTGAAGTCTTTTTCAAAGTTTAAAAGCAAACAAATGAGTGGAGAAAAAGCCAGAATTGGCGAAGGCATTTATACTGCTGCTGATATTTCGAGAATATTTAAGATTCCCTATCCAAAAGCAAAATACTGGTTTAAGTATTATGTGAAGAATAGACTATTTGATACAATAGGCTATAGATACTTTTTCCCAGTTAAAGATACTTTTGCAATTAATTTTTTAAGTCTAATAGAAATGTATGTGTTCTATAAATTCAAAGAAAGAAAGATCAAAACGCATAGGATTATTGAGGCCCATACTAATCTGTCTAAATATTTATGTACTCCATACCCTTTTGCATCAGAAGAGTTATATACTTATGGAGATAAGATATTTTTTGGTCAATCTGATTCCTTAAAAGAAGCGTCTGATATCAACCAAACTTTAATACCTGAATATATATCTCCATTTGTTAAAAAGATTCATTATGATGATAAAAGGCTTGCAAGTAAATTCTATCCATTAGGTAAAGATAGATCAGTGGTTATTAACCCGGAAAATCAATTTGGCCAACCTATCATAGACGGTACGAATATTTTGACTGCAACTCTGTATGATTATTATTTGGGGAATGATAGCATTGAGACTATAGCCAAATTATTTGATCTACGTATAGAAAATGTTCTTGATGCAATTGAATTCCATAAGGCTGCTTAATGAATTTTTATTTTGATGAGAATCTTCCAAGGGCCATTGCCCGAGCTTTGAACGAGTTGGAAAAGAACAGAACAGATACAATTGTCCTAAGTACGGAGGATGTTTGGGGCAAAGGAATAAAGGATTCTCCATTAATAGAAAAACTCCATGAAGCGGGTGGTATTATGGTTACAAATGATTTAAAAATGAAACATAATTATTATGAGCTATTGAAAAAAAATGGAGTAAGTGCGTTTTTTATTGCCTTCCCTAGTGGAGTAAATTTTGAATATAGATATCAGCATGTTTTTAAAATTTGGGAAGATATTAAGAAGATTGCAAGAAAAGAGAAACACCCTTTCATCTGCAAAATCCCAAATAGGGGTAAACCCAAAGTTGAATATTTTAAATAAAGGCAGCGGATCCCTGGAAGAAATACCGGGTTTTTTTAATTTGGGTATTGACTGATTGAAATAATATTTTGTAAATTGTGATAGCAGACAGGGGATCCACCCCCGAAACGTGCAGCGAGCAACCCCTGGTTTAGGCCGGGTGGGGGTTTTTATTCGGTTTTAGTTGAGGAATATTTTTTACCTTTAAAACCTAACCACTAATTGAGCAAGTGGTATATTATTAAAATTGACAAGGATGAAATACTTTACATTACTCTTTTTTATTGCTATAGGCGCATTTTCTTATGGGCAACAGTTAATTGTAACTCCAGACGGATTGAGAGATGCAGAAGACATTGAAAAAACTTATGTGGTAATAAACGCTGAAGGGAAGACAGCAAATCAACTTTATGACAACGCTTTGAAGTTTATCAATAAAAATTACAAAAGTCCTGACGATGTAATTAAAGGTAATATTCAAGGGGAGTATTTAAAGTTTATAACTCATGTACCTGATTTCCTTGTTGTTAATAATTCTGGAGCAAAAATCTTAATTGATGCAGATTATACAATTGAATTAAACTTTAAAGATGGTAAAGCTAAATACGAAATAATTTTTCTTGATATGTATTGGCAAAATGGCCCGTATAAAGTTCTTTTCACCGGCGGAGCATTGGAAGGATATATTATTTATAATAAAAAGGGTGAATTGAAAAGGCCTGAAACTAAAACTGATATCGAGAATTTCTTCAATGCCCAAATAGAATCAATAACTGAATTTCTATCTGGTAAAAGTGAAAAGGACGAATGGATTTGAAATTTGGAATTCTCCAAAGATATTTAGATCGTTAATAAACCATTTCAATACTAACTTACCCCGGCTCCGGTCGGGGATTTTCTTTTGACAAATACAGAAATTTGTGTGAAATTGCATAGTCTAAACAAATCTCAAGAATAATGACTGACCAACAAAGGATCGACAAAGTATTATCAAAATTAGCATCAAGCGCTAGTGGAAGGCTAAATGTTCAAAAGATTCTAATGGAAGATTTAGAGGATGATGATCAAGTCTCATATATGAGAATAATAACAACTATGGTCGATATGAAATATGTACAGAGGTTATCTGGTGCGGGCATGTCAAATATTGTTTACATACTTACTGCTGGTCAAGATATTGTTAAGAATGGAGGTTATTTAAAATATCTCGAAAATTCAGAAGAGGAAAAAAGGAAAGATAGAATCCGGCGAGAAGAAGAGGCCGAAAACACATCTTATACTTTAATATTAAATAAATTTTATTGGAAGTATAGGTGGCTTCCTTTCGTATTGTCTATTCTAGCGGTTTTAATATCTATATTTGCTTTGGTTTGCTCAAGATAGGAGTCTTTATCTATTATTGCCGTTTTTTGATGTCTTGTTTCGAAGGTTGGCACCCTGAACTTTTCAGCAAATTGCATAATTCTTGAATAAAGCCATTTTTAATTTATGCCCTCCGGATCTTCCAGCCGGGGGGTTTTTATTAACAATCAGTTTTGTACTATCGCATCTAATGGAGTTGTATGCAAATTCTATGCACAGACTAAAAAAACAGAGAGCTAGAAATGCTCCAACTCTCTGATTATCAGCGTCGGGGTGATCCGACTCGAACGGACGACCACTTGCACCCCATGCAAGTACGCTAGCCAACTGCGCCACACCCCGTTATATTACATTTCCAGTACTTATTGGATGGTACGCTAGTCCCGAAAAACAAGAATCTCCGATTCTTAAGTTTTTCGAGGATCCACGGAAAATAGGCAAATTAAAA
>Ga0307378_10005730_pt1 | contig 17219 bp, 14 predicted proteins | sample UN1MG_FD_202238 | JGI IMG/M metagenome (GOLD analysis project Ga0307378, IMG submission 202238) | Soil microbial communities from Risofladan, Vaasa, Finland - UN-1 | ecosystem: Environmental > Terrestrial > Soil > Coastal area > Acid sulfate soil | place: Finland: Risofladan, Vaasa | collected... | reverse complement strand
ATTAAAATCTACTAAATCAACTTCAGTTAATGAAATAATGTTAGATTCAGAAATGTTTTCTGTTTCAAGTATTATTTGAGATTCTTGAGCGATTTCCCTTTCGGTTGATTCAGATATTTCTTGTTCAGATCCTCCTAAAATAAAAATCTCGTAACCAAGTAATTTATATTTTGAGATTTCATTTTCTTTGTTAGTTATACAGATATTATTTCCTTCTTGATCTTTGACAATATAAAGTGTGGCAAAAGAATAATTAAAGAAAATTACATTTAGAAAAAATAGTAAAGATATAATAAATAATAAAAATTTAATATTCTTCATAATTAAATCCTCCAATTAATTTAAATTTTTAATATTATGTACTTTATGCACAAAGCTATTATCTTAAGGATTTAAGGTAATTTCTTCTTAGATTCCTAAATTTTGATATATAACCTACATCCTTTTCTAAAATAGAACTTCCCTTTGCCTTCGTGTAGAATAAAATATTAGAATCGGTAATTACTTTTTTTGAAAATAATATATGAAATGATAAAGTTAATAATTTTCTCTCTATTTATTTCATATTTCTTATTGGACTTGATGCTTTTTAAAGGTGATTTTTGTAAGATTTGTGAATTGGGCTTTGGTAGTATTTGTAAGTTTAAATTGGGAGTTAACAAATACTTTTCTTGGAGTTTATTAAATACAATAAAGCAATGTATATTCAATGTTTATATTTCAAAAACAATGACCAAATTTTAAATAGAAACAAAAGTTTTTATATTTTATTTTTTATTATTGATAAGATTTACTTTCGAAAACTTTATATATTCATTATACTACAAATCCTTTAAATATCCTTCTTTGTCAAAAATAAAAAAGCCCTTCAGTAAAATCGCTGAAAGGCTTTAATCATAAGGGTTTAGTGGAGCATAGTAGACGAGTTTCGCAACTTTTGTATGAATGATGAAACTGAAGAAGTGTACCATAAATTAGAAGAAGCAATTGGGATCTGTTAAGAATTTAAAAAGGCAGAACCTCTCTAAGAACGAAGTTCTGCATTTTGATTTTTTTGGCTCCCCGGGCTGTTCTATATATAGAACTTTTATTTATCAATTTTACTTTCAGACAGAAGTTAAAAAACCTCCTATTCATAAGAAAACCTATGGAAATCCTGCTAGAATAAGAGGTATTTAAAGGGGAAGGGTTACCCAAATTCTGAATCTTTTGAAGGTTTTTAAAAACATTTAAGTCCATTCTCTATTATAATTTCAAAATAAGAATCAGGGTTACCGGTTAAGAGGTTAGATCCCTTAACAGAGATTCTTGGATGGCAAACGAAAATATGCTTTACCGGAACCTCGATAGATAGTATTCTATTTCTATAGGAAAGAACGGCAATGTGTAAACACATCATGAAATTAATACATATAAATAATAAAGATAAAATTTCAAAGATGACTTTTAATGTATTATTGTGTTATTAGAATCATATTTTATTATTTCAAAAATTTTAAAATTAATAAATATGTTTTTAGCTACCTAAATATTATTCCCATCATATATATTATCGAAATTATTAATTTATATATTTTAGAATTTATTTTAAATGTTTTCCTATTACTTTATTTCATGTTTATTTATTAAATAAGGTTTAGCCGATAATACCAGGCTCTGGTATTAATTCTCCTCTTTTAAACCTTCCTAAATCACTCATACTAATATCAATTGTTGTTTTACCATCTACTATTAATTCTGCTAATAACCTTCCCATTATGTGACCCATCTGAAAACCATGACCACTCCACCCGCATGATAAATAAAATCCTGGAACTTCCGGAATGGCTCCAACTATTTGCTGACCATCAGGTGCCATATCATAATATCCTGCCCATTGCCTTACAATTGTAACATTCTTCAAAATTGGCATAATTTTAACGGCTACTTTTGTAACTTCTTCGAGAAATCGCCAACTAGATAATGGTTGTAATGTAGTTATATCATCGAGCAACGGTTCATCAGGAAAAGTCATTCCCATTAATACACTCCCATGAGGTTTAGTCTGGAATGCATACCATGGACCGGTAATAACCATGCATGGGAAGAAAACTTCTATGGGTTCTGTTACCAACATTTCATGTCTTTGTGGGTGCAAGGGTAAGTTTAAACCCACTATTTTTCCAATTTTTTTTGAAAACGACCCCGCACAAGATACTACAATATTTGTCTTGATTTCTCCTTTTTCAGTTAATACTGCCAAAATTTTTTCATTCTTTCTTTTTATATCAGTTACAGTTGTATATGTATTTATTTCTACCCCTTTATTTTTGCACATTTCTCTGTAAGCATACAGAACCTTAAAAGGATTAACATACCCGTCTCTTGGATTTATCGTAGCAGCTAAAACACCTTCAACGTTTACATATGGATATCTTTTCTCTATTTCTTCTACACTTAATAGTGTAGATTTTACACCAAGAGAATTTTGAAGTGCAATATTTTTAATCCACAATTCTAAATCCATCTCATTATCAAGAAGCCATAAATATCCACCAGGTGTATATTCAATATCATACCCATATAATTCTTTAAAATTCACAGTAATGTCCATACTGTTTTTTGCTAATTCTATTGATATAGGTAATCCGAATTGCTCACGTACCCCTGCAGCACATCTGCCTGTTGCTCCATAACCAATATACTTATGTTCACAAACTACTATGTTTTTTACACCTTTCTTTGCAAGGTTAAAAGCTGTAGAAAGACCGTGAACTCCAGCACCGATTACCACTATATCGGCCTTTTTTTTCATTTCTATGCCTCTAATTATTTCAATCTTTATATGCTTTAAGGTAACCTAAAAAGTTATAATATTTATTTTTTAATCGATTATTTAGCGCTTAAAATATTTCTCGTACAATCAAATATTTCATTTTCGTTCTTGATAAGAGATCCCATAAATATATTGGGATTAAATTTATTTTTGTTTCGTTAGAATAAATAAAACCTTATAAAATGATCTTGTTATTTCTTTTTCGGATACTTGTTGTATGGTAACTACAAATATTTTTGTCATTAATTTCTTAAAAACTCATACTTCTTACTACCAAAGAGTTCTTTTTAACGTCGCGATAAAGAAAGCTATAGGTTTATATCAATTTTGTATCTTTTTTTTGGTAATAAATAGTAACAAATAATAATAAAATGTTATGCATTTTCAATTCTAAATGAATTTATTTTTACTTTTTCATAGCTTTTGTTATAACACCAAATTTTATTTTTAAATTAGATAACGAATAACCAAAATTGCATTAACTTTTCTCTTTGACAATGAAGATCTGTTGATTCAGTAACCTCCTTAATAGGATGACAGGTTCTCATTACGGTGGTTAAATCTCCACTCTACCTCTTTTAATTAGAGGAAAATTTACCTTGGGACTATCTCGGTGATGGTGCAGCCAAGCTTAATAAAGGACTAAAAAACTTCAATACTATTGAGGTGATCCCAGTCTTTCAGAATACCTTTATCTTTTAATACTACCACGTGGTTTCTACGAGGAGGTATAGGCAAACCATTCTTAGATATAATATTGACTGACTGTTTTAGTATATTTGTTAATATAAGGCTGTATAGTCTCTTAAGTTCAGGATGAGATAAAAAAGGTAAGTACTTTCCCGTTTCTCTGAAATTGCCAAAGACAATATTCTTACCTAACACTCCCCAGAAATGTTTTCCAGGTCTCTTGCCCCGGAACATGGTTTCATTCATCTTAATCTCTCCAGAGAGAGATTTCAGATCTTTTAGAGTATCTTGGCAAATAGCTTCTTTTAACATCCTGAAGCATCGTTGAATGGTCAGTTAACTGTAAGGAACCTGAAATCTCAGACGGAAAGTAAGTACTCCTAAACAGAAATATTCAATTAATCTACCCTTCCAGTAAGGAGAGATCCGCTTCTTCTGCCAGAGATTTCTCTTTTTTTTTCTCGTTAGTCTGCACTGGCTACATTGGATCTGACCAGTGGAAAGAGACCAGAATTTTTACTGCCGCAGCGAGGGCATGTTTTCATGCTCTGAATATACTTATTAATCAACAGTTTTTTAAGGTTTTAAGAGCCAATTTGAATTGCTATTATCCTAAATTATATTTTTAGTTAGTCATCCCTTGCTTTAGCGACACTTCGTTATCCTTTAAGAATGTTGAGTTTATTTTAAACTTACTTAATTTAAAAATCCATTTGAATTTTTATCTAAGGCCTTACATTCTATGAATCAAGTCAATCTACTTATATAACATTAATAAAATTGATATTTAAACAACATCCCTATATCTTGCTTCTATACCTTATAGATATTATCTATTCCAGTATCTATTTATTTATCTAGTATGGGATTAATTTTTATTTATGATTTATTTCTCAAAAAATGTCTACTCAAAACAATCCTTCATAAGACTTTTTTGTTTTACGTGATATATAATTAGCACTCTAGATCTATTTCTATAGCAATAATTACGCTAGTGTTCAAGTTATGATATTATATTCCAGAATCTCTGTCATTTACATCGCTGTTTCATCAGGGATAAAGTAGACTCTACTACCTCTTTTTTAAATTCCTTAATGTACTATATTTTTTGATTTTTATACTGCTTGAACCTCATAAGGTGTTTATCAAGCATTTTATCTTATATTCTTTAAGAATAAGATTTTCTACAACTTTTTTCATTCAATCTCAACAGGAAATTATTCTAGTTTACCTAAATACTGAAATGTATTCTATAGCATTTAAATAAATGCATGTTTATACCTTTCACGTTATTAAAACAACATAAACATAATTATTTTAATAATATTGATTTTATGTGTTTAATATTCATAATAAAAATATAAAATTTATCATATTCTTAAGACTTAATTTGTTTTCCAACTATTCTATATAACTCCTAGATATAGCTTTCGTATCATTTCATCTTTAAGAAGATGCTCAGCTCTTCCCTGATAAGCTAATGATCCTGCCTCTAGTACATAACCTCTATCAGCTACTTCAAGTGCGACTTGAACATTTTGTTCTACTAGTAGAATAGGAATACCTGTACTTTTAATCTTTAAAATACTTTTTCTAATAGTATCTACTAAAATTGGCGCTAAACCAAGAGAAGGTTCATCAAGAAGAAGAAGACGAGGTTGACCCATTAATGCTCTTCCAATAGCAAGCATTTGTTGTTCACCACCACTAAGCATGCCTCCTGGTTGATTCATCCTCTCTTCAAGGATAGGAAATAGTTCACAAATATAATTTAAATTTTTTTCAATAATTTTTTTATCCTGTATAAGATATGCACCCATTAACAAGTTTTCTTTAACAGTCAATTTGGAAAATATTTTTCGACCCTCAGGTACGTGAATAATTCCCATATTTGCAATTGTATGTACCGGTAGTCGATCTATACGTTTATCATCAAACCAAATTTCTCCTAAAAAAGGTTTTTTCAAACCCGAAATAGCATTCAATGTTGTAGTTTTCCCAGCACCATTGTTACCAATAAGAGCTATAATTTCTCCTTCCTCAACTGAAAGGGACAAGTCTTTTAGAGCAACAACATTATTATACTGTATTGAAATATCTTTTATTTGGAGCAACTTTAAAGCCTCCTTAATGTAATTATTTTACTGCTTAATTCCTAGATATGCCTCAATTACTTTAGGATTTTTTTGGATTTCCTCAGGTGTTCCCTCTGCAATTTTTATGCCTTGATTAAGTACAGTTATCCTTTTACTTAAAGGCATTATTACACGCATATTATGTTCTATAAGAAGTATGGTTTTCCCCAATTCACTATTTATACGTTTAATAAGTTTAACAATTTGTTCCTTTTCTCCCGTATTCATGCCTGCAGTTGGTTCATCAAGCAAAAGTAAGTCAGCACCAGTAGCTAAAGCACGAGCAATTTCTAATCTTCGCTGTATGCCATATGGAAGATTTTTTGCAAATTCATTATAATATTCTTCCATATTTAAAAATTTTAATAGATCCCTTGCTCTTTCTTCGGTATCATACTCCTCTTTTTGACACAATTTATTCCAGAAAATTACGTCTTTAATATTTGATTTAATACTAATATGAAATCCAAATTGAACATTTTTTAGCGTTGTCATCTCCCCGAGAATGCGAATATTTTGAAACGTTCTGCTTATGCCTCTCTTAGATAAAATATCAGGTCTAAGACCATCCACTCTTTCATTCTTAAAATAAACTTCTCCTTTCGTAGGCCGATAAAATCCTGAAATAACATTAAAAAAGGTAGTCTTACCAGAACCATTAGGTCCAATAAGTCCATAAATAGCACCTTTTTCTAGCTTAAAATCAAGTTGATTTATAGCAACAAGTCCTCCAAAATTAATTGATAAAGCCTTGGCTTCAAGAATTGGAATTACATTAAGTTCTTGAAAATTCATAATGATTCACTTCCTTTGCTAAAATATGCAGATACTTGTTGTTTAAGATTTTGTAACTTCAATTTTAAGAAGTCACCTGGTGTTCCATCATTTAGAATCACTCCTACTACCATAAAACTTCCAATAAAAATCATTCGATATAAATCTACGAATCTAAATAATTCAGGTATTAAAACGAGAAACATTGCCCCTATTAAAGGACCAAAAATAGTACCTGCGCCACCTAAAATTACCATAGATAGTATTGTTATAGAATCATTCAGTGTAAAGGTATCAGGACTTATAAAACTTACATAGTGTGCATAAATACTACCAGCGCTTCCAGCTATAAAGGAGGAAATTACATATGCGAGAATCTTATAATACACAATATTTACGCCAATTGAACTGGCTGCAAGTGGGTCAATTTTAATTGCAAAAAATGCTCTTCCAATTTTTGAATTTTTAATTCTCCATGAAATTGTTAATGTTATAATTAAGAGAAATAGAATATAATAACAGTAAGCTACTATTGTAAATTGAAAATTAAGTATTTTTGCTGCAGGTATACCAGGTAAACCCATTGGTCCCCTTGTTAATTCAACCCAATTAAGTTGTATTATTCTTATTATTTGAGTAAATCCTATTGAAACTAAAGCTAAAAATACTCCCTTTAATCTAAGTGTAGGTATGCCTAAAAGAATACCAAAAATCGATGCGAATAATCCACCTAATATAAGATTTACATAAAATGGTGTACTAAAATTAAGTGCTAAAAGAGCTGTTACATATGCACCTAGGCCAAAGAATGTTCCGTGTGCAAGATTTGCTAGTCCACAATAACCTATAGCAAAGTTTAAACTAACAGCTAATACCCCGAATAACAATGACATAAAAACTAAATGAATAAGATAATTGTTTTTTATAATTAATGGCAAAACTAATCCCGTTAAAATAATTGAACCTATACCTACTTGAAAATAATTTAGCTTTATTTTTCCATTATATTTACGTAGATACGACATTTTTAACCTTCTTTCTCAATTTCTTTGCCTAATAAGCCTGCAGGTCTAACTAATAAAATAATAATTAATAAAATAAATGCAATTCCATCTTTGTATGCTGTAGAAATATAAGCTCCACCTAGGCTTTCAAGAATCCCTATAATTATGCCACCAATTACTGCTCCTGGTATGCTACCTATACCACCTAGTATCACTGCTGTAAAACCTTTCATTCCAATACTAACTCCTAAAGTTGAATAAACGCTATTATAATAAACTGCTACCATAATTGCTGAAATTGCACCAATAATTGACCCCGTTGCAAACAGCAAAGAAATTACTTTATTGACATTAACCCCCATTAATCCACTAGTATCTTTATCCAAGGCTACAGCCCTAAAAACAATACCAATTTTTGTTTTCTGAATTAGTAGATACAATAAAACCATTAATACAAATGATATAAAAAGGACCCCTATTTGAAGGGAATTAAACTTGGCATTCATTATGTAGTAATTATTTATAGGTATCATTGGAGGCATATACTGTGCTTCCGTTCCCCATATAAGTTGAACACTTATTTCAATTATAAAGGAAAAACCAAGCGAAACAACTAATAACGATAATCTAGGTGCCCTTCTTAAGGGTAAGTATCCTACTTTTTCAATTATCATTCCTAAAAACATAGCAGTTAAAAGTCCACCAATTATTGCTATAGGGTATCCTACGTCAATTATCATCAATAAATACCATGTCATATATGCACCAACCATAGAAATACTACCATGAGCAAAATTAATAAAGTATAGAACTCCAAATACCATACTATACCCGATTGCCATTAAGGCGTACATTATTCCCATTGACAAACCATTAATAAATTGCTGTAAAAACATGGTTATTCCTCTTTTTTGTAAATTTTTCTTAGGTTTACACGAGGTGTTTGTGTAAAATCTGCTTAAAATTTACACAAACACCTCGTGATTATTTAATTTTAAATACTGTTTTTATTTTTTATGTGTTTCTGGAGACCAGGGCACAAACCTTCCATCCTTAACCATCATGTGTGTAAGAGGTAGAAATGCGTCACCGTTTTCATCAAAAGAAACTTCTCCAAGCATTCCCTTCCAACTCTTTAGATTACTTATATAATCTTTGACTGCTTCCCTATCTTCACCTCTTTCCTTAATTGCAGTTAATATTATTCTTGCTGCTTCATATGCTACTGGAGCATACTGATCTGAAATCTCAAGATTATAATGCTCCATAAATTCCTTAGTCCAATCAGTAAGTTCTGAACCAGGATCTGCTAAAAAAGCTAGAGGCGCCCCTATTGCACCTTCAGCTGCATCTCCTGCGAGTCTGAGGACTGTAGGACTATAAACACCTCTACACATGAAAAATGGATTATAGTCGTATTGTTTACTCTGTGTTAAAAATGCTGCAATTTCAATTTCATCTGAAACAGCATAAACAGCCTCAGCACCTGCATTTTGTAGTTTAGTAATAATAGTAGAAAAATCTTTTGTTTCACCAAGTAAATATGATTCGACAGCTATTGGTTTCAATCCCAAAGAGTTTAAGGTTCTGTTGGCAACATCATATCCCCCTCGACCAAAGTCATTGTTCTCGTAAATAATAGCAATCTTGTCATATCCTGCTTCAACCATTGATTCAATGTCAACTCTTGCAACATATGCATCAGTAACCCAAAGTCGGAAGGTATATGGACCAGCATCAGTAATTGCAGGCGAACTAGATGTAGTTGTAATATGAGCAAGACCACCCCTATTATATACTGGTGCACCTGCAAGAGTACATGAGCTATTGGCATGTCCAATTACACATAGTATTTCTGGATCTGATACAAATCGATTAGCAATATTTGCAGCTTCCTTTGGATCTGCCTTGTCATCAAACACAACAAGCTCAACCATCTTTCCGTTAATTCCACCCGCAGCATTGACTTTCTCAATTGCAAACGAAGCACCAAGAGATTGTCTTGTTCCATGATCAGCAGCTGATCCAGTCATAGCACCTACAAGCCCAATTTTAATTGTATTATCAATTGAATAACTTGTTAAAGTACCAATACTCAATAGTGTAATTATTATTAATAATGTCAAAATATTTTTTTTCATTTTTATCTCCTCCTATCGTTTATTAATAAATTTCTCTCTAATCTAACTATTTTGTATAATTTATTTCATGTTAATCACTTCCTATCGTTTATTAATAAATTTCTCTCTAATCTAACTATTTTGTATAATTTATTTCATGTTAATCACTTCCTCTCTTTGAGTTGATTTTCTTGATTTTCATATTAAGTTGAAAAAATAAATAGAAACTAAATAATTATTTTCTTATTATCACAATCTAGTGTTTAAATATTATATTAAATGTTAACTAGAAGCTACTCAAACTACAAAATCATATGTTTCTTTCAAAACTATCATTAATTCTTCTATAGAATGCCCAGCTGTGGGAACTTCAGGAAGATTATTTGCTGTTGTATTAGGGTCTTTAAGCCCACTTGATGTAGTCATACATACTACACGTTCTTTTGGTTGTATCCAGCCACTATCTCGAAGTTTTCCAGCCCCTACCAAAGAAGCCACCGAAGAAACTTCAGCATAAATACCTTCCAACTTCGCAAGTTTAAGCTGCATCTCCATCAATTCCCTATCAGTAACTGTGACCGCTGTACCACCCGAATCAACTAATGCTTTCAAACCTTGATAAGTACTAATATTTGAAGCGATAGATATAGCAACTGAATTTTTTATGGGAACTTCTTCAACATAATTAATACCTTTTTCTAAAGCATTAGCTAATGGCCCAAAAGGCTCAACTGCCACCACACGCGGTAAATGAGTTACAAATCCAAGTTCTACAAGTTCTTTAAAACCTTTCCATACACCAGACAAACCATCAGCAAAAGCTACAGGCACTATAACTACATCTGGGACTTCCCACCCTAGATCTTCAGCAATCTCAAAGGCAATTGTTTTACATCCTTCTACCCCATAATAATTGGAACCTACTGGCGGATAAACATAATTGCTTGTTGGATACCAACCATACTTCTTAATACCTTTGGACATAAGGTCCCATCGTTCTTTTAGGGTTTTGCATGCTACAACTTTTGCACCATATGCTTGCATTAAAACTTTCATAGTTTGTGGCACACTTTCAAGAGTAAGCACGATACAAGGCAATCCTGCACGTGCTGCATAAGCTGCTGTTGATGCACCGTGGTTGCCTGTAGAAGCAATTACAATTGTAGCCGCGCCAAATTCACATGCTTTAGAAATTGCTACTGAATTTATTCGATCTTTAAAGGACCAAGTAGGGTTCCTAGATTCATCTTTAATATATAACTGAGGAAGGTTTAAATATTTAGCTAGCTTGAAACATTGAATCAAAGGAGTGCCGCCTTCCCCCATACTTACTATAAAATTAGGATCAACAGGCAATAACTCTTTATAACGCCATAAATCATGATTTCGAGATTTTAACAATTCTTTTGTGACAACATTTTTTATTCTTCCATAATCGTATTTTACAGTCATATTTGAAACAAACTTTTCAGTTCGACACTCTTTACATCCCTCAAAAAATTGTCCTTCAGGCAATTCAGAACCACAATTAAGACATTTGATTCCAGTAACCATTGTTTTATTAGTCATTTTTTAATACCTCCCCAATTAGGTAATATAATGAGATCTCGTGGGCTAACGGTAAGCCTTTCGAATCCATCTTTTTTTATTAAAATAGTATCTTCCACTTGTAAACCACCAAACCCAATTTCATAATATGGTGTTTCTATATCGATTACCATTCCTGTCTCAAGAACTGTATCATTCCCTAAAGCAATAAATGGAGGATCATATAATTCAATTCCTACACCGTGTCCAACATGAGTACGTTGATAGTGTGGAATACCTCCCTGACGGACACCTTCTACAGCAGCAGTAAATATATCACTTGCTTTCACTCCGCTACGTATTATATCAAAAGCACAATTTTGCCCTGCAAGAATAGCATCATAGTAATTACTTATTTCAGTTGTCGGTTCACCAAAAACTGCAATCCGAGCTATATCGGAAGTATAATTTTTGTAGATACATCCTACATCAAATCTAATAATGTCTCCCTTTTTTAATTTTATATTGGAAGGAATTCCATCAGAAAAAGCGCTATGATTTCCAAAAGCAATAACTGAAAAGAACGGTTTAGCACCTTCAAAAATTAAAGCATTTTCAAACAGATATGCCATTTCACTTTCCGTCATACCCTCCTTAGCAAAAGATAGACATGCATAAATTGCCCTTTCACAAATCTGTGCTGCTTGCCGTAATATTTCTATCTCAACATTTGTTTTGACCATACGAATATTCTGAATCAATTCATAACCCGTTTGAATCCGGGCTTTAGGAAATTTACTTCGCAAATATTCTAATCCACCTGGTACTATGCCTCGTTCATCAACTACAATATTTTCATATGTAACCCCTAAATCAGTAAATGCTTGAACAAGTCCCTCTAATCCGGATGATGTCGTTCCACTTTTTTTATATGCAAGTTTCCTTAACTTTTCATCATTGGTGTTTAATTTGCATTTGTTACTTGCTTCATAAAAGAAATTGCCATAAGTAATCAATTTTAAAGAATCGAGACCTTGCTCTACAATTAAATCAAGTTCAGCATGTGGCATTATGATCAACGGATTAGTTAAATCATCAAAAGATAACACGGAATAAACTTGTGTCCCAGGCAAATTCCAATGACCTCCACTCCTAAACCCAGTAGTATAAACAACATTGTGTGGCGTTGTTGCTACCAAAAAATCTATTTTTGATTCTTTCATCAATCTACTTGCACGTTCCACATTTAAATACATTTCTTCTTTTACCTCCTTTTCTTTTTTAAGTGTCCTTCACGAAATTTGAAAACCCTTATTTATCAACGGTTTTCAAGTGCATTCATTTTTAATCTGCCCTCCGGCTCTAAAACCCTTACAGATAGCGGGTTTTAGAAGGCTTCTCTTAGAATTTCTGCCTTTTTCTCTCCTCTTGGGAAAGGGTGGAGGGCAAAAAATACTCTTTCTTGTTTTGTGAAACCATCAAATGTTTATCTTTAATGATTCTCCTTTCTTTTTATCCTGCCTAAGGTTTGTTGCTTTGCTTTTTTACCTCCTCCCCTTTTGGGTAGTATGATTTAACAGAGCAGATTTACGTCTTTCCCGAAAAGGGGGAGAGACATGATGTATCAAAAAATTCTTTTTCACCCGGAAGAGATTTTTCAGGAACCGCTCAAAAAATACGAGCTGTTTTTCTCTTTACTCGATCTTTCTTGCCTGGAGCCGCTCAAACAGGTGGGAAGAAGACCGGTCAGTCGGGCTGCCCTCACCAGGGCACTCATCTTTAAAAATCTAAGATCTCTAGCCACTTTAAGTGATCTGGTAGCTGAACTGGATTAACGATCAAGCCTCTCTTTCTTACTGGGTCTGAAGCCAGGTAAGTTACCCATAGAAAGGTTTTCCTCCTTCCTGAGGGATACGGATCATCTCTGGTTTCAAAAGATCAGAGAGTCCCTGGTTGGCAAGCGGATTCAACTTCAGGTGATCAAGGGACATTACCTTTCTCTGGATGCCTGCCCTATCAAGGCAAAAGTAAAAGAGAACAATCTTAAAACCAGTATGAAAAACCGTTTCTGTAAAGAGACTCCGCCCAGATATGACCCTGAAGCACGGTTAGGTGTACTGGCAACCTTTCCCTCTTCCTAGAAGAAAGTGCAGTTCTTTTGGGGATACCGCAACCATATGATCAATGATGCCGTATCGGAATTACCTCTCGTTGAGCTTACCCTGCCGGCTAATGTCAGGGGAACCAGTGTAGTGCAATCCCAGTTACGTTTTGTCAAAGAGCAATTAAACCTAAAGCCAAAGGCAGTGATTGGCGATTCTGAATATGATTCGGCAACGATTATCGAAACGATTGTGAAGGAACTAGGTGCCAGAGCACGGATTGCTAAAAATATCCGTGGTGGAGCCAGTCCTTCGGTAAAACTTTCTCCTTCCGGTGTACCTATCTGTATGGCTGGGTTTCCCATGGTCTCCCGGGGAACCTTCTGGGACAGAAAAGAGAAAAGAAACAGGAGGTACTGGTAATGTAATAATCCTCATCGTCTAAGACAGAAAATAATCGTATATCTAGGAACTCTCTGTCTTGCAAAATTATCACGACTAATCTACCCTGGTTATTGGATTTATCTATCATTTTAAAATCAGAAATTACTCCATGTTGTTGGGGATCTACGGAATTGTTAACATTATCGCATGACTGGATTTGATGGTTATTACCTATCAGACGGTTGATTATTTCTCTAACCTCTTTAGCCTCAGTATTACGACCAACTGATTCTATATAACCTGCCTTATCCAGTTTTTCAAGGTAACTGTAAATCTTCTCGTTAATGTAATTAATATGGTGGGCTAATTTCTTCTGATAGCATTGTTTACACTTGCTATAATAGTCCTTGATCCTGATTCCATCATTGGTGATAATTTCCTTGCTGAAGAGTCGCTTAGAGTTATGGAGTAGGATGAAATTCCATAATACTTGGGCTAAGAGATTCTTTTTATTCTTTTGGAAATCAGATATGTTTTTGAAATTCTGTTTTTGATCTTTATTAACATTATTAACATTGATAAAAAACATGTTTTTAAATTCCTTGTAGTATTTTTTCTACAGGTATATTAAAAGAAAAGGAGTGGCCTCCAAATAGTCCGATTTATAAAGCACTAACAAATTAATGTGATTATAAGCTTGTAAGCATATCAGTTATTTTTACTTTTTATCGCAATTGCTTCTATCTCTACTAATGCATTTTTAGGAAGACAAGCCACTTCTACACATGTTCTTGCAGGAAATACTTCCCTAAAATATGTTTCGTAAATTTTATTCAATTTAGTAAAATCATTCATATCTTTTAAAAATATAGTTGTTTTAAAAATATTTTTTAAAGTAAAAGAGTATAATTCTAAAAGTACTTTTAAATTCTCTAATACCTGCATAGTCTGTTTTTCTATTTCTTCTCCTACAATATTCCCAGTTTCAGGATTTATAGGCAGTTGACCAGAAAAAAATAACATATCATCTACTTTTATCACTGGAGAATAAGGTCCAATTGCAGTAGGAATTTTTTTATTGCTGATAATATTATCCTTCATAATTCTTTCCCTTCTTTTTTAAATTTATATATAGAGAGAAAAAACTAAAATTTTATGTCATTACTTTTTTCTTGTTAATTTTTAGCTCGTCTAAATAGTTATAAATTGTATAACGAGAGACACAAATTTCTGAAGCTAATTCATCTATAGCTCCTTTAATTAGAAAGCCTCCTTTCTCATCAACCGTTTTTACAACTCTTAATTTATCACTTTTTTTCATTAAAGATATTGGTTTGCCAATTTTATAAATAGCTTTTTTAATAATATCATTCAGAATTTCATTTACATCGCTAGTAAATACCTCTACTCCTTCTTCTATTTTTTCCTTGCCTAAATCAATATTTATGCAAAATTCTTCTATAAATTTCTTCAACATTAAAAACTCAGTAAGATCAAAATTTATACACATGCAACCAACTATCTCTTTCTTATTATCTCTAATAAAAAAAGTAGAAGATTTTAATATTTTTCCATCCCTAGTTTTAGTTCTATAATTTACTATAGTATCTTCTTTTTTCTTTCCATAACCATCTTTTCGCAAAACTGATAAAGCAAAATCAGTAATAGAATCGCCAATTTTTCTTCCTGTAACATTTCCATTTTCGATTTCTATAATAGAATGTTGGGGATTACTAAAATCATGTAATACTACTTCACATTTTTCTCCAAACATTTTACTTATCATTTTAACCAATGGAATATATCTTTTTATTTCTGAATTTGAATACATTTATTATAAGCTCCATTTAATATAATTTTTATTAAATTTTTTTAATACTTATTAAATTTATTTACAATTTTATCATCTTCATTTTAGAAAGTCAAACTTTTTTTGTACTTTTATAATATAAGAATTAAAACTGAATACTTTATAATGACCCTTTTATTTAATAAATGGATAATTTTAAGTTAGAATAAGCTCAAGATTAGAGAGGGCCTATTCTAAGACGAAATGGCATAAATGGAGCAGTGAACAAAAGTTAAAGATTATTCTGGAAAGTATCTCTGTCCAAATCGTAGTTAGTAAACTATGTATAAAATACCAGATCTAACAGAACATCTATTTCCGTTAACGAGATCAACTCCTCTCTTAGGGTCACAAGATCTTTCATTGTTAATATGACAATCAAGTTAAAAAAAGCAATTTCGATTGATGAGAAAAAATCATTCAAAGTTCAACCCTATCATCTACTAAAAACACATGAAATGCTAATATTGCTATTAATGAATAAAGAAAAATCCTTTCAAATAATTTCATTTTACATTTAAGCCATATTGCTTTAAATTCAATATGAAAAGTCAAAGGAGGTCAGGTCTTCACAGGCTGACCGAGAATTTATAGTATTTTAATATGATATAAATCAAATTCCGTTAAAGTTAGCTAGGTAGGTTACTTATTCGATATTGAAATTACTTATTTATGTAAAATGGCTTAACCAAAAGCCATCAGTTTATGCATTTTCTTTAGGTTCCAACCAATACACATCAATCTGAATTCACCTTTTACCTTCTTAAGTGACCTTAGGAAAAAATGCCGGTAACCCAGATTGTATTTCAGATGTCCGAATACCGGCTCAGTGGTCCAGAGCCTCTGGAGGTACTTCTTGCGTCCTGGTTCGGTCTGTAGCCTGTTTCGCATTTGTAGAAGTAATTCTCTCCGGTCTTCCAGGTTAATGGTACGATATTTCTGTCTGGTACATAATGATTTTTTCGGACAGTGGGGACAATCTTCACCCTTATATATTTTCGTCTGAAATTTCCGGTAAGTGTAATCCTTCCTGCGGATATGGTGTAACTTCAGTTTCTTGCCTAAAGGACAAAGAAAGATATCTTTTTCTGGGTCATAGCAAAAACGATCCTGATGATAGGATCCTTTTCCCTGTAAATCTTTTTGGAAGTTTTGGTCAGGGATGTATCCGATCTTATTATTTTTTTCCAGATACTCATAATTATCGTAACTGGAATACCCGGCATCAGCGGTCACTTCTTCTACAGGTTGTGCTAAATTGGCATCACTAGTTTTAACCATTAATTCCAAGGCCTTGCGGTCAGAGGCCTCGGTGATGACCTCACTTGACAGCATGATCTGTTCTTTAGTTAGGGAGGCCTGACAGTTATAACTGGTATTGATACGGTAATGGCCATCTTTCATGAATTTGGCGTCCGGATCGGTTAGATTGATCTTTTCTTTTTCGTTTTTGAATTGCTCCATGACCTTTTTAATCTTGGCCTTGAGCTTCTCTTGGGTATTTAATTCTTCCGGAAGTTCATCTCCTCGCTTATCTTGGTATATTTGGTCTTCCCTGGCATCGGTGGTCTCTGCTTCTTCTAGTATCTTTTTTATTTTACCATCAATCCTTTTTAACCACTTTTGATATTCCTCTTTGGTTTTGGTCCGGCGATTGGCGGCATGAGCCTTGATCTTGGTGCCATCGATATTTGTAAATGGCAAGTAGAAATGCACCTTGCACGGAAAACAATTTTGCACCTCCTAGAGAGAAAAAAATGGTTTAATCCTCCTCTTCTTTTTGAATTCTAAATGATTCCCCACTTAAATTAAATACTTT
>Ga0307378_10005725_pt1 | contig 17226 bp, 18 predicted proteins | sample UN1MG_FD_202238 | JGI IMG/M metagenome (GOLD analysis project Ga0307378, IMG submission 202238) | Soil microbial communities from Risofladan, Vaasa, Finland - UN-1 | ecosystem: Environmental > Terrestrial > Soil > Coastal area > Acid sulfate soil | place: Finland: Risofladan, Vaasa | collected... | reverse complement strand
CGGCAACCACCGCTGTGCTCTCTCCTTTGTTGATTACCTGATTAACCGCCCATTTGATCTTTCTGTCCGTGAGCTTCACCATGCGTTTTGGTGAAACTTCCTGACGAAATAATTTCGGGACTCTACAACTAAGTTTGGGGCGATTAATCCGAAGGGAACAGTGGTGATATCTGATTTTTCCAATAAACTCGATGGTTGTGAGTGGCTCAACCGTGATTGTCTCAAGATAGGTCCGAGTAACAATCTTCTCACGTATCACGCGATATATTTCTTAAATCAGCGTGGATTTAAGGCAAATCAAAATTCGATTGCATCGCTGCTGGCGAGTCATTATCTCTCTGAGAAAAGTAGAATAGAAAAACTCATTAACGATACATGGAAGAGCAGGAAAAGCTACCAAGAAACGCGAAAAATATATGAGGGGGGGCAAACTGCTGGTTTATCAAAGAGAGAAATTGATGCGATTCAAAGGATAAGAAATTACGAAGAAAAATTTAAACCCTTAGAATCTGACGTTTTAAGGAATGTCAAAAGATCGCTCCGAACACTTCATGAGAAGGAGCTTAACGTTGTGAAGAAGGAATCTGGGCATTACATAGTACTGGGCAACGTAGTCGAAACAGCAGATGGACGCAATGAGCTACCAGACCGTTCCACATACGCCGCAACGATTTCAAGAATTGTTAGATTTAACAAATGGATATCAAAAGCAGGATAAATAGCAAAAGATTATATGCACTCAGCAGCCCCACCAAACCAGATGTCATCGCGATTGCAATCCCAAAACAGAACCTCAGCCAGGCTTGCACCTTCTGCAGCATTGGCTGTTACATGCTTTTAAGATTGCCTCATGCAAATGCTGATGAATATCTTGATTAAGCGGGTATTGGTCGAGAATAAAGATAGATTCCATTGTATTCTGATTACGTGCCCCCTCTTTATTGATACACGCTGGGCAATATTAGGCAATAAAAACCCTTATGCACCTTTTAGATGCCACGGATTTGAGCAATAGCGAAATCAGGGGTCCGTGACTTATTTAAACCAATCTTGAAACAAAACCAGAGTTTTAAACTTATCCCGTCCAAACAGTTTCTTTGATCAAACTTCCCTTTCTAAAGATGGTTTAACAGGGAGTGAGGAGAGTAAGCCCCTTTCTGTTTCGGCAGCATTTATCTTCGCGCCTTTCTCAGGCTTGCACCCACGAGGATGGTCGTTCCAGCCGTAACCATACGACTTCATCCTTGCGGAATCATCACGTTGGTATGGCACGGTCTCGTTTCTATACCAGAGCCAAGACTCTCGCCTTACGCCCTCTCGGCGTTCGTGTCCTTACGGTTGGTGGGGGGACTTTCCTCAGCCTCCTCATTAACTAAAGGAGACCGGCAGCTGCCCTTCCTCTCTCCCTATACTAGTATGTATGCTAGTACGATTTATTCTTTTCCGGTTAGTTAGTTAGTTAGTTCAGTGTCGGATAATTGGAATAATGTCTTCTAAACCTCTACTTTCACCGCCATTCCCATGACCGACTCTCACTTTGCGCTCTTCGTATATCCCGCCGAACGTCCATTTTGGCTCCACGCCAGTCATTATCGCCGTTACCTTCGCCTTGCCGTTGTAATCATCGTTAATTCGCGCGCCCCAGATCACATTCGCATCTTCATCCAGCTCGTAGGTCAGTAACTCGACGATGTCATTGGTCTCCTTCATCGTGAGGTCCGAGCCGCCCGTTACGTGTATAAGCGCGCCTTTTGCACCGCGATAGTCCGCCTCTAACAGCGGATGACAGAGTGCTTCTTCGACAACTGCTTCTGGCTTGTTCTCCGATTTCGCGGTTTCACCGACGAGCATTACGGCAACGCCGCCTGCCTCCATTACCGCTTTGAGGTCCGCGAAGTCGAGATTCACCAACGACGGCTGTGTTATCGTCTCTGTTATGCCCTGTATCGTCTCCGCGATCAGCATATCCATCGTTCTGAAGGCGTCATTCACCGGCAGATTGCCTGCGTACTTTATCAGCTTGTCGTTCTCCAATACGATCACGGTATCCGTAGCCTCGCGCAATCGCTGTATCCCTTCCGCAGCTCTTTTCCTCCTTATCCGCTCCGCTTCAAAGGGAAACGAGACCATCGCAACGACGATTGCACCTTCTTCCTTCGCGATCTCAGCAACGACGGGTGCAGCTCCTGTACCTGTGCCGCCACCCATGCCTGCAGTGAGGAAGACGAAGTTTTTACCTTTTAGCAGCTTCCGCAGCTCATCCCTGTCCAATTCCGCGGCTTTCCGCCCCATATCCGGAGAGCCTCCTGCGCCTAGACCTCGAGTAAGTGACTTCCCTATCAAGACCTTCTTTTCACATTTTATCGAATCCAGGTGCAGCTTGTCCGTGTTAACAGCGATCCTGCTCACGCCGGTTAACCCGCCTAAGTACTCCAGCCGATTCATAGAATTGTTACCTGCTCCACCGACACCAACGATCGCTAACTGCGGCACTCCGAACAACTCATCATCTGTTGGTCCCTTCATTACCTCCTGCGAGTATCCGAACATATCTCCTATCTTATCCCCCTTATCTCTTTCGTTATTTTCCCACATCGTGTAATCTCCTTCTAATGCAGGAGGGGTTATATAAACTTTTCGTTTGGGAATGTGCTCGTTATCTGCCCAGTGAACCCATGAAAGTGCTCAGAAAGCCCATGATAGCATTATGCTCGTTTGGAGGCGTTATCTGGGATCATAGCCAATATGGCAGGAAATTTCCACTGCAACCGTGTAACCGTGCATGCAGTGCAACACCTGTGGCGATACAGGGGTAGGGGAAGAAGCGCGGGGTATTGTTATGCTATGACCTGCATACCAGCCACCATAAGAGTCGGTGAGACGAGATTATAAATCTGCCGCGGATCGTCACCAAGCATTGCTATAGCTTTTAATACTTCTTGCATGTTGCCGACGATCATCGCACGCTCAACGGGGAACAAATCGCCGTTTTTAATGCCAAAAGCGTTCTGCGCAACGACGGAGAAATCGCCGGACGCCCGTGACGCGGTATGTGCACCGATCACGTCGTTAACGAAGAGCCCTTCCCGTAATTCGCCGATGATTTCGTCTTTAGAGGTGTTTCTGCCTTCTGCACTTCCTTTTATAATGAAATTCGTTGCGCCAGGCGTTGGTAAACTGTCAAAGCCCCTCAGCGCGTTACCGGTGCTTTCCACACCGTCTTTGTTAGCGGTGTACGAGTCGTAGAGGAAATTCTTGAGCACGCCTTTCTCCACCAGAGTCGTTGGCTGTGAAGGCACGCCCTCGCCATCCATCTTCCTGCTGTTAACGCCTAACGGCATCGTGCCATCGTCCACAATAGTAAGCATCTCGGAAGCCACCGTCTCGCCTTTTTTGCCGTGATAGGGCGATTGTTTCCGCTGCACGTTCTCGGCGCTCAGTTGCGGAATCAGGGTGTACGCGAAGAGGCTTTGCACTGCTTTGGGCGAGAAAACGACCGGAAGCTCCTTTGTTTGTATCTGCGTGCCGCCTAAGCTCTCCACGGTTAGCTTCACCGCCTCCCGACCTATCCATCGGAAGTCGATATCATCGAGCATTCGGCTCACCTTGCTCTCGTAGCCCGCGATTTCCTCACCGCCGCGACCCTCGCTCGCCACGACGGCTATCCCTGCGGAGACGTACGTGCCGTTATCACGCGTTTCAATACCCTCCGAATTTACAATGAAGCTCTCGTCAAAACCCGCTGCGAAACTACCCTCTGTCGGCGCGCATTCCACTCCCTTTTTTACCTCATGCTCTTTCAGTCCTGCAAGCATCTCTTTGCAATACGTTATCGCATCCTCGCTCCCACTCTCACCGCCCAGAAGGTCTATTATCCGGGGATCAAACGTCTTTTCGGGCTCCTTGTAACGTTTTGACGGTTCTGCCGCGGGTGCGGGCAAGCCGGCGAAATACGCATCGTGCTCAGATACTCGCGCTTGCTTTATCGCATGCATCACGCATTCCTCTAGTTCATCCGTTTCCAATGCCGTAGTATGAGCAAATCCTATTTTGTTCGCGATGACAACGCGCACGCCGATTCCCGTGCTCTTTACATGCTTCACTTTCTTCACTTCTTCGCGTTCAAGCTCGACGCTTAATACATCGCCCCGTTCCCCGTAGAGCTCTGCCTGGTCGCAGCTTTTTAGCGCCAGTTCCAGTCCTTTATGCATAATGTCAAACATTTCTACTCTCTCCTCAGTCTCTATCTAACATCAACAGGTCGGTCGCATTCGTGCGTGTGTGGCCGCAGTAGCCATGACGGTTTTAAGCTATCTGATTGCGTGAACTCCTCCACCTAATTATTAGTGGAAGACGTATATTAAACAAACAGCATGGTAAACCGCGTGAAAGAAGGCGAGCTTGTGCATCTGCTAGACCGAAAAGGCCGGAGATATACTCTTTCATTAAAAGCCGGGGCCTCGTTCTCGTTCCGCCACGGCACCATCGCACATGACGAGATAATCGGAGTGGAGGATGGGAGCGTGGTGAAGTCGAATTACGGTGAGAAGTTCCTGGTCTTCAGACCGACGCTGGCCGAGTATATAGCGAAGATGCGGAAAGGTTCGCAGATAATATACCCAAAGGACATCGCGGCTATTTTGATGCTTGCCGACATCTTTCCCGGTGCGACGGTGTTGGAGGCGGGTATAGGCTCAGGAGCGCTTACAATGGCGTTGCTCCGTGCTGTTGGCCAATCGGGAAAAGTAATATCGTACGAGCGGCGAAAGGACTTCGCGGAGGTCGCACAGAACAACATAGAGGCGTTCTTCGGCACGGTAGCGAGTGCGGGAAGAGAGGGTTCCGGAGAGATGGTAGTAAAAGACAAGGACGTTTACGAAGGCATCGAGGAGAACGATTTGGACCGTGTCTTAATGGACCTTCAAGAGCCCTGGCGAGCGCTGAAACATATAGACGGATCGCTAAGAAGCGGTGGAATCCTCCTTTGTTACAACCCTACGGTGCTGCAGATCTATAAGCTTGCGAAACGGCTGGAGCTGAAGTACGCGGAGAGCTTCCGTATTATGGGCATACATGAGCTTAGTATGCGCGGCTGGGAGGTAAAAGGGAGAAGCATACGGCCGGAACACCACATGGTCGCTCATACCGGGTTTATTTTTGTAGCGCGCAAATTTACTGTTGCGGACTGAAAGCAGTCGTAAACGCGCTCTTTGAGTTCCGCCACGTTGTTACAGAAGAACAGATGACTGGTACAGGAGCAATCGGAGCAGCCGAATTTGGGGATGGATTCTAACTGCTGATTCAGGTTCATGGCGATTTCGCATTCTTTTCGCGCCTCTGTTTCCGCGCATACCACTTCCTTTAGCTCCGCTGCGGAATTTGCGAGGAGATAATCGATATGCCAGTGCAGCTTCTTGTTGTTGCCAAGGTCGCGCCGGTGCCTTCCTATCCGCTGCTCTAAGCCCGCGAGTGCCGAGCCAACATAGGCGTAAAAGCCCTTTTTAAACGGTATAAGACCTATTCTGCCTATTTCAAGTTCCGTATCTGCATGGTTCTCGATAATGAGCACGTAGACTCCTTTCATATCTTCCTTCGCGTTGCTTAATTTATTGATCTCAAGAAGGTGAGGAAACCTTATAGTATTTTTATTATCAACGTTAGGATAATGTGTGGTGCGGCCATGGGGAAAGAGCGAATAGAGGAGCTAAAGCGGAAGAAGAATGCGATTATTTTAGCGCATAACTACGAACGAGCGGAGGTGCAGGAGATCGCGGAGTTTGTCGGTGATTCCTTAGAGCTTGCGCGGAAAGCAATGGATACAAATGCGGATATAATAGTCTTCTGCGGCGTGGATTTCATGGCGGAGACGGCAGCAATATTAAATCCCCATAAGAAAGTTATCATTCCCGATGTCTGTGCGATCTGCCCGATGGCGCAGCAATTGCCTCAGGACGTTCTCCGTGCGGCGAAGCGCGCGCATCCCGATGCCAGCGTGCTCCTCTATGTGAACACCCTTGCGGAGAGTAAGGCGCTTGCTGACTGCATCTGCACCTCGGCGAACGTGCAGGAGATCGTTCGGGCAATGGACGCTCAGACCATATTGTTTGGGCCTGATCGCAACCTGGCGTACTACGCGCAGAAGGGCACGAAAAAGAAGATTATTCCCGTGCCTGAGCATGGTAATTGTCCGACGCATCATCAAATCTCGCTCGAAGACCTCATGCGAGCGAAGGAAGCGCACCCAAAGGCGAAGATACTGGTTCATCCCGAGTGCGTCCCTGAGGTGCAGGACAGAGCGGATTACATCGCGTCCACCAGCGGTATGGTGAAGATAGCTAAGGAATCGGATTACGAGGAGTTTATAATTGGTACTGAGGTCGGACTTTTACATCGGCTGGAAAAGGAAGCGGCGAATAAGAAATTTTATCCGGTCTCTAGCACTACGGTCTGTCCGCAGATGAAGATGTGCACGTTGGAGAAGATAGAAACAGCGTTAGAGCAGGAGCAGCCCGAAATCGTGCTTCCTCCAGACATCATGGAGAAGGCGCGTAAACCCATCGAGCGGATGCTTGCTTTATCTTAACAGACTCTCTGTGCCTGTTTCCGACCGGTTAGCCTCACTCCGGGATCAAGAAGCAACGTGTGAAGTACGCATTACGGGTGCACGAAGTATCCAATACTTTTCCCCCGAATCTATTCACAACCTCACGTTATGCGCAATTCTTATATAGTTCCTTAGCCTTAGGTAAATACCAGAGTAGGGTGAGTTGATATAAAAACTAGGAGGTGAAAAAGATGAGTGCTAAAAAAGAATCACATTTTGGACGTGTTGCCGAGCTTGAGGAGAAGAAGAAAGAAGAAGAAGCGAAAATAACAGAAGAAATGGAAGATGTTATTGCTAAAACGCGCAATTGGGTGATAGCAACGGCTACAGCGGATGGAATACCTAATGTCGTTCCGATGGCCTATGCGAAAGTACTCTCAAAGAATCGGCTCGTACTTGGCGATTTCTACTTAAGTAAGACCAAAACGAACTTACTTACCAATCCGCACATCGCGGTTTCGGTGTGGGATCCCGAGACCAAAAAAGGGTATCAATTTAAGGGTACGGCGCAAATCGAGACCTCTGGCGCGATATTCGATGAAGCAGTAGTGATGGCTCGACAGAAGGGTGGCAAAACAGCGCCGAAATCAGCAGTGGTCATTGATGTAAGAGAGATTTATGTGATCACTCCGGGTGCTGACGCAGGAAAGAAAGTAAGCGGTGCTGCAGTCTGGTAAATAATCCGTTTTAAAAGACCAGGAGCGATTAACTCGTGAACGCGAGGTGAGCGATCACCTCTCGTTTTCATTTTTTGATATTTTTTTCCGTTTCGCTTTTTAGCTTCCTCTTTGTTGGTAAAACCATGGAAGCTCTTGTGCATTGAGGGCAGGGCAACTCTTTCGTAATGAACCGTCATGATTTGAAGACAGGAGTTAGAAACGATACCTTCAGCACGTTTGATGACCTCCGGAGGGCGGATAACCGAAAAGTTTATATAACCCTCCCTTCAATAGAAAATCATTACAAGAAGTGATAAAAATGGCTGAAGTGTCAAGAGCACCTGTAACCAGAGTAGTTAGGGGCGCAGGAGCAGAGGGCATGGGCGGACATGCCATTGGTTTACACAAACCGATTCATTCACCTGATAATCTACTCTACCCTGTAGAATTTCCTTTCGAGTGGTGCCATAAGGGAATCCTCATAGCTAAACTCGAAAAGCTATCAGAAGAAGAGATAGGAAAACTGGCAGAAAAGAACAACGGGACGAAGAATAACTCGATTTGTGCACTTTGTGGTGAACCGAACGAAGTGGAGTTCCGTAAGGAATCAGGTAATGTATCCCATCTCCTCTGTGAGGATTGTGCTGTCCGTTATGTGCAGAAAGCGCTTGAGTTGCAATGCCGCGAGACGGATGGATTAACTGATTGATGGGACGAACGATCTGAGACGTATTTATTAAACGAATCGCTCATTTCATCCGGTCACCAGTGGTGAATCGAAGATACGTACGTGTTAGCACGAACAGCGGTTCGGTATACCGCAGTGCCTACGATAGCGGCCCACAGCGGCAGTATGGCTACTATGCCGGACGTCCCAATCCAAACGGTACTGAGAAGTGCAGTTGATAAAGCAAGTGCCTGCGCTGATTGCACGCGTACAGGATCAAGCACGTCTCCGGTTTGGTCACCACCCGCCCGTACGTCCTTGGAGTCCATGATCACTACAAGAAACAGCACCGAGATGAGCACTACGGCACCTGCACCGATGAGTGCCACCGTGCCGTCACCGACTGCAAAGCCGTTAACGTAAACAGAAATACCAACAATGAGCATTTGCATACCGGCAAACAGTACGTGCTGTTGCTGTGGTTTTGGCAACCTACTATCCAGGAAAAATGCCAGTGCCGTTATGAGACCAACGAAAATGTTGCCAGTGAACGTAAGCCAGCCCGCAAGTACAAGGAGCACTACTGAGTCTAACCGCCTCGCTGGAAGCCCCGTCGTACGATTTACCATACGAGCCATAAGAAGAACCCAGAAAAGGACGAGGATTCTCGGGAGCCCCCAAAAGATCAGACCGATGAGGGCCAATCCCGCCGCGACGAAAGCTGATAGATCGTAGTCAGGATCGAGTTCCCGGGCTATCGCCCACGCGAGGAAAAAGGCAAGAGAGGCAATGAACCCTTTCGAGACGCTATCGAGCACCCCGCTGCCCCCGGTCATCCATACGAGCGTGCCACCACCACCACCGAAGACCATCAGTGAGAGCACAGCAATCGCTTTATTTGTCGGATAGGTCAGATCAAGTGGTCGTGCAAGTGACGTAATAGCCGTGAGTTTCATGGTACTAGTTTCACAATACATACCTTCCAAAGATTTTTGAATTGATCGTCCGTTAATAAATGGCGATCTTTGGAACAGTTATTGCACCGAGCGAACGTATGCATGTGCCGTGTAATCCACGTGCGTACACGCACTCCGGGAACCCGCCGATTTATTCTATTCGTTGTTACCAACTACCGTACCTTTCATTATCCACTTAGGTAGGTTTTCGAGTTCCGCACTGTTTTGTTGTACGCACATCCTGCTAGATTAGATAGAGAGCACGTCACCCTGATTAGGCGATCTCTATGAGCTGGATAGCAAACGTCAGGTCTTCACCAGCCAGCTGATGATTGGCATCTACCGTTACATTCGTTTCGGAGACCTCAATTATCGTGACGAAAATGGGTTCCCCGTTGGTTTGCGACGCCTGTAACCGCTGGCCGAGTTCGGGCTCCATGCCCGGCTGGAGTTGATCGCGGCTGATTTCCCAAACCAGTTCCTCATGATACGGGCCATACGCCTGATCAACGGGGATTGTAAAGGTCTTTGATTCGCCGAGCTTCATACCCAAGACGCCCTGTTCAAACCCCGGGATCATCTGACCCTCGCCAAGGGTAAATTGCAGCGGTTCACGTCCGATAGACGAATCAAATACCGTGCCATCATCCAGGGTGCCCGTGTAATGAACCTTAACGGTATCACCCTCTTTTGCGGTTGCTGTTGACGCTGACGTTGCCGTTGGTGTCGGCGTTACCGTCGGCGTTACCGTTGGCGTCGAAGTTGTATTTTCCCCCTGCTCAGCACAGCCGGCAACGAATACAACAAGAACAATTGCTAGTAGTGCTATCACACCTGCTATGGTTTTCTTCTTCATTGTTTTATTTATGTACACTCGCTTTTGTTTTTTTGATTTCTAATGACCTTCAGAGTACTTAAATCCCCTGATGCTTTAACATACCGTTATTCCGGCAAACGATAACTCCTTTCTTCTCTTTTCCGATTTTGCTATGCCGTGGAGATTATTTATTTCTCGCGCAGCTTTGGCGAATCCAGCCACAGCCCGGATACTTTCGTTTCGCCCGCGATCTCCTGGAAGACGACCTTAACGATCACGTCGTCAGGTTCTTGTGTGAAGGTCGCTTTGTAATACACGATCGTATACTGGTTTTTGCTTTCCACTTTCCAGTATTCTTTGGAGACGTACGCGCCGATCTTTGACTGGATGAGCGCATTGTTCTCGCGGAAGACGGGTTCGGGCAGTGCGTTCTTCATCGTGGCGTCGAAATGCTCCGAATAGTTCGCGTAATCGTCTTCGTTCATCGCCACGAGGATGTTCTCGGTGATCGGGTCTGCGTAGGTGCGGACCTGCTCGATATCAACCTGATTCTGATTTAGACAGCCTGAACCCAACACTGCGACAGCGAGGAGTGCGACCACGCCTATGAAGGCTGATAAGGTTTTATGGTTCATAGTGAATCATCCTCGGGGGTTTATGTTGTGTTGCTATGATAAAATGTATCACCTTCATATAATCTTCTGTTTCTGCTTTCGGTTAGATAACGCGTTTTAGCCACTTCTGGGGAAAGTTATAACTGCGCCTCAATCTCCTCGTCGGTAAAGCCTAACTGACGAAATACCAGTTTCATGTATTTCGTTCGGTGTCAGTTCTCTTTTAGCCATCACCACGGGTGCTCTATACAATCGTCCGTCTTTTTCACGTTCAAATATCGCGTGGCTTGTGCCTCGCTGCCTGACGAATCGGGCACCACCATGTGCAAGAAGCTTGACAAACTTCTTACTGGACATTGGTGGAATTTTCTTAGATACCTGCACGAACCTCAAAGGCTATGGTTTCCGAATACGCCCAGTCATGCGATGGTCTTACGTGCTCGACGTCCTCGATGAGGAATTCCCGGAGGATATCCGGCGGAGCGGGTCGTATTTCAGCCTCAAGTTTGTTCTTTTTTATGTACGAGAGATATTCTTCACAGGCCTCTTGCAGCATCCTCCGTGCCTCTTCGATACTTTCGCCCTGACTGGCTACGTTGAGTTCCAGGCATAACGCCACGTAATAATCTCCCGCCTTTTTGAGTAAGCCCGTTAAGTGCATGGTGATCACCAGCGGTTTTCAGTCCGCTAATTATTTATGATGCGGGGAACAGTAATAAAATTTTCGGAGCGGCCATTTCAATTGCGCACTCAAAACTTCAAAACCGCATCAATCTCCTTCTGCACCTCAATCGTCCTTCTTAGAGCCGCGGCGACCTTCATATAATGCTCGATCTCTTCCCTTGATAACTCACGCTTTTTTCGATCCTTCAAATACTTCATCATCACTTGGTAACCGCCGATTTGATACTCCCACACCGCTTTTGCAATACCCTCGAAATACTGCGTTTTGTTGAAATACACTCTTTCACTCTCTTCGTCGTACTTAATTTTCTCCACCGTATTCGTCCCACTTTCCGGGAATCCCACGCCTGTTTCATTCAGTGAAGGATGCTGCAGCAAATGAAGGTCTACCAATTCTTTACCGAGCACACCCAGTTCCTTAAACCGTTCATAATCCGTTGGTAAAGGAACGCAGGGATAATCAATCTTCAGAAATTCCTCGTACCGCTTGCGGTACGTCGGTGAGTACAGCACCGCGTAAATGTAACAGAAAATCGCCTCGGGCGTTAGTTCCATGCCTAAAGCTTCAGTTATGGCTTTTAAAAACTTTTTAGAGAAGTTTGGGGTACGTTCTGGTTGGGATGCTTCTTCAACTAACAATTTTCCCTTTGGTTCGTCAGGGTAAAGGTAAATAGGGAAAACGTACTGTCCTCTAGCACTTGTTAGATAATTAATGTCCGATACAAGGTTAGAGACAAATACATGGTGGAAATCGGTTTCAAAGTAATGTCTCATAACGTTTAATGCAAGATTAGGGTGGAGTAAGTTGTGCATTATTTCTCTCACGCTTCTTGCAATTAATACATCTTCAAAATAGATGTAACGATTATCAAATGGTCTATATGCATACTTAATTAATTTCTCCGTTCTAAAACCGTCTCCTATGACCTTTTGCCTCGCAGGATGTAATTTCCATTCATAAGTATCCCTCAAACCATACAAAGCGGTAATTTCTTTATCCTCAAGGGTACTATTTGCTAACTTCAAAATCCTAGCTCTCAAATTTTGATAATTGGGGTCAGTTATGAATTTATCCCTTTTTGTTATCACACCCATCTTGTTTCTAATAAATACCTCTGTCACTTTCCAGAACTTCTCGTATTCCTCCTGTAACGCGAAATCCTTGGGTACAAAGAAATAATACGGCTCTTTCGGCTCAAGTTCCTGCCAATCCGTGCTCGTTACGTCATTTTTGCGAAGATACTCGTATTTCTCTTTCCGCAAGCCCCACACATCCGCGTAATAAACCTTCTTTTCCTTCAGTGGCTTCTCCAGCTTCACGTAAATCGCTATTGCCACGCCTTGCTGGATGGCAAAGACATTCCCATCCTTGCCGCCTTCTGGTGGTTTTTCGCCTATTCGCGACGAGCCGTGTAAATTCAGGATATAAATCTCGTCAAAGGTCTCAAACAACTTCCTCCGCATCCCGCGATGGATGACACCCGAAAGATACGAGTTGTTCGAGATGTAGCCAAAGATGCCCTTGCCTGTCTGGCTTATCTTCCAGTGCGCAAACCTGATGAATTTGATATAATCGTCAGAGAGTGGTTGGATATTCTTTTCTTTCCTCACGTCTTCTTTATAATCATCCATTAACGCTTCTATGAAGGGAATATCTTTATTCTGGGAACTCACGGAATACGGGGGGTTGCCGAGTACAACAAGAATCGGCTCCTTTTCCTTCACTTTTATCGCTTCTCGGCCTTCCTCCGTAAGCTGCGGGAGCAGCAGTTCTTGCCCCGGCTCCCTCATCTCCAGCGTATTGGTAAGATAGAATTGGAATCGCTCATCTTTTGAGATTTCATATTCCCACGCTTCTAACGACATCGCAATCCTAAGGTGGCCAATGATGTAGGGAACAACTTGGATCTCAAACGCATAGAAATCGGCTAAGATGTGATTTTTTATATTCAACGAAATCAAACCACCCATGCGATTGTTCAACAATTCGAACTCTGCTTTTCTAAGGGCGTGTATTATGAATGTTAATGTTCCAGCTGCAGGGTCAAGAAGTTTCAAGCCTTCTTCTGCAAGTCCTTTGCCTTTCCCGAACTTCTCCTTCAACAGTTTGTGAATTGATTTTACGATATAATCCACCACTTCGGGAGGCGTATAATAAACCCCTAATTTTGCCCTCTCTTCTGGGTTGTACTCGCCAAGGAAGGTGTCATAGAAATGAATAATGGGATCTCTTGTCCCGTATGTTGCTTCCTTCTCTTTGGTAATAGCGTCAACCTCTGTTTTGTTGAGCACGTTAAGAAGGTCTTCTATAATCCAGTTCATTGCTTCTGGCGTATCTGGACCCACAAACGTATGAAAAATATGGTTAAGCAGGGGCACATTTCCAGGAATAAATTCCCACGCATTATCTTTCGTTATCTGCTTCTTCCCCGCTCTTATCTTTGCTGCAAAAAGGCCGTACGTAATCGTTTGGGCATATAAGTCAACAAATCGCTCCTCTGTCAAACTCCCAATAAGTGTCTTCTTGAACACTTCGTAAAAGCTCTCCAGAGGTATAGAATCTCTATCTCCCCTTTCAAGCACCTCTCTTAAAATCTCTCTCGAAAATCTCGTTTTATCTGCGAGCACAATCGCAAGAGCAGAAGCACTCCGTATCTCCGGTATAGAAAAGCTGCAGAATTTTTCGATAAAGTCAAAGAAGGCATCCACGTTCTCAGGAACTGGCGGCTTCACGCCTTGTAACGCTACAGGAGAGCACAATTCGACTTTCTCTATAAGCGTACCATTCCGGTAAAGCCAGAATTCGACAAAGTTTGTCAGGATGAGATTGGGAAGCGCATCCCGATATCGTCGGATCTGTTCCGTTTTCTCTATCTCACGCAGATTTGAGTCGGGCACTTTCGCTTCTATATGTCCTACGATCTCGCCATCTTTACGAATGAGAAAGTCGGGAATGCCCACTTCCGTCTTCTTCGGTAAAACAAGCGCTTTTGCCTCTTCCTCTTCTGTGATAAAAAAGTGCGAGCAATTCTCGAAGAGGTCTTTTAAAGAAGGGTAAAAACTACCTTCACTGAACTCCCCCCTTGTGTAAATCTCGTGGAGTTCTTTAAGGTACGTAGCAAGAACCTTTTGGAAGGTGCGTCTTTCTGCTTTGTTCATTTCTTCAGAATAACCATCGCAATACAATCATAGTTTCCCCTCACATAATTAAGGTATCTTTTTTTGCCACTTGGACAGGTTCAAATTCACCTACCCCTCTACTTCATCTCTTTCTAAAATTCCACCAAAACCACCCGTGCCGGCGCTCCGTCGCATCCTTTCAATTTTAAAGGCAGCGCCACCATGAAATACGCGCCCGGCTCGATCGCGCTCAAATCGAGGCTTTCGATGATAATCACGTCGTTCCCGGTTAACAGCTTGTGGACGGGATGCTCGTCCGTCTCGAACTCCTCGATGGAGAGATAATCGATACCCACCACTCGCACGCCATTTTGGACTAAAAGCTCCGCAGCCGAGTAATCGAGTGACACGTAGTCCTTTGTAAAATCCTCCGCCGTGAGCAGCTCCGAATTACGGGTCTTGAACAGGATCCTTTTGTAGGTCTCGAAATCGATATTCGCAAGCTCTTGAGCGGTAATCCTATCCTCAACATCCACCTCGACGACCAGCGCCTCACCAATGAGATCATGCAGGCTTAGCCGATCGATCGTTGCGCCACCCTCGGTAAAGTGGTAAGGTGCGTCAATATGCGTGCCGATATGAGAACTGCAGGTCAATCGAGAGAAATTGTATGCATCACCGTTTGTGATTGACATCTCTTGCCTCAGCTCCACATCCTCATCGTCGATCCACTTCAGCATGCCCTGATAAATGGCTACCGAAAGATCGTGAATCTTCATTTCCATTCCGCTTTTCGCCATGACGATCGCCCATCTATTTTAGTTTGGCTTAGTTTAGTTTGTACAGTACAGTTTTGATTTCTATCTGTTTGATGCTTGAAATGTATTTTGGATTATGGTGCTCGCTCGGTGCTCGCAATGTTTGCATTGCGCTCTACGAGCCGACAGGTTTATAATCACATTCCCCATTCTTTTTCTCTATGCACTCTGGCGCACTCGTTCAGACCGTACTGCCGATATTCTTGATTATCGCAGTCGGCTATGCAATCGGCACACGCAGGAACGTAGAGGTAGAGGTGCAGCCCTTTATCGACCTCATCGTGTATGTCGCCGGCCCGTGCTTGATCTTCGCGTCTATCGCACGCAGCGACATCAACCTCACGGATTTCACCACCATCGCCGGCGCAGCATTGGCGATCGTTCTCATTATGACTTTGGTCGCGTTCCTCATCTTTAACCTGACCAAATCAGACAAAAAAGGCCTGTATCTACCGCTCGTCTTCGGCAATACGAGCTACCTCGGCTATCCGGTCGCACTGTTCGCCTTCGGCATGGCCGGCCTCTCCCGTGCGGTTGTCTTCGACATGATCAATTCGCTCGTGATCTTCACCCTCGGTATCTATATCGTCCACCAAAGGAACGAGATTCGGGAAGCGTTCAAGATTCCGCTGCTCCATGCCGTCGTCGTCGGCCTGGCCTTCAGTCTCTTACACATACCGGTACCGGATGTCATATTCACTCCGATAGAGATGATCGGCATGATCACCATTCCCCTGGCGTTGCTCGTGCTCGGCTATAAACTGACGGAGATAAAGCTAACCGCAGTAAAAGTAGCCGTACTCGCGTCTGTATTCCGGATCCTCGGCGGATTTCTGGTTGCGCTCGCGATAATCGAACTGCTGTCCATCGAAGGCATGGTCAGGGATATCATACTGCTTCAGGCTGCAATGCCCTCGGCCGTTATGGGCATGATCCTGGCTGCGAAATACGACCGGGACGCGTCGCTGGTCGCTTCCGTCGTGCTCATTACCACGGTGCTCAGTCTGATCTCGATACCGCTCATTCTCGCGATGCTCTAACCAACTTATTTATTTACTTACTTCATCAGCCCGTATGGTCAAACTATAGTGAGCCAAAAAGGTTTTATGCTACCACGGCAAACGGTATAGTATAGTGAGGTAATCAGGGAAATGCCGTGGCACTGTAAAGAGCCGTCTTCGAAAACTGGACCGTTAAGCCGGAAAGTTGTGCTCTCCATCTCCGCTTTAATCCTGCTCTCGTTCTTCTTTATCGTTCTTTCCACGCCTGTTCTTGCCCATCCACCCTCAAAGATGGCGCTGGAATACGACGATGACACGCAAATGTTATCGGTTTCGATCACGCACTCCGTGCCAGATCCGACGAGTCACTATGTGAAAAAGGTGGAAATCACAAAAAACGGTGAGCCACTTCTTACAAGGGAATACACCAGCCAGCCCACAACGTCGACCCTTACCTATACGTATGCGATTGCTGCCGCTAAGGGGGACGACCTCGAAGTTACAGCGTATTGCAGTCTTTACGGGAGCATACGAAAGCAAATGACGGTCTCTACGTCTCCGCCGTCTGCAACTCCAACCGCAGCGGAGACCACCACAGCAACTGCACAGCCATCACCCACATCGGGAACCTCTCCGACACCTACTCCTGAATCGCCGGGCTTTGAATTTGTCTTCGCGCTGCTAATCGGTGTCTGTGCGGCACTCTATCTTAGTAAGCGATAAGATAGATAAGCGCTGTATACCCGCTCGTGTCGAGTTATCGTTGATCGTTCCTCGATTAAACGCTCAACCTTTTTGTAGAACACAAACGACGAAATCATGAATAAAGGCAGGCTCAGGGCGAAAAAAGAAAAAAAAGAAAAATTGTTTTTTAGGGTTTCGTTTTGCTTATTCGTCTGTTTCGTCGAAGGTAATGAGGTCGTATTCAAAGAGGTACTCTGTAGGGGTCCATCCGACCATCTTCTGCTCTTCATCTTCACATACCACATCGCTGGACAACACGAGCCAGATCTTTGCACCTTCGTTTGCGTCAAACTCTGCCGGCAAATCACCTGTATTTACAGACTCCTTGATATGAACCTCCCCCTCGTCACACGCAGTATCGGAGCCCAAACAGATCAGATCGCTTCCTGGCCAGGGGTCTGGATAGTAAATCAAGAGACTTATTGCGAAATAATAAGCCCCGAACGAATTAGCATTAGCCTCCACAATCCAACTACGGATTCAACAGCACTTCAAGTGATAGTTCCACAATCCACATGAGATCGCCATAACTCTGTCATTAA
>Ga0307378_10005724_pt1 | contig 17228 bp, 14 predicted proteins | sample UN1MG_FD_202238 | JGI IMG/M metagenome (GOLD analysis project Ga0307378, IMG submission 202238) | Soil microbial communities from Risofladan, Vaasa, Finland - UN-1 | ecosystem: Environmental > Terrestrial > Soil > Coastal area > Acid sulfate soil | place: Finland: Risofladan, Vaasa | collected... | reverse complement strand
GTTGCCCGGGTTCGCGCCCCCGTTCTCCTACAACCCCTCAATCAGTCCTGGGTTTGGAGGAAGCGGGGGGCGCACGCTCCTGCCGTTGACGCTGCTCTTCTCGCAGAACTCTGGAGCTGACCTCGGGTCCGCACCGCCCGCCACGCTCTACGCCCCGGGGATCATCTCCGTGGACGTGAAGACCACCGCGGGCTTCGACCCCGACTGGCTGGTCGAATACTCATGGGGGGAGCCAGGGGTACAGCTGGTCAATGACCCTGACGGTCTGTCGCGCTCTCCCGGCGTACGGGTTGCCCTGCGCGGGGCACAGCGAGACCTGAGCGAGGATCAGATCGGCCCCCAGGCGGTCTATGTCTACGAGTCCGCTGGTTCGTACACGCTTCGCGTCTGGGCGCGGGATCACACCGTCACAAACGGGTGGACCCACTACTCAGAGCAAGAGATCGTCATCACCACCCCGACCTGGTCGTTCGACGAGACCATCGGAGCCGACGGGGATCACGTTGATCTGGCGACAGCACTCAGCACCCGTACCGGCGACAACCTGCGCTTCCGCTTCCTGCGTGACGAGACGCACGCCGTTGATGGAGACTCTATCACCAACCGCGACAACATCCTTCTGGAGGCGGACAGCGCGGGAACGGCTCTGCCCATCCTGGTGAGCGCGGGCGGACCCCTCGATGGTGACGGCGGCATCGCCATGACGTCAACCAGCGGCAACTGGTCGGCTCAGATCCGAGTCCGGAACCTCATCATTCGGCCGACAACTACAGGGACCGTGCAGGTCTACAACCCCACTGGACCAACCTCCAACCAGTTCAGCGACGGATGCGCTATCGGCTTTGTATCCAACTCGGGCATCTGGGACTGCGAGTTTCGAGGAGAGGCGCTCGGGACCGGATTCGAGGAGGGTGCCAGTTCCGGGTACGCCTTCGGCCAAGGCGTCCACATGATAGGGACAACAACGCGATCCGGCACCGGCGGAGCCAATGAGGGGCCAACCGGGACGCTGGCTCTGCGCATTACGCGGGACACGTCGGTTGGCTTCAACTGTAACGAACAGGTCTACTTCGCCACCGGATGCGTCAACGGATTCTTCATTGGGTGTGAGGCGGATACGAGCAACCAAGAGGATATCTGCCGATTCCTTCGGGATGGAGCCAACCAGCGTAGTGCGACGGGATGTAATGGCCTCACCGTCGCTTGGTGTGACTTTTCCAGGGATGGGATTGCGGGACAGAACGCCACGAACCAAACAGGCAAGGGCGTGCTTCGCAGTAACGGCCCCAACTGGACCTACCTCTACAACAACTCATTCATTGGGCGTACAGACCTCACGGCGGCTGATGGCGGCGAACCAGGCGTGTCTCCGTCCTACGTCCAGTCCAACAACCGGTGTGTTGCCTCTTACTCGCAGTCTTCAAGCCTCCTCACCAGCGGAGGAGTCTTCGACACAGGCGGCCAGGATGATGCTCCCGCCTACGTTTCCTGCATCGGCTACACGAACCTGTTTGGGACCTCAGTTGGCTGCATCAAGGCGTCCAATGATCCGAGCTTCGCGCTCATCAACAACGACGGCACGGCCTTTAGGCACCTGACTGTTGCCGCAGCCCTTTCGGGAGGCTCGGGCGCACAGTTCATGGACCATGACTACGCGAACTTCAACCACACGCGGTCCAACTGGAGGATGCGTGGGTGCTTGTTCGTGGCACCCGACAGCGGAGCCACCAACCCTGACGCCTCCGACAGCAACGCCCAGGTCATCAACATCAACTCCGAGACGGTCGAGAACACCTTCGTGGAGTCGAGGGAGAACTGCTGGCCCGACAACAGCGTGATGCCGTCCGGCAACTTCTTCGATGATTCGGGTTCTCCGCGGACGTTCACCCAATGGTCAGCTCTGGGGTTCGTGGACGGAGACATCCAGGAGCAGCACTCGGTCACCAACCTGCTCGCGAACGGTTGGGTGCCCAACGACTCAAACACGTCCTGGGAAACCCTCGTGACCCCCAACCCGCTGGAGAAGGTGGACTACCGAGGGGTGCATCGCAACCAGCTCGCCTCCTCCTGGCGTGCAGGCACCATCGGCGCCGAGTGAGCCCCGGAAGGGGGAGGAGCGCGAATGGGGATCACGCCCCTCCCGGAGCTCGCAGGACGGAGGCCCTTGACGGGCTGCCTATCCCACTCCAGGATCCTACTGACCCAAGTCGAACCCAGCCAAGGACCAGCCCATGAAGTTCCAAGGACAACCCCACGGCGTCGAAGACACGACCAAGTACGCGAGCCCCTCGCAGTCGGGCGCCACCAAACACCAGCAGTCCACCTCCTCCGACTCCCACAAGCACCAGTCCATGGCCAAGTCCGTGCACCAGGGCCAGGGACACACCGGCGGCGGCAAGAGCTCGCACCAGGGCCAGAAGAAGGGCGGCGGCGGCTACTGATGGCGGAAGCCTCGAGACCATCGCGCGGCCACTTCGTACGCCCGCACGGCGCCAAGGCCGAGGCGCTCGCCGCCATCCTGCAGGAGGAAGCCGCAGACCTCCTGAGCGGCAAAGCGCTCGACAATCCCGACGGCATCCCCGAGGCCGCCATCCTGCGCATCATCTGCTCGCAGGCCCTCGCGCCCACCAAGAGCGCCAGCGTCGCGCTCGCCGCGGCTTCGAAGCTCGCGGAGATCAAGGGCATGACTGGCAAGAAGGCCGACCCGCACGAGCTCGCCGCCGAGGCCGCCAAGATCCTGCGCGCCGCGCAAGACCGCGCGAGCTCTACCAATCTGCGACGGGTGGCCGGTTCTTAGCCAGCTCGCGCTTCCAGTACTCCACGTCCTCGGACACGGCGCGGTAGGGGTCGGCGTAGTGCTCGACCTTCCAGCCCAGGTACTTGCGAAAGCCCTCGTAGTGCTTCTCCTTGAAGACCGCGTAGTCCTCCCGCGAGAGCCAGACCTTCTGGTTCGCCGAGAGCGTGCGCCAGACCGCGGCCGCCGCCACGTCCGTGCGCCGCTCGGCGTCCGCGAGCAGGAGCCCGATCATCTCGATCGCCCCGTCGAGACCCCACTTGCACAGCTGCCACTCGACCCAGCGGCGCACCTGGACTTTCGACTCTTCGCGGATCTCGAGATGGTCGAAGCGCTTCATCAGCTCCGCGCCGACCCTGGTTTCGGGGAAGACAATCATGTAGGTCTACGCCATGGGGAAGATCGTCGAACTTTCTGAGCTCGAGTACCAGGAGCTAGCGAAGGTCGTCGAGCTGCAGGCACCGCCGGGCGCCACGCGCAACGCCTATATGATGCGCCAGTTTGCCGGCCGTGGCGTCATGCCATCGAGGCGCCTGTGGATCGAGTCCTTCTGCAAGATCGAGGACAAGCAGACCGGCAAGCTGATCCCGTTCCAGTTCAACCGGGTGCAGCGCGCCGTCGAGGCCTGGCGCCTGCGCTGTGAGCGCGCCAACATCCCACAGCGCGCCGTCATGCTCAAGTCGCGCCAGCACGGCGTGTCGACCCAGTTCGTCGCCTACGGGCAGGAGGCGGTCCTGCGCGACACCTCCGACTCGCTCTTCCGCGCCGGCATCGTCGGGCAGGAAGACGACACGTCCAAGGAGCTGCTCGAGAACGGCAAGCTCATGCGCGACAGCCTGCCCTGGCAGCTCCCGCACAAGTACGACAACCGTTCGGTGATCTGGTACGACCGGCCGATCAACGGCTACATCGACATCCTCTCGGCGCGCACCAAGGGCGGCGGCCGCGGCAAGCACTACCGCTTCCTGCACATGACCGAGGTCGCCTTCTGGCCCAAGCCCGAGGAGACCTTCACCGCCCTGGCGCAGACGGTGCCGCGCGACCCGGGCACCATGCTCACGATCGAGACGACGGCCAACGGCGCGGGCGGCTGGTTCTGGGAGTTCTTCTGGGCCGCCTGGGAAGGCAAGAACGACTACACCGCCATGTTCTTCCCATGGACGTGGGACCCAGACCTGCGCATCGCTCTCGTGGGCGACGACGAGGAGGAGATCCGCGACACACTGACCGATGAGGAGGAGGTGCTGATCGAGAAGCACCGCGTCGACCTCGAGCAGCTGAAGTGGCGCCGCTGGGCGATCCAGAACCTGTGCGGCGGGTCGCTCGACCTGTTCCACCAGGAGTACCCCTCGACGCCGCTGGAGTCCTTCATCACGTCGGGGCGCCCGGTGTTCCTGCCGGCGCTCGTGCAGGCCGCCAAGGACTACTGCTTCGAGCCGATCTGGCAGGGCGACGTGATCATCCGCTCGAACCGCATGGGCGACTTCCGCTTCGACCTCATCGAGGACAAGACCGGCCCGCTCAAGATCTGGGCGCAGCCTGTGGTCGACGGCAAGTACTGCGCCGGATCCGACTCGAGCGAGGGCGTGGGCGGCGACTTCTGCACGATCGAGGTGGCCGAGGTTCAGACCGGCTGCCAGGTGGCCGAGTACGCCTCGAACTGGGTCAACGCCAACCTATTCGGGGAGATCTGCGTTGCGCTCTGCACGCACTTCAACATGGCCTGGTGGCTGCCGGAGGTGAACCCGCCGGGCAACGCGACCATGCAGGTGGCGCTAGACCTGGGCTTCCCGCGCATCCTGCGCCGGCCGATCTTCGGGCGCGCCGGCCAGGTGATCGAGATGAAGCTCGGCTGGCAGACCAAGGAGGAGTCGAAACGCCTCCTGGTCAAGGAGATCCGCTCCGACCTCGGCGGCGAGCACCACTCGGTGGCCTCGACCGCGCTGTGCCAGGAGCTCTCCGCCTACCAGGTCGAAGACTCGGGCCGCATGCCCAGCTACAGCGCGCCTCGAGGTGCCCACGACGACCTCGTGATCGCCTGGGGGGTCAACCGCATGGCCCGCCGGATGATCTTCGAGCAGGCCATCGAGGCGCCCGAGAACGACGTTCCACGTGAAACCTTTGCCCAGCGCCATTGGCGGGAATTCGAGGAGACACTCGCGTCCGAAGAGGACGACGAGGAGGAGGAGGAATGGGGATGAACGAGCTTTTCTGGCCCTACGCGCTGGTTTTCATGGCCTTCGCCCTGATCTGGCTGGGGGGGTGCTTCCTGCTGGCCAAGCTCCTGGCCCGGGTGATCGAGCTGACACAACGCTTGACGGAACAGCTGCTCGCGTTGAAGAATCCATGGGTAGCCAACCAGTACCAAGGGCTGGTGGGTCAGCGTGGGCCGACCCCAAGGCCTGGTGTCGAAGACGAACAGGAGTACGAGGACGACATGCTCGGCTAGATGGGTAGCAAGCAATCATCCGCGCTGACGTACGTTCTCGACCGCGTCGAGCCGGACGGTCAGCAGGCTGAGCGCCGTCCGCTGGACCAGCTGTGGTTCGGCAATCTGGCCTACTACTCGGGCAACGTGCACTTCATCGCGGAGGACGGGACCATCCGCCTGCCGCGCAGGCTGCGCCCGCAGAAGTCCAGGTACAAGGCCAACCTGATCGCGCCCGCGGTGCTGCGCAACGTCTCGCGCCTGATGGCGGTCAACATGACCTTCTCGGTCGCGCCCAACTCAGGTTCGATCCAAGACCGCGAGGGAGCCCGCATCGCCAACAAGATGTGGGAGCATATCCAGGACGTGACGCGCTTCAGGCAGAAGCGCATGAACGCGCTCCTGTGGGCCGCCATCTGCGGTGCCGGCTACCTCAAGGTCACCTGGGACCCGCTCGGTGGAGTCCCGCACCGCGCTTACTTCGACGACGCGGGCAACATCGTCAACGGATTCCCGCTCGAGGAGCGCGATGCAGCGCTGGCTGGGCGCTTCGAGGAGCTCCCCGAGGGCGAGGTGGCCATCGAGGTGGTCAACCCGTTCCAGCTGCACTGGGACTGGATAGCGCGCGAGGAGGGCATCGAGGGCGCCTCCTGGCTTGCCCAGGTCCACACGGCCAGCATCGAAGGCCTGGTCGACCGCTACGGCGAGGACCTGCGCAACAAGGTCAGGGGCGAGGAGACGGACGCAGGGACCGAGCGCTACGAGGAGGCCATCTCCACCATGTCGGCCGGGATGTACGGCCTGAACCTGGGGCAGACGCCCAACTCCATGCGCCACGACCGCACGCGCGTGATCGAGTTCTTCGAGCGCCCGATGAAGAAGAACAAGGACCGCGGCCGCTACATCCTGGTCGCGGGCGGCCACGTGATCCGCGACGAGGAGAACCCCTACCTGGCCTTCGGCTGCCCGCTACCCTTCGTGCGCTTCGGCTGGTGGCCCATGCCTGGGCGCTTCACGCCGCTCAGCCTGGTCGAGCAGCTGCGCGGCCCGCAGAAGGCATACAACGAGTCGCGCTCGCACCAGCACGACGTGGAGCGCACGAACGGCTACCCGGTCACGATCGTGCCGTCGAACGCAGGCGTCAAGTCGCGCAAGCTGGTCTCCTTCCCGGGCGTGATCCTCGAGGTGAATCAGGGCGCGGGCGCCGTGCAGAACCTGCCTGCTCCGCAGCTGCCGCCGTACATCGGCGAGAACGCCAGCCGCTCCCGCGAGGAGCTCAACTCGATCGCGGCCAACTCGACGCCGGCCAAGGAGTCCTACCCCGCCGGCATTCGCTCGAGCCTCGCGATTCAGGCCATGCAGGAGGACAACAACGCGATCCTCACACCGACCATGGAGATGCTGGCCGACGCCGTGCGCGAGGCTGGGCGCATGGCCCTGCAGATCTCGTCGAAGCAGTACAGCGTGCCGCGCTCGATCCGCACGATGGGCAAGGGCAATGACTACGAGGTCGAACTCTTCACCGGCGACGAGATGCGCGGCAACACGCAGCTGCGCTTCTTCGGTGAGCCCTCGCGCCTGGAGACGTCGTCGTCGTACCAGGAGCGCATGATGGCCATGATCGAGATCGGCGCGCTCGACCCGCAGAAGCCGGAGGACCGCGTTGCTATCCTCAAGGCCATGGACGCGAAGACCTCCGATGAGCTCCTGAACGACCAGCTCGCCGACGAGCGCCAGGAAGAGCTGTGGCTCAACCGCGTGCTGCGCGACCCGCAGTTCGACCGGCCGCCGATCGGCCACGAGAACCCGGTCGTGCGCGCCAAGGTGCTCGAGCGCTTCATGAAGTCGGAGTCCTTCTACGAAGCGGCCAACGTCACGAAGGGCCGCATCATCGAGCGCTGGCAGGGCTGGAGCAAGATGATCCAAGAGCAACTGATGGCGCAGCTGCAGATGCAGCAGGCGATGTCAGGTTCGCAACCCGCACAGAAAGGCACGCCGAGCGCACCCAGGAGGAGCGCGGCCAATACCGCATCATGAATCAATCCACGAAGGGCAACGACAAGGGCAACGCGCAAGCGACCCAGAGCGACCCGAAAGAGAAAGGCGAGACGTCTCAAGACGAGATGGTCAACCACCTCGCAGCCAAGGTGGCCAAGGCGAACAAGTTCGCCGAGGTCCTCGCGGCTCGCGCCAAGGATAAATCCGAGGAGCGTGTCGAGGAGGTTCCCAACAACGCCGTCGACTACCTGGCCTGTCGCCAGGAGCACCCCGGCATCTTCTTGGCGGGCGTCCCGAAAGGAAAGCTGAGCCCTCTCGACTGGTGGTCGAAGGACAAGGCCCCGGGTGCGCCGCAACACACGTCAACGATTCGTTGCCAGGTGTGCGGCGACCTGATGCCTACGCTCAAGACTCCGGACGGTGGGACCCTGATCAACCGCCGGTTCCTTCGCTCCCTGACCAAGGCGCAAGCCGCTGAGATGGGAGTCGCCTGATGGCAGACAACGATACCCCTCCGAACGAAGCCACCCCGGAAACGGGAAAGCCGGCCACGGAGCTCACCAGCCTCCGCTTCGAAGCTCGCAAAGGACAAGGCGAGATCGAACTCCCCATCGACAAGGTGAAGGACATGGCCCGCATGGGTCTGGACTACCACAACAAGATGCGGGAGCTGAAAGAAGAGCGGGCCGAACTGGAGGCCGACCGCAAAGCTCGTGACATTGGGAAGGACTTCGTGCGTCTACGGGACGAAAACCCCGAGCTCGCACGCAGGATCTTCCAGATGGCGAATGGCCAAGACCCTCAACCTCCTGAGAACGGCGCAGCCGCCCAATTCGATATGGAGCAATTGACGGATGTCGAAAAGCAACTGATGGCCCAAACCCAAGCCCTGCAGGCTCAGCTCCGCGAGATGCAGGGTGAGGTGAAGAGTGTCAGCGGGAACTTCTCCGCGCAGCAGGAATCGCTGCGTGCGAAAGACATTCAGTCCCAGATCGCAACTGAAGCACGTGCGGTCGGCTGGGGCGACGAAGACGTTCAGCTCTTCGGTCCGGTTATCGGCCTCTACTTGCAGCAGAACCCGACAGCTACCGCCAGCGAGGCGGTGCACGCGGTTCAGACGCAGGAAGCAGATCGTCAGCGGCTGAAGACGGAGCGCCTGAATCGCGCCAAGGACCAGAACATGCGCTTCAAAACAGAGAAGCCCGGATCCGGGTTCCCTCGCGCGGCATCGACCAAGGAGTACAAGTCGGACGATCTCAAGTCCGGCAAGATCCTCGGTGACGCGCTGGAGTCGGTGAAGGGGTACTTCAAAGACTGGTGAGGTTCTAGGCAATGCCTGGCATTGATTCTGCAACTGGCGTTCTCTACGCCAACGGTGATTTCTACGATCACATCCTGAACGACATGTTTCTTCCGGCGGTGGCCGACACGGTCATCAACCCGAACGAAACGCTCCGTCTCCTTCCGCGAGACAAAACCCGGGTGCAAGGCAAGATGGTCGTGTACCCGGTCCACACTGGTCGGAACCGAGGCGGCAACGCGATCGGTCCCGACGGCAACCTTCCCGATCCCGAGGCGCAGCAGTACGACGGGTATCGCTTTCCGATCAAGCACCTGTACCATCGGATCAAGTTCGATGGCATCACGATGGATGCTTCGAAGAGCGATGTCGCCAGCTGGCTGCGCGTGGTCGAGTCGGAGGTGAAGGGGGCGGCCACCGACATGGCCCGTCGCCGGAACCGGATCTTCAACAACGACGGCTCCGGCCGTCTGGCCCAGGTCGTAAGCGGGGGCGGCACAACCACGCTCGTGCTTCAGATCAACCAGGGCATCGAGGATCCCGACACGGTCCCGACGAGCCTCTTCGCCCCGACGAGATTCCTCTCGGCCGGGCAGCGCCTCATGTTCACCACCTCGGCCGGCGCTACGCCGGTCGTAACCACGGTCGTGAGCGTCAATTCGGCGATCGAGATCGAGGTTGCACTCGGCACCGGCATCGCCAACGGCGACTGGGTCGTCGAGGTGTCGCGCACGGGCACGACGGCCCTGGTCGACGGTGCCTACCAGAACGAGCCGATGGGCCTGGAAGGCATCTTCAGCGACGCGAACCCGGCAGACGGGACGGCGACGGGGTTCCAGGGCGTGGACGCTACGGCGGCCGCGAACGCCTGGCACCGCGCCAACGTGCTCGACGGCGGCGGCGTGTCCCGAGCTCTGACGGAAGCCCTCATGCAGCGCGCCTTCTCCGATACGATCCGTATCGGCGAGGGGATGATCGACTGCCTGCACGGGAGCTTCGGAATCGTGAACACCTACATCGACCTGCTCATCGGAGACAAGCGTTTCGTCAACACGACGAAGCTGGCAGGTGGAGCGTCGGCGGTCACGTTCAACGACATTCCCTTCATCGCGGAAAGGGACGCCTACTCGAACCGGATCAAGTTCCTCGACAAGGGGAACCTCCGGGTCTACGTCATGGCCGACCCGCAGTGGATGAGCTACGACGGCTCGACCTTCCACCGCATGTCGGACAAGGACGGCTACCAGGCGACCCTGTTCTGCCGTGAGCAACTTGGCGTGGACGTTCGCGACAAGTGCACCCACCTGACGGATCTCACCGAGATCTAATCATCGCAGCGAAACGGGGTCGCCTGTCATGGCGGGCGGCCCCAACCACCTCTCCTTAGGGACACCGAGTATCCGGCGCTTGCCGGGGAGCACTAACCGACGATGGGAATCAGAGACCGAAACATCAGCCGCAGCGGAGGCCTGAGCCCGCGCTACATCCGCTGGCGCGTGATGGCGAAGACCGCCGACTACGTGATCACCGAAGACGACATGGGGACGCTCTTCACCAACCGCGGAGCAGCTGGGCTCGTGATGTTCACGCTGCCTGTCCCGCACGCCGGCCTGGCCGGTGCCGTGATTCGACTGCTTGCGGTGGCGAGCCAAGCTACCGGCTTCGCTTCTGCGGCGGCGGACACGCTGCTCACGTTCAACGACGCAGCGGCCGACGACGTCGTTCTGCAGACCGCCAGCGAGATCATCGGCGGCACGCTCGAGGCCGTCTGTGACGGCACGCAGTGGTGCATCCTGCCCATGACCTACCCGGCTCAGACCATCACGATCGACACCTAGTCATGACCCCCGACACGTTCCAGAGTGAGCTGCGTCGAGCCTTCGACGGTCGCATTCGTGTTGTTCGGGACAAGCGAGACCACTGCCTCGTCGTGCTCGATCGCACTCGCTCTGGCACGTCCTACCCTGCCTACAAGGTGGCGTGTGAGCACACGACTCCGCACCGCCTTGGCACGTATCGAAACCCCACCGACAGAGATGTCGCAGAGCTTCGGCGAAGGGACTGGTCCGAGAAATTCAACGGTCGCACGGGAGCGGCCAAGGAGCTTATGAGCCAACTCTACGAAACACCCGCAGAGGAGGCGCGAAGACGACAAGACGAACACGTTCGCGACATCACCAAGCACGAGGTCCAGCCGTGGGCGGAATGGCGAACCGGTGTACGCAACTCGATCTCCATGTCACCTGGCGAGAAGCACGCCGGCGGCATGAAAAATCGACATCGCGACACCAAGCGGCGAGTGGAGGCCAAGGTTGCCCAACGGAGACCAACACCAACAAGCTGACACCATGATCAATCGCTTCTGGGATGTGGCCGCCAAGCTAACGGTGGCGGGAACGCTAGCGCTGACTGGCGCGGCCATCACCCACGAGTGGAGACTGCGCGTATTGGAGGCGGAAGACCTACCGCCCAAGTGGCTCGTGGAGTCCGTGGGTGACATCAAGATGAACCAGAAGGACATGGATGTCATGCTGCACCGCATCCAGGGTGACGTTGCAGACTTGAAGGCTATCCACAAGGCGGAGGCCAGGGGAAAATGAGGCTGTCGTCCATCATCACCGACGTTCGCGACCTGCTTCACGACCAGGGAACGACGCAGCTGATCAGCGACCAGGAGATCTCTCGCTACGTCGACAGCGGGGTTCGCTACATGTTCCGCTGGCAAGCGCAGCTGGACGAGACCTACCACAACCTCGAGTACTCCCTGCCTGGCAGCGCGGCCGTGCAGCTGCACGCGAACGTCTTCCTCTATCAGCTGCCCCGCTGGACGTACCGAGTGTGGCGCGTGCGCGAGACCAAGATCGCTACCGATGCGGTCGGGCGCACCATCCAGGAGTCGTCGGCCTACGGAGACTCGGAGGGCTGGAAGTTCGACGGCGCCAAGCGCCTGCGGCTGGTGGGCCACAGTGAGGCTCCGGATCTGACGCTCTCGATCGTGAAGGTGCCGGCCTTCCTGCACCAGGGCGCGTGTCACGCAGACGGCGCGGCGCTCACGATGCTGACCGCTGCGCACCCCGCTGCCTCGAGCTCGGCCTACCGCTTCGAGAACGAGCCCGACGCCTACGCCAACGCTCTCTTCGAGATCACGGCAGGCGAGGATGGGGCCCGCGACCCGGTCGGTCAGGTGCGCCGCGTCGTGAGCTCGGAGCGCTCCGGATCAGGCACGGTGTACCGCACGCAGCTCACGATTGAGACAGCGTGGCTCGAGATCCCCGACGAGGGTGACGAGTACGAGATGCACCCAGAGACGGACGACGCACACGCACGCTTCTTGGTGCTGCTCGCAACGCAGTACGCCTTCGAGAAGCACCACAACGTGGGTGGCCTGGCCGCCATCAACAAGGAGTTCATGGACGAACGCAAGCGCTACATCGACTCCTGCGCTCCGCGCGACGACGGCCTGCCCGCCTTCTGGGGCACGGACCTCGACACGGGCATCGGAACAGACCGGGATCGCGACTTCTTGCTCGGACGCTTTGGAGGCTTCTGATGACGGGTGGAAGATGGCAGAAAGACAAGGGCGACGACTACTTCGTGGTGAGCAGCGCAACGCCGACGTACCCCGCCGGAAACGGGGGGAGCACGACGACGCAGGGGAGTTCGATCTTCGCGCTGGCGGCGAACAGGGCCCTCGTATTGCATTCCGTTCTCGTCACGTCGGACACGGACGCCGAGGGCGTGCTGCTCGAGGATCACGATGGGAACGCCCTGATGGAGATTCACGCCGAAGCCATCAGGAGCGTTGAGGTGAAGCCGGGCATTCTGCTCGGCAATGGTCTCCGCGCCTCGATCACAGGCGGCGCCACGGCGAGCGCCATGCTGACCTTCCGGCCGGCGCATGACTGACCAATGGAGAACGGAGCGGGTTCCCTCTGTCGCGGGTGGTCTGAACTACTCGCGGAACCCCGTTCTGCTCGAAGACGACCAGGCGGCTGACGAGCTCAACGTCGACCACGACGACGGCTCGATCAAGTCGACCGGCGGCGCGATCAAGATGAACAACCAGGTCGCCCGCAAGCCGGGCGTCCTGTTCTCGCCGGACCCGTCGATGACGCCGCTCTTCATCGAGGAGGGCAAGTCCGTGCCGGTTCGCTCGTACGGGTTCTTCCCCTACAGCCCAGACACCGACATCGGCGGCGACTTCGCGGTGGCGGGGTCCACGCTTGGGAGCCAGACCTTCCACGCACGCCGCGGCAAGTCCTTCAACTTCGAGGTCAGCGTCAAGATCCCCGAGGAGACCAAGCTCTACGCGCAACCGACGTTGGGCGCCAACGCCTTCAGCGGGGGCGGGGGCGACGCGCATCTGAACCGAGCGTTCGGATACGACGAAGGCCTCGACGATTGCTTCGTCATCCTGCAGAAGGGTGGCGACCGAACGTCTCCCATGTCCTGGTTCCTGGGCGTGGTCAACGTGGGCGGTGCGTCTTCGATCGGCCTGAACGAGGCCTACGAGCTCGTCACCGACTACCCCGTCGACCCGCTGCGCATCTCGAACTACTGCCTGGTCTTCGGGTGGTTTGACTCGGCCGGCTGGGGTGAGCCGTCGCACGCCGCCATGCGCTACGACCTCCTGGACCCGAGCGCGAGCGCGACCGGCGAGTACAGCACCCAGGCCCTGCGCGCCGTGACGCTGCCGCACTTCGTGGAGCCGGGACGCGAGTACCACGTGGCCGTGAAGCTGTCGCTGGACACGGCGGCCATGGGCGACTCGGCCTGGAACGAGGACGGATTCTTTCAGGTTGCGGTGAGCGAGGGGCTCGGGCCGACCAGGGTCTACGGGTACTCGCGCAAGAATCAGCTGACGTACACCGACGAGCTCGAGAAGGGCTTCGACTCCCAGGTGTGGGACACGAACGACGCGGAGACCACTATCGGGCGCGTGGAGGTGGAGGGGCCCTTTGGCCAGCGCTTCGTCTCCGAGCTCGGCACGACGGGGGCGGCGACGGCCGGAGCCTGGATCTTCACGGACGGCGGGACCTGGGGTGCGTCGGCTGCCGGCGAGGCCTGGGGCATCTCGGCCTACGTGAAGGAGAACACGGCCGCATGGGTGCGCCTGAACCTGCGCAACACCACCGATGGCACCAGCTACGTGGCCCTCTGGGAGTGGGTGGACGGCGTGCCTGTGCTGCGCGAGCCGATCGACACCGACCTCTTCGCCGCCTACCAGGAGCCGGTGCGCGACAGCGACGGCTGGTGGCGTATCTCGGCGGTGCGTGTGCTGGCCGCAGGTGACCAGTCCGACGACTGGCAGACGCTCTTCTACACGTCGTTCCTGAATGCGGACATCGACGATGAGGACCCAGGCACGTCAACCTACGTCGCCGGGATCCAGGTCGAGCGCTTCGGCGCGACAGATCCAGCGCTTCCCTCGAGGTATGAGCCGAACGACGGGCTGCACGTCTTCAAGGGGCCGACAGACAGCCTGGAGTACCTGACCAAGTACGGAATCCGATACTCGTCGCGCGACCCGATGTTTGCGGGGCTCGGCTACCGCATGGCTCCCTGGCAGGACGCCGGCTTCATCCCGTTCGGAGCCGACTCTGCGCCGATGGAGCACGGCGGCTTCGTGATGGTCGACCGCTCGATCGAGAGCAGCGTGAGCCTGTACCCGTCAGGGTACGAGCTGCTCATCTCGCACGCGGGCACGAACACCTACGTCACGCTGCCGGCCAGTGGCGACCAGCGCTCCCTGATCGACAACCGATTGCCCTTCGAGCGCGGATCACCCAACGGCCCGACGGCCGCGGACTGGACCGGGTACGGCGCGTCAACGGGAGCATTCAACGCCAGCGCACTGCGCGGCTATCGCTTCGTCTTCCTCGGCGGGGAGGCGGGCGCTTCAGGCGCGCTGCGCGGAGGCATCGTTACCATCGGAGACTACGTCGAGCAGACGGTTCCAACCGACATCCGAGTGGGCATCCTCGGGTACACCGGCGTGGGCGGTGGTTTCACTAGCGAGATGGTGATCGTGCAGGCGTTCCGTTGGAACCAGCGCCCGCTGATCCTGTCGGAGATCCGCTTCTACTCTGTTGAAAATGAACCAACGCCCCCAGCCACAATTCTTCCGACGCCGGACTCTCAGGGGAATATCCGCCAAAGGTATAACCCGAGTGGGACGTCGGCGCACGCGAGGCAACGTCTCGCTATTTTCCATCCACCGCCTGAGATCCCACGTCCGCCGGGTGGATATCCGGTCGTACTATTCCTAGAGGGTAACAGCGCCTTCACGGAAGTGCTGACGCGCACGAGCCTCGTTGAGGGCACGGACGACTTTGCCTGGGATGCGGTCAGCAAAGGTTGGGTCTTCATCAGCGTGGGGCACACGGGCACGGACTCGTCAGGCACGCCGACGGTGGGGGCCTTCTCGCCTCATGGCTCCTCGCGGTGGGACGACGACACGGAGTACTTCCCCGAGAAGGATGCGGTGTGGGCGCGCCAGTGGCTTGCTGAGTTTGCCGACGTCCTGGGCATCAACAACGACATGGTCGTCATGGGTGGCGACCGCTCGGGTGCGGAGGCCGCAGCCTACGCATGCCTGGGTGCCGACCGCGCGAAGAGCTCGGGTGTCAGCCAGGTCATGCAGTCGACGCGCGTGGCCGGCTTCTTCGGGGTCGAGCTGCGCAGCTGGTTCACGGCGTACACCGCAGCCACGAGTGGGACGCACTGGCTCGACGCCAACGGCGACCGCGCGACGACCATCGGCGGAGCAAACCAGGCTCATGTCAGACAGTCCAGCCCCTCACGCGTGGTTCGCGAAGATGACGCTCTCGTGGCGACTACGCCAGTCTTCCTGTCCTACGACGAGGCCGCCACCTCTACCGACTTTACGCGCCTGGCCAGCGGCGATCCCGCGCTCCTGGACGTGATCACCGGAGCGACGCGCGACTACTGGTTCGGCGTGACGTTCTGGAACGATCTCGTCACGGTGGCGGCTGCGTTCCACAACTTGAACAGCGAGCTGATCGTGCAGGATGGGCTCGAGCTCGCTAGCCCCGATGACGTGGAGAAGCGACTGTTCCTCGGGACGACGATGTCGTTCCAGCACGACGCCATCCTCCTTGAGTGGCTGGTCACGCGTTTCCCATACCCGGGCCCGATCTCGGCCCGCGACTACTTCGATCGAAGAACGCAGCTCTCGTTACGATCGGAGGCCCTGCTCGAGGATCAGCTCGAGCCGGGCATTCAAGCACTGATCGCACGCTACCCCTTGGATGATGGCGGGGGCGGCGTGCTCAGGGACACTGTGCGCAGCCTCGACGCATACCTGTGTCCCTTTGGGCTGGGGGTCTCCAGCGGCGGATCTCGGGGCGAGTCCCAGCTCTTTCTCTCTGGCGAGGGTGAATCCCTGCAGCTGGATCTCTCCACGAACCCTGTCTTCCAGCGAGAGTTCCAGAATCTGCAACAGTCTGGCAATGGGGGATTCGCCATCGAGTTCACCTGCGTCCTTCCTCAGGCGTATTACGCCTTGAACGCAGACCCCGATGGCTTGGGCGTCCTCTGGGAGGCCCAGTACGCTCCCCACCTCGCCAGCTGGGAGCTCAAGGACCCTGACGACACCGGCCTGGAATCAGACCCCCAGCCCATCCTTCTACTGACGCACCGCATCCAGTGGCTGCAGTCGACGAACCCGTACGCGATCCTGCGGCCGTGCGGCTTCAGCGTAGAGACGTACGACGGCTCCGACCAGGAGAACTCCGGGCGCACGCGGGCCTTCGACGTGTTCGATGGAACGGACTTCGTTTGGAAGGAGAACGCCGACTGGGTCGGCAAGAAGATCACGATCCAGGTGGGCGTGCAATCGACGGGTACGGTTGACCAGTACCGGGTCTACCTGGCCGCCACGCCAGCGCGCGACCTCCTCCAGAGTGGCGCCGGCACGGACTTCGGCGACCAGGAGCTCAGCTTCTTCAGCGCCGCCAAGACGATCAAGCGCAAGGACCTGGTGCGCTCGGTGGTCACGATCGGTGGCTGCCACGACGCGGCCCGCCTGGCCCGGGGGTACACGGAGGCCAACTGCCGGATGATCATCGACGAGGTGCGGGTCTTCGGGACCGCGGCTCCCGGCTCCCTGGCCCCCACGAGCGGCTCCACAGTGGCTGCCGGGGACGGCAAGCTCTCCGGGGTCCGCAGCATGCCCGCCCGCCAGCTCTCGCTGCAGGAGCTCCTACAGCCCCTGGGGGACGGCGTCCGCACGGCCAACGTGGTCGATGGTTCGCAGACGGTGACGGCTCCGGGGCAGAACCAGCTCTACGAGTCCGAGGCCGAGGCCACCCTGCGCTCGATCCGGGAGACCTACCTGATCGTGGCCGCGGACCAGTTCCCGGTGCTCGAGCTGGAGACCCTGGGGCGGGAGGTGCCCGAGTTCTACTTCATCAGCGACGTGGCGGCCGGCGGTGGCAGCCTGACGCTGGTCACCCCCTTCGGGGACGTGGGTCGCAGCGGGGCCGCGGCGCGCTCGATGCGCCTCATCGGCTACTGCGACTTCTCGGACGACATCAGGGACAAGACCCTGCCGCTGGGTAGAGGGCGCGCCTATGACCCGGCGAGCTCGGTGGTGGACGACGCCACGATCACGGAGGACTTCTTCCAGAACCCGTGCCCGCTCGGCGTGAACTGGAGGTTCAGGGTCTACTCGCCGGTGGGCGAGG
>Ga0307378_10005721_pt1 | contig 17234 bp, 19 predicted proteins | sample UN1MG_FD_202238 | JGI IMG/M metagenome (GOLD analysis project Ga0307378, IMG submission 202238) | Soil microbial communities from Risofladan, Vaasa, Finland - UN-1 | ecosystem: Environmental > Terrestrial > Soil > Coastal area > Acid sulfate soil | place: Finland: Risofladan, Vaasa | collected... | reverse complement strand
TTTGCATCTCGGAACGTGGTGAGACAGCAGAGGAGGACGGGTAAGAGAATCGCCGGTGAGGCTACCACGTCTCCCATACTGCCCGATGGAAGGGAGGACGTGAGAGGAGTTATACTTTATAAACTATGAAAAAAATCGTATACCACCATTTAAAAAATAAAAACGAGTATAAGGACAAGGAGATCAAAGTTGAGGAACCAATAATTTTAGATGAGGAAGGGAAACCCAAGGAAATAATTCCTGACATCATCGTAAATAAAGCTGGGGAGCTTATTGAATGCTGGGAGGTGGAAACAGGTTATCCCTCAAAAGATGAAGAAGCGTGGATAAAGGAGCCTTTTAGTACATATGCAAGGTTTGTATGGAAGTTGAAGAAATATGGCGAAGGCGAGCATAAAAAAGTAAACGTCGTCATTCCTAGCATTTACGCATACCTGTTTATAGAAGATATTAGAAAAGTCAAGGAATATTTTAAAGGAAAGTTCGATGAACTCAAGTTCTATACCTTACATTGGTATAAAACGGCAGGGATTAGATTTTTTACATGAACAGAAGGCGTTGGTTGAGAACTGAAGCAAAAACTTGCCGATGTGTAAAAAGAAATGACCCGCAAGCGATTAGGGAATAATACGGAAAGATTAATAACGCAATTTTTCCCGTATCTAACGGCAGAAAAAGGAATAAGCGAAGAAACAGCTTCAGCGCACGCACACCAAATCGACTTCTTCGCTTCCCACTATCTCAGGGATTACGAGGATAAAAGCCTTTTAGATGCTTCGGGTATGGATATCGAGAACTATCTCGGAGATTGGTATATCCGGAAGGTGCTGAACAGCACTAAGAGTGACGTTCGCCCTGCACTTGTCGCATTCAAGAAATTCTTTAAATTCCTATACGAGACGCAGGAAATAGGCAAGGAACAACTGGATGATATACTCGAGGCATGCGCAAATCCTCAGAGATACATTCGCAGATTTGAAACTTACTTTGAACTCGATCCTGAAAGTGAGACTTGGAACGAAGAGTTTGAGGAATGGTCAATGGGCTATGAAGAAGAGATAGAAGAGATAGAAGAGGACTACGAGCAACCGTATGAAGTGAAAGAAGAAATCAACCGGGCGTTTTCAGAAAAAGATTTGAACGCGAGTAAAACGACCATTTTGAACGATTTCCAGACGTTCTTGAACTACATTTCAGCGAATAACGGCATGAAACTGACTGCTGCAAATAGCTTCATCGTTAGAAACCATGTTTTTGCGTTGAACGAGGTAATGAGCAGCCCGGAAGAGCTGAAAAGCACTGCGAATCAGCCGGATTCGAGAACGATTCACCTGTTTTATAACCTGAGCAGGACTTTAGGCTTGTTCGCTGTGAGTGCGAAGAACACGTTAGAGATAACGCCAAGAACGGATATCTTCAAGTTGCTTTCGCCAAAGGAGCAATTTGTGGTGCTGTTCGATGCAATGTGGACTGAAACGAGCTGGGAGAAGTTTTTAGCACCTTATAGTGGGGGAAGACCGGAATGGGCGCAAGCAAGAAGAGGAGATATAGCACTTCTATTCTCACAGTGCGAACCCAGAGAGCCATACCCGTTAAAAGAAGTGTTAAGTCAAGTCAGAATGGCGAAAGGGCTTACAGAGTACGACTTTGTAGAGAATATTGTTACGGTGGCCGAGATCATGATAGGCGTGTTCGGAGAGCGGATCATGCCGGCACTTAAGTTGTTCAGGCTTCTTGATTTCGGCTTTACGATAGAACGAGACAAATATTTCGTCCGGCATGGTGTGGGAATAGAGTGGTTCTCGATCACGAAGTTTGGTAAAAAGATATTTAGAGTTCTGGCGCAAGAGGGATGAAAAAAAGAAGAACTAAGAGAGAGGATAAAAGAAGAAAGAGAGAGAGAATGGATCCTCTTTTGTAAATAACGTTAGTGCGATAAAAATGGTTAAAAAGGATATGATCGGTTTAGGCGCCTTGAATTACGATGTGTTGTATGCCGTGGAGCGAATAGCGCGAGGCGGAGAAGAAGTGGGGATATTGGAGGTGAAAAAGGCGCCCGGCGGCTCTGCAGCAAATACGATCGTGGCGTTAGCACGATTAGGCGCTGCGGTTGGGTTCGTGGGAATGGTGGGAACCGACGAAGCGGGCGCTCTGATTCTGGACGATTTCAGGAGCGAAGGGGTGGAGACGCGGATAAAAAAAGAGAGCGGATACACCGGCGCTGCAATAGGTTTCGTTGATGCGCAGGGCGAACGGGCGTTGTACATCTATCCCGGCGTAAATGATCAGCTCTACAGGGAGGACATCGATACGGACTTTGTAAACAGTGCGCGGTTTCTGCATACCAGCTCGTTCGTTAGCACGGAACAGTTGGAGATGCAGTGTGAATTGGTGAAGCAGCACGTGAAGTCAAAGCTGAGCTTTAGCCCTGGCATGCTCTGCTTCAACTACGAGCTTGCGGATTTGATCGACGTGCTAGAGCGCAGTGCAGTGGTCTTTCTCAGCATTGACGAGTTGACCTCGCTGATGAAGGGCCGAGCTGATTATGAAGAAGGCGCGGCCGTTCTTTTAGATACGGGTGCTCAGATCGTCTGCGTAACGTTGGGCGCACGCGGCTGCTATGTCACTGATAGCTCGGGTGCCGCGCATCTCATCGAAGCCTATCCCACGGAGGTCGTGGATACCACAGGAGCAGGCGATTCATTCGCCGCGGGATTTTTGTACGGGCTACTTCAGGAGAAAGGCATACAGGAAAGCGGTAAAATCGGCAACAAGGTCGCTTCGTTCTGCATTCGTGAATACGGTGCACGGAAAGGGCTGCCTTACAAACTCCCGTTATAGGACCTGACTGACCCTTGCATCAACCCCCTACTACCGAAGGCGTCCAATCAAATTTTCCTGACGTTTGACGCGTGGTCTTTTGGTCGATCTTTTTCGCATACAAACGTCGCGTAAAAAGCGTAAATGCGCTCAGCATGCTTACTTACACTTTGCAAGCTGGAATGCAAGGCAAAAATGTGCAATAATACCAGGTTAGGGAGTGAGGTAAGCGTATAATGGAAGAGCTTACTGAATAGCAACGCCCACGGCACGCTGGATCAACCGGCCTATTTCATCCAGTTCCTTTTCCATTGGGCCTTTTTTGTCCGGTATTTCAAGGATGATGGGTACGACGCTCTTTTTCTTCGCGTTTATCTCCCGCATCTTCTCTCTCATTCGTGGCTCAGCGGCGAATCGCTCGTTTATAAGTATGATAGCGACATCCTCCTTTGCCACCTTGTCCAACACCCGGGCGATATCCTCTTCTCCTTCGGGGCTATACTCATACACCTCGTTTACGCCTGCAAGCCTGAACCCCGCAGCCGTATCAGGGTCTCCGATCACTGCAACTGCGATCATTTTCCCGTGAATAGCGTCTTCACTATATCCTCTCGTAGATTGGTGGAAAGTCGCGCCATGCGCTGCTCGAACGTGTTGTTTACCTCAATAGTTCCGTCTTTTCGCCGTACTATGACGCCACCTGCGGACTTTATCCGTTCATCCGCGAGCGATAACTGCACAGTCGCACCTTTCTCGCTGCTTATCTCATCGGCTAATTTTGTAAGCATTGCTTGATCGACATACGATGCAGTCGCGTCCTCCTCGCTGAGTAGAACTTCCACATCCGCGCCTGCACTGCTCCCTGCGGCGATGCTCAGTGCGCTCTCATTTATCAAGCCTGCCAGGATCTCAGGATACGAGATGTCTTTGAAACCGCCGCTTTTAACGCCATCTATTCGCTCCAGTGCGGCCGCTAACGTTTTCTCTATCATCTCCTCCTCGACCGTCCATCGAAGCTTCCTCGCATTTTGACGCGCTGCTCGGACTATTCGTTCCTTCTCCTCAGCACCTTTTCGCTCCTCGGCCGCAACAAATTGCTGCTTCTGAGCTTCTAGCTCCGATTTCGTTGCTTCCAGTTTCTGATCCGCGTTCGCCTTTGCCTCTTCAATTATTCGCGCGCCTTCCTCGTTTGCTGCTTCCTTTATCTCCTCTACCATCTCTTTCGCGCCCATCGGTATTGTTCACCTCACGCCTAAAATTCGTTCTAGCACGACGTTTACGGTGCTGTCAAGATTCGATTCCGCGGCCGCTTTCACCGTATTCGATTCTTCCTCTACGGTCTTCATGATCGCTGCCTCTTCCCTCTTGCCCTCCTGGACATACTTAGCAGAGATTTCTGCGGCCAAACGCTGCTCATCTTCGCGCGCCTTCTCCTGGAATCGCTTTACCTCATCATCTGCATCGTTCAGGATTTTTGCAACGTTCGCTTTTGCCTCTTCGAGTAGCTTCCTACCTTCCTCTTCCCCCACTCTTATTATCTTAAGCGCTTCTACTGCCATTGTCTTCTTCTATATTCGGTTGTCTTTAAAATAGATAGCTTTTTTTAAAAAAAAATCTTCCTGCGATAATCTCAATAGGGTAGGTAAGGCGAGAAATCTCGCGGCTATGCGTCTTGCCTCGATACAGTGTAGAGCGAAGGAAGGGAGGGATGTATGGATACCGGATGAAAGTGGTGGCTATAGTAGGGAAGAAGAAGTCAGGGAAAACGACGCTTATCGCGCAGTTAATCCAGTATCTGAAGGAATACGGTAACGTTGGCTGCATAAAGCACGCGCATGAGTTGGATCTGGATATGCCTATTGCACGAGATACCGATCGATTCGTTACCGCGGGAGCGGAGGTTGTTATCGGTGCTTCGGAAGACAGGACAATGAAACTGTACGGACGCAAGGCTTTAACGGATCTGATCGTGGAAATGGCAGAGTCCGGCGTCGATTTCGTGCTCGTTGAGGGCTTTAAGAGCAGCAACTTGCCGAAGATAGCGCTGAACAACTTTTCGGCTGATGAAGTCGGTAACATCATCACGCATGTAGATTCCGGCGGAGATGCGGAGCTGCAGGAGACGCGGGTAAACGAGTTAGTTCAACTCATTCTCGCGTTGGACGATTACTAACCAAACCTTCATTTAAAAAGGAAGCTTTACCAAAGAACCTATTCTTTTTTCTTAGTGCAGGTCACATAAAAAGCGAAGGTGACAGTCGTTATGAACGCGAAGATAAGCTTTTCCTCGATAGATGCACGGATCAGTCCTCTGGAATGGATATATCGCTTGGAAGAAGCGGGCTTTCAAGGTTGGGAGATAGTAGACGAAGGCCTGCAGAAAGTGGAAGGTGAATTGAAAGAGCGAGTGCGAGAACTGCATGAAACGACGGATCTTGCCCTTTCCTTGCACACGCCGCTCTCGGATATTAATATCGCGAGTGTAAACGAGCGTATGTGGGAGGAAAGCCTGCGGCAGGTGAAGGAGAGCATCGAGAATACCTATGAATTCATTGACGATATATGCGTTGTGCATCCGGGCTTTTTCTCGCCGTTGTCAGTGCAGCTGCCGGAGCTGGCGGTTCAGAAGGCGATCGCGAGTTTGGTTGCGCTCTGTGAGTTCGCCGCGGACCGGGGATTGCGCATCGCAGTAGAGAACCTGACGTCTGCGAATATGCTGATGGGCAGGTATCCCGACGAACTCGTTCAACTCGTGCGCGGTGCGAATATGGACAATCTCGGGGTATGTCTCGACGTCGGGCATGCGCATACGACGAATAAACTGGAAGAGTTCCTGGATATCACGGCCCAGGCAGAGGATGTGAAGATAATACACATGCATGCGAGCGATAACTTAGGCGAGCAGGACCTGCATTTGCCGCTGGGCAAAGGCAATCTTGATTGGAAGAAAGTGTTAGACGGGATTAATACCAACGGCTATAAGGGGCTCGTGGTACTGGAGCTGTACTCATTAGAGGATGGTGTAGCGAGTTTGGAGTTTATCAATCAAAGTGGATTACAATAAACTTTGCCTCTTCCGGTGAGTTCTGGTTCAGTAACCACATCACAATCGCGCGGTTACGACGTGACGAGTCTTACCAGTGAGCATAGCGATTTTCTCCTAGTTGCTCGTCGTCGCTCTTACCTGTTCGTAGACCTCGGTGAGCGCTTTCCGATGCACTGTGTTAATGTCTCTCAGATTGAATATAAATCTAGGAATAAATCGAAAAATATACATATTAAGAGGATCGTAATAGAAGCAAACATGAATAAGGAAGAGGCGTTGAAACTCATTCGAGCTAGACGCGTAACGGTTTGGAACAAATACAGGGAGGAACACCCCGATTGGAAACCTGATCTATCATATGAATCCCTTGAAACCCGCAATTTGAGCCCCACGATCAGAAGTAAGCATATTCACTTTAATTTATTAGAAGCAAACCTTTGTGGGACTAAACTTCCGCAGCCTAGTGATTATCCCGGTAGCCGTATGACAAGCGTCATCAAAAATGCAATATTTAATGCTGATACAGTATTTCCAAGTGGTTTTGACCCTGTAGAACACGGCGCTGTGTTTGTTACCAAATCGCAATTAAAACGCACTGATTTCGGTCCTATCCCCGCGGTTTTCATCAGTTATGCCTGGGCAAACGATGACGTGGTATTGGCAATAGATCAATGGTTGAGAAATAGAGGCATTAAAACGAAGATCGATAAACGCGATTTTTTCGCTGGGAAACGTATCAGAGACGAAATTTTCCGCGTTATGATAGAGTGCAATGTGATCCTGGTTTTCCACTCTCAACAATCGAAAGATAAACCGTGGCCTACGTTCGAGCGCGAATTAGCCGAAGATATTGAAATGGAAGCGAAAACAGAGGGGAAGACACCACCGCGAAAAATTTACTTTGTGGTGGATAACACGCCACTCCCGGGCATCTCAGAGAAAAATCGGATCGCCATAATGGCGAAAGGTAAAAAATTTGAGTTTGCTTGTGAGGAACTATACCACCATATCTTACAACTTGAACGAGAGCCCGAAAAGGTAGATATCGAGAAATGGAAAGGTTACACGTTTTAGACCAAAACTGTCACTTTATCGGTAAGGGGTATCTGAAGTTTTAGAAGTACGAGTGTCTGCTGCTATTGCTGCAAACACGACCACACAAACGCTTTAAACGGTGGTGACGTCCTGTTCGGTCTCGACCTGAATTCCGGATGGAACTGCGTGGCGAAGAAGAACGGATGCCCTGCTAATTCCACGATCTCCATCCTCATCCCGCTCCGGTCGCTGCCCGAGAAAATCAGTCCGTCTTTTTCTATCTGCTCGATATACGCCGGGTTCACCTCGTACCGGTGCCGATGCCGTTCCACTATCTTGTTCTTACCATAGACACGCTCTGCCAGCGTATCCTTCCTTATAAAGACTTCGTAATCGCCCAGCCGCATCGTCCCGCCCATTTCGTCCACGTCCTGCTGCTCTTCCAGCAAATCGATCACGGGATGTGGCGTCTCGCAATGCTCGGAACTGTGCGCATCCTTCAAGCCTGCGATGTTTCGCGCAGCCTCTATCACCGCCAACTGGAATCCGAAACACAAGCCTAAAAACGGGATAGTATGCTCGCGCGCGTACGCAATCGCATTGATCTTCCCTTCCACGCCTCGCGAGCCAAACCCGCCGGGAACGAGTATGCCCTGAACATCCTTGAAGAACGAATCTAAATCGCCAACACCTTCTAAATCTTCCGCTTCTATCCATTTCGTCTCCACGTCACACCCTAATTCCGTAGCGGCATGCTTCATTGCCTCTTTTATGCTCAAATACGAGTCCTCTAACTCCGCGTATTTACCGACGATTGCGATTCGTATCTTCTTGCCCTGAGCTGATTGTCTCATCCGCTCCACCATTCGCGCCCACGCGTGGTCGTCCGTGAGCGGCGCTAAGTGGAGTTTGCCCATCAGGTACTCCGCGATCCCTTCCTGCTCCAGCAAGAGCGGCACCTCGTAGATATCGCCCGCATCCGCAGCGCTAATCACCGCCTTCTGCTTCACGTTGCAGAACATCGCTATCTTCGCCTTCACATCATCCTTCAGCGGCTTTTTACAGCGGCAGACGATGATGTCCGGCTGCAGCCCCAATTCGCGCAGCGCCTTCACCGAATGCTGTGTCGGCTTCGTCTTCGGCTCGTTCAGGAGCGTAAACGGCACTAACGTCACGTGCACAAAGAGAAAATCATTATCGTCCTCCTCACCTTGCATCTGCCGGACCGCTTCCAAGAACGGCATGCTCTCGATGTCGCCGACCGTGCCGCCTATCTCTACCAGGCAGAGATCGGCATCGCTATTCGCTGCAACGTCCCGTATTCGCGCTTTTATCTCGTTCGTCACATGCGGAATGATCTGCACCGTCTGGCCCAGATATTCGCCCTTTCGCTCGCGCTCGATCACCGCGGAATAAACGACACCTGTGGTTATATTATGCTCCCGGCCAAGCTCCACATCCATGAACCGTTCGTAATGGCCCAAATCGAGATCAACCTCCGAGCCATCGCCTAAAACGTACACCTCCCCGTGCTGATACGGATTCATCGTTCCCGCATCGATGTTGATGTACGGGTCGATCTTAATCGGCACGACGTTATAGCCCCGATTTTTCAATAATCTGCCGATGGAGGCCATTGTGATGCCCTTGCCAAGCCCACTCATCACGCCCCCGGTCACAACTATGTATTTCATCCTTAACCCTTATTCACACTTCTTCTTTGAAGCTACTCACAAATAAAAAATGCACGGTTCTTTGATCAACCTTTTGTTTTAAGAACAGTTGTTGATAAACTTTTTCTCCCCGCGAGAAGGGCCAGTCAATAATTGTAAATAACGACAAATATGAAGATTAACGAGGCGATTACTGCACTGACGAACATAGACACATAAGCGTGGGATTCGCTAAAGATATGCATAATTTCGAGAGATACGAAAAATAGGATCGCTGCGCACGCGGATACGGCCAGGCGCGATAATAGCTCCCGCTCATCGGTCGATAATGCTCGTTCTTTCTTCTCCCTCACCGCGGTATCTACCACGACTTCCTTCTCTGTACCCCTTTCCTCCCCAATCGTTTCAGACTTTCGTGACTCGACGATCTCAACGGAAAAGCTCCGCTTGGTCGCGCCGTAGCCCGTGCTCACGAATATCTCGCCGATACCGAACTTATCCACCGCGCCCGCATAGCTCTTGGGCAGCCGTACAATCGCCGCCACTTTCTCCTCGTCTATTATATACGCCTTATCCTGCATCAGCATCAACTTGTCCCGTATCCCCTTGCTCAGCGAGAAATGCACGTGCGTCGGCTCGCCGCGATTGATAACCAACAGCTCAAAACTTGTCTCCTCGCCTGCCTTCAGCGGAATCCGCAGTACTTCATGCTCAAATTCTATCGAATTCAAACTCTTCCTGCTCAGGTATATCTTCTGCTGTATTCGTTCCATCTCCTCTCGCTCATCGCCCGATGGCGCTACTTAATGGAAGTGTGTATATATATATTCAATCAGAGCTTTCCCTCAGCTCGGGTGGCAAGAGATTGGGAATGCCCTCCTCAATGGGATAACGCTGGTCGCATTTCCCGCAAAATAGACTGCCTTCCACTACCTCCCCCTTATCGTCCTCCGCTACGATACTCAACTCCAAATCGCCCTTGCACACGGGACAGGCGAGTATATCCATCAACTCTTTTTTCATTGTGTATCGGTTCGTATCCACTACTTTTTAAAGCCTGGGTTAAGTTAAATGTAACGTTCTTACGTTGCTAACTAAGTACGCTAACTAAGACCGAACGAGAAGGGAAGGAAGGATGAGCAGTAGAAAATTCGTGCCCTCGAACCGCCTGGAACTAATCGGCATCGCGGGTCTTCCGGAGATCAAGAAAGGCGATGACTTAACGCGGTTATTCCTTGATGCCGTGAACGAGCAGAAAGAGAATCTAGAAGACGGCGATGTGATCGTCTTTACTTCTAAAGTGGTCTCGAAGAGCGAAGGGCGGGTCGTTGACCTCTCCAGCGTGCAGGTAAGCGAAGAAGCGGAACGAATAGCGCGTGAAACGGAGAAAGATCCTCGGATCGTTCAACTCGTACTCGATGAATCAAAAGGAGTCGAGCGAATGATGCGGAATCACGTTATCGTCGAGTCCAAGCACGGCTTTGTCTGTGCGAACGCGGGTGTGGACGAATCGAACGTTGAAGAAGGGAAGGCGGTGCTACTGCCGAAAGATCCACAGAGAAGCGCGCAGCAGCTTAAGAAGGAAATAGAAGCGCGAAGCGGAAGAGCGATTGCTGTCCTAATTGCCGATTCGTTCGGCCGTGCGTTCCGTGACGGCGTGACGGGGATCTGCGTAGGCGTCTCGGGCATTCCCGCGCTCGTGGACCGAAGGGGGGAAGAGGATCGTTTTGGCAAAATCGCACAGATAACAAAGGAAGCGATTGTCGATGAGATATGTGCCGCAGCGAATCTCGTAATGGGTGAATTCAAAGAGGGCATACCAATCGCGATTGTCCGCGGATTGATGCTGGAGCGGTGCGAACGGGATATAAAGGAACTCCTGTTCAGCAGAGAGGATGACCTCTTCCGGTAGGCAGGAATGATGGACAACTTTTTGTTAGAACAATTATAATATAAAGCTAGGATTATGGCTAAGAAAGTGACGGCACTCGATGATAACAAATGCATCGGGTGCATGGAATGCATGTTCGCCTGCTCGAGACGGGTGGGTAGAGGCGGTTTTGACAAATCGGCGATTTTCGTGCGGTCAGCAGGCGGCATAGAACACGGCTTCGTGATTGTTGTCTGTCGTGCATGCGAGAATCCGCCCTGTGCGAAGGTCTGTCCTACGGAGGCGTTAACGGAGCGAAACGGCGGGGGGGTGTTATTGGACGAGGACAAGTGTATCGGCTGTGGTAATTGTGCAGAAGCGTGTATCATGGGCGCGATCTTCTGGGATACCGAGAAGAACAAGCCGATTGTGTGTAAATACTGCGGAAACTGCACTAAATACTGCGTGCACGACGTTATTGGCTTAGTTGAGGCGAAAGCGGGGGCGTGACGGAACGATGCAATTAAAAGATATGAATAGGGTTCTGTACGTGAATCTGACGAAGAAGAGCATTGCGGTAGAAAAGCGGGCGGATTTATTCGAGCGATATTTAGGCGGCGCGGGCGTTGCGATAAAGCTTCTGGATGAGGAATGTCCCCGGGGTGTCGATCCTTTAAGTGCGGATAATCCGTTAATCTTTGCCGTCGGGCCGCTATCGACGTTGTATCCTTCGGCCTCCAAGACGGTAGCGATGTTTAAGTCACCGCTCACCGGTAACCTTGGCGAAAGCCACTGCGGCGGGCGAAGTGCAATGGCGATCAAACTCGCGGGCTACGGCGCGATCGTGATCACGGGCGCAAGTGACATTCCGGTCTATGTGGCGATACACGGCGACGATGTGCATTTCAGAGATGCTTCGTCTATCTGGGGCGTGGAGGCGCAGACCGTCGGCCGGATTTTACGCGAAGTCGAGACGGGTTCGGGGGTTCGTTCAATTATCAGGATCGGATGCGCGGGAGAAAAGCTGGTGCGTTACGCCTGCGCGGTCTGCGAGACCTATCGCCATTTCGGGCGACTCGGCATCGGTGCCGTGATGGGCTCGAAGCACTTGAAAGCCCTCGTGGTATCCGCAGATAAGAGCGTTGAGATACCAAAAGCGAAAAGGAAGGACTACAAGAAGGTTTACGACGAGCTTCAGGACGTCGTGGTGAAAACGGACGCAATGGAGAAGTATCATGATTTAGGCACCGCGGGGAAGATTTACGATTTGAATCGCATCGGAGGCATGGCCTATAAGAATTTAGAATCGGGGCAGGCACCGGAAGAGATAGCTCGGGAATTATCAGGCGAGAATTTCGCAGAGAAGGTGCTTTCGCGGCGCGTTTCGTGTGCACACTGCCCGGTAGGGTGTATCCATTTAGCATCGCTCAGGGAGATGTACGAGCCCGGGTATTATTTCAAGACCTCGATCATCTCGTACGACAACGAGACGATTTATTCGCTTGGATTTATGCTCGGGATGACGAACGTAGAGGATTATCTGCGGTTGATTGAGATGGTCGACCGGATGGGGATGGACGCGATAAGCACGGGCGTTATCTTAGCATGGGCGACGGAGGCGTACGGGAAAGGACTGATAACGGATGAGCATACCGACGGCCTTGAGCTTAGATGGGGCGACGCCAAGGTCTATGCCAGGGCGATACGTAAGATCGTGAGGATGCCCACCGAATTTTATCGAGATCTGGCTCGGGGCGTTGAGCACGCATCGAGCGTGTACGGCGGGAGGGATTACGCACTCGCATTTGGCGGCAACGAAATGCCTGAATACCACACGGGGATTGCGTGCTACCTCAATAATCTTGCCGGTGCACGGCACAGTCATCTTGATTCCGCGGGCTACGATCTCGATCAGAAGTTGCTCGGGAAGGAGTTTACGCTCGAAGAGGTCGTGGAGAAGCTGCTGAAGGAAGAGGAGTGGCGGCAGATACTCTCAAGCCTCGTGGTCTGCTTCTTCGCACGGAAAGTGTACACGCCGGCGGTAATACCAAAGGCGTTAGATGCGATCGGGGTAAAAGGGTGGACTTCAGAGAAATTAGAAGCGCTTGGTCGCGAGATCCACCGTGCCAAGATGGCGTTCAAGTTTAGAGAAGGTTACGATCTCGACAAGTTGCGAATACCGCAGCGTATTTTCGAAGTGCCCACCCCGCACGGGTTTTTAAAGGAAGAGGAGCTTCGAAGAGCCATTGCGATCTATAAGGAGCGAATCGGAAGCGGATAAATAAGTAACTTCATACACCTTTAAATTAGCAGGGATCTTAAGTGGCATAGCAGAGAGATATATAGAAAGGAACGGAACCATGACTGATGCAGAACTAACCACGACTGAGAAGCGAGTTTTGCTGGCTCTGGCTAGTGGAAAAGGCCGAGTGTGGGAGCCACGAGCTTTATCTGAGAAAACGGGCATACAGGAGGATGCGGTAATGCAAGGGACCTTTATGCTCGCTCAGAAGGGACTTTGCGAGATCGAAGAGCGGAAGAGGGTCGCGTATCAGTTGACTGAAGAAGGCGAGGAATACGCTGAGGAAGGCCTGCCTGAGCGTAGAGGGCTTAATTTGTTAACGATATCATTGCAGGAGTTCAAGAAATCGTTTAAAGATGAAACGGAGGCTAATATAGCTACTAATTGGCTGTTACGAAAAGGTTGGGCGCGATTTGAGGATAAAGAAAGCGAGAAGTTCTTGACGCCAACGGGAACTACGTCCTGGGGGTCTCAAGGGTATAACGTAGACGAAGACATCTTGCACCGTGTACGAGATGCACGGAGAATAGAAGATAAAACGCTTTTCAACGAGGTACGGACAATTCCTGGATTTGAGGGTGATACAGCAATCCGGCGTTTTTTGGACGATCTGGTAAAGAAGCGGAAATTGTTAATGCTGACTTCAGAAAGCGAGCGAAAAATCGCGATTACCGGAGCAGGCCAGGGACTCGTTGCTCAGGGCATTTCGATAGAAGAGGAGATAGCGCAGCTCACGCCTGAGCTTATAAGAACCGGCTCGTGGAAGGGTCGCAAATTCAAGACGTACGACGTGAACATCCCGTCACGGGAGGAGTTCCCTGCGAAGATACATCCGTATCAGCGTATCTTGGACACGATGCGGCACATTTTTACGGAGATGGGCTTTTCTGAGATAAAAGGTGATCTTATCCAGAGCGCGTTTTGGAATTTCGATGCGCTGTTTGTGCCTCAGGACCATCCGGCGCGGGAGATGCAAGATACCTTTTACCTTGGTGTGCAGCAGCCCCTGGACGTGAGTGAGGAGGTCATACGGAATGTCAAGGAGATGCACGAGCACGGCGGCTCGTCACAGTCCACGGGATGGGGCGGCGAGTGGAAGGAGGAGTTAGGCGAGGAACTACTGCTGAGGACGCACACGACTGCGGTGACACTGTGGTATTTGGCGTCGCATCCCGAGCCGCCGGTGAAGGTATTCAGTATCGACCGCGTATATCGTCGTGAAACCCTTGATCCGACGCATCTTCCGGAATTCTACCAGTTGGAAGGGATTGTTATGGACAAGGGTGTCTCGTTCAGGAACTTGCTGGGGTTACTCGCGACCTTCTACAAGAAGATGGGGTTCCCCTCAATACGATTTCGCCCGGGTTATTTCCCGTATACTGAGCCTTCGGTGGAGGTGGAAGTGTACATGCCGGAACACGGCTGGTTAGAGCTGGGCGGTGCGGGCATATTCAGGGAAGAGGTAACGAAACCGATAGGCGTGAAATATCCCGTTTTAGCATGGGGGCTCGGTGTCGAGCGACTAGCCATGCTGAGCTTGGGTGTATCGGACATACGGGACTTGTATCGGTCGGATATCGACTGGCTGAGGAAGACAAGGATCTTTAGGTGACATCTCGCCGTGTTAAAAACATAATTTTTGCTTTCTGAGGAGGTAAGGGGTTATTATCTTCTGTCGTCCCATACCTCTTTTTAGTTTTAGGCTTATTCCAAATCTATAAGTCTTAGCTCCTTCAATATTTCCTCTTTTGTCGGAAATCCTTCCAGTCCCATACGCCTTATCTTTAAGCCCGCAGATACGGATGCCAATTTTATTGCCTCTCTCACGTTGCGGGTATCCATATACATTGCTAAAAATGTTGCGCCAAATACGTCTCCTGCACCATTAAAGTCCTTAGCATCTACCTTTAAACTACGGACTTTTTCAATTTTATCTTCCGCAAGAAATACACACCCTTTCTTTCCCAGAGTTACTATGGCGATTTTCGGTCCTGCATGGATCAAATATGATAATATCTCCTCAACTCCAATCTTGAATGCCGAAGCCTCCGCTTTTCCTATCTTGACGATATCGACATATTTCAAGAACTTGTCGAAGTCTTTACGCAAAGCTATTTCTACTCTTCCATCCTTGGCTATCTTTCTAAATAGCCCCTGCGGGTCGAGCATTACGATGTTATCCTTCCTTTTCACTTGCTTAGCAATATCTACATCAATCTCGCCAATAATCGGTGATATGTAAAAGGTTTGTGCTTTACCGTATGATTTGGGAATATCTTTAGGGGTTATGCGAGATATATCACATTCACAAACTTGCTGTCTATCCCCGTTGACATCATAAATGTTTTTGAATCGAGTTGTGCTCCTACCTCCAATAGATATTCCTTTTATGTCAATACCCTGCTTACTGTAAAACGAAAATTCTTTGAAATCAGTACCGACCTTGGATACTATACCAACGTTCTTCTTGAGTGCCTTCAGAGACATTCCAGCGTAAGTTGGAACACCGCCTAAGACGTTCTCAACGGTGCCCCATGGCAATACGTTCGTATCTATGGCTATATGACCAATGACGACCACATCTAAAAGATTTTTCATCCAACGACATCTTTCACCTCCTTTTCCTTATCCTTTATATCCTTTAACAATTTTTCCACTTTTTTTATCTCTTCTTCAAAATCCTTTTTCTCTTTTAACTCTCTTGTACCTTCTCGATCCAATAGCTCGTCGAAATCATCACTCAGCTCCTGATATAGCTCTTTATCTCTTGAAGAAACTTCCACCCAAAGGGTTTTGTATCCTGCTTGTCCACGAAAATATGGCCCCACATACATCGTTTCATCTACCCAAATAAAGGAGTGTGTTGCTGGAGCATCATAAATATGAACACTAAAAGATCCAACCTTTCCAGGCTCTCTTTCGACACGGTTTTTAAACTCTTTTAACTCCTTTATCGTATCCATAATTTCCTCAAGAAATCTTTCTAAGCGCTTATCCTCCTCTTTTGCTCGTAACTCAAGAAAGGGCGAGCTTGGATCCATCAAAAGAAATGTAAACTTGAAAGGGTCCTTCCTCTTCCCGAAGAGGCCTTTAGGTTCATCGAGGGCTTTTTTGAGGTATGCATTGAATTCATCCCTTTTTTCATGCACATCATATAAAGAAATTCCTAGCATCCTTAACTTTGCTCTCATTGATCGTAGATATTCCTTGATTACCGGACGATCGGATCTCAACCCCCCTGATACTGCTCTCTGTAACCATACTAAGAAAGCCGGAATAAGTAACGCTGCCCCCATGTTTTCCATCAATGATACAGATATAATCCATATTCCATCCCTACCATACCCCCTACATATAATTGAAACAACTATAGGTAGTATGCCAAAGCAAAACGTAATTCCCAAAAAATATTTATTAGCTTTTACTTTCCATATATCTTTCAGTTTTCTTAATTTTGGTACTCTAACTTCTTCCATCTTAACTTCTCCCTATGAATTTTTCCACTTTTCTATATGCCGCATCATCAGGATACTGTTCAGGAGGATTTTTGGAATAATACGCACAAATAGCGGTTAACGCACCTGAAATACCTTTATCAAGTGCAATTTTCATTGCCCTTATCATATCTATCATTACACCTGCAGAGTTAGGAGAGTCCTCCACACTCAATTTCAAATCTATTGTGATAGGAGCCATACCAAATTTTCTCCATTTAAGCTGGATATAACATATTTTATTATCGCCTAAAAAATCTACGTAGTTTGGTGGAACTACAATTACTGGAATCTCGTATGGAATCAAACTTTGAACGGCGGCGGTCTTGGAAGCTAATTTTGATCGTACTCTCGATTCCTCTGACAAATTATAAAAATCTGTATTCCCGCCTATATTAAGTTGATAGCTTTCATCAATTTTAACACCTCTTTTTATAAACAGATCTGTTAGTATTCTATGTACTATGGTTCCTCCCACTTGTGATTTTATATCATCCCCTGCTAAAGGCAATCCAGCATCTTTAAATCTCCTTCCCCATTTAGTATCTGATGCAATAGATTCGGGAATCCCGTTTATAAAGCCACATCCTGCGATTAAAGCTTGCTCAGCATAGAACTCAGACGCCTTCATACTTCCAGAGGGAAGATAATTTATCAAGATGTCCGCGCCACTCACCCTCAATACATTAGCTACATTTACCTCTGTTTGATGGCTGCCTACAGGGATCACTTCCTTTAGATTTTCCCCAAAACCATCTAATAACGGGCCTCTTTCTACCTTAACCCCCAAATTTGGGTAATGTCCCACAAACCGTGACTTTTATAAACACCCGATCTAATAACTTATTCCATGGCCGGAGCAAATTTAAAAGGGCAGATATGTTTGAATCGGGATTGCCCGGACTACCGAAAGAGGAACACGGGTAACATCATCAAGAAAGGCTTTAATGCCAAGGGCAATCAGATGTTCAAATGCAAGACCTGCGGTGTGAGA
>Ga0307378_10005719_pt1 | contig 17238 bp, 16 predicted proteins | sample UN1MG_FD_202238 | JGI IMG/M metagenome (GOLD analysis project Ga0307378, IMG submission 202238) | Soil microbial communities from Risofladan, Vaasa, Finland - UN-1 | ecosystem: Environmental > Terrestrial > Soil > Coastal area > Acid sulfate soil | place: Finland: Risofladan, Vaasa | collected... | reverse complement strand
GGATATTCTGATCATAGCCCGGGCGATATAGTCGTTCTGGGTTCTGTTGCATTGGGAGGCAAGGTAATCGAAAAACATTTTACGTTGAACAAAAAAGATTCTGGCCCAGACCATCCCCATTCTATGGAACCGCAAGAATTCAAACAAATGGTAGATAAAGTAAGATTATTAGAAAAAGCCCTTGGCAGCACCAGAAAAGAAGTTACGGCCGAAGAATTTGAAACTGTAATTGTCCAGCGTCGATCGCTTCATGTTAACAAAAATATCAAAGCGGGGGAAACAATCAAACGAAACGATATAATCGAATTGAGACCAGCGACAGGAATACTTCCTAAACACAAAGACATTGTCGTTGGACGAAAAGCAAAAATCAATATTAAAAAACGCGAAGCAATACAATGGGAGGATATTGCATAAATAATGAAATTCAAAGGAAAATTAGTCAATTTAATAAAATTAATGGTCGTTACTTATAACGACCTAATTGACGAATCTGATGTTGTTGTCTGCCTAGAGGGAGATGGATATAATCGCATAGAAAAAACTATTGAATTGTTTAGGAATGGGTTGGCAAAAAATATTGTTATCTCCGGCGGATTCAATTCTCCCCCGTTTTGCCTTCACGCAGAAATACTTGCGCAAGAAATTATCAAAAGGGGCATTCCTAAAAATAAAATAATTTTAGAAAAAAATTCCCAAAATACATACGAACAGGGATTGGAGGTTCTAAAAATCGTTCAGGAAAAGAAATGGAATAAAATAATCCTTGTTGCATCACATTTTCATCAACCAAGGGCATATCTAGCGTTCTTAAAGGCGATGAAAGATTTAAAATTGAAAGTCCATATATTCAACGCTCCGGCAAAAGACCTTCTTTGGTTTGAAAAAACCGATGCCGGACCAACAAGAATCCAATTAATGGAAGATGAATTAGAAAAAATCAAAGAATACACAAAAAAAGGTCATCTTATTGAAATTAAAGAAGCATTAAATTATCAAAAATGGCAAGAGAAAAAACTGGCTTCGAAAAAATCAAAAAAATAATGGGTAAGAATTTTATTGGCCTAAAAGAGCTAAATAAAATTAGCCATTATTTTAAAATCTCAAACCTTCCCAGGTCTGGTCGTTCAATACCCGACGTTCCCTTTAATTTGAACTATTTAAAAAAAGTTCGCAAAGATTATATATTAATCTTGGGAATACCAAAAGATAGACAAGACCAAAAATTAACCATAAATAATCTACGTTTAAAATTCGGCTATAACCCATTTAAATCTGAGCCTTGTTTCTATAACCAGGACTGGTATTTAAAAGAAAAATTCGCAAAAAATACTACGCTTGAATTCAAATGGTATCTTATAAAAAAGACTGTTGACCAAAATACGCGCGGTAAAAATCCTGAAAATATCATAAGAACTTTAAAAGGCAACGAAATATTTCCATCTGCTATTCTCGCTGCCTTCACATTTTTTGCTTATTATCTCTTGAATCACGGTGAAATCTTATGGAAACATGATTTTATCTGGTGTTCCGATAAAGACAAAAACAATGACAGAATTTATACTGGCCGCTACATTGACCCAAAAAAGATTAATAAGAATGGATTTAATATCCATAGACATCTTTCTATCCGTCCCTGCTACGGATTGGTTCCTCAAATAAAATATTAATATTGATTAAGTCAATTAATAATTATGAAAGACACAATTCTTTGGAATAAAGAGAGCGATAACTACACAAAAAGAGCTAAAATATCTTATGAGGATTTATATAATAGAAAAATAGATTATGATGATGTCGAAAAACTTACAAAAATATTACCAACCAGAATTAAAACCATTTTAGATATTGGTTGTGGATTTGGAGGGTTTACAGGAAAATTAGCTGAAAAATTTCCTCGCGCAAAAATAATTGGCATTGATCCGGGAAAAAGAACAATTGCTTTGGCTAAAAATAAATTTAAAAAATATAAAAATTTGTCTTTCTATGTTGGGCATTCACACAAAATAAATCTTAATGAGGAACAATTTGATTTAGTTATTCTAAGAATGGTTTTTCAATGGATTCCTAGAAAATATTTATTTAAAACAATCGCAGAAATTGATAAATTATGTAAAAATTTTATATTTATTAAAGAGTTTTATCCTGCCATTCCATCAAGCTCAAAATCTATTCATGATAAAAAAATTAAAATATTCAAAGAAGATTACGCAAAAATTTTTATTAGCGTTCCGTGGTATAAATTAATATATAAAAAAATTCAGGATAAAAAATATGGGGATAGTTTTCAAAGAGGAGATTTTTTAATCCAAAAATTTTCTATTTCTAAATCATATATTTACAAAAAGGCCGTCCAAGAAAAAGATAAAAAAACGCAAAAATAAATATGATTACAGCAATTATCCAAGCCAGAATGGGTTCTACAAGATTGCCCGGCAAAGTACTGAAAAAAATAAAAGGCAAAACCCTGCTGGAAATACTCGTAGAAAGATTAAGACAGGCAAAAAAAATAGATCAAATTATCATTGCCACCAGCACTGACAAAAAAAATTCGGCCATTGTTAAATTGGCAAAAAAAATAAATTGCTCTTATTTTATCGGAAATGAAAATGATGTCCTAGATAGAATTTACCAGACCGCTAAAAAATTCAAAGCGCAAACAATTATCAGAGTTACTGCCGATTGCCCATTCCACGATCCTGAATTAATAGACCAAATGGTCAATTTTTATTTGAAAAATAAGGATAAATACGATTATGTAAGCAATGTCGACCCGCCAAGCTTTCCTGACGGACTAGATCTCTGGATTATCCCCTTCAAAACTCTAGAGCGCACATGGAAAGAAGCAAAACTAACATCAGAAAGAGAGCATGTCTGCCCATACATCTGGAAAAATCCTCACTTATTTAAAATCGGGCATTTTGAATCGAAAAAAGATTACTCCCATTTAAGATGGACTGTGGATGATATCGGCGATTTCAATTTTATTAAAAAAATCTACGAAAAACTTTACAAAAAAGGAAAAATTTTCCACATGAAAGATATATTAGATTTATTAAAAAAACACCCAGAATTGCATAAAGCCCAAGAAGGAAAAATTAGAGATGCGGGATATTTAAAATCAATTAAAAACGATAAAAAATAAAATCATGAAAGAAAGACTTCCTATCAGCATAATTATCCGCGCCATAAATGAAGAATCGAACATTTCTGATTGCATTAAAGCGTGCAAAGACAACAATCCTGAAGAAATTATTGTTGTTGATGGCGGCTCAAAGGATAAAACGCGAGAAATAGCGCAGCAATGCGGAGCAAAAGTAGTAATTTCCGAACGCGGACTCTCTAATCAAAGAGATGCCGGCGTAAAAGCTGCTTCCTGTCCGTATATAGCCATTGTAGACGCTGATGACCGCTTAAAAGAAGACTGCCTGGAAAAGTTGCTTAAAGAAATAAGAGAAAACGATTACGACGCAATCCAAGCGCAACTGCGCAATTTCTACAAATGGTACGGCAATGAAGAAAAACAAGCAACATATCTTGAACGGGCAATGGATGTTAATCTTAGAATAATCCGCTCTCAAATCGGCCCTACAACAATGGTTGGCAGGCCAGCGCTCTATAAAACAAGTTCACTAAAAGCTGTTCCCATGGATCCCCTGTTCCAGGACGCGTCCGAAGATTCAGACCTTTCGTACAGATTCCATCAAAATGGATTCAAACAAGGAATAGGCACTGGAGTTTCTTACAGAAAACATCTTTCTAGTTTCAGAAAAGCCGTCAAAAAATACATTTTAAGCGGAAAGGGAGAAGCTTTATTTACTTTCCGCCATCCGGAAAGATTGTTCGCAACGCTCAAGCACGAGCTTTATGTGTATCCGATTAAAAGATCATTTAAAGCAATTCGCAATGGTTATATGTTTTATGCTCCGTTTTTCGTCTTGGTTGGCTGGTGCCGTTTCTTCGGTTTTATTAAAACAAAAATAAAGTTTCTTCTTAAGGGAAAACCTAGATTATGAAAATAGCTTTTATACAAAAAAGAACTTATGAAAAAATTGGCGTTCACCAAATTTCTGGCTGCCTGAAAAACGCCAACAAAGATTTTATAATTGATATTTTTATCGAAGAACTTGAACCTAATTTCTACGATAAAATTGCCACATTTAAGCCAGATTTTGTGCTCTACAGCCTTTTTATCGGCGAAGAATCATTCGTCTTGGAAGCATTTTCGAAAATAAAAGAATTCTTGCCCCAAGTTAAAACAATTATTGGCGGGCCATTCACGCTTGTTTTTCCAGAAATTGCCAAAAGAGACGAAGTTGATTTTGTAATCCGAGGTGACGGAGAATATTCTCTTCCCCTCTTTTTTAAATTATATGAGGACAAAAAATCTCTTCATGAGGTTCCAGGAATATATTTCATACAAGAAGACGGAACTCTATTTAAAAATGACAATATCCGATTAACTTCTGATTTAAAAAACATTCCTGACCCGGATCGAGATCTATATTACAAATACGAATCGCTACGTAATCAAGACACTAAAGGTTTTATCGCTTCGCGCGGATGCCCTTATAACTGTACTTATTGTTATAATGCCGAGCTTAAAAAGTTTTATACAGAGTCTTATTGGCGCCTCAGAGACCAAGAAGCGGTACTCAGGGAAATCGAATACGTCAAAAACAAATACGGCCTGAAATGGGTTCATTTCCACGATGGTACGTTCAATTCGAGTATCGAATGGTTGAAGTCATTCCTTGTAGAATATAAAAAACGCGGCTTGCCACCTTTTCTCTGTAATTGCAGGGTAGAAAATATAAATGAGGAATCAGTATCTCTAATGAAACAGGCCGGTTGCGAGAGGATTACTTTTGGAATACAATCTGGCAACCAATATATCAGGGAAGATATTTCTGGAAGGCATATGCCGGACAAACAAATAGAAGATGCTTTCGCGCTATGTAAAAAATATAACATCCGAGTTGGTGCAGATATTATTTTTGGTTGGCCAGGAGAAACCATGGAACAAGCGATGGATACGATAAATATGTGCAGAAAAATCAAACCTGATACTTGCCATTCTAATGTACTTATTCCCTATCCTGGACTCTGGATTACTAAAAGAGCGATAAAAGAAGGATTTTTGGAACACGAACCGACTTTCAAAGAAATCAGAGAACTAGACAGCAATAAATCATTAATAAAGCAAAAAAATATCAGATTGTTAATCAATATGGATAAACTTTTTAATTATTTGATACAATTTCCGTTTATAGAAAAGTTTTTCAAATTTTTACTGCACCTGCCTCCCAATAAGTTTTTCAAGTTTTTAAAAAATTTACATCTTTTAAAAAGAAGTTTAAAATATGATTCTGACGACTTTTTATCGTCACTCAAAATTATTAGAAACTACATACAGCATTATAATGACGCTTAATTTATGAAAACAATAAAAAATATTTTATTTTTAAATCCGCCCGATCCTTCTTTATTGAAACAAAATTCTAAAAAGATTAATTGTCCATATTTTGAACCTCCATTGGGATTGCTTTATGTTTATTCATTTATAAAAAGAAACAAAAAAGATTTGTCAGTCCGTTTTTGCGATCTGAATATAGAAATGGGCTTTAAGGGCGCAAAAACTCTTGAGGAGGCAATTAAACGCTCAATGGATAATTTTGCTCCCGACCTTGTTTGTGTGTCGGCCCTATATTATTCGGCAATTTCCATTTTTCATTCCACGGTAAAGGAAGTTAAAAAACTGGCGCCTGGTGTTTTGGTTGTATTGGGGGGGCACTATGCGACTCATTTGACAAATATGGCAATGAAAGACGAATTAATTGACTTTTGCGTCCTTTCCGAGGGCGAAATCGGGCTGTCGGACTTAATTGACGCTCTTAACTCTGAAAAAAATCTTGAAGAAATAGAAGGTTTAGCCTATAGAAAAAACAATGAAATAATCAGGAAACCGCGCAATAATTTTTGGAGCGGATACAGCGATTTTGACACGCTGGAATGGAATGACTTGGAAATGGAATACTATTTCAAAGAAGGCAGAAACGTATTCGACAGATTCGAAAATAGAAATCAGAGAAAGTTTGCGGCAATGACTGCCACGCGCGGATGCCCGAATGCCTGCATTTTTTGCTCTTCAAAAAATTTCTGGCACAGAAATTGGAGAAAGAGAAAAATACCCAAAATCATAGATGAGGTAAAATTCCTAATTAATAATTATGGCGCAAACACGATTATTTTCAATGATGAAAACATGAGCGTAGACAAAGATTGGTTCTTCGAATTAATGGATGAATTAGAAAAATTAAAAATTACCTGGATAGCAGGCAGCGGTCTCTCAGTAAGAACTATCAACGACGAAAAAGTGATTAAAAAAATGTATTCAAGCGGTATAGGATATTTTAATCTGGCCATTGAATCAAGTAGCGACGAATCACTAAAAAAATTACAGAAACCGAGTTCAATCGAAGAAATAAAAAACGTGATTAAAATGATTAGGGAAAACGGCAATGGTTATGTTAACGGGTTTTTTATAACCGGATTTCCGTTTGAAGCAAAAAAAGACGTAATTTATACTTATGATTTTGCCCGCTCGCTCGGGCTGGATTGGTATTCTTTTTATTGCCTGCAACCATTCCCAGGAACCGAAATCCATAATTATTGCCTAGAAAATAAATTAATAGAAGCGTTTGATATAAACTATGGAGAAAATTATTTTGCTCCAGATATGAAACATTTGGATTATACTTCTGAAGAATTGAACAAATTGAACTATATAGCCAACTTAAAATACAATTTTGTCGAAAATCGCAACTTAAAAATGAATACGGAAAAATCTCTCCAGCAGGCCGAACGCGACTTTAAATACATCCTTGATATGGTACCCAATCATGTTTTCGCTTTTTGGGGATTATCGGAAATAGCAAGATTAAAAAATCAAGAAGACAAAAGGAAAGAATACATTGCTTTAGCGAAAAAAGCGCTTATTGAAGACAAAACTACAGACTGGCAATACTATTTAAAAGAATTTAATTTAAATATTAACCAATAAACAAATCCAAACTTATGAAACCTAATCGAGGCATCAAATTATGGAATAAAGCGAAAAAATTAATCCCTGGCGGCTCTCAGCTGCTTTCAAAGCGCGCAGAAATGTTTCTGCCAGACCAATGGCCTGCCTATTTTAAAAAATCCAAAGGCGTAAATGTCTGGGATTTAGACGGAAATAAATATCTGGACACATGGGCAAGTATTGGCGCCTGCATATTAGGCTATGCTGATCCGGATGTGAATAAAGCTGTTAAAAGAGCAATAGATGATGGTTCGGTATCTACGCTTAATTCACCAGAAGAAGTAGAACTGACAGAATTATTGTGCAAATTGCATCCCTGGGCTCAAATGGCAAGATATGCCAGAGGCGGAGGCGAAGCAATGGCAGTAGCTATTAGAATTGCCCGCGCTGCCAGCAACAAGGACAAAATAGCGTTCTGCGGTTATCATGGATGGCAGGATTGGTACCTTGCCGCAAACCTCGCTAAAGATAAAAACCTTGACGGACATCTCTTGCCTGGGCTTGAACCAAGGGGCGTACCCAGAGGGCTGAAAGGAACCGCCATCCCCTTCCATTACAACAAGATCGAGGAGCTTGAAAAAATAATTGCTCAAAATAGAGACATAGGAGTAATTGTAATGGAACCATTAAGAGACCATGAACCACAAAACAATTTTTTACAGAAAGTCAGAAAGATTGCCGACAAAATCAATGCAGTATTGATTTTTGATGAAATAACTATTGGCTGGAGATTATGCATTGGCGGAGCGCATCTTAAATACGGAGTTAATCCCGACATTGCAGTATTCGCCAAAGGTATAAGCAATGGTTTTCCCATGGGGGCTATTATTGGCAAAAAGAAAATTATGGAAGCAGCTCAAACTAGCTTTATCAGCAGTTCTTCATGGACAGAAAGAATCGGTTTTACTGCTGCGCTGGCAACCATTAAAAAATTCATGGCTAAAAATGTTCCTGTCCATCTTAATAAAATTGGAAAAATACTTATCGTCGGCTTAAAAGAAGTTGCAAAAAAAAATGGAATAAAATTAACAATAGCCGGCCCTGCGCCATTATTCCATTTTTCTTTCGATTATGGCACGGACAGCCAGGCAATTCGCACTCTTTTTACGCAAGAAATGCTAAAAAGAGGAATTTTAGCTTCTGGTGGCGTTTATATCAGTTATAGTTTTAAAACTGAGCATGTTAAAAAATATTTAAAAGCAGCAGACAGCGTTTTTTTCTTGCTTAAAAAAGCCATTGATAAGAAAACAATTTACAGCTTATTGGAAGGACCAATTGCGCATAAACGATTTGAAAGATTAACCTAATTTTTATGGATGAATTCATAAGAAAAAACAAAGCATTTTGGTCCCAATTCAAGACCAAGCACGGAGAGAAAAAATTGCTTATTGAGGAACCCGGCCGTGTGATGATTACGCATGCGAATGCGGTTTTCTCAATAATGATAAACCAGGCAAAAGATTATATGCCTGTGTGGCTTTGCGGCAAAGATTGCGAAGAAAAAAAGCTAATTTTCTCTTATTGCCCTGAAGCAGAAATTATAACCACCAAAGAATGGACGTTTATAAAAATCTATTCTGCTTTAGTCGCTTTTGTTAAATATTTAAAGATATATTTAACCAAAGATGTATTAGGATTCCATTACGATGGCATAAAATACGGCGACATCCTCTACGATGCTTATCTATTTGAAAACAACGTCGCAACCATAAAAAAAATAGATTTTAAAATTATAAAAATTATCGCCAAGTGCATTTTCCGCCACATTAAGATTAAAAAAACCTTAAATAGCGGTAATTATTTCGGCGTTCTAGTTTCCCATTTAACCGGCATCAGCAGCGGCGTGATGGCGCGCTGCGCCCTGCGTTATGGCTATTATGTATATGTACGCACCGGCCACCATCGTTCAAGGCTTCAATTACTAAAAGGCACAGAAAGCTCTTATGATTATCCGCTTACCGCCCATATGACTGATGTTGATAAAATTATTACCCAAGCAGGACCGAACTTAGAAAAAATATTCCAAAAAACACTGGAAGAAGAAATTATTGGCAAAGGTAATGCAAACAGCATCAATGCCTTTTCAAAAAACAGTTCTTTTTATGATAATCGTATAGTTTTTAATTCCGATTATCATCTCGACCCGAATAAAAAAAATGTGTTTATCATGTTGCATATTTTCAACGACCACCCGCATTCGCACTTTCGATGGATGCTTTTCAACGATTATTATGACTGGATGGTGCAGACGCTCAACTTTGCCAAAACAAATAATAAGGTCAATTGGATTTTTAAACAGCATCCTTCAATTAAAAATTACGTTACTAAAGGTACGGATTTAAACGAATTATTCAAAGACCTACCCCCAAATATCGCTTATATCGATGAAAACAAACAAATAAACACTCAAAGTTTAATCCATTGCGCAGATTTAATTGTCACCTGCCTTGGTTCTGCTGGTTTTGAATTGCCGGCGATGAAAGCCATTCCCTCGCTGGTTGCTGGCGACAACCCTTATACAGGGTTAGGTTTTGCCCTTGAACCGAAAACAAAGAAAGAATATTTTCAAATACTGGAGAATGCCGATAAAATTGACAAAATCAAACCCGAAGCGCAAAAACGCGCGCAAGCAGCCTTTATTTATATCTACAAAGTTTCCAATATAAATATGTCTGTCTGCCCCATTCTGTCCCAGGCAGAAGAAAAAGACAAAAACATTAAACAGCGTTATTGGAATATGATTTGCAACCAATATGCTACGAAAAAAGATATTATTTTAAAAGAATTAAACCAATATATTCAAGAAATAGCTAAGCCAAAATTTAAAAGATTGATTAATGAATAAAAACAACATAGCCATTAGTCTTTTGCAAATTTCGCACCACAGCCCTACTGGTGTTTTTGTTTATGTTCAAAGTCTCTTGGATAATCTTTTAAAAATCGATAAAAACAATGAATATTATCTTTTGCTGAGACTTAACGATTTTAGATATTTCCGAAAAAGATACAAAAATGACAAAAATATCAAATTGAAAATCATTGATATGCGCCGCGACTTACTATTTAATCCTGTGAGGGCATGTTTAAAAATAATCGCAGGCATAAAGAAAGACAAATCCGCAAAAGAAGAGATTTTAAGAAAAGAAATACAAAAACTTACGGATGAAAATAATATAAATATATTCTTTTTCCCTTCAGGGATTATTTATCCTAAAAACATTAAAAATACAAAGAAAATCGTTACTATCTGTGATTTACAGTATGAATATTTCCCTGAAAACTTCCCCGGAAAATATTTAAAATACAGAAAAGAAAGCCACCGATATGCTATGCTAAATTCCGACCGGATTATTGCTATTTCCAATTATACCCGCAATACCATTATTGAAAATTATGGCATTAGCCCGGAAAAAATTACCACAATTTATCTTGGCACCGACGCTAAAAAAATAAAAAAAGGTAATATTTTATTACCCAACAATTTCATCTTCTATCCAGCCGCCGTATGGCCACACAAAAACCACAAAATACTTATTGATTTATTGAAAAAAATCGAGATCCAGTTCCCCGACCTATGTCTTGTTTTTACCGGAATGATAAAAAATCATGGTTTAAAAAAAGAAATTGATAATCTTATTAATAATTATAATTTGTCAAAAAAAATAATCTTTCTTGGATATGTCTCAGATAACAATTTAAACTGCATTTATCAAAATGCGAAAGTCTTAATCTATCCTTCTTCTTTTGAGGGTTTCGGTTTGCCAATTATAGAGGCTTTCAAACACAAATTGCCTGTTATAGCTGCTGACAATACTAGTATTCGCGAGATTGTCGAAGACGCAGGACTGCTGTTTGAAACTAATAATCTGGAAATGCTTGCTGATTGCGTAAAAAAAATTCTCACAGACCAAAGCCTGAGAGAACATTTGATAAATAATGGTTTTGAGCGTGCGAAAAATTTTACCTGGGAAAATACCGCGCTGGAAACGCTTTCACTTTTTAATAAGCTGTAAGCATAAACTCAGTAATTCATTGCCCAAAACTGCAGGAGTTAATTTCTCCTGATATAATTTATAGCCGTTATCGGCTATTTTTTTACCCAATTCCGGATTATTCTTAAGTTCTATTATTTTTTCAGCTAAATCTTCTGGATCTGCCAAATTAACCAATAAACAGTTTTCCCTGTCTCGCAATAATTCTTTTATCCCGTCTCCATTACCGTTAATATAGGGTAATTTTATTGCTAAATATTCAAATGCCTTGTAAGGAACTGTTCTTTTTAAGCGTTCATGGCTTTCAATTTGCCCGATGCCAATGTCTGCAGAAAGCATTTTCTCGCGCAGCTCATCAATAGTCAGACGCCTGGATATCAATTCAACATTCCCCAAACCGAGATCTTTAATCTGTTTTTGGATTTCTTCTTCTAAGAGACCGAAGCCTAATATCAAAAATTTAATATCTTCATCTTTTAAAATTTTGGCTGTTTTTAAAATGTGCCTTACCCCTGCTTCGGGAAGCAGCCTTCCGCGGAATAAAACAGTAAACTTCCCAATTCTTTCTGGCCTTGCTTCTGGATAAAAAATAGCATCATTGGCACCGGTATAAAGCCTGGCGAATTTTTTTTCCTTGATTTTAAACTTCTTAACCAAATAATCTTTCTGTTTGCTAGTTTCTACTAATACTAAATCGGAAAGCCTAAATGCCAGCCAATCAATAAGCCAAATGCGCCAGGCAAAAGGAGAATATGAAGCATGCTTGCCTCTTGATACAATACTCGCTTCATACAAAGAAGTCATGGCATTAAAAACTATCGGCTTGCTGGAAATTAATTTTGCGAACGGAACTAAAAAATGGCCAGCGTATCCGACAATCATCACATCATATTTTTTCCTGATTTTCCAATGCTTGGCAAATAATTTGAAGTATTTTGCGATTCCTGAGCTGCTATCTGAGCATTCAATTACTTCAACATTATTCTGTCTTAGTCCCCTGAGATAAACTTCATTCCTGGCTAATTCAGAATTATACGCGCCAAAATAACAAATTGTGGGTTTATTATTTATCATATAACTATTTTTTATTAAGCATGTAGATATATTGATTAATTCCAAGCATTATATTCTCTTTGCGCATAACCTGAAAATGATTTTCAATTTCTTTATTAATTCTATTTACAGATTTACGATCAACAACCCAATGGTGATGACTGGAATAAGGAAACTTGGTTAAGATATTCTGGGCAATCCTTAAAAATGACCTCTTCAAGATTTTTCTGATAAACGGAAATCTTAAAATACATTCAAAGCCAACTTGCCTCACCGGCAGAGACAAAACAACCCATTTTCTAGTAATCTGGTGTATTCTCGAAAGTATTTTTGAAAAATAATCGAATGGAATATGTTCCAAAACCTGGCAAATAACAACGCAATCAAATTCATTGTCTTTAAATGGTAAATTTATAACATCGCCGACAATGTCGGGATTTAATTCTTGATCTATATCAAAAGTAATAAGTTCTATTCCGGGAATCTTTTTTAAATAATCAGGGACCAAACCATCTCCAACACCGACAAAAAGAATCTTTTTTGCCTCGGTTTTCCTGATAAAATCAATCTGATAATAGTACGAGATAAAACGCCTTAGATCTGCGTATCTTTCCTGAAAATAATGATTTTTATCAACCTGTAATTCCATTTATTTTTTACACTCAAAATAATAAATTAAAACATATTTATCTTTATTGTGTATTTTTCTGATTCTGGCGATGATTTTATCCAATAAAATTGCCGGAAACATAAAGATGGGGCGGAGGAATCTTGGAATTGAAAAGGAAATTGTATAGTACCCCACAACAAATGGCCCATAGCCCAGCGCCTCAATCCGCACCTCTGCGAAGCCGGATGCTTTAAAAATCCCTTCCAATGCCGACTTGGTATAGCGGAAATAATCATTAGGATCAGCATGCACGCTAGCCAGAAATGGAACTGCGCCGATTAGCCTGCCTCCTTGTCTCAAAACGCGGTGAGCTTCGCCAATTAGATTCCTATAATCGAAAATATGTTCCAGTAAATTAAAGCAAAGAACATAATCAAATTCTTTATCGTCAAATGGAAACTTCTGCTCTAAATCAGCATAAACATCGGGTTTTCTTTCATCCGAAACGTCAACTGAAATGATTTTAGAATCTTTGCTTATTTTTAAAAAATCATGGTAGCTTGGACGGATTGTTCCTGAACCCAAATCTAAAATCCTGCCATCTAATTCCTGGACTTTTCTCAGCCTATTATTCATTAAAATCCTAAGTATGGTTTTATCCTTTAGCGTCCCTATTATTAAATCTTTAAACAATTTGTTCCTCATTTTTATCAGCTCTTAATCCCAATTTACAGCAACGCTTACAAATTGGCAATAAGTTATTTTTTACTAATTTATTCCTAAACGATTTGAATTCCTCCTTGTTCCAAATCTGCTCCATTGTTTCATTAAGCAGATTGCCGAAAGGCTTTTTGATAAAAGGGCAAAAAATCACATCGCCCTGGGCATTAACCCTACCAACAAACATATTCTTGCAGACAAGCTTGGTTTTGCCTCTTAATCTCCCGCCATAGAGTTCTTCGGGGAAAGAATCGAAAATATCTGGATGTATAACTACATTTATCCCTTTGATTTTCCTTATTTTACTAATTGTCTCTTTTAATTTATTGAAAGAAAATTTATACCCGGGCTGGCTTGATATTGAAGTTGCAAATGCCGGATTCTCTTCGACTAATATCTTTTTAGAAGCAACGGCTTCCTCGGCAGTAGAAAACATTTCCATGGTCAACCCAAAATTAATCACTCCCATATTGCTTAGATATTGGACTAAATCATAAAGCTCATCAAGATTGCTCTCCATCATTACCGAATTGACGCTTACATTAAAATCGTTTTTAAGCAGGTTTATCGCCTTAATCGTTCTATCAAAAGCCGAATTAAGCCCTCTGATTTTATTATGCGTCTCTTTTGAACCATCAAGAGAAAAACCGATGCCGCGAATCCCATTTTTATATTTTTTCAGCTTTTCAGCAACTTCTTCGTTTATCAAGGTGCCATTACTTGTCAGATACAGCTTGATTCCTCTTTTTATAAACTCTTCTATAATTTGGAAAATATCCGGTCTGGTAAAAATTTCCGCTCCTATCAACGAAGCTTGTTTAATATTGCCAAGATTATTGATAACTTTCTTGATTTCTTCAAAAGACAAATCGCGCTTTCCCAATAATCTTTCTTCTTTTTGGTAGCACATCACGCAGTTCAAATTGCATTTTGTGGTTAATTCAAAACCCACAGACAGCGGCAAATCTGCTGTCCCATCTGGCAATAAAATTTGTCGGCGGCTACGAAAAAAAACCCTCTTTATTGGGTCTGCCAAGCGAAGCTTCTTAGTAATTCTAATAGCTAAAATCCTGAAATTCATAATTCAAATAATGCTATAAATTTATTAACTACTTTTTCTAAAGAATATTCCTTGACTTTTTGTAGCTCTTCTTTTCTGAACGCCTCATAAACTTTTTGGTCCGAGAGCAGATTCTCTATTTTGTGAGCGAACATTTCGACGTCGCCAGATTTAACCAGGAACCTTTGTGCTGTTTCTGCAGATATTTCGCGCACTGCGCCAACATCAGAAGCGACATATGGAACGCCCATGGCCATTGCCTCTAGTAATACCCTGGGAAACCCTTCTTCCATTGACGGCATAATAAATATATCCGTCTTTTTATAATACTCAATAATATCTTCGTTGGGAACGGGGCCAAGAATCTTAATAACGCTTTTCAACTTATTCTCTTCTACCTCTCTAGATAAATCATCTTTATACGGCCCGTCGCCGATAACCAATAATTTATAATCCACTGATTTCAATTGAAAGTCCTGGTTTAAATGCCTGACAATCGGCACAATCATATCAGCGCCTTTTCTTTTTGAAAGCCAATGCACGAATAAAAATGTTTTTTCTTTTGATGAAGGGGCCTCCGCGGGCTGAAATCGTTCCAGATTTATCCAATTCGGCATCACTTTTATTTTCTCAGGATCCAAATGATAATGCTCGATATATCCCTGCTTCATTCCTTCGCCTCCGGTCACCAGATAGTGGGACAGTTTCAAACTTAATTCATAGCCGATTTTAGACGAATCTTTCTTTTTGAACAGCCAATTCATTGCGCAATTCCAATAATATGATTTTCCGCCGAAAACCCTGGAAACAATAGCCGCATTCACTCCTCCAATATAGCAATAATGCGTATAAAAATTCTTATATCCTTTAATTCTGGCTTTAAGTATAATAATGAAGCTCTCAATAAAGCGCAAAGGAATAAATTTAAATTTTTGCACATAAACCGCATTCGCAATTTTAATATCTTCGGTTTTAACATTCGATTTTTCAACGATTAAAAATATATCCGCTTTTTGCGAAGCCTTTTCCAGAAATTCATAGACATGAAAGAAGTGACTGTCAGTTTTTTGGTTATAATCAGGAAGAATGTAGCAAACTTTCAAAGATTTTTGCATAATTTTCTATTATTTTTTTTCTCTCGAATTGCTGTACGGTTTGATAGCCGTTTTCGACAATTTTTTCCCTTAATCCGTTATTGTCCAGCAATAATTTAATTTTATCAGCAATATCCTTTGCATTCCAATCCATAAACACGCCATTGGCTTGTTCCGAATCAATTGAAGGATCACGGATTATATCCAGCATAATTCCAACCTTACTGGTTATTACTGCCGTTTTGCAGGCCATTGCCTCCAATGTCACTCTCGGTCCGCCTTCATTAAATGACGGCATAACCATAATCTTGGACTGGTTATAAATCCTTGCCACATCGCCTGCGGTTTGAAGCCATCCGGAAAACTCTATATTTCCACCAAGATTATGCTTTTTGATATATTTTTGGATTTTATCTTTTTGCGATCCTTCACCGATAATTATCGTTTTTAATTCAAAATTGCCGCCTTTTAATACATTAATCGCCTCCAACAGCAGATTAATGCCCTTATTTTTAGCCAGGCGCCCGGCGAAGACCAAATCGTATTTCTTTTCTAAGTCTAAAAAGGAAAATGTCTCCAAATCAATATAAGCCGATGGCGCATAAATGATTTTCTTGCTGTCAACTCCGTATCTTTTTAAAAACCCCGGCGTCTGCTTCTGATTTACGACTCTCACTATTGCTGCTTTTTTGGCGCTGTATCTGATGAATATTTTATTTAAAAATCTGTAAAAGCGCTCTTTAGTATTCCCGGCCCTGGGATAGCCGGTAATGTGGTGCACTTCAAGAATAAACGGCTTCTTTATTTTGTTATGCAGCCAACATCCACCAATATCATTATAAAACGGGGGGTAGCTGTGAGTCGTGAAAAAATCGAATTTCTGTTCTTTAAAAATTTCCGTCCCTTTTTTAAGAATAAACCAAGGATGAAAGATTTTCGGCAAATTTGAACTATGTACATATACATTATTAAAAAACTTTTGAACAAAGGGTTTTGCTTGCCCGCCGAAGCATTGGCGAAGGCGGGGGCAAATAATATCGATTCTTTCCCAATAACGAGAAAATTCCTCCAGCATATAATAAAACGGTCCTTTCTTGCCCTGGGCCAAAGCTCTGTCTCCTGAAATAATAAGAAGTTTCATATTATTTGAATTTTTTGATAAGCGTATGGATTTTTCTTAAAAGTTTACCGATCAATCCTTTTTCCTCGATTGCCAATCCGGCAAAATATTCGATAATCGGTATGTCAAATGCCAATTTGAAAAATTTATTCCTAATTCTATACTCAACCCATTTATTTAAAAGTCCGACTTTATAACTAAAAAATTTAAAATACTCTCTGATTTTCCAGACCATCTTACTATCAATCCAAGGAGAGGAAAAATCTTTTCTGAATCTATCAATACTTCCCCAATCTTCTGTCTTGGTTGGCGAATTAAATCCGCGCTCTATGGCAAATTTATACATCAATGAACCAGGATAAGGCAAATATGCACCAAGCGTAAATCCGGCCCTGGGATGTATTTGGTGGACCCAAGACATCAAATCAAGGGTTTTGTTGAATTCCTCTTCTGTTTCCGTGGGCAAGCCGACGATTGTGGAATAAGTGGTATAAAGATCATATTT
>Ga0307378_10005718_pt1 | contig 17241 bp, 14 predicted proteins | sample UN1MG_FD_202238 | JGI IMG/M metagenome (GOLD analysis project Ga0307378, IMG submission 202238) | Soil microbial communities from Risofladan, Vaasa, Finland - UN-1 | ecosystem: Environmental > Terrestrial > Soil > Coastal area > Acid sulfate soil | place: Finland: Risofladan, Vaasa | collected... | reverse complement strand
GAACCACGTGTCAGAAAACGCCGGCCAAAGGAGTACGATCTGATGAACCAGCCTCGCGATGTGCTGCGCGGGAGATTGCGATGCGAGGCTTAATTTCACGCCATTCGGGACAGGCACCTTTTTCTGCCTCCCACTGCTTCCACCCCTACCTTTACAGACCTGATTTCGCCCGGCAGTTCGAGAATATCTTCATTTTTCCTCATTCCTTTTCTTCTTTGGGCGACCGACGGGTGCGGCTCGCAGCCGACGCCCCAGAACCGCTTCCAGCTTGCTGATGAAGCTGTCGGAGGCCAGCGGCCGGCCGCGGAGCGTGGTGCCGCGGATCGACGCCACGAAGTCCTCGTCGTCGGGCAGCGCCAGCCGGCGTCGCCAATCCTCGAAGCCGCGCCGCCGCGACCAGGCCGCGAGGTCCAGCAGGCCTGACGTCTCCTCGCCACCGACGTGTGCACACGCGCTCGACCACGGATAGTCCCACGCGTTGGGGGCCATGCCCGCCCGCACGGGGTTGCGCTCGACATAAAGCAGCGCCCGCGTCAGGTGGCTGGGCCCCAGCGGACACGAGAAGAATCGGTTCTGCCAGAGATGCCCGCTGCGGCCGTGCAGGCGGTTGACGTATCCCAATATCCATAGAAAGCAGGGCAGGCAACGCGAACACGGCCTCGCAGGCGAGGCCTGGCACGGACGAACACGCGCCTCCGCCAAGGCTCAAGTGTGAAATGTGAAGTGTGAAGTGTGAAAAAAGCGCCCGCCCCTACCGGCGTTGGTTCACGCACGCCGCAACTCACGCCTCATGCCTCACGCCGCAGCTCACGCCTCATGCCGCAGCTCACGCCTCACGCCTCATGCCTTGAAGATGCGGGCGGGACGCCCGCCGGGCGGCCACGGAGAGTTCCTGTCCATTCCTGTCCGTGTTTGTCCGTGATCGTCCGTGTTTGTCCGTGTGCCCGCGATCCCAGCCGCCAAGGCTACGGCCCGCAAGCGGGTGGCCCGACTTTACCAGGGCACCCTCATAAGCCGCGACATCGGCCAGAAACGCAGATACTTGTTGCGTTCCGGTGCGGATGGCGCTATAATAGTAGTGTATAGATGAGGTACGGAAGCAAGGACCATGAGAGAATATTTTGAAACAATTCGATGATTTCGGGGTCGCTGAGCCCCTGCTGCGAGCCGTCGGGCACGAAGGTTACACCATTCCCACCCCAATTCAGCAACAGGCAATTCCCTACATTATGGATGGCCGAGACATCTGCGGATGCGCCCAGACGGGCACCGGCAAGACGGCTGCGTTTGCGCTGCCGATCCTCCATCGGTTGATGCAGGCTCCCAGAACCGCCGCGAAGCGACCCATTCGCTCGCTGGTGCTCACGCCCACGCGCGAGCTGGCCGCTCAGGTGGGCGAAAGCTTCGCCGTATACGGCAAGCATTCCAAGCTCCGGAGCACCACGATCTTCGGGGGCGTGAGGCAGGGGCCGCAGGTCGATGCGCTTGCGAAAGGCGTCGATATACTCGTCGCCACGCCGGGCCGGCTGATCGACCTCATGCAGCAAGGATACGTCAAGCTCGAGGCGGTCGAGGTGCTGGTGCTCGATGAGGCCGACCGGATGCTGGACATGGGCTTCATTCAGGATGTGCGCCGGATCGTTTCGCGCCTGCCCAAGGAGCGCCAGACGCTGCTGTTTTCGGCAACTATACCGCCGAAGGTGCAGCAGCTTTCAGATTCGATCCTCACCGATGCCGTTTACATCAGCGTCACGCCCGAGGCACCCACAGCCGAAAACGTCGACCAGGCGGTCTATTTCGTGGATCACCACAACAAGCGCGACCTGCTCGCCCACCTGCTCAAGAATGAAACGGTGACCAAGGTGCTCGTGTTCACGCGAACCAAGCACGGCGCCGATCGGGTGCAGCGGAACTTCAAGAACACGAACATAACAGCCGACACGATTCACTCGAACAAGTCGCAGGGTGCAAGAACACGCGCACTCGAGAGCTTCAAGAACGGCAAGACGCGGGTGCTTGTGGCAAGCGATATCGCTGCACGCGGCATCGACGTTGAGGATATTTCGCACGTGATCAACTACGATCTGCCCCAGGAGCCGGAAATTTACGTGCACCGCATAGGCCGCACCGGCCGCGCCGGAGCCACGGGCATCGCCCTCACCTTCTGCGATCCGAACGAGCGCACGAGCCTCGAGGAAATCGAAAGCCTCATCGGCGAGCGCCTCAGCACCATCATCGAGCACCCCTGGCACTCGCCCATCCCCAGCACGATCAAGCAGGAGAAGCGGCCGCAGCGGGGCAGACGGTCTTCGCAGGGTCCTCCGCGCCGCTCGGGCAGGCCGTCGGGCGGCCAACGCTCGGCTCCGGCAAGGCCGCAAGGTCAGCAGGACGGCGCCAACCCGCGCCGATCCAGGCAAGCCGAGCGACCGGAAAGCGGCGATTCCGCCCCCAGGCGCCGGCGCCGCTCGTCGCGTGGCCGCACCATATCCGGCGGCCAGGCCGCTCAGAAGTCGGCAAGCTGACACTGAGGCCACAAATAATGACGCCGGCCCACCATCATGAAGTGGGCCGGCATTGCCATGTTCCAGCCGATGATTCCGCCTCGCCGTATTTCTCAAAAATCATCTATGACCAGGCGCTTCGAGGTGCGTGTCTTGCCGGGCCAGTCGTCGGTGCGGAATGGGCAGGCGGGCAGGTCTGCCGCGTTGTATAGATTGCAGCCGGTCGGATTGTTCGCCCAGGCGTATCGCACGGCCACCGGTTTCTCGATCTCATCGCTCCACACCAGCACGGTCTCGCCGTCGATGCTTGCGCCTGGACGGCTGGCTCGACCACGCGGTCCCAGCGCTCGGCTATGTAAGCCGTTTCAGGGTGCGCCAGCAGCGCCTCGCGGGGCGTCCATGGTGTACGTCTGGGAGTGGATTTTTTTACGACGCTCCTACAGAGCGTCATGTTTTGTCTGGCATCGCATTACCTATGGCATCGCTCGGCGAAGCGCCTCGCTTAGCCATAGGCTATCATACGACGCATAGTTGGTGCGTAAGAACCGGAATAGGGTTCGACAGGCCGGAGAACACGATGTGTGTGTGGGTTGCCTTCATCAGCGGGTGAAAGCTGGAATGAAGGCACCATAAACACGATTGTATATTCACCTGCAACTGTGGCGCACTACACGGAAGATGCTCTCGAACACGATTTTCTTACTTGTCCGTCTTTTTGCCTCAATGTCTGACCTGTGTTTTCCTGGGGGGTTCATCCGTCTCGAGATGATCCACCGGCGGAAAGCCGCGGCCGTCGGAGATCAGCAGCACCGGCTCGATGAGGCGGTGCTGCGGTTCGGGCGGCAGATTCCCGTTGATGCGTTCGATGAGGAGGCGGACCATTTCGCGGCCCGTGCGCAGGTTCAGCTTGTCTACGGTGGCGGCCGGCAGCTCGCGCTCCCAGCCGAGTGTGTAAGCATAATGCTCCATCGCGTAATTGTCGTAGCCCGTGATCAGCACATCGCGGTTGGGCGCCTGGCCGATGGCCCGGTATGCCGCCGTCACAATAAGCGCGATGCCATCGGAGGCGGTCATTATGGCGTCTATCGGGTGCTTCTGAAGGGCGGGCCGCAGGTAGCCGATGGCAGATTGCACGCTACGTTGGAAGCACTCGAGACTGTACTGGCCCGGGCAAGGCACTTCCTGCATGACCAGAGGCGCAAGCGGCTCGCACGCCGCCTCATGCATCGCTTCCCTGAACCCCGCCTCGCGGTCTCGCAGCCACCAATAGTTCCTGGGATCGCCGGTATTTTCCGGCCACACCCGCAGAATCCGGCGCCTGCCCTGCTTCAGAAGCCAGCGTGTGAGGTCGGCGCCGCCGCTTTGGTGATCGGAAGCTACGGTGTCGGCGTTCGAATCTTCGTTTGCCGCACACACGGTGGGTATCTGTGCCCGCCACAGCGCCTCGAACGACTCGCTATGGCACAGCACGCTCTCATCGAGCGCCACCCCGGCCGGCTTGCTTGCGGCCAGGCCGTTGGCCCAGCTCTTACTCAGAAGACCGGGCCGAATCTCGAGCGGGTCGAACCCCGCTGAGCGTGCTGTCGCAATCGCACCGGCGCGGACCTGATGGTGCCAGCCGAATTCAGCGACGGCACCTGGCGAGCTCTCCTGAAGCGGCATGTCCGACACAACCGCAATGGTCTTCGCCATCTTTGCTGCGTCGGGACCTGCGTCTGAAGGCAGCACGAGCCATCCCCGCCCGAACTCCTTCTCAAGCAGGCCCTCATCCTGAAGCTCGCTCAGGGCGGTGCGAAGCGTTCCGCGCGCCACGCCCAACTCCTCGGCGAGCATTCGCTCGGCAGGCAAGCGCTCGTTCGGAGCCAGGCATCCGGTCATCATCCACTTCCTGAGTATGTTTTTCACACGGTAGCAGCACGGAGTTTTTCTGTGATCAGCCATCTATGCCTCAGACCGGTCGCAACATATTCGCAGCAATTATACGTTTCCGCATCGCGCCTGTCAAGCCGCAGGAAGCCATCGCCTTACCGCCACCACGCCAACAAAGCCGAAATTGCGCCGTCTCTCGTGGAAATCTTCGATGCAGGTGCGGCCGCCGGCTAACGCGGCCAGACGGAGTCGATCGCCTGCGCGGTGACGGCGATCGCCTGTTCGGGCGGCATCTGCCTGACCCTTTCCGAGAATGGCTCGGCCATCACCGGCCCGTCGTAGTTGATGCCCTTCAGCGCGCCGAGGAATCCCGCGAGGTCGATCACGCCCGTCTCGCCCGGCAGTGCGCGGACGCTGTCTTTCTGCTCGTCGATCGGAATGCCGGCCGGTGCGTCGTTGATATGAACATCAACCACAAGCTCCTTCTTGAGCCGGCGGATGTCTTCCAGCGTGCCGCCGGAAGTGTACCAGTGCCACGAATCGAGCAGCAGCCCGAGCTTCTTGCTCATCACCTCGCGGCAGAGCCTCAGCATCTGGTCCATCGTGTGGATGAACTCATACTTGTGCCCGGTGCGCAGCGTTTTCGGCCCCAGGAACTCGAGCCCGAAGTAGATGCCGTGCGGATACAACGCATTGCCGATCCACTGCAGCCGTCGGCGGTGCCACTGAAAATTCTCCTCGTAGTCCATCTCGTCGTTCCACGACGGCACCCACGTGCTGCATCGCTTGCAGCCCATGGCTTCGGCCACCTCAGCAAGCTCCTCAAGCTCCTCGATGTGCTTTGTGAACTCGGCGGTATCCTCGCGGAAATTGAACGGCAGCCCGAAAGCCGCCGGCTTGAGGCCGTCGAGCACCTCGAGCGCCTGCTCCGCCCCCAGCCCGGCCGCCCAACGGAGGTCGAAATAAATGCCTTCAAAACCATTGGCCTTGGCCAGCACAACGCATTCCTCGATCGGCAGCGACACTCCTATCGCTCCAGGCATTATTGCCTTGTACATGTTCTCGCAGCTCCTTTCATGCACACGTGGAGGTTCCAGACTCCGGCGCAGTATAGCGCACCGTCATCAAAAACACAAGCTGAAAATTGCAACCTCCCCCGGCGCAAATCCGCAGAAGCCGCACGGCACGCCGGCCGGCCGCAGATTGTTTTGAAGGGCAAGTGAGGTCTTCAACAGGGGAAAATCGGTTATGAGCAGCACCAATGATTTTTCAGCAGCACGCATGCACCGGTGGGCGTGCCTGGCGGCGGCGTCCATCTTCTGGCTTGCAGCTTATGCAGGTTACCTGCTGAGCGCAGCGCCGATGGCGGAAGCGCTCGGGCACGCCGCAGCCACGTTCGTGTCGTCCGCATTGTGCATAGGGGCGGCGTTTATCAGCCTCCGGGTGCTGGTATCGGCGGATTTCCGGCCCTATCATGCCCTTGCCCTGTTCGCTGCGGGCCTGGCGCTCAACCTGCTGGCGCCCGTGGTGTTCCCGCCGGCTGTGGGCCGCTTGGCTACGGGGCTGTCGCTGCTGCTGGGCGGATTCGGCGCGGGAGCGCTGCTCGCCGGGGCGGTTGAATCGCCCCGTTACGTGGTCCCCGTGTGCGTGGTGTCGGCGCTGGCTGACGCATGGAGCGTGGCTGCGGGTCCTTCCCGCGCAATAATCGCCAGCGAACGGGCTGTCCGGCACGTATTTGTCGGTATGAGGATGGAAGACGCCCAGCCCCTGATCGGTGTGGCCGACCTTGTTTTCGTGGCGCTGTTCCTGTGCCTTGCAGTGCGGCTGAAGCTCGGTGTGCAGCGGTCGGCACTGGCGATGTACGCCGGGCTTGCGCTGGGCCTGGCGGTGGCCGCGTTCACCGGCGGCGCGCCGGGTATACCGTTCATTGCAGGAGCGTTTGTAATCGCGCATTGGCCGCAGGTGAAGCCGGGGCGCAGGGAAATCATCCAGACCGCCTTGTTCGTGGCGGCCATGCTGCTGGTTTTCAGCGTGGTGCGCTGACCGCAATGGCTATCGCAACGATCCGCTGCACGACGGGCAGATAGGTTTGGATTCGCCGATGCTCTCGGCTGCCTTTCTTGCGCAGGCGTTGCAGGTAGGCTTGCCGCATTTTGCGCACTCCAAGGCTCGATCTTTCTTGTAGACGCGGTCGTCGGTGCTGCTGGCTATGAGGCTCTGCGGCTTGAGCCGGGGCAGGAAAACGACCTTGCCACACTTGTGGCACCGCAATTTTTTCTTCATCAAGCTGGAAAACAGGCCCATCGAATCTCTCCTGCGGTCTTGCAGCAGGTTGCGCTGCGACCGTCACAGGGCACCCTGATCAAGGAAACTGTAATAGCAACCCTCGCCGACGACTATGTGGTCCAACACGCGGATTCCCACGGTCTCGCCCACCTCCTTGAGGCGCGTCGTAAGGCGCCGGTCTTCCATGCTCGGCGTGGGATCGCCCGATGGATGGTTGTGCACGAACACCACCGCAGACGCCGATTCCCGGATCGCCGCTGAATATACCTCCCGCGGATGCACCAGCGAAGACGACAAACTTCCCTCCGAAACCTGCATAGTCCTGATGACCCGGTTCTTGCTGTCCAGAAGCACCAGCAGGAAAACCTCCTTCCTTACATCCCGCAGCCGCGGATAGAAGGCGTCGAATATCGCCTTGCTCGAGCAATACTGCTTGCCCAGGCCTATCGAGCCTTCGGACATCAGCCGCGCAGCCAGTGCGAACGCCGCCTTGAGCTGCGCCGCACGAGCCGGGCCGATCCCCCTGACCGCACACAACTCGCGCATCGTTTTCGTGCTAAGCTCGCGAAGCGTCCCGCATTCGCTCAGCAGCCGCCGGCCCAAATCCACCGCCGTTTCTTCCATCGTCCCGCCGCCTATCACGATGCCCAGCAGCTCGGCGTTGCTCAGCCCCGCCTCGCCGTCGCGGATCAACCGCTCGCGCGGCCGCTCGTCGGCCGGGAGCTGCTTGATAGTCGGCTTGCGCATCGCGAAACGGCACCGCGCCTGCAGCGGGCACCTGCCGCACTGCGGATTCTTCCCGCAAACGGCCTGCTCCGGAACGCCGTCGCCGGAGCAGAACAGCCCGCAGACTTTCTCCACCACCGGCCTCGGAGTAGCCGTCGCCGTCGCCACCGAATCCAGCATCTCGTGCATCAGCTCCGGCGGCGAACCCCGCTCCAGCACGCCCAGCCGCGACAGGAAACGCCGCAGATCGCCGCGATCGACAAACGGCTCCGAAACGTAGCCGTCGCCCGTGACGCCCGCGAACTCGTCGAACGACTCAGCCGCGTGCTCCCTTATGATCTCATATGCCTCGCCGAAACTCAGGCCCAACAGTCGCGTCTCCTCCATGACACCGCTGCCCGGTGCAGCGACCCCGGCCGCAGCCGTCTTCTATTTCCCCTTCAGCGAATCCAGCAGCTCGATCGCCGCCTTGATGTCTGCAACCTGCTGCTCGCCGCCGATCTCACGTTCTATCGTCAGCGGACCTTCGTAGCCGATCTCCTTGAGCGTAGCTATGAACCGATCGATCCCCACCTGCCCCTTGCCGAGCGGTTCCTCGTGGCCCAGCAGGTTTTCCTCAGTCGGCCAGGTGCCGTCTTTGCAGTGAACGCCCGCCACATACCCGCCCAGCAGCTTGAGCGCCGCAATAGGCTCGCCCGAGCCGTACAAAATCATATTCGCCGGGTCGAAATTCACCTTCAGATTCGGCCGGTTCACATGATTGATGAACCGCAGCAGCACCTCGGCCTTCTCCTGGCCGGTCTCGAGGCAGAAGTTCTGCCCGTTCTTCGCGCAGTAATCGCAGATTCCCTGAACCACCTTCACCAGCTCGGGATAATCGGGATCGGCCGGATCGTCATAGATGAACCCGATATGCGCCGCCACGTTCGCAACGTCGATGTCGTTCGCGAAATCGACTATCGCCTTCGTTTTTTCGACGCGTTCCGCCCGCGTGTTTTTCGGAACAAGCCCGACCGTGCGGCGGACCGTTGGAATATCGGCATACGATTCACCGCTGAAACCGCAAAACACGGTGGTGATTTCGACGACGGACTCGTCGATCATCCGCTTCAGTTCGGCTCGGCCTTCGCCGGCGAGATATTTTTGGGGCGGGCATCCCATCTGTGCGGTGGGCACTCCAAGATCGCGCACCTTCTTCAGACTTTCGCGCGGATTCTCGCCCACGCCCAGCATCACTCCGATGTCGAGGGGTTGCATGACAGCTTCTTCATTGTCCAATGGCCGCGGCTATCCGGTCGCGGGAAGGCACATTCGCCCTCCGCAGATGCTTATTATGCGAATGCAGAGGGCAAAAATCAAGTGAAAGGCGGCTAAAGAGGCATGAGGCGTGGGGAATTCGCACGCGGAGAAGAAAAGGGAAGAGAAGGCATGTTCACGCGGAGACGCGGAGAACGCGGAGAAGAAAATAGGCGTGAGGCGTGCTGGGATCGCGGGCGTCCCGCCCGCATCTTCAAGGCATGAGGCGTGTGGCGTGGCGCCTGTGGCATAAACCCCATAGGACATATAGGTCGTATAGGTCATATTCACGCTCGGCGCCAAATGCCTCGCTGCCTTCCCATGCGCCTCAAGACCGGCGAGGAAGCCCGGTTCCTGGGATCGCGGGCGTCCCGCCCGCATCTGCGAGGCGTGAGGCGTGACGCATGAGACCTATAAGACATATGAGTCGTATAAGTCCTATTCTGCATGGCTCGGCTGACGCCTCGCCGCCGCCTTAGCACGCAGGCGTTGCCCGCCTTCACACTTCTCACTTCACGCTTCATGCATAGCCGGCGCGGCGCGAGGTTTCCGACAGTCTGGCGGCTGCACGATTTCTCAGAACTTGTAGACCATGTGGATGTAGAAGCGGTTGTTGTGCGGACGCTCGCCCGTCACGTCGTTGAAGGCGTCGCCTTCCGAGAAGATAGCGTAGGCCATTCTCATGTTGAGATTGCTGGTGACATCGGCGGTGAAGAAGAAATCCAGCTCCTTGCCCAGTTCCTTGGACGTGGGCGGCGATATGCGCTCGGCGCTGCGGAAAATGTGGCCTTCGATGCCCAACGTGGACATTCCGTACGGCTTGAACGATATCTGCGCGGCCCAATCGACCAGGTTCGTGAAGTGGAAGACGTCCGCCAGGCCGTTCATGCCGTGTATGTTGCGATACAACGGATTGTAAGCATCCGCATCCCCGTCGTCGAGGTCGCTGTCGCCGCTGGCATATGAAACGCTTCCTGAAATCCTCGGCGACCACTGCACCTGCTCCCAGTTCAGGCCTATTTCGGCCGAAGCTGCGTATGCGCTCACGGTGGCCGACCTGTCGGTGGAAGGCGGTGGCTCGGCCGAGTGGCCGAACTGATACGCCGCCTGCAGGTCATAGTCGATCTCCGGCATGAACCATCCGGCAACGCGCGCGCCCACCGTATAGCGCTTGTCGTTCGCGAAGTCGGTCGTCACGCCGATCTCGTCCGCTCTGAAATCGTCGGTCGTATACAGGAAGTACAGGTCGATCAAGGTGTTCTTCTTTTCGCCCAGGCCCATGTCGGCTCGATAGGACGAATAAAGGCCGGCTATCTGCGGCTGCGCCGGGCCTCGGGGGGAGTACATGTGATTTATTTCGGCCAGGAAGAAATCCACGGAAAGCTGGTCGGTCGTGTTCATCGACAGCTTGATCGTGTCCCACGTGAGGCCGCCGTAGAATTCGTTGTCGCTGAGTATCCATTCGTTGCCGTAGACCAGCTCTGTGCGGCCGACCAGGGCCGTGATGCCGGGCATGAAGAAATTCTTCCACTCGCCGTAGCCTTCGTATAGCTGGACCTCCGGGTTCGCGACCTGCGGGCTGTCGATGAATGGAGTGCCGGCATCGGGATCGAACCGCTCGAATCGGTTGTCCTGGCCGAACACGTTCATGTTTATGATTGAAGTGCGGAACGAGATATCGTGCGTCAGGCTGAAATTCGCCCCCAGGATCACCTTGTAAGACAGCCAATCTTCCCAGTTGGAGTTCACCGCACCAAGGTCGGGGTCGGGAATCTGTCCGGTCACACTCGGGCCGAAAATCCGCTGGATGAACCCGATATCGCTGGTGTTGTAGCGGGCGCGGATGTATCCATCCAGGCGCATCGACTCCAGCATATCGCCCCAACTGGTGCCGTCGCCGCGGTGAGGGAACGGCTGCTTGAAGAAATTGTTCCAGAACATAACGAACGGGTCTTCGCTGCTCACATCCGGCTCGGCCATAGCCGCCCCGCAGATGCACAGCATCAACATTCCCACTGCAAGCCCACGCGCCATAGTGTACCTCCTGTCATCTCGAACGGGCAAAGCCTTGATAATAACCAGGCACAAGCCGGAAGGGGCCGACTGCCGCCGCCCGGCTTCCATCTCCTTACATCGTCAAGAAGGCAGACGCGCTTTGATGGCTTTTCCGCCGGATGCCCTGCTTGCCGGTATTCAGCCGAAAAACGGCAATGGGAATGCGGACATCTCGAATCCGGCGTCAAAAGCAGCGGGCGGGGGTTGATATTTTCCGCCTGAATCGATATACTGAGGCGGTGTAAAAGAATGTAAGGCGAAAGACCCGCACACAAATAAATGAACTTTCGCCGAGCGCTCCGTTTATACAGATGGCAGAGGCTGCAATGTCCGGACCCGACTCCGAACTGATGCTGGAGTTTCAGCGCACCGGCGACGAAGCCCTCTTCGAGGAAATCGTCAGCAAGTACCAGAAGCCGCTGATCAACTTCTTCTACCGGCTCATGTGGGACCGGACGGAGGCCGAAGACCTTGCCCAGGAAGTGTTCTGCCGAATATTCGTGCACCGGAAAAGCTACGAGGCGAAAGCCAAATTCAGCACGTACCTGTTCAGGATAGCACGAAACCTGTGGATAGACCACAGCCGGACACAGGGAAAGCAACCCCATATGACGTCGCTGTCGATGCCCGTCCACCAGGACGGAAGGGGTGAGGAGCTTATAGATACGATTCCGGCGCCTCAGCAGGAAATGCCGGAATCAGACACTCAGGTGGCCCGGAGGCTGCAAAACGCGCTCGAACAACTGTCCGAAGAGCAGCGCCTGGTATTCATCCTTGCCAAGGACCAGAAAATGAAGTATGCCGAAATAGCCGATACGCTGCGAATACCGCTCGGAACGGTTCGATCGCGAATGCACTCGGCAGTCCAGAGGCTGCAGGCGTTGCTCAGAAACGCCTTGGACTGAAGAAGAAAGCAATGGATAAGCACAGGCAGTATCAGGAAGACATCGTCTCATACCTGATGGGCGAGCTTGACGACGCCTCACGCAGCGCTCTCGAGCGTCACCTTGCATCCTGCCCCGCCTGCCGCCGGCGGGTGCAAGCCTGCCGACGCCTGCTCGAGTCCGCCGCAGAAACTCCCGAGATCGAGCCGCCGGCCGACTTCACGCAGCGCGTAATGTCTGCCGCACGAGCCGCGCAACGCCGACACACATACCACGAGCAACTGCGCCAGGCCGCACGTGTACCACAACCCGTCGATACGCCGCTGATCCTCAGAAAAACACTCAGCTACCGCCTCGCCAGGCTCGTCGTGTTCGCAAGCGTATTCATCATAGCGCTCATCACTATAAGCAGCATGTTCGATCAGCCCCGGCAGCCGAACCAGCCCGGCAGGCACCAGCCGGCAGACATCCGGCCCGGCGACGATTCCGCAGCCGCGCCGTACGACGCCGCAGAAGGAACCGCCGTCGACACCACTGCCGTCGCCGCCATCGATGCGGCCGCAGAACCGCCGACCGTCGTAGATGCCCCCCCAAGCGTCGACGACATCGCCAGCCTTCATATCGAAGTGCCGCCCCTGACGCTCGATCTGCCGCCCATCGAACTCGCCCGGCCCGGGTCGGCCATCGAAGAACTGCACGTTCTGCGCACAAACGCACCCAACCCCGCATACATAGCAAGGCTCGACTGGCGCGTCAAGAAACGAGCCGTCGGCTATGAAGCAGCATTCGCAATACGCCGCGGCCTGTGGTGGCTGGCAAACAACCAGCAGCCCGACGGCCGCTGGACAGCTTCCGACAGCCTTCGGCCCGGAAGCTCCGAAATCGAGCGCGGCAAAACGCTGAGCGATGAAGGTGTTACCGCCGCAGCGCTGCTGGCAATGCTCGGCGACGGCCACACCCCCCGCAACGGCAGCTTCCGCGCACACGTCGCGCGCGGCGTTCAGTGGCTCCGCAGCCGCCAGCAGCCCGACGGCAGCATCGGAAACTCCGAAAATACGACGCCCGAGCTGTTCATCGTCGGCCAGGCGCTCGCAACGGCGGCACTCGCCGAAACATACGGCATCACCGGCGAAAGCCGATACCTCGCATCCGCACAGCGCGCCGCCGACCGCCTCGCGCAATACGAGCCGAAAATCGCCGCGTCCGGCGGCTCCATAGCACGCAAGCAGATCGCGCCGGCCGCGCTGCGCATGGCGGCACTCGCCACCGTGCGGCTCGCCCGCGTGGACAACCATGAAGAAACCGTCAGCAAAACTGCCAAAGCATTTGCGAAAGCAGCAAGCTCAAGCACCGCCCTTGCATATCCCCTCGAGGGAACATCCGCCCCCCCCATCACCGCCGGAATGCTGTCGATGCTGGCTCCCGGAAGCGCTCCGGACACTGCCGCACTCGCCGGCGAGGTTCCCCGCCTGCGCCAACACCTGCCCGACTGGTCGCGCAACGGCCAGGTCTACTGGCTGTGCGGCACGGCTATCGCCCACAAGGCGGGCGGCGACTTCTGGCAGCAATGGAACCAGGCGCTAGTGCAAACACTCGTTCGCCACCAGCAGAAATCCGGTGCAGACGGCGGAAGCTGGTCGCCCAAGGACCGCGACACCAGGCTGGGTGGCAGGGTGCTCGCCACCGCACTGGCCATTCTCGCCCTCGAAACACCCTACCGCTGAGCGCCGCGACAGCCTCGTCTATACCGGAAGGCGGATAAATATCCAACCCGGTGCATTCTGCTCGGCGTGGATCATGTTTCTGCGGCCGCCTCACGAGCCTGCCGCTTCTCGCGCGACATCAGCATCAGGTTCCGCACGTAAACCACCGAATTGAAGGAAAATGCCAGGATAAAAACAGGGTTGCGCAGATAAATCGAATAGGTCAGGATCATCAGCGTGCCGGCTATGCTCAGAATCCAGAATGAGGCTGGAATAACGCTTTTCTTCCGGCGCTCGCTGGCGATCCACTGCACGACGAACCGCGCAGTAAACACCGCCTGCGCCGCAAAGCCGAAAGCATGCCAATAGCCGCCCGGCCCGCTCAGCTTGCCCACCACCTCGTGAAACCAATCAGAAAATGCTGCCAACATATATATCTGCTCCTGCAACAGGCTGGCGTCTTCCAGGACTCAACCGGAAGCCGCGCCGCGGAAAAAGGCTTGGCAGCCCCACGTCCACCCCCTATGTTCGGCGCAACACAACACGGGTGAAATATCCTACATTCTCAGCCCGGAAAAAACAAGGAAGCTCCCCCGGAATGATAAGCGAAACCGCCCCCCGCCGTCCGTGCCAGTCCGTGTCTGTCCGCGTTGGTCAGTGTTTGTCTGCGGCCGCTTTTCCGCTTGCATCGAATGATGGCTCGCGCTACAATTCTCGAAACCAGACGCCGAACGACGCAGCCAATGGGCGCACGACGCCGGCGCCCTGCTCCCACGGCAACTGAAGGAGATTGAAATGAGCAAGCGAAGCCTGTCGGTAATGATCACTTGTGTGGCAGCGGCATTTCTCGCCGGCTGCGGAAAAAGCGAAGATGCGGGCAGACCGTCGATCACCATATGCTGGGCGCAGTGGGCGCCGGCCGACGGCCTGGCCGAGCTTGGCGCCGAGTTTGAGAAGGAAACGGGCATAGCCGTGAAGGTGCGCCAGATTCCATGGCCAAGCTACCAGGACCAGGTCTTCCTCGAGTTCGGAAGCAGGCAAACCGGCTTCGATATCGTGGTCGGCGACAGCCAGTGGATAGGCCGCGGGGCGGTTGATAACCTGTATGTGGAGCTGACCGACTGGCTGCCGACGGCAGTCGACATGGACACCGTCCACCCGCGGGCCGCGCGTTACCTGTGCGAATACCCGCCCGGCAGCGGCAGGTTCTATGCCGCACCATGCGAAACGGACGCCGTCGGCTTCGCCTATCGCAAGGACTGGTTCGAGGATGCGAAGGAGAAGGAGGCGTTTCAGGCCAAGTACGGCCGCGAGCTTGCAGTGCCCGACACGTGGGACGAATTCCGCGATCTGGCTGAATTCTTTCACCGACCCGACGAGCGCCGCTACGGCTGCACGCTACTGACTGGCCGCGATTACGATTCGCTCACGATGGGCTACCAGCAGATTATGTGGACCTTCGGCGGATCGTGGGGCGAGTCGGAGACTTATCGCGTGAGCGGATACGCCAACAGCGATGCAGCGGTCGCCGCACTGACCTTCATGAAAGACCTGCTCGCGTTCGCTCCGAAAGGCGCCGGCAACTTCGGCTACGATAAGAACCTCGAGTCGCTCACAAACGGCTCCACGGCGATGGTGATGGACTACTTCGCATTCTTCCCGGGGATTGTCGAGCAGATGGGCGACAAGGCGGGGTTCTTCCTGGCGCCCGCCAAAGACGGCCGCCGCGTGATCAGCCTCGGCGGCCAGGGCTTCAGCATTTCTACGAAGGTGCCGCAGTCGCAGCAGGAGCTTGCCAAGAAGTTCATCGCGTGGTTCCTGACAACAGACGTGCAGAAGAAGTGGATCACCAAGCCGGCAGGCTTCACCGCCAACACCGCGATCCTCGCGAGCGACGAATTCCTCAAGGCCAACCCATACAACGAGGCATTCGCGAAATCGCTCGACCACCTCGAGGACTTCTGGAACGTGCCCGCATACAACGAGCTTCTTGCGGCCGCCCAGCGGTACGTGGGCGAGGCGCTCGACGGCGCATGCACGCCGCGCGAGGCGCTCGATAAGCTTGCCGCCGAGCACGAGGCTATCCTTACCGAGGCGCAACTGCTGAAGGCCCAGTAGCGGAAATTCTGATGGCTACGCTGGATAGTCGCACCGGACTGCTGAAGTACGGTTTCATCGGCCCCGCGCTGGTGTTGCTGATCGCGCTGAATATTTTCCCGCTGGTCTATAACGTTGCGCTCAGCTTCACTGACGCGAGCGGCATCGGCCGCGAAACGTCGTTTGTCGGGCTGCACAACTACGCCCGGGTACTCGCCGAGCCTGAATACGTGTCGGGCATGCGCATAACGGCCATATTTGTGGCGGCGGCCGTTTCAGCCGAGTTGCTCCTGGGATTCGTGCTTGCGCTGGCGTTGCGCGACCGCTTCGCCGGCCGCAGCGCCGTGCTGACTATCCTCCTGATCCCGATGATGCTCTCGCCTGCCGTGATGGGGCTGTTCTGGCACCAGATTCTGAAAGAAGACTACGGCGTGCTCAACCAGTTGCTCGCAGTTGTGGGGCTTGGCGAGCCGCAGTGGACGGCCGACCCGCGTCTCAAGCTGGTTTCGGTGCTGATCATCGATATCTGGATGTGGACTCCTTTCATGATGCTGATCGCCTTGGCCGGCCTCAATTCCATTCCGCGATACATCTACGAAGCGGCCGAGATCGACCGGGCCGGCCGCTGGCGTGTGTTCTGGAAGATCACGCTGCCGATGTCCGCCCCGCTGCTTGTGCTGGCCGTGCTGCTGCGCACCACCGACGCGCTCAAGCAGTTCGACCTCGTCATGGCCATTGCCGGGCGCAACGAGGCTTCCACCAAGACGCTGAGCGTTCTGCTGTACGAGCAGCTCATCTGCTATCAGAAAATCGGCCTGGGCAGTGCATACGCGTGCGTGGTGCTGGTGCTTGTAATCGCCCTGGCTACCATTTTCACGCGCTACATCGATTTCATCCAGCGTAAGCAGGGAAGGTTGGAAGCGTGACGACGCGCGAGGGCGCGGCGGAAACGGCGAAGATGCGGGCGGGACGCCCGCGATCCCAGGCCGTGCCACCCTGCGGGCGGGACGCCCAATGGCGTGGGGTTAACCTATTTGTATTCGGGACAGACGGTGGATAAAGAGAAAGAAGGGCGGGCACAGAGACCCGCCCCTACATGAGCTAACCTCATTCTTTGTTGGTACTGCGGCTCGCTCGTTGGCAGGAGGTAACAGAATTCGTGCGAAACAACTCCGTCTATTTCTCTTCGTGCGGGCCGGCGGCCCGCATCGTCTTTGTAGGGGCGGGTCTCTGTGCCCGCCCGTCTGGTTTGTAGGGGCGGACCGCCAACCCGGCCCACGTCTACCGGCATTTCTTGCCCAAATGGCAGGCGTGCAAAGGCTTTGCCTATCCTTATGACGCCTTAACCTCACGCCATTGGGCGGGACGCCCGCGATCCCAGGCAGGCCGGAATCGGGCGATTCTCCGCTGACTATACCGCCTATTGCACTTGATTATGCCCGCGCGGGCTGTTAGAATCTAGACATATCGTCAACCGTGTGGACGTTTCGACTGCGAAGAGCGAGGAATTCACATGCACGCACGACAATTCCCGCTGAGCTGCCTGCTCGCCATCCTGCTCGGCGGCGCGCCGGCCGGCAACGTTTCTGCCGAAGAACCTGAACCTGCCGGAAGAACCGGCAGCCCTTCCAGCCGCTACTACTCCGACCTCGCGGCAGTGCACCTGCGACACAAGGTGTATGGACAAGCCGTAGAATGCCTTCAGAAGGCCATCGAGCTTGAGGAAAACAGCAACGTCAGCGCCGACCACGCCTTCCAACTGGCGAAGATTTACCTGGAATGGGGCCGCGATACCGAGGCCGAGGCGATGTTCCAGTACAGCCT
>Ga0307378_10005716_pt1 | contig 17242 bp, 8 predicted proteins | sample UN1MG_FD_202238 | JGI IMG/M metagenome (GOLD analysis project Ga0307378, IMG submission 202238) | Soil microbial communities from Risofladan, Vaasa, Finland - UN-1 | ecosystem: Environmental > Terrestrial > Soil > Coastal area > Acid sulfate soil | place: Finland: Risofladan, Vaasa | collected... | reverse complement strand
TCGACGGCGCCCTGGCGGTCGCCCGGGCGGCCTACATCGGCGGCTGCGCGGCGACGTCGAACGTTCTGGCCGGAAAGCTGTTCGACATCCCCGTCAAAGGCACGCACGCCCACAGTTGGGTGATGGCCTTCGACACCGAGGAGCAGTCGTTCGAGGCGTACGCCGAGGCCATGCCGAACAACTGCGTCTTTCTGGTGGACACGTACGATACGTTGGACGGCGTCCGGCGGGCTGTCGAAGCCGGTAAGCGGCTGCGGGAAAGGGGCTACGAACTGGGCGGCGTGCGGCTGGATTCCGGCGACCTGGCCTATCTGAGCATCGAGGCCCGTAGGATTCTGGATGCCGCAGGCTTCGACGGCGCCAAGATCGTCGCCAGCGGCGATCTGGACGAGCACCTCATCGCGAGCCTGCACCAGCAGGGTGCGCGGATCGACGTCTGGGGCGTGGGCACCAAGCTCGTCACCGCGTACGACGACCCCGCGCTCGGCGGCGTGTACAAGCTCACCGCCCTGCGCAAACCCGGCCGGGACTGGCAACACAAGATCAAGCTCTCCGAGCAGATGGTGAAGACCACAACGCCGGGCATGCTCCAGATTCGCCGCTTCCACGACGGCAAGCAGTTTGTGGCCGACATGGTGTACGACGAACTCAACGGTGTCGCGGCGGACTGCACCATCGTCGATCCCGCCGACGCCACGCGGCGGAAGCGAATCCCGTCCGACACGCCGTTCACCGATATGCTGGTGCCGATCCTGCGCGGAGGCAACGTGGTGTACCGCGTGCCGTCGGTCGAGGACGCCCGGCGTCACACCCGCGAGCAGCTCGGCCGACTGCATCCGGGCATCAGGCGGCTGGTCAACCCGCACCGGTATCCGGCCGGTCTGGAGCGCGGGTTGCACGACCGAAAAACGAGGTTGATCATGAAGGCCCGAGACGCCGGGAACTGACGCCCGCCACGTCGACGGCACTCAGAGCCCACACACAGGGGCGAGGCAGGCCAATGAACGCTCTGATCCTCGTGGACATCCAGAACGACTTCCTGCCCGGCGGGGCATTGCCGGTGGCCGACGGCGATAAGGTCATCCCCGTGGCCAACGGCGTGTCCGACCGGTTCGACCTGGTCGTGGCCACCCGCGACTGGCACCCGTCGGACCACGGCAGCTTCGCGGCCAACCACCCGGGCAAGAAGCCGGGCGACGTGATCCAGCTCGGCGGGCTGGACCAGATTCTGTGGCCGGTGCACTGCGTGCAGAACACCCCGGGCGCGGAGTTCGCCGACGGGCTGGACACGACGCGCGTGGCCCGCGAGTTTCCTACGGGAACATCCCCCGACGTGGACAGTTACAGCGGCTTCTACGACAACGCCCGACGCTGCTCCAGCGGACTCGGTGAATACCTGAAAGAGCAGGGTGCTAGCGACGTGTACATACTGGGGCTGGCCACCGATTACTGCGTACGGGCCACCGCGCTCGACGCGGCCGCCCTCGGTTTTAACACCTTTCTGATCGAGGACGGCTGCCGAGCCGTCGAGCTCCAGCCCGGCGACGCGCAACGGGCCGTCGAGGAGATGCAACGCGCCGGCGTGCGAGCCGTCCACAGCAGTGAGGTGCCCGTCGAGTAGAGCGCGCCCAAATAACACACGCCGCCGACCCGGTACTACGTAACGACCACCCCGGAGCATCCCTCACCACATACTGCCCATGACGTCCGACGTGTCGGCCAGCGTCGCGGTCTGGCCCAGGGGCATGGCGGCCAGGTCGATCGGGCGGAAGACCTCGCCGTCCCATTGCATGAAGAGGATGCCCGGGTCGTCGAGCGGGCGGTCCATGTCGAAGCGAACGGCCAGCACGTCTCGGCCGCTGCGTGTCATGTCCAGGAGCGTGGCCGTCAGGATGCCCTTCTCGTAGACCCTCCCCGGCCTGGGCGGTTCATCTATCGTCAAGAACGCGCCGTGGAAGTAACAGCACTTCCCAACGAGTCTCCTTCGGTGGGGCGCCCGTCCGGCACATCTTCATTAAAGCGTCTTAACCGATCGCCGGGGCGATGCCCTCAGATCGCGCAGGTGAAGCGAACGAACCGATGGCCGGATTCGGTTTGAACCCGTCCTTTTGATCGCACCCGGGCGACGAGGGACTGGCCAGAGGGAGAATCGAATCCTGCGTTCGCCCTTTACGTAAAGTTTGATGCTATAAGAATTTAGATCGTTCCGGTCGGGGCCCACCGGTCGCCCGGTGGGCTCGAACGAACCACCCGGGACCCACAAGATCGACCGCAGCGCGGGCCTTCCGGGCGCTCACGGGGCGTACTCTTGCAGCGTCCCAACAGCACAGAGTGCGCAAGCCCCGGTTCAGTCGGTTTCCTCCGGCCTATCCTCCTGACTGCGACCGATCGAGTACCTGCCGGACTCGCTGCAGCAGCGCGCCGCAACTGAAGGGCTTTTTGAGGAACTCGACCCCCTCGTCCAGCACGCCGTGATGGGCAATGACGTCCGAGGTGTAGCCCGACATGAACAGGACCTTCAGGTCGCCGAAGCGCCGGGTCAGCTCGTCGGCGAGTGCTTTTCCGTGCATTCCCGGCATGACGACGTCGGTGACGAGCATATGAATGGACCCGGTGTACGCGGATGCAAGCTCAAGCGCATGATGCGCGTTGCGGGCGAAGAGAACCGTGTACCCGGCGGACTGCAGCATGCGACCGCTGAGCTCGCGAACCGGACCCTCGTCCTCGCACAGCAGGATGGTCTCGGATCCGGTCGGAGGCGAGACCTCGACCGCGGCTACCTGTGTTCGCTCGGTGGATTCTTCGGCCACCGGCAGGTACACGCGGAACGTCGTTCCGTGCCCGGGGTCGCTGTCGACGCTGATGTGCCCGCCGAACTGCCTGACGATTCCGTAGGCCGTCGCCAGACCCATACCGGTTCCCTCACCCACGGCCTTGGTCGTGAAGAAGGGCTCGAAGATGCGCGGCATCGTGGCCGCGTCTATTCCCTGACCGGTGTCGCTCACGGCCAGCAGTACGTGCTCGCCTGAGCACATCTCGGGATGCGACGCCAGATACTCGCCATCCAGGGTGACGTTGGAAGTCTCCAGCGTGAGCCGGCCGCCGTCCGGCATGGCGTCGCGGGCGTTGACCACGAGATTCATGACCACCTGCTCGATCTGGCTGGCGTCGGCCAGAACGCACCGCAGTTCGCGGGCCCGCGCGAAGTCCAAGGTGATGTCCTCAGTGATCAACCGCCGCAGCATCTGCTCCATCCCGGTGAGCGTGTCGTTCAGGTCGAGCAACTGCGGCTGGACCACCTGCCGGCGCCCGAAGGTCAGCAACTGGCGGGTGAGCTTCGCCGCCCACTCACCGCTCTGCTCAATCTGGCGTAATGCTTCGGCCAGGCGGGTGTTCGGCGCCGACCCGCTACTCAAGTCGCGCCTGGCTAACTCGACGTTCCCGAGAATGACGGTGAGGAGGTTGTTGAAATCGTGGGCCACGCCCCCAGCAAGCTGTCCTACGGCCTCCATCTTCTGGGACTGTCGGAGCTGGGCCTCCAGTCTCTCGGTCTCCTCCTCGGCCCGCTTGCGCTCGCTGATGTCGCGGACGGAGGCGAGAATCAATCTGCGCCCGTGCATTTCGACGAGACAGAGCCGCACCTCGACGGGGAAGATGCTGCCATCCTTGCGGCGGTGACGTGTCTCGAAGGAGACTACTCGCCTGAGTGGCAGAGCCGTCCAATGTTCCTTCGGATGGTCACCGGCGACGAACGTCGGGTCGACATCCGCAACGGTCATGCCCAGCAATTCCTCGTGCGTGTAGCCGAGGGTCTCGCAGACGCGAGAGTTCACCTCGACGATGTGGCCTTCAAGGTCGTGCAGGAGGATGCCGTCGGCGACTTGCCCGACCAGGGCGCGAAAGCGCTGCTCGCTCTCCCGCAGGGCGTCCTCGGCCTGCTTGCGCTCGCTGATGTCGCGGACCAGACCCAGCATCACGCGCTGCCCCTCCAACTCCAACGGCACGGCGTTGACCTCGACGGGGAAAGTGGTGCCATCCTTGCGCCGATGCAGTCCTTCGAACGTGATTCGGCGCCCCGGAACCAGCTTTTCCCAGATGCGTTCCCGGTGTCTGCCGCTTTCCACCTCGAGATCGATCTCGGACAAGGTCATACCCAGCAGTTCCTCACGGGTGTAGCCCAGGCTCTCACAGGACCGCTGGTTCACATCGAAAACCCTGCCCTCCATTGTGCTCAGGAAGACGGCATCAGCGCCCTGTTCCACCACGGTGCGGAAGCGCTGCTCGCTTTCCCGCAGGTCGCGCAGCGTCAACAGACTGCTCAACGCGTCGCCGATGCGTCGCCCGATCCCCTGCAGAAGCCTCTCCTCCTCCTCCGTCCAGACCCGCGGGTGCGAGCACTGGTGCAGGCCGAACATCCACGGGCTGCCCACCTTGGGGTAGATCGCCATCGAAAGCTGGGACTGTTGGCCGAACCGCGCCGTCTCCTCCGGTGGAACCGGACGCTCGGCACCCGGGCCGAACTTGACGGGGCCGTCGGACGTCAACACCACTCGGAGCTGTTCGGCAGTGCCCGGCCGCATGGGCTCGTCAACACCCAGGGCGAGGGCCCCGGGATATTCCGGCACGGTACGCTCCATGGGCACCTGCCAAGACGGAGCGTCGGGGTCACAGGGATAAAAGAGCCAGGCCCGGTCGCATTCGAAGATCGAGAGCACGGCGTCGAGGACGTCGGACATCATCCGGTCCAGGTCCATCGTTCCCCGAATGGCCTGGTCGATCCGCTTCATGCTCTCCAGGAAGCAGAGGTGGGCCAGTCGTTCCTGCGCGGCGCGCTTGCGCTCGGTGATCTCCAGAATAATCCCATCCCAGAGAATATCGCCGTTGGGTTGTCGCTCCGGACGAGACACGCAGTCGTACCAACGCACATCGCCGTTGACGACGTGCCGTAATTCCTGCCTCCAGGGCTGGAGTGTCTCGGCAGACGCCCTGATCGACTCGTCACGTCTTTCCCTGTCATCGGGATGAATGAGATCGGCCAGAAGAGCGCCGTTGCGCATGACGTCCTCCGGCTCGACATCAAACAGCTCGCGCGACGCCGAATTCGCGTACGGAAAGGAGAAGCTCCCGTCGGGGTGCAATGCGTACCGGTAGACCAGTCCGGGAATATTCGCCTCCAGACGCCGATACTTTTCCATGCTCGCCTCGAGGCCCTCCTCGGCCCGCCTCCGCTGTTCGACCGCCTGTGCAAGCCGATCGTTCGCCGAAGCCAGCTCCTCGGCGTGTTCCTGCACGTTCCTAGCAAGCTCCGCTCGGGCTTCGTGGAGCGCGAGTTCCGCCTTCCCGAGCCGAACCAGCATGGCCGCCTGATCCTCGGCAAACGCGTCGACCCCGCCACAGCGCATTGCGGCGATCTCAGCCTCGGCCTCAGCCAGACGACCTTCCAACTCCTGGTGCGATGACTTAACCGCGTTCATGATGCCCCCATCGTCACTCATCGCGCAGCCAAAATCCTCCGGCAGGTCGCCGGCCACAGCCCCCAATGGTTATCGGCAATCCCGTGTGCGTCCTCCGCCTCGCCCTCGGCCCGGATCAGGCGAGCTGCGGCCGCCACCTGCTTCCCACCCCGGAGATCACTGCCATATGTGCCGGGTGGCTGGTCAACGCCGACCGTCTGGTCGTGCTCGGTCCATCTTACGACGAGGATCACGATCAACAACATGGGAAACCAGCACACATGGAATTTGATTCGCCATGCGTGCGCCAACGACACCAATGTGTCAGAATGACTTGAAAAGGAACATCGATGGTGCTGGAAGATTGACACTCTGGCGAGACAGCCGACCCGCCGGAGCAGGTCGTGAGCATCACACCGTGCAACGGACCGCCGAAGGACCCGCAAACGCGAGACCGCCACGCTCCGGCTCTCGATTTCAACGCTCGGCGAGGCGAGAATCGCTGAATCTGTGCGGCGACTCGCCCGCCACCTGAGCCGGACCTTCGAGCGGAGTCGTCGGCGGTCGGCCCGCGCCTGGGACCACAAGGAATCCGTTCAGTGCGGCAACGAGGACGGATTTCCGCCTGCGGGCAGTTGGAACCGCCGGGCGAGTCCCACAGAGGCAGGATCACCTCGATGCGTATATGGCAGACGAATCCGTTCGAGAACGTCGTGTTGACCCGCGGCCAAGGGTGCACGGTGTGGGATGACCGCGGCAAATCCTACCTCGACCTGCTCGCCGGATGCTGGTGCACGGTGCTCGGCCACGGGCATCCGCGGCTGATCGAGGCGATTCACGAGCAAGCCGTCAGGCTGATCCACGCCGGCCCCCCGTTCCTGAGCGATGAAACCCAACGGGCGATGGTGAAGCTGGCCGGAATCCTGCCGCCGGCCCTGGATCGAGCGGTTTTCCTCAACACCGGCAGCGAGGCCGTCGAGCTGGCCCTCAAGATGGCCCGGGCGGCCACCGGCGCCGACGCCATCGTTGTCGTCGAGCGCAGCTTCTACGGCGATACGACCTATGCACTCTCGCTTTCGGAAGTCGGGCGCGACGTCCGCTGGCTGCCACCGGTCGGGACCGTTGTCCGCATTCCCGCTCCCGAGTGCCGGAACTGCCCGGCGGGTACCGGGTGGCCCTGCGGGGATTTCCCCTGCCTCGGCCCGCTGCGCGAGTTGGCCGGGAAGAAAGACCGGACGGTGGCCGCGGTGATCTTCGAGCCGGTCTTGGCCAACGCGGGAATGATCGTTCCCCCCATCGGCTACGGCGCGGGTCTGCGGGCCCTGGCCGCGCAGTTGGGCGCCCTGTTCATTGCGGAAGAAGTCACCACCGGAATCGGGCGCACCGGCCGCTGGTTCGCGTTCCAGCACGAGGACGTCGTGCCGGACATCCTGGTCCTGGGCAAAGCTCTCGGGGCCGGCTTGCCGGTGGCGGCCGTCGTGACCACGGCCGAGGTCGAGGCCCGTTGCCAGGGCGCACTGACCCACATGCAATCCCATCAGAACGACCCGTTGTCGGGGCGTATCGCGGCGACCGTGATCGCGATCCTCGAGGAAGAGGGCCTGGTCGAGCGAGCCGCCATGCTCGGCGACTACCTGCTCGAGGGTCTGTGGGATTTGCAGTCGCGCCGGCCTGTTCTCACGGAGGTCCGCGGCCAAGGACTGATGGTGGGAATCGAGTTGGCACGCGATCAGGCCGACAAGGGTGTGGACATGGCCCGGCGGCTGCTTGAGGCGGGCTTCATCGTCAACTATCAGCCGCGCAACGCGGCCTTCCGGCTGTTTCCGCCCTACATTATTACAACCCGGCAAATCGATGAGTTCCTTGACGCTTTCGACAACATCCTGTCGTCTGTGGCGTAGTGAGATTATGGAGTTCAGGAACTCGTACGAAGACGACGCCTACGCGGCCGCTTATGCCAAGCTGGAGTTCCCCGGCACCTACTACCTGGCCTTCAGGGACCTGCCGGAAATCCTCTCCGGGCACGTCGCAGGACGGGCGGCGCTGGATTTCGGCTGCGGCACGGGGCGCTCCACGCGCTTCCTGACCAAACTGGGATTCGACGCCGTCGGAGTCGACATCGCCGAAGAGATGATCCGCAAGGCCCGGGCGATCGATCCGGCCGGCGACTACCGCCTGGTCGCGGACGGCGACCTGGACCGGTTCGCGAACGGCAGCTTCGATCTGGTGCTCTCGGCCTTCACCTTCGACAACATCCCCACGGCGGCAAAGAAGGTCGGGATGTTCAGCCAGTTGACCAGGGTGCTGAAGGCGGGAGGCAGGATCGTCAGTCTGGTCTCTTCGCCGGAGATCTACCGGCACGAATGGGCATCATTCACCACCAGGGACTTCCCCGAGAACCGGCAGGCGAAATGCGGCGACCGGGTGAGGATCATCGTGACCGCCCTGGAGGACAAACGCCCGGTGGTCGACGTGATCTGGCCGGACGAGGATTACCGCGAGGTTTACCGGCGGTCCGGCCTGGACGTGGTCGAAGTCTACCGACCGCTGGGCAGACCGGACGAGCCCTACGATTGGGTCAACGAGACGACCATCGCGCCCTGGGTAATCTACGTCCTGAAGGTCACCGCGTTACGCTCGCCTGGACCGCGGGGAAGTCGCGCAGGGTGATGTCACCGTCGGCGTCCACAGGAATCGAGATCGATGTAAGACCGAGTCACTATGGATCACGTTCTCGGCAGGGACACCCCGCCTACCTCGGCGGAGCCGTTGGCCACCGCCACAGATTCGGCAGGGGCAGCGCCCCACAGCCTCGCTAACCTGCGCCGGAAGCCGGCCGCAATCAAATGAGCTGCAGGAACCATCAGCAGCACAACCGCCGCCGAGAACATGATCCCGAACCCCAGCGCGATCGCCATGGGCACGAGATAGCGCGCCTGCGGCGAAGTCTCGAAAATCATCGGGGCGAGCCCGAAGAATGTGGTCAACGAAGTCAACAGGATCGGGCGGAAGCGTCGCTTGCTCGCCTCGAAAGCGGCGGTTTCCAACGGCGCCCCACCGCGCACCATGTCGTTCATGGTAACGGTCAGCACCAACCCGCCGTTCACCACCACGCCGCACGTCGCAATGATCCCCAGCACGCTCACGACCGAAAGATCGTAACCCATCACCATGTGCCCGACGAACGCGGCCGCGATCGCAAACGGCACCACCGTCATCGCCACAACAGCCTCCGAGTAGCTGCGGAACAACGCCGCCAGCATGCCGAAGATCACCAGCAGCGAAATCGCCAGCCCGCGCATCAGCGTTCGCATCGCGTCAATCTGCTCCTGCTGGCGGCCTCCGTACGAGAAAGTCAGCCCGGAATAGGTCGCCAGGAGCCGCGGAAACACCTCCGCCTCCAGGTCGGCGCGAACCTTGTTTACGTTGGTCAGTTCCGGAACGATGTTGGCCGTGATGGTCAGCACGCGCTGGGCATCGACTCGTTTGATCTCGGTATACGCCCTGGTCGGCAGAAACGTGGCCGCCTGCGCCAGCGGGATCTCCCCTCCGGACGGCGTCCGGATGATCATGTTCTCCAGGTCGGCCAAAGAACGACGCTCGTCCTCCGGCAGGCGCACCATCACCTTGACTTCGTTTCGCCCGCGCTGCATTCGCAGCGCCTCCGCACCGTAGTATGCATGGCGGATCTGACGGCCGATGTCTACGTGTGTCAGGCCGAGCGACTGGGCCTCGTCCGTGATCGCGACGTCGAGCTGCGGCTTGCCGGCCGCAAAGCCGTCGTCAATATCGGTCACGCCCGTGTAATTGCCCAATGCCGCCGCGAGGTCCGTTGCGGCCGCCTCCAGAATCGTCCGATTCGGATGCGACAGATCCACCGTGAGCCCGCGCGAGCCCGACGGCCCGATCTCCCACTCGAAGTACAGCGCCTCCAGACCCGGCAGCGGCCCGATCTCCTCCCGCCACACGCGGACGAAGTCCTCCGGCGTGAAATCCCGCTCTTCCTGAGGAATCAGGACGAGGTTCACCTCCGCACGGTTGGAACCCTGACGACCCTGCCCGTTCATCCAACCGGCGAGCACTTGGTCCCGACCACCGAACCGGTCCGCCGCCCGCAGACCGGCCTGCTCGATGTGATTGGCCACGCGCGTCGTCTCCGAGAACGGCGCCCCGAACGGCACGGTGACCTCCGCGTCGACCCGGTCCCCCTCGATGCGCGGATTGAAGGTGAAGTTGATCCGACCGCTCTGGAACCACGCAGCGACGAGGATCAAACCGGAAAGGAATGCGGCCACCGTCACACGGCGGTGGTGCAACGCCCAGCTCAGCAGCGGTTCGTACAGCCGACGCACCAGCCGATCGATCATTTCTGCCGACCGTGCCTGAAACCTGGCCACAACGGCCAGCAGACCATGCCCGGAGGGATCCACGGCCTTGGAGTGGGCCAGGTGCGACGGAAGGATGAGAAGGCTTTCCAGAAGTGATATCAGGAACACCGTAATGACGACAATCGGAATCGCGGCAAAGAACCGACCCGTCTGCCCGGGAACGAACATCAGCGGGCAGAACGCGACGATGTTCGTCATCACCGCGAAGATCACCGGAACGGCCATCTCTTTGACCCCGGCGATGGCCGCGTCCATGCGCGTCGCGCCTGACTGGATCTTGTGAAAAACGTCTTCCCCGATGATCACCGCGTCGTCCACCAGGATGCCGAGCGTGACAATGAACGCGAAGAGCGAGATCATGTTGATCGTCGTGTCCATCGCCGGCAACAACATGATTGCCCCGAGGATGCACACTGGTACGGCCGCGCCCACCCAGAACGCGAGCTTCGGCGCCAGGAAAATCCCCAGGACGAACAACACGAGCACCAGGCCGAACAACCCATTCGTGGCCAACAGCCGCAAGCGTTCGCGGTATTCGCTGGCCCGGTCCCACATGATGAGCATCTCGACGGAGTCCGGCAGCTCGGCGTTCATGCGCTGGACGTACCCGTAGACGATGTCGGCAATCTCCAGCGGCTTCTGGTCGCCCGTCTGGTACACCCACAGCGTGACGCCGGGTTTGCCGTTGAAGGTGGACACGCGATCCACGTCCTCGAATCCGTCGGTCACCATCGCAATGTCACCCAGGCGTGCCTTCGAGCCGTCCGGGTTGCTGACCACGGGAATGTCTACGTACTCGCTGGCGAAGAAACGCCGGCCGGCGCTGCGCAGCAGGACCTCTCCGCCGGCCGTGCGCACCTCGCCGCCCGGCACGTCCCGGGCGGTCGTTCGAATCGTCTCCGCGATGTCGTCCAACGTCAGCCCGTGGGCTCGCAGATTCGCCTCGGGAACCTCGACCGCGATCTCCGGGGCCCGAATGCCGCGCACTTCGATCTGCGTGATTTCCGGATAGGCCAGCAGGTCGTTGCGGACTCGTTCGGCGAAATCGAAAAGCGTCCGTTCATCCATGTCGGCCGCGATCGCCACGGTCACCGTCGACCGCTGCCGCAGGGCCAGCTCGACCACCGGCCGCTCCGCCTCCTCCGGGAACGAGGCCACCCGATCGATGGCGTTCTTCACGTCCTGCAGCGCCCGGTTGGGGTCGACGTCCTCGACCAGTTCGACCGACATGCGACCGCGCCCCTCCACCGCGCTCGATTCGATGCGTTTGACCGCTTCCAGGCCCCGGACCGCCTCCTCTGCAGGAAGCAGGATGCCCTCCTCCACCTCTTCCGGCGTGGCACCGGGAAAGGACATCGAGAAATTCACAATGTCCAACTCGTAGGAGGGATAGACTTCCTGCTTGATCTCGCCGGCTACGAACAGGCCGCCGATGATGAACAGAATCATCAGCAGGTTGGCGGCAACGCTGTTGCGGGCCATGTAGCCGAGGAGGCCGTCGCGAGAATCGCTCCGTGCGCCCGCCCCAATCACTGTCCATCTCCCGATCGGGCGCGTGCCGGCGCACCGGCGGCGCGAATGGGGCCATCGCGCACGTCCAGCGACATGCCGGGAATCACGCTGGCCAGATGCGTCACCACCAGTTTGTCGCCGGGCTCGAAGCCGTCATGGACCAGCACGTCCTCCTGCCGGCGCCATACGATCTCGACCTCGCGGATCTGCAGCTTGCCTCCGCCGTCGCGGACCCACACGCGGCTGTTCTCGCGCAGGGCCCGGCGGGGAATCGAGTAAACGTCATGAATGGTGCCGGCCTCGATCGCCAGACGGACGTAGCTCCCCAGCAGGATGGGTTTCGCGGTCGCGACCTCGTCCGCCGGCAGGGCCAACGGGTTCTGGATCGAAACGAGCACGCGCGCCATCCGACCCTGAGGGTCCAGATTGCCCAGCGATCTCAACGCAACGCCTTGCTGCACGATTGACGCATCTCCGGTGGCCACCGTGACGGTGACCCTGCTCGCGGCCGAGCCGTCGGTACCGGCGAACCGGATGTCGCCCAGGCGAGCGATGGGCACGGATGCTTCCACCCAGAACTCGTCGGTGGCGGCCAGAGTCGCAACCGTGACCTGAGGACTCACCAGCTGCCCGCGTTCGGCCGACTCTTCCAGAACGAGCGCATCAAACGGAGCGTCGACCTTGGTCCGCGATAGTGCCAACTGCGCCGTCGCCAGCCGGCTATCGGCAACGTGCGTCTGAGCGATGGCGCTGTCGACCCTTTTTACCTCCTGCTCGATCTGCGCCTCCAGCCCGGCCAGGGCAGCCGTTTGAACCGCCAGAGTGGTGTTTGCTTCGCGAGCCTCTGCCTCGGCTGCATTGTCCCGTTCGGCAAGCCCGACCAGACGCTCCGCGTTCCAGCGGGAATATTGCAGCTCCGCCTCGGCCTGCTCCGCCTGGCTGCGGAGCGCCTGCACGCTCGCCCGAAGCTGATCGACCTGCAGCTTCGCTATTTCCAGATCCGCCTTGGCCTGGGCGACCGCGATCTCGTAATCCGCCGCATCGATCTCGAACAGTCGTTCGCCCTCCCGGATCAAGCCGCCCGGCAGCAGCTCAGGGTGCAACTTCACCACCCGCCCACTCACCTCGGGTTGGATGCGAACCTGGCCCGCTGCCACGACCGTCCCGAAGGCTTCCACGAAGACCTGCTCGCTGCGTGGCGTCAAGTCCGCCACACCGACAACGGCCGCCGCCTGGACCGGGGAGGACTTGGGCACTTCCGGCGGCGTCAGCAGCAGCACCGCCCCGATCGCGACTGCCGCCAGCAGCAGCCCGAGCGGCAGGACGATCCGCAGCACGGCCCGCCCCGCATGCGTGGTTCCGTCTTGGCTCAAGGGTGTCTCCGTCGTGTTTGTCCCCTCGTAATCCGCAGCGTGCCAGCCGCGCGATTGACCCCTCATCATAGCCGACTGCGCCAGGAACGTGCGCACCGCCCACATGACCAGCAAGCGCTTGGGTCTCTGTTTTCTTCCGGTCCAAGGCCCGGACGGCCATCGAGGTCGGTTATGGGCAGGGGAGAGCCGCAGGCCCACGGCATCGCCCGGCGGGCCATGCTCCGCGGAAGCACTCCAGGGAGGTGTCCCGCTGCGGCGCGTAAACCGTTTATTGGAAATAAGTTATGGAGGCCGGGGGAATCGATTCCTTCAGGGACCTGCGTAAACGGCCATTACGCCCCAATCTGCCCCCATCCCCGTTCGATCGGGGACACCAGCGCACAATACGGTACTCCGGAGGACACCAGAAGACAGGGAAAACACGCCAACTCCGCACACAGTAGGCGCGTTACTCGGGAAAACGGCACTGCGACGGCGGCGACTTTCCCCGCTCCCCTTCGGCGCGGATGACTGCCGGCCTGGATAGCCGGACATCGTGGGATGTGGGCTGGAGCAGTCCGCTACGTGCGCAGCGTGCGGAGCAGTGCCACCCGCTGCAGGAGTTGTTCGTTCTTGGCCTTAAGCCGCACGCGGGCGATCCGAGCGTTGACCGCCCAAAGGACGGCGACACCCGCTTGTTATCCACATTTCCAGATCATCGCGCCGTGCCCATTGCACCAATAGGAAACCGGCGGATCGATCGACGACCCGCCGGTCCCAATACAGAGTTGAGTGACCTGACTCGGTTCGCTTCGCTACTCGACAAGCTCGACGGCGATGACGTCCGCCGAGGTGGCGATCCCCAACGTGCTCAGGTCAAGGAACATCTGGAACGTCCCAGACGTGCTTGAACCCAGGGAGGTGGGCGAGAACTCGAAGACGTCCTCATCGTCCCCCGAGACACCCGTCACGCTGAAGCTGCCCAGCGTTGACAGCAGGATGCTGCCGCTCGAGGTCAGGCCTGCGGCGTCAACGTCCTCGTCGCTCGACGTGTTCAAGCCGACGTCGCTGCCGTCGAAGTACATCGCAAAGCTACCGGCCGTCACGGATCCCAGGCTCGTTGCGTTGAAAACGAAGAGGTCTTCATCGACGCCGCTGGCTCCGGTTCCCGCGAAGTTGCCGATCACCGAAACGATCAATTGCCCGGACGCGGTGAGCCCGATGGCGTCGATGTCCTCATCGTTCTTGGTCAGCCCCACGTCGCTTCCGTCGAAGTAGAAGCTGAACGCGCCGGCCGTGGTGGGCCCCAGCGACGTCGGGGTGAAGCGAACGATATCCGAATCGTCCACCGACAGCCCACCGACGGTCCCTGCGGCCGTGAACGTCAGGAGGATGTCGCCGTCCGGCAGCGCAGCCATGCCGTTGATCGCCAGCGAACTCAAGCCCACGTCGGACCCGTCGAACACCAGTGACCACGTGCCGGTCCCCAGGTTGTAGGCAACAATGTCCTCATTCGTCACCGTCCCGACGCCGGGCACGGTCACGTTGGCCGTGAACACCATCCACACTTCCGCGCCACCGCCGCAGGTATCGTCGTCCTCGTTGCACGGCTGGCCATCACAAGGATCCGTGCCGGCCTGGCAACCCAGCGTCGCGTGACAGGTCTCCTCGCCGTTGCAGAACAGTCCGTCGTCGCAGTTGGCGTCGGCGGCGATGTTGTCGCACGAGTCGGTCCCTTCGTTGCAGGAATCGTCCGTGCAGGCGACACCGTCATCGCAATCGACGGGTGTTCCGGCCTGGCAGCCAAGGGTCACGTTGCACGTTTCCGCGCCATTGCAGAACGCGCCGTCGTCGCAGGCGGCATGATTCGGGATGTGATCGCAACTGTCGGTGGCCTCGTTGCAGGTGTCCGTCGTGCACGCGACGCTGTCGGCGCAGTCCGGAGCGGTGCCCGCCTGACAATCGAGCAGGTCATCGCAGGTCTCGACCCCGTTGCAATACAGCTCGTCGTCGCAGTTGGCGTCGTTGGCCACGTTGTCGCATGAGTCGGTGGCCTCGTTGCAGGAATCCACGGTGCAGCCCACGCCGTCGTCGCAGTCCACCGGCGAGCCCGGCTCACACTCCCCCGTTATGCACGCCTCCGCTCCGTTGCAATACACACCGTCGTCGCATTCCCAGTCGAACGTGCAACTGACGGGCGCCTGCGGCGTGGCCACCGCTTCGTTGCTGTACCCGCTTTCGTTGTATGCCGTGTCCATCGCGGTCACAACGTAGTAGTACGTCGTGCCGTTGACCACGCTGTAGTCGGGGAATTGGCTGGGGTCGTCGTTGTCGACTTCCTCGTACGGGCCGCCGCCGGTCGTAGACCGGTAGATGAAGTAGACCATGAAGTCCGGCTCGGTGTTGTCGTCCCAGTCCAGGAAGACGAATCCGTCACCCGGCGTGGCGGTCAGGTTGGTTGGTGCGGTGGGAGGCGTGGTGTCGCCGCCCGTGTTGGCGGAGACCTCTTCACTGTATTCGCTTTCGTCCCCGTCCAGGTCAGCGGCGATCAGAACGTAGTAGTACGTGGTGAAGGGCGCGACGCTCTGATCGTAGAAGCGCCGGTCGTTGACGGCCCCGCGGTAGTAGTACGGCCCGCCGGACGTGGTGGATCGGTACACCCAATACTCGTCGATGTCGAGCTCGGGATTGGCGTCCCAGGTCACGTCTACGAACGACTCACCGCCGACGGCGTCCAAACCCGTCGGCGCGGTCGGCGGAGTGTTGTAGTCCGGCATGACGGTGACCAGGTTGCTGCCCGAGCCCCACAGGTCCCAGTAGGTCCAGTTTTCGACGTAGTAGTCGTAGGTCACGCCGTTCTCCGGGCCGTCCACCCACTGCATGGTCTCGTCGACAAACGTCGTGGTCTTCTTGTCACTCAGCTCGCCGACGATGAGCATCTCACCGCCCTCGTGCAGGCTGCGGATGATCCGGTAGGTCCCGAGAAACTCCCACGGTGCCTCCCACTCGAGGTAGACTTTCTCGTAGCCGGGCGTGGCACAGAGATTCAGCGGAGCGTAATGACTGGTGTACGTCGGCTGGCCGGAGACCTCGGCGCTGTAAGCACCCTCGGCGCCGTTGTCCAGCACGGCCGTGATCACGTAGTACGTCGGCGAGGCCCCGCTGGGATAGTGGCGGAACGTCGTGTCCGTGTGAGGCGTCGAAGTGATCTTGATGTACGGCCCGCCGGGATCGGGGGCGACGTGTATATTGTAGCCCGCCAGATCCGGCTCGATGTTCGGCAGCCAGTTCAGCTCCACGAAGATGTTGCCGGAATAGGCCGAGACGTCGCCCGGCGCCTCCGGCGGCGCAACGACCTCGACGGTGACCGTGCCGATGTTCGACGTCAGCGTACCGTCGGTCGCGGTGTACTGGAACGTCTCCGTATAGAGCTGGTCGGGAGCAGGCGAATAGGTGATCGTATCGGCACCGTCGGCCAGCGGATACGGCGCCGACGAGATCGGCAGACCCGTCGCGGGATCGATGAGCGTGCCCAGCGCGGGCAGGGTTTCGATTGTGAAGTCCACGGTCTGGCCGATATTCGGGTCCCTTCCCACCAGCGTGACGGTCGTATCGTAATTCTGCACGACGAACTGATGAACGTCCTCCACGAGCGGCGCCAACTCCACGAACTGCAGATCCATGGTGACGGGGATTTCGATCCGCGGAGTAACGGCGTTGTCGTAAGACAGGTCGAGCACGATCAGCGAACCGCTGTAAAAGCCCACCGGCACGTCTTGCGTTATGAACGTGACGGGAATCGTCAGGGATTCGCTGGAATCGAGAATGCCCTCGCGATCCTCCACGCGCAGCCAGGGCATGGTTGCCAGGCGGAGCGGCTCCACGGCATTGAGACGACCGCCGGTCAGGACCTTGCCGGCCAGGTAGGTGTCCGGCGTGACACCGTCGAGGATCCACTGTTTGATCTGCAACGGTTCGGCGTCCGGGCGGACCGCCTTGAGCAACGCGGCCACCCCCGCAACATGGGGCGTCGCCATGGAAGTACCGTTCCGGGGGACGATGCCGGCGCCGAGCTGAAGGGAGTAGATGCCCAGGCCGGGCGCGGCCAAGTCCGTGCTGACCACACCGTAGTTGGAGAAGTAGGCCAGTTGCAGGTTCTTGCCTGTTGCGGCGACGGAGACGATATAGTCCAGATCGTACGATGATGGATAGTGCGGGTAGATGTCCGTGTTGATGGTGTCATTGCCGGCGGCCGCCAGAAACAGGTGGCCGGCCGCGCCTGCGTTGTTGATCGCCGCGAGCAGAGCAGCATCGAATCCTCCTCCGCCCCAGGAGTTGTTGGAGATCATGGCGCCCATGAGCACGGCGTAGTCAACGCACTCGACGGCGGCGGAGGTCGGCCCGTGGCCGTCGGACCCGAGGAACTTGAGGGCCATGATGCGGACGTTCCAGTTCACGCCCGCGATGTTCACGCCGTTGTTGCCGACGGCGCCGATGGTGCCGGCGACGTGCGTTCCGTGATAGTGATCGTCGAACG
>Ga0307378_10005715_pt1 | contig 17242 bp, 18 predicted proteins | sample UN1MG_FD_202238 | JGI IMG/M metagenome (GOLD analysis project Ga0307378, IMG submission 202238) | Soil microbial communities from Risofladan, Vaasa, Finland - UN-1 | ecosystem: Environmental > Terrestrial > Soil > Coastal area > Acid sulfate soil | place: Finland: Risofladan, Vaasa | collected... | reverse complement strand
ATTGTTAATCGAGCGCATCGTCGTCACAGACGAGGCCCTCACGGTCGAGCATCTCGTCCCTACCGTGAACGATATTCGGTTGCATCCCACGTTGCGTGAAACGTGATGCGTGATGCGTGATGCGTGATGCGTGAAACGTGAGGAAGATGAGGGAACGGGCAATGAAGATTGTGACGGCAGTGTATGAGAAGGGAATGCTGCGGCCGCTGCAACCGCTCAATCTGCGGGAACGGCAGACGGTGCGCATCCAGGTCTTGCCCGAAGGTCCCGACGTATCGGAGGAACCGGGAGACAACATCGATGTCCTGATCCAGAGGTTGGTTGCAAAGGGCTTGATGCGCCCTCGGCCCCGTGGGCCGATTCCGCCCGATCCTGTATCAGAGGAAGAACGCCTTAGATTGGCCGATCTGATGGGCTGTGCGCCAGGTAAACCCCTTTCAGAAATCATCATCGAAGAACGAGGAGAATGGTGAACGTCGTCTACTTTGACACTAGCGCCTTGCTCAAGCAATACGTCACAGAAATCGGCATGCGTACCGATAACCCCAATCATCACCCCTGGCCCTCATCGCAAGGTTAGGGGGAAGTAGATCCGGTACGGCCGTCGTGTTACGAGTTCATCAGGAGACCGAACCTCATCCACGAACCCATCGCCGTCAGTATCTACGTCCAAGATCCAGCCCTCGCGCTGCGTATCGAGAGTTGCCACAGTTTCGGGAGTCAGTGCTAGTTCATAATAGGACAGCATGACAACGCTTCCATCTGGCTGTGCTATCGAGACCTGAATTGTTGCCGTGCCATAGTCCAATCCTCGGAACCGGATCACCTCAATGTCGTTCCCGGGGACAAGGACGAATCTAGAAGCTCCCACCTGAGCAACCTGAGACCCCGGAATCTGGTCCAGCCTTTCGCCTGTGTCCAAAAACCCGGCAAGCTGTCCAGTCTGGTTGCGCACAAGGGAATAGGCAGGTGAGTGCACTATGACCACATTCCCCCTACAACCTGCCAGACTCAGATCAGCGGTCACCTGGGCAATGATATCACCTAGCCAGCGAACACAGCCATCGAACTGGTCAGCATACTCCAGTAGACTGTCGAAGAACTGTGCTACTTCGAGTGGCGGCATATCTGCTGCCAATAGAGACTCCCCGAAGAACTTGACCATCACGGCCGCTGCACAGTCAGGATCGCTCTGGCATCGCCAAAGATCCTCGAGAAGGTCCAAAGACTTTCCCACACTTACTCCAAGGTACGATATACTGACACGTGCTACCATCATGAGACAGTCGGCCGGATTGGCTGGCTCGCTCACGCTAAATGGGACTTTAAGGAAGTTGTTCTCTGGGTTGGTTTCGGCCTCAGCCGTACAAAGTCTCACGGCCAGTGTACCATTTGATACAGGATTCGGTAGACGGATACCACTCAACACTACCACATATGATTCTCCCGCGGGTATCGTTTCTAGTGCACCAGGGATCATCCTACCCCCATGATTCTCCGTAGAAAAGGAAAGAATGAGCGGCACAGGGAGTGAAGGTAACCCGTCCGTTACCTCCAACTGAACAGTGTAGCTCCCATCGGTGGGATCAAAATCCCCTGGGCCATCATTGTGGAGAGTGACGTACAGCGAGAAATCCTCCAAAGCCGTCAGATGTTCCGGCACCCACGAAATGTCGACGAGGTCAAGATCCGCCGGTCCTTGGGGACACTCTGCCACAAGGGCACTGTAGGTGTCCGTCTGACCATAGTTGCCGTGCACGTCTGCCACTTCCACGTGGTAGTTTAGGACACCCGCGTGTTCGAATTCACCAATGCTCGCCTGGTACACATTGCTCGCTACTTGCGTCATTGAGAGCACTTTATAGGGCTCCTGATCGAGAGTGTAACGGAGGGAGACGTAGGCGATACCTGAACTATCTTCAACCCGGCAGGTAACCGTGGCGGTTATGATGCCACTACAGCCGTGGACATAGATAGATCCGGGATGGAAGTCTATATGCCGTATGTCGGGCGCTCTCTCGTCGGACGGAAGCTCTTTTACCACAACTGTCTGGGAAGCACTCCAATCGCTCGTGATCCCCAAGTTGTCCTGAACTCTGAGCCTTACGTGGTACTCCCCAACCTGGTCGTACGTATGGTAACACGCGGATTGTTCAATCCAGGTCGATGTGGTACCATCATCAAAATCATAAAGATACTTGGCAACGGTACCGTCAGGGTCATGGGAACTCTTGCCATCGAAGCGAATACTTTCAGTACCTACCCTCACTCTCGTAGGCGAAACTTGCAGTACAGCTTGCGGTCTGCCCGGATGCGGTTCTCCTACGGTGAAGGGCTGGCAGAGTTCGTTGTTTTCCTCGTTTTCTTCATCGATACTGTTTGATGGATCCACCACCACACAGACGGTGTGCTCTCCAAGGACGCCTCCTCCCCAGCCAAAGTCTACTCTTTTCTCCTCTTCGGGCGCCAAGTCTGGAAGTGACCACTCCTCGCAAAGGACACCGTCTACGAATCCTCTGTAGGTTGTCCCACCTTCATACGCGACTTCTCCTACGTTCTGGACGTAGGCATCGAACTGCCAGGAGTCCCAGGCTCCATCCCCATCAGGCCGCCCGACGATCCTGTTGACCACAAGGTCTGGCTTCGGCTCAGAACAGGCCTGGGTTGTCGCGCTGTCCACGTTGCTGTAGCCGGAGTACTGTCCGTCGCTATGGCGGTGGGCACGCACGCGGTAGTAGTAAGTGGTGCCACAGCTCAAACCAGTGTCGGTGTAGTCAGTGACGTTGGCCCCCACGGTGTCGATCTCTGTCCAACCGGTGCTCCCATTTGGCGAACGCTCAATGTGAAAGTCCGATTCGTCAGGCGAGGTGTCTTGCCAAGTCAGATCGATCTGCATCTGCGAGACCGCCGCAGCGTCCAGGTTGGAGGGAGCACTGATAGACGTGTCCACGATGAACTGCCACGCCGCCGACCAGGAGCCGGAGCCACACGAGTTGGACGCCTGCACGCGCCAATAGTACGTGCCGTCGGCCAGCACGCTGCTCGGGGTGTAGGACGTGTTGGAGGTGGTCTGGTCGATCTCGGGCGAAGTGAAGCCAGAGTTGTCGTCTACCTGGACGCGATACGACGTCGCCCCGCTCACACTGCCCCAATCGAGGGTCGGTGTGCTGTCGTCGGTCGTGCTGCCGTTGGAGGGTGAAACCAGGCTGGGGACTCCTGGCGTGGAAAGGACGGTCACGCTCCACACAGACGACCACGAGCTGTGTCCACAGGCGTTGGACGCTCGCACGCGCCAATAGTATGTGCCAGGCGACAGAGCTGTCCCCGGTGTATAGTTGGAGTTCGAGGTCGTTATATTAATCGCTGGCGAGCTGAAGCTAGAGCTGTCGTCGACCTGGATGCGATAGAAGGTCGCCTCGCTCACCGAAGACCAGTCCAAGTACGGCGTCGTGTCACAGGTGCTGCTCCCGTTTGAGGGTGAGGAAAGGGAGGGTGCCGGCGGGGCGGGACAGGAGATCTCGATCGTAAAGCTCCACACCGCCGACCAGGAGCCGGAGCCACACGAGTTGGACGCCTGCACGCGCCAATAGTACGTGTCGTCGGCCAGCGCGCTGCTCGGGGTGTAGGACGTGTTGGAGGTGGTCTGGTCGATCTCGGGCGAAGTGAAGCCAGAGTTGTCGTCCACCTGGACGCGATACGACGTCGCTCCGCTCACACTGCCCCAATCGAGGGTCGGTGTGCTGTCGTCGGTCGTGCTGCCGTTGGAGGGTGAAACCAGGCTGGGGGCTCCTGGCGTGGAAAGGACGGTCACACTCCACACGGACGACCACGAGCTGTCTCCGCAGGCGTTGGACGCTCGCGCCCGCCAATAGTAGGTGCCAGGCGCCAGGGCTGTCCCCGGCGTGTAGTTGGAGTTGGATGTCGTCGTGTCAATAGCCGATGCGGTGAAGCTGGAGTTGTCGTCCACCTGGATGCGATAGGAGGTCGCCTCGCTCACCGACGACCAGTTTAAGTACGGCGTCGTGTCACAGGTGCTGCTCCCGTTTGAGGGCGAGTATAGGCTTGGAGGGGATGGAGTGGGACAGGAGGTCTCGATCGTAAAGCTCCACACCCCCGACCAGGAGCCGGAGCCACACGAGTTGGACGCCTGCACGCGCCAATAGTACGTGCCGTCGGCCAGCGCGCCGCTCGGCGTGTAGGACGTGTTGGAGGTAGCATGGTCGATCTCGGGCGAAGTGAAGCCAGAGTTGTCGTCGACCTGGACGCGGTACGACGTCGCTCCGCTCACACTGCCCCAATCGAGGGTCGGTGTGCCGTCGTCGGTCGTGCTGCCGTTGGAAGGTGAAACCTGACTGGGGGCTCCGGGGGTAGCAAGGATGGTCACGCTCCAGACGGACGACCACGAGCTGTCTCCACAGGAGTTGGACGCTCGCACGCGCCAGTAGTAGGTGCCCGGTGACAGCGGTGAGCCCAGTGTATAGTCGGAGTTTGAGGCCATGCTCTCTACCGGCGAACTAAAACTGGAGTTGTCGTCCACCTGGATGCTATAGGAGGTCGCCTCGCTCACCGAAGACCAGTCCAAGTACGGCGTCGTGTCACAGGTGCTGCTGCCGTTTGAGGGCGAGGAGAGGGAGGGTGCCGGAGGGGCGGGGCAAGTGACGTCAAAGGACTCTTCTCTCTCGTTGTTGCCCTCGTCGCTCTCGGGGACATAGTCGCCATAGTCAGCCACCGCGCGCACCGTGTGGCCGCCTGAGGTGGCCGTCCAATAAAAGTCGAAGAACTCTGTGGTGCCCGGCGCGATATTGCTGGCATAGTCGTCGCCAACCGAGATCCCATCGATGAAGAGACGTACACCTACCTGACCCCAGGGGGAGGTGTCGGCCCCCCCCTGATTCTCCACGTGGACCGTGAAGTGCATGATGTCGCCCATAAGCGGCGAACCCGGTGTCCAATCGATCTGCGGCACGATCAGGTCGGACTCGGAAGGTGTGGATGCACAAAGGGACTCTTCTCTTTCGTTGTTGTCCTCGTCGCTCTCGGGGATATAGTCGCCACAGTCAGCCACCGCGCGCACCGTGTGGCAGCCTGAGGTGGCGATCCAGTAGAAGTCGAAGAATTCGGTAGTGCCTGGGGCGATGTTGCTGACGTAGTCGTCGCCAACCGAGATCCCATCGATGAACAGACGCACACCTACCTGAGTCCAGGGAGAAGTGTTGGCAGTGCCCTCGTTCTGCACGTGGACCGTAAAGTGCATGATATCGCCTACGAGTGGCGAACCAGGTGTCCAATCGATCTGTTCAACGACCACATCGGGGTACTGAGGCTCGCACGTGCCAATGCAGAAAGTATCTTCTATCTCGTTGTTGGTCTCGTTGCCTTCAGCAACAGCGTCTTCTGGATCCACAACAAATTTGATTGTGTGCCAACCTTCCGAAAGGCCGGGGTGGCCGAAATCTACTTCCCGGGTGGAGTCTGGATCCAAGTGTCCCCAATTCTCGTTCTCGCCCGTCACGCGTATTCCGTCCACATAGTACCAGACCCACACCTCCGCCCCTTCAGTGCCCTGGTTCTCTACGTGGCTGATGTAGTGCAGACTGTCCCAGGGAGCAGGGTTGGGCGGGTCGCTCACGATGTCCAGCAAAGTCAGATCGGCCGATCCTTGCAGAAGAGGAATAGCGTGTACGATCTGGAGAGAGTTAAGAACCAGCGCTGAGACAACGATAACAGCGCGAAAAAACGCAATACGCTTCTTCACGGCCAACCTCCTTATGGTGAGCAGGCCGGTTCCGCAGAACCAGTGAACATCTCTCAAGAAAATTCTGGTGCCGGCTGCAAGCAGACGCGCGGACCGAGTCAGTCACAAGTGACTCGGTCCACCGGCCCGCCTTCAGCTAGTAACTACCCCAATTGGGGTCTAGGGGTTTGAGGTGTGCAAATGAGCGTGGAGCAGCCGATGCTGGATGGTCGCAAATTGTACCTATTAGTGCAGATGGGCTTTCAAATCTTAGGCTGTGGAACGAAGGAACTGGACTCGACGGGAGGGCACTTGCAGGGGTCAGCGGCCTACGCCCAAAGGAACCCCACGAGGTCGGCTTCGCTCATCCGGGTACAAAGCCGGCAGTAGGGTTTTTCAATCTTCCGGCTCAGGTAGGTTGCCTGCTTCAGCCATTTGAGTGATGTCCAGCAAATCCTCGAATTCCTGGCGGCACTGATCACAGAGCTGCAAGTGTGCCACGAGCTGGGGGAAGCGCTTGTTGATGTCCTCGCCAGCGATTGCTGCGTCAACAGCCGCGGGCAACTGCGCCGACACCTGATCACATGCAAGTGTGTCCTCCGGTGCGGCAAGCAGGGCCTCGACCATTCGAAGTATCTCCGATTTCTTATATTTCACGAATTGTTACTCCTGGACCTGACTATTAGTGGCAGCAGGGGCAACATTCTTGGTCTCCAAACCGGATCTATGTACAGCCGACGTTGTATCCGCGGTTATGCAGCTCTCTCTTCAGGCGTTTGCGTGCTACATACAGGAGTTGATACACGTTATTCCGGGTGGTGCCAATTTGCTCGGCAATTTCAGATGGCGAATGGCCGGCCTGATGTAAGAGCAGAACCACACGTTGCCGCTCCGTCAATCGGGTGTTGATGACTTCCTGCGCTGCACGGACCAGATCATCCTCCTCAGCCTTGAGTTCGGGATCACACACTCGTGCGTCAGGGACGACTTCAAGCAGCATAGTCCTCTCATCGTCGTCCAGGCTGGGCCAGTAGGGCTCTGGAGGACGGCGCTTGCGGAGCAATTCGCGTGTGTTGTTGACCACGAGCCCATACACCCAGGTGGTGAACTTGCTCTCACCACGGAAGCTGTCCAACTTGTTCAGAATGTCCACCAATGCTTCCTGTGCGGCATCCTCGGCAAGCTGCCCGATCTCAGGCTCAGCGACGTCAGCACGCCGGTGGAGGTAGGCACAGGCAACCTCGAAGACCGTTCTGGACAGATCTTTCCAGGCAGCATCTTGCACCGGTGTACCGTCGGATCGTAGATCTGCTATCCACTGGTAGCGGTCCCTCTGCATAGTCTTTCTCCGAGTAATGGCTGGACGCTAGCAGTCAACTCATTGGTCAGGTGCGAATAGTATATTGCGAAATTACCCGGAAGTCAAAAACTCACAACACCGACGCTGCAGGCCACCAACGCAAAACCGCCCCAACCAGGGCAGATCGGGGCGGTCGCTACGCTAGGAAAGCTCACGGCTGCGGCGGCGGGCCGGAGCCGGGCGGGATCGTCTCCCCGTCGGGGAGGTCTCGCAGGTAACCGCACGTGACGAAGCGCACGTCCTCCCAGATGTGCCCCTCGGCGGTGAAGGTCGCGATGTCACGGATCCAGCGCTTCTCCCCACCCTCCAGCCGGTAGATGTGCGGGCTCTGCCGGCACTTGAGCAGCACGTGGATCGGGGAGCCGATCTCGAATCGTTTCAGATACCCATCCCCGACGACGTGTACGTCGCCCCAGGTATATCCCAAGTGCTCGAACGCATCCATGCTGCTGATCCAACGGAGCTTGCCGTCCTGGTAGACGTAGATCTCCTCGTCGTCCTCTTCCTTGACCACCAGCCCGTCCCGGACGATGAGCGCGGCACTGTCGGGCATGGCGGTGGCCAGCGTGGTGCCGTGCCGGTTCAACGGGATGTTGACCAACACGATGGCCACGAGCAGACCCAACGCCAACCGGCCCATCAGGCGAGCGGCGTGGGAAGGGCCTGCGGCCATGGGGGGCAGTTCCATCTCCGGCTCGGCCTCCAGCGGCGGCTCCTCCCCCTCGGGCTCCGGCCCCGGCAGATCCACCTCCGCCTCGGGCGGCGGCGCGGCGAGTTCCTCTACAGGTTCCAATGGTTCGGCGGGGGACACCACAGGCGGGCGGTGCCTCCGCACCCACATCCGCTCCTCGATCTCCGCAACCAGCAGGTCGAGAATCTGCTCCACACGGGACGTCTTTTCTTCGCTCATGGCCGCCCTACCTCACGGTGAAGAAGCCCAAGATCTCGCCGATGCTGGCAAAGATGTTGGCGTAAAAGTTGCCGCCCAGTTGGCGGAACAACTCGAACTGCAACCCGGGCGCGCCGATGAACGGGCGCAACGTCCAGGCCATCTGGCTGCCGACGAAGGCATAGATCAGAATCCACAGTCGCACGACGTTCCGCCGCGCCCCGGCCCCCTCCTTGCCAGAGGCCGACACGATCCGCATCCCCTGGCTGAGGAAGATCACGCCCACGATGCCGGTGATCGCGAACACGCCGACGTTCAGCAGTTTGAAGAACTGGTAGTGGCTCGTCGTGAGCAGGAAGAAGAGGACGATGGGGGCAAAGCTGAGGAGCAGCACCGCCGTCACCGTGATCGCCGTCAGGATGAGCGTAAAGTTCTGCGCCAGGCTCTGGTTGGAGCCAAAGATGAGGTTGAAGAAGTAGAGCGTCGGCAAGCACACGATGAGCGTGGCCAGGAACAGGAGCGGCAACTTGACGGCCGAGCTGAGCGTCTGCCGCAGGCTGTGGGTCGAACCCATCACCGCCCCGTGCAGCGCGAAGAAGGCGATGCTGGATATGAGCATCGCCCGCATCTTCCGGCCCAGTTCCACACCCTCCCGGATCTCGATGAAGAACTGGCGCCGGTTGCGCAGTATCGTCTCGATGATCGCCAGATTGTTCACTCGACGTACCTCCTATGTGCCAGATTGTGCGAACGGCCTAGGTGTGGGTCTCCTCCAGCCCCAGGAGCAGGCCCATCCCCTGGCGAAACGTTTCCCACTGCCGCAGTTCGGCCTTCAACCGGCGACGCCCCTCCTCGGTGACGGTGTACACCTTGCGCCGCCGGCTGCCGGGCTCGCCCAGCCACCGGCTCTCCAGCAGCCCATCCCGCTCCATCTGGTGCAGCCGGGGGTAGATGAGCCCCTCCTTGAAGCGGAAGTGGCCCTGCCCGCGCGCCTCCAGCCGCCGGATGATCTCGTACCCGTGCAGCGGCTCCTCCTCGTCCGCCAGCAGCTTGAGGATCACGACGGTCGTCGTCCCTTTGCGCATCTGGTCAAATTCGCCCGTCATCCTGTCATACCCTTAGATTCATATCCATAACTTTATTATGCCTATTATAGCACACAAGCGTGGAGATGTCAAGAGACCTGACAGGTTTACCGGGATAAGCACGCCATCTCGATCACGCCGTCCTCCGCGACCGGGTAGGCACGGGCGCACGCCGCACATCGGAACGCCTGCGCCTCGCGGCCCATCTGGCCGCCGCAGGCGGGGCAGCGCAGGACCTGGGGCAGTGGCCGGACGCCGCCACCCCGTGGCTCCCCCGCTTTCACCGCCCACGCCAGGTCATAGTCCATCTGCCACGGCCGTATCCTGACCTCCTCGAGGGGGAACTCGCGCAACAACTGCTCGAACGCGTCGCGGGGGAAGGCCTTGCCCGGCATGAAGCGCGCGTCACGCCCGACGCGGTTGGTCACCAGCAGCACCCCACCCGGCCGCAGGACACGCACCAGTTCCACCAACACGTCTCGCGGGTTGGGCGTGAACTCGAGCGCCTCCAGGCAGGTCACGGCGTCGAAGGTGCCGTCGTCGAAGGGCACCCGCTGGGCGTCCTGCCAGATGTAGGTCAGCCGGTCCGCAAACTGGGCCGTCTTGCGCACCGCCTCGCGCAGCATGCGGCGCGAGAGGTCGAGCCCAATCACCCGCCCCTCAAAGGCTGGCTGGCGCAAGAGCGCCCGTGGCAACCGGCCCGTGCCGGTCGCCACGTCGAGCACCAGCGGCGCGGGGATCAGCGCGAGTGCGCCGGCCAGCGGCAGACCCAGGAACCACTGCTCGTCGCCGGCGTCGTACTGCTTGATGCGCTCATAGATGCGCGCCGACCAGTCGTACAGCAGGATCACGGCCCTCGGTCCCAGGTAAGCGCCCTCGGCGACGATCAGTTGCCAGTAGAGCACCAGCCCGATCAGGAGGAGGCCCAGGAGCCCGACGACGAGCGCGACCCAATCCATCCCTCACAGCGCCCAGGCCGCGACCAGCATCGCCGCCATCAGCCAGGGGCGAGTGTGCCGCACGTACCACGAGGCAGGCTGACCGCGCCGCAGCCAGGGGAGCAGTGCCAGTTGCGGGACGAACAGCAGCACCGTGCACCCCGCTGCCAGCGGGCGGTGTAGCACGACGAGGAGCGCCGCCACCAGGAAATGGGCGCCGACCTCCAGCACACGTCCCCTGGCCGTATCGGTGCGCCACGCGGCCCCCCAGGCCAGCGCGAACGCGAGCGCCAGTCCGGCCGAACGCAAGCTGAGCGACCCAAAGGCGACGTGACCGGCCAGCCACGGCAATGCCACGGCGATGGCGGCGTCCCACCCGGGCGCGGCAGAGCCCGAACCGCCCTCCCACGCCAGCCCCAACTGCATCACCACGAGCGCCCCCACGCTCAGAAGCACCAAATCAGCCCCCAGAAGTGCGGCCAGCAACGCCGTCACCGGCAGTGCGACGACGATCGCCGAGAGCGCTGGCCCGCAGGCAGGCCAAAGGACGTCACGTCCCCAGGCGCGCAGTTGCCCCAGCCAGCGGGATGCCCGCTCCCCCGGCGAGCCGGGAAGCGTGTAAGGCAGTGTCCCAGCCGACTCACCGAACCGCCAATTACGCCAGCGGCGGAGCGGCTTGGCCCAGTTGGTGCCCGCCAGCGCTGCCCACAGCGTGCCCCACCCCGCATCCACCAGCAGGACCAGCAGCGCCAGCAGCAGCCAGTCATCACCTCGCCAGCCAAACCCCCCGGAGGCGATGATGCCACTCAAGGTCGCCCAGGCTGGACCCAGCCAGGTGATCGGGCTGGTCAGCCGGGCCTGCAGGCGGATCAGACCGCCAGAGGCCGGGCAAGACGACGAAACGTGAGGATTGCCTTCCATAAGCCAGGTAAATTATACCATATGTTGGGTAGACTACCCAGACGCACACGCTTCAATTGCGTCCAGCACCAATCGCGCGCAGGCGGTCCAGGAAAAACGGCGCACGTTGGCGTGGCCCCGCGCGATCAGCGTTTCGCGCAGCCCGGGATCAGCAGCGACGCGTGCCATGCCAGCGGTGATCGCACCGGCATCGCCGGGGTCCACCAGGAGCGCCGCGTCTCCGGCCACCTCGGGCAGGCTAGACGTCGCGCTGGTGACGACCGGGCAGCCGCAGGCCTGCGCCTCCAGCACCGGCAATCCGAACCCCTCGTACAACGATGGAAAGACAAAGGCCAGTGCCCCACTCAACAGACTGGCCTTGTCCTCGTCAGCGACGTAGCCCGGAAAGAGCACCCGCCCCTCCAGGCCCAGACGGCGCACCTGGGCGAAGAGGTCGGCATACAGCCAGCCGCGTTTGCCCGCCAGGACCAGGACGGCTTCAGTCTCCAATCCCGCGAAGGCGGCGATGAGGCGGGCCAGGTTCTTGCGTGGCTGGAGCGTGCCCAGGTAGAGGTAGTAATCGCCGATGACGCCGTAGCACGCCTTGACGGCCGCGATCGCGGCCGGGTCGCGCACCGGGCCGAGCGTCTCGTCGCGCCCGGGGTACGCGACGGTGACCTTGTCCGGCGGAGTGCCATAGCGGGCCACCAGGTCGGCCCTGGTCGCCTCGGAATCGGCCAGGACGTGCGCGGCGACCCGCGCGTTCCAGCGGGTGGACAGGTCGAGATACACCCGCTGGCGCCACGGATGCGCATCTGGAAAATAGAGATAGCCCAGGTCGTGGACGGTGACCAGGCTGGCGCGCGGATGGACGGGGGGCAGGACGTGGGCCGGGACGAACAGCGCGTCCGGCGGACGGCGCGCCATCTCCCAAGAGAGACGCAGGTGCGTCCACAGGCGAGGGCAGGGGATGACGCACAGCTCGGCACCCGGGAACGCGCCGGCGGGAGGCGGGCTGCGGAAGTAGAGCCGAAAGCGATGCGGGCTTCCGAGTGCCAGCAGCGCCTGGATGAGGCGCCGGGAATAGACCTCGGTGCCGGTTGGACGGGCGGAGACGGCCCGGCTGGCGTCGATCCCGACCAGCATGTGCTACGAGCGCCGGCCGATCAGCGCACGCAGGAACACCATCAGGCCCAGCAGGATCAGGAGCGCGGGCCACAGCCGGGGCAGGAGCTCGACCGTCTGCGGCCCAAGAAGCTGCAGCGTCACGGCCAGCCCCACGCCGCCGACGACGAGCGCCACCAGCGCCAGGAAGAGCGCGCCCCAATCGCGGAAGCCGGTCGCGACCCACTGGGCCAGGAAGGCCGCACTGCCGACGAGGACAAACACCGGCCACCAGGTGCTCAGATCGCGGTACGACAGCGGGCCCAGCGTGACGAAGAAGAACACCAACCCCACGAGCGTGGCGGCGGTGCCGACAAAGACCTGCCCGGGGTCGCGCTGCGGCCCGAAGACGAAACTGCCCAGAAACGCCAGCCCCCCGGCGAAGGGGATGACGGGCCAGATGACGTCCCAGCCCGGGAGGCCGACGTTCAGCTCGGCCAGCAGCAGATAGACGCCCAGCAGGATCAGAACGAGAGCCAGGATAACCGCTCCTCTGCGCATTGTCTCACTCCTTTCGCTCGAGTGCGCTGATCTTGGCCACGCGCCGCGCGTGGCGGCCGCCCAGAAACGTGCTGGTGAGAAAGACCCGCACGATATCAAGCGCTGAACCGATGCCGAGCACCCGCCCGCCCAGACACAGGATCTGCGCGTCGTTGTGCTCGCGCGCCATGCGCGCCATGTAGCAGTCGGTGCACAGCGCCGCCCGAATCCCGCGTACCTTGTTCGCAGCCAGGCTCACGCCGATTCCCGTGCCACAGATGATGATACCGCGCTCGGCCTCTCCAGCGGCCACGGCGCGGGCCACCAGCGCAGCGATGTCGGGATAGTCCACGGATTCCAGGCGATATATGCCCAGGTCCGAAACCTCGTGGCCCTCGGCGATGAGATACTCGGCGATGGGCTGCTTCAGCTCGTACCCACCCTGATCGGCGCCAATGGCGATGCGCACAAGATCCACCTGGTGTCGCTATTCGGCACCGTCGACCGGCAGCGTGCACGTAAACGTCGAGCCCTGTCCCTCCCCACTCGTGACCTGGATCTTGCCTCCGTGCACCTCGATGATCTGCGCCGTGATGGAGAGCCCCAGCCCAGTTCCCAAGGCCCGTTTCTCCGCGCCCGGCACGCGGTAGAACCGTTCAAAGAGATGCGGCACTGCGTCCGCCGGGATACCCGGGCCGGTGTCGGCGACGCTGACAGCCAGGCAACCTCCTTCGTGTCTCGCCGCGACCGTGACACTGTCGCCCAGGCGACAATACTTGATCGCGTTGCTCAGCAAGTTGAGCAGTGCCTGGTGAAGTCGCTGCGCGTCTCCGATCACAGGCGGCAGTGCAGAAGGCACGTCAACCGACAACCGGATGTCTTTGGCATCGGCCTGTGGCCGCACCACGTTGACCGCCATGTGGATGACCGTGCTCATATAGACCGGATCTCGAGCCAGGGAGGCACGGCCCGATTCCAACCGCGCCAGGTCGAGAAAGTTCTTTGTGATCTCATTGATGCGCTCCGCTTCAGACTGGATGATGCCCGCAAACTGAGCGCGCTGAGCCTGCGTCGACTGCGGCCGTTGAATGAGGTCGGCGTAGGCGATGACGGACGTCAGCGGGGTGCGCATCTCGTGCACGATCTCGGCGATCAGGTCGGACTGTTGGAACAGCAACGCGTTCTGCACCGCCACCGCCGCCTGATCCCCCAGCACAGACATCAGTTCGACGTCCGCGGCGGTGAACTCTGCCCCGTCCTTCTTGTTGACCGCCTCCAGCACGCCGATCACATTTCCCCTGGCGATCAATGGGACGGCGAGGATCGCGCCAGTGATCAACGTAGTCTGCTCGTCCGCCTGGTGGGAGAAGCGGAACCGGGGATCTTTGCGGGCATCCGGGACGACGAGAGGTTCACCGGTCCGCGCCACCCACCCGGCAACAGTGCCCTCCATCGGAACGACGATCGAGCGCACGCCAGACAGATTGGTCGCCGCCTCAAAGTACAACTTGCCACTCTTGCGGTCGAGGAGCATGATCGAACAGGCTTCCGTCTCGGTGAGTTCCTGCGCCGCCTCGATGATGCGATCGAGCAGAGGGCGCAGGCTCAACGTCGAGTTCAACGAGCGGCTGATCTCGATCAGTCGCTCCAGCCAGGCCACACGTTTCCCGTCCCCTTTTTGTCCTTGATCAGCACCCGCCACCGCCCCACCCCCCTGCGCAAGCACGCGCGATGCCAGGCAAAGCCTCGGCCACGTCAGCGTGGATGACCACGTCGGCCACGTCGTCGACGTGTGTAGGCGCCAGGTTGACCACGACGAGACGTCCACCGTGTTCATGCACGATGAGCGGCAGATGCCCGGCCGGCATGACCTCCAACGACGACCCGGCGACGAGCATCAAGTCGGCCCGGTGGACGTGGGCCATGGCCGCATTGACCACCTCGATCGGCAACTGCTCCCCAAACAGCACGACGTTGGGCTTTAGCACGCCACCGCACACGGCACAGCGAGGCACCTCGCCCGAGGAGACAAAGTCGTCCACCAGTTCCGCGCAGGGCACGACCCGATAGCAACTGATGCAGGTGAGCTCCCGCATGTGGCCGTGCAACTCTAACACCTCGCGCGACCCGGCCCGCTGGTGCAAATCGTCGATGTTCTGAGTGATGATCGCCTTCAACCAGCCCCCCATCTCCAGCTTCGCCAGCGCCCGGTGGCCCGCGTTGGGTTCAGCCGTCAGCAACGTCGCCGCCAGCGGCCGTATCCAGGCGTAGAACGCCTCGGGGTTCCGTCGAAAGGCGTACAAGGAGGCGACTTGCATGGGGTCAGCGCGCTCCCACAGCCCGGTCCCCGGCGAACGGAAGTCGGGAATGCCGGAAGGGGTGCTGTGGCCCGCCCCGGTCAGCGCGACGGCGTACCGGGCCTCTCGCAGGAGCGTCGCCGCACGCAGGATGCCATCTGTGTATTCACCAACGTCACTCATGCTCGCCTCACGAATCGAAGAGGGTTGGCTGGCGGCTCGGTGGCAGAGGTTCGCCGCCGGCCACCCGGTGCGCCCAGCGAGTGGGCTCTGGCAAGCGATACCGGGTCGCACATCCCAACACCAGCGAAACCGACGACTCCAGGTCCACCCGATGCCCGACCGATACAAAGACCGGGCGGACCCGGTCACGCGTCCGGACGATCGCGCCGATCACCTCGCCTCCGTCGACGAGCGGCTCCCAACTGCCCTTCCGCTCGCCGGGCTCCACGTACGTCCCGCACAAGCGCGACTTGGCGCATCCCACCGCGGGCATGTCCAGCAGGACACCGAGGTGCGTGGCCAGCCCCATGCGGCGTGGATGAGCCAATCCCTGCGCATCGAACATCAGCACGTCCGGCCGGTCGCCCAACTGCTCGAGCGCGTCCAGCACGACCGGACCCTCACGGAAGGCCAAAAGTCCCGGCACGTAGGGGAACGAAACAGGGCTCTCCGCCGTGGCCACCTGAAAGGGGTTCAGGGCAGGATAGGACAGCAGCACCACGGCTGCGCGTGCCCTCCCCCCTTTCACGCTGACGTCTACGCCAGCGACGACCTCTGGCCGCCGCTCCAGAGGCCCGATCCACACACGCTGGCGCAGTTCACGCTGGATCGCCACGGCATCCGCCGGTGAGACGTCCCACGGATGCGTGAACGTCGGCCGCACAGCCATCGCTCAGATTTGGGCCAGATGCTCCGCGATGGTTCGGAACTGCTGGGCGACCGGGCTGTCCGGCTGCATGGTCACCATCGGGATCCCTTCTTCGATCGCCTGGAATGCCAGTTCGGGCGCTGAAGACACCACGCAAAAGACGTCGTGTTGACACAGACCCTCCACCACGTCCTCGGTAACGGTAGCTATGGAGGGGGCCTTGCCAATCATCACGACGCTGATCCGGTGCCTGGCCAGATTGAGTGACAAGTCCAACTCGTTTAACAGTGCCTGCGCCAACGCAAGCGCCACGCGGCCAGGCTCGATGGCCACGACGACGTGGTCACAACTGGGCAGGACATGGCAATTTACCTCATCCAGGCCCACCCCCAGATCCAGCAGGAGGTAGTCCGCCATGGCCCCCAGACGCCGGACGATGACCTCAGCGTGGGCCGGGGGCACCGGCCTCGCCACGCCGGGCGGCTCGATCTGACCAGTCAAGAGCCGCACGCCCGTCGAATGTTCGTCCAACTGGGCCTCTACCATGCTCGGCTTGATGTCCTCGACCGGCTGGTCCAACAATCGAACCACCCCGCCGTGACGTTGAAGGCCCAACTGGACGGCGGAGGCCGCCATGCCGGATCGCATGTCGGCCAACACGACCTGCCGCTCCCCCTCAGGCTGATGGGCCAGTGCAACGGCGACGTTGACGGCCAACGTCGTCGTGCCCACGCCCCCCTTTGCGCCCAGGAAACCCAAGACCTTGGCCCGCACCGAAGGGTGTTGCTCTACCTGCCTCTGGGCAAAGCGGGCCAGCAACGCCTCTACACGGGTGGCCAACTCGTCCGGATGGACAGGCTTAGTCATATAATCGTCGGCCCCTGCCTGGAACCCGGTCACCTTGTCGTCGACCATCGTCCTGGCCGTGAACATGATGATCGGTATGCCCGCCGTCGCAGGGTCGGCGCGCAGTCGGCGGCAGACCTCGAAGCCGTTCATGTCCGGCATCATGACGTCCAGGACAATCAGGTCCGGGTCTTCCGCCTGGGCCTTCGCCAAAGCCTGGGTACCCAAACTCGCAGCGACGATTTCGTATCCCCGCCGCTGCAACACCAACCCGATGAGCTTGACGGTCTGTGGCTCGTCGTCAACTACCAGGACTTTTTTCGCCACTGCAGCCTCCAAACACTAATGTAGCACAGAAAGCGCTACTTGGCAAGAATGCAAAAAGAGGCAGCCAGCCGGCTGCCTCCTGGTCGGGGCGCCGGGATTTGAACCCGGGACCTCTACAACCCCATTGTAGCGCGCTAGCCAAGCTGCGCCACGCCCCGTCGTGACGGCGACACCCCTGCCCTCACGCGGGGTAGTATACGTCCGAACAGGGTTCTTGTCAAGTAGGCGTATTCACTCGTGTAAAATGTTACCGAAGTGGTATGATTCACTCAAATGATAACGTTACTAGGAGTGAACATGCCCATAGAAGACAAAATGACCATAGACGAACGCAGAAAATACCTCCGTAGG
>Ga0307378_10005714_pt1 | contig 17246 bp, 13 predicted proteins | sample UN1MG_FD_202238 | JGI IMG/M metagenome (GOLD analysis project Ga0307378, IMG submission 202238) | Soil microbial communities from Risofladan, Vaasa, Finland - UN-1 | ecosystem: Environmental > Terrestrial > Soil > Coastal area > Acid sulfate soil | place: Finland: Risofladan, Vaasa | collected... | reverse complement strand
GCGTTGAATTTCAGGGTCAGCGGATTTGAAGACGGCGATGGCTTCGGCCACTTCGGCGTGAAGAATATCTTTTTTCTCGGCGGTTTTCGGAGCGGTGGCACAGCCGCATAGAATAATACCGGCAACAACGCTTAAAATTACTGTTTTCATTTTAGGCTCCTGATTTGCATATATTTTTTCTTTGGTGAATAGAATATGCAGTTTCGGCTGCGCGTCAATAACAGGCTTTATATTTCCAATGGACATCTTAAGAAATAACCGAAGACCTGTGTATAGGGCAGGGGCACTAATTTTTCATAAGGCCCAAGCTGACAATCGATGTTTGAAGACAGGCATCTGTGGTTATTTTGTTCTGGGGGGCCTGGTTTTGCTTTCCCGCAGCCAGTCCTGGAGGTTTTTGGCTAAGATTTCCGCATCCCTTTTGTTGATAATGTGTTCGATTATGGCAGGGGCGACTTTAAGATTTGTCATAGCGCGTCGAACCCTGTCCCAGAGCCTGGTTTGCTTTGCGGCAGTGTCGGCCAGGTAGAGTTCTCCGACCAGCTCGCCCAGCTTTTGCAGCATTATCGTATCGAGGTTTTGGTAATAGCCGCGGATAAGCTGGGACTGATGTTTCGAGTATTCGCGTTTGGCCATGTTTATAAATCCTGATAATCAGCAGGCATATTTAAGCTGTTAACTCCAGGCCAAGTCAAGACCAAATTAACATAATTGACGCGATATTAAGGGTTTTTGCTGGCTTTGGATAGCTAAGGGACTATAATTCGATGAATTGTAAACTGGCGGCGGAGGCCGTGAAGGGTAATAGTGCGAAAGCGTGTATGCGAAAACAGTTATTCATAATCGCTGTTGTAGTACTGTACGGCGCGTCGGTTGTGTTGTACGGGGCAGATTACGGCCAGGACGGGGGGGGGCGTGCTGAGATATTCGCAGGCCAGGATTTGCATCTTGCAGCAGGGAAGGTCGTAAGCCATCAGCCCGCCACCGGTGAGCATACGCTGGTTTTAACGGGCGGTTTTTCGATGTCAATAGGGGCCAACCACTTTACCAGCGATAGTGCTGTTGTGTGGCTTGTAACTGAGTTGACGCAGTTTCGGGGCAGGGTCGGCATCGATTACACGGCGAAGGTCTATCTGGAAGGCAATGTGGCCGTTCAGCGGGCGCGCAACGCCATGACCACGGATTTGCGCCGTGAGATAATTACGGCAGGGCAGGCTGAAGTGGTGCGGTTTACAGTGACCGGTGAGGTGTTCGTAACGGCGCAGCAGCGGGAATTCGGCGATCCTAAGACACTTGCACTTTACCAGCGGGCTATCGGTGAAGGGCCGGCTGTTTTGCCGCAAGAGGCGGTGAAACGTCGGCCTGCTGCAGAACCGGAAAAAAAGGAATTTATCCATAAAAAAGCACCGGCACCGGCAGCAGAGGACCAGATAGCGGCAGCAGAGGACCAGGCAGAGCCGGCCAAACAGCCGCAATTTCGTTACCCGGTTTATATATCGCCGGTCGGTGAAGTAAGGCCGACGATAGAGGTCACAAAGCAGCCCGACGGCACGGATGTGGCAACGCTTATGGGCAGATTCTACATCTGGCAGCAGCAGGACGAAAGCGGGCGGCTGCTTGAGCTTGAGGCAGACACCGCGGTGATATACTATTCCAGCCAGCAGGTGCAGGTGGGCGCCGAGCAAACGGGTACGCCGGATGTTCTGGCGCAGGGGGCTGTCAGAGACGTTTATATAGCAGGCGATGCGGTAATAACAGAAGGACGGCGAACGATTCGTGCAGACGAGCTGTACTATGATTTCGAAAGAAAAAAAGCCATAGCAGTCAATGCGGTGATGCGGAATTTCGACATAAAGCGAGGCATCCCCATATACGTCCGTGCCGGAAAACTTCGACAGGTGGCTGAGAACAAATTCTCCGGTGAAGACATGACTTTAACAAGCAGCGAGTTTTACCAGCCGCAGATATCGCTTACGTCCTCACAGATATATATTACCGATACAACTGTTATAGACGAGCAGGCGCAGAAGGTGTCGGACCGCAGTTTTGATGCCGAGATGCGCGATGTTCGGATGAAGGTTGGGAAACAGACGGTTTTTTACTGGCCTGTTTTGCGGGGCAACCTGGAAAGGCCGGATATTCCGGTAAAGAGCGTACACGTTGGGAAAGACAATACCTGGGGTACGTCCATAGAGACCCGCTGGTACCTGTCACGGCTGTTGGGTTTGAAAGAGCCTGAGGATGTTGATGCAACTTTAGCAACGGATTTCTACAGCAAGCGCGGGTTCGGGATGGGTGTCGGTATAGACTATGAGCGGCCTTCTTATTACGGGCATATGATAGGTTACATAATCAACGATAGGGGTCAGGACAGGCTGGGCAGGGCTTGGGGACGCAAGCACGTGGACCCGCAGCAAGACCTTCGTGGCCGGTTCAGCTGGCTTCACAGGCAGTTTCTGCCGTATAACTGGCAGCTTACGGCCAGTGTTGGTTATGCTTCGGATGAGTTTTTTGTGGAAAGCTATTATCGTGATGAGTTCAGCGCCAGCGGCAGGCAAAAAACATACCTGCATCTTAAGCGTATAGAGGACAACTGGGGTCTTGGGTTTGCGGGTGCTGCGCGAATAAACGATTTTGCAGATGAATTGGAAGAATTACCCAGCGCGGAGTTTCACTTAACGGGCGAGTCTGTTTTCAAAGACACAGCGACGTTGTACAGCGACAGCCGGGTCGGCAGGTTCCGACAAAGAATAGGCAAGAACCATTCCATTGCTATGGACCAGGACCATTACACGTTTATGTCGCACAGGACCGAACTTGATATGCCGATTGGATTGAAAATCCCCGATTCGAAATCGCAGGCAGGCAGTTTTTTCAAGGCAGTGCCTTTTGTGGCGGGCACTTTCGGTTATGACGACCGCAGCGGTTTTACAAGGAGTCTTGTTGACGGCAGCGGTACGGGGGTTTTTGGCGAAAAACAGGTTTGGCTGGGTGAAGCCGGCATAAGGATTGTGCCGCCGGCTTACTGGAAGGTTTACGACCGAGTGAAAAGTCGGTTGTGGGATTTGAACCGGCTGAGGCATATCATCCGGCCGGAATTGACAGCGGTTTTATACGCGGAAAGTGATGATGTAGTCCGGCAGCGGGACACGGTGAATTTCGGGATTTCACAGCGGCTGCAGACCAAAAGGAAAAGGGGTCCGGCATTCGGTGATGAGGAAGAAACGATAGACTGGATGGCCCTTGATGTGGACTTTACGTGGGTCCGAAATTCCGAGCCGGCGCATGAGACGTCACCGGACCGTTTTATCTGGAATAAACCTATTGTTCCGCTTAGCGTGTTTTCGGCGCCGGAGATTTTCAACGGGGATTTGAGAAATGCAGGCAGGTTTCACCGGTTCGAAATGTTCGGGCCCAGGCGGAATTACTTCAGCGCCGATTATATCTGGCGTGCCAGCGACGGTACGGCGATACTGTCCGACTTGAATTTCGACATGCAAAGCTCGGTGGTACAGCAGTTCGATATAGGGCTTTCACGCCTTCAATGGCCCAACCTGAGCTGGTATATCGGCAGCAGATATTTAAGGCGTATAGAAGTGGGCAATGAGAAAGGCTCAAACATGTTTACGTTCGCGGCTACTTACAAGGTGGACCCGAGATACACATTAGTATTCGCTCAGCAGTATGATTTTGATTATGGTGCGAATATACGCAGCGATATAACACTGGTAAGGCGTTATCACCGCATTTACTGCGGTATTACATACAGTACTGACCACTCTCTTGACAGGCAGGCGATTGTTTTTAGTATCTGGCCGCAGGGTATCCCGGAGCTGGCAATCGGCCAGCGCAGATATATAGGTCTGGGCGGCTCTGCTGTTTATTGATAGAATGGTGGATTGACCCTGAAAGAACACAGAGAACGGGGCGGGTGTGGTGGGTGTTTCAGGGATGATTAAAAAACTTTTAAGGAGATTGTTATGGGATTGGTTACGACCAGGAAGATGTTCGAGATGGCCGGCAGGGGCGGTTATGCGGTCGGGGCGTTTAATGTCAACAATATGGAGATAACCCAGGGGATTATAAGCGCCATAGCCGAGGAAAAGGCACCGCTTATTCTGCAGGTATCGCGAGGTGCGCGTTCTTATGCCAGTATTAGTTACCTGAAGGCGATTATCGATGTAGCGGTTTCCGAGAATCCCGGCATACCCATCGCGATAAACCTCGACCACGGGGATAATTTCGAGACCTGCAAACAGTTTGTGGACGACGGATTTACTTCGGTAATGATAGACGCCTCGAAAAAACCGTTAGAAGAGAATATTCGAATCACCAAACAGGTTGTCGAGTACGCCCACAGCAAGGGCGTGGTTGTCGAAGCCGAGCTGGGTCAACTGGGCGGCATCGAAGAGGACATTGGAGGGGTCGATGATGTCAGTAAACATCTTGCGGACCCGGACACGGTACAGGAGTTCGTTGAAAAAAGCGGCTGTGATTCACTGGCGGTGGCGTGTGGGACCAGTCACGGCGCATATAAATTCAAGAGCGAACCGAAGATTGCGTTCGACGTTATCGAGGAGATAGGCAGGAGGCTGCCGGGCTTTCCTTTGGTGATGCACGGCTCCAGCAGTGTGTTAAAGGAGTTCAAGGACCTTATCAACAAGTACGGCGGCGATATGCCGGATGCGATGGGTGTTCCTGAAGAGGCGGTAAGCAGGGCGGCAAAGCTGGCGGTGTGCAAGGTCAATATCGATACGGACCTTCGAATGGCACTTACGGCCAAGATAAGACAGGTTTTTGCCGAGACGCCGCGTGAGTTTGACCCGCGTAATTACCTCGGGCCGGGCAGAGAGGCCATAAAGACTATGGTCAAGCATAAGCTGCATGTTCTTGGCTGTGCGGGAAAAGCAAGCGAGTGTATGTAGCGGCAAAAGTTCAAGCCGGGAATGTAAGGCTATTTGTTGCAGATGAAGTGCTGACCGGTTTCTTTCATCGGTTCAGCTGATTTGTTTTTTTTGATTTTTGGCAAGAGACACGAGATGCGGGATACGAAACATAAAATTGCGATTAGTTTATCCCTCTGCACATTGTTTTTGCTGTTGCCGGTTTTTACCGCCCGTTGCGAAAACAGTCCTGCGGCAGAGACGGTTGAAGTTGTTGAACAGGTCTGCGGACAGATTTATAAAGGCGATTTTAAGGCAGCACGTGGTGTTCTTGGGACAAGCGCAGGGCTTGAAAGCCCTTACCTGCGGCAATTAGAAGAGGCTGTGGGCCGGTACGAGGAATTAGAGCGTAACAGGCAGCAGCAACGACAAGCAGCATATAAAGAACAGTTAGCTGAGCTGGAAAAGTTTGCGCGGGGCGATGCCAATGATGTCAACGATGCCGCTGTGTGGGTCGAATCTAACTCCGGTTTACGCGCAGCCGACAGTAACGGGATTTCAAAGATACTTTCGGTTGTTTTGCGGGCGTGTGAATTTGCCGACGAACAGCAAAAAAGCGGGCTTTTGAGTGAGAGTTTCGTAACGGAAGTTTTTCAACGGGCCAGGAGTAAGGCCGATGCGTTCGAGGCCGAAGGCAAATGGCTGGATGCCTACCTGGTGTATTATTACTGGATGCAGGAGATTTTCCCGGACAACCGGCAGTATTACGAATACGGGCGCCAGCTTACAGACAAAGCTGAGATTATCGCCTCTTTTCAGGACAGTCCCTGTGAAACCAGCAGCCAGCGTTACGAAGGTGTCAGGAAAGGGATGTTTTTGCGTGCAATAGATGTGCTGGATTTTAATTACGTCAGCGTTGTGGATTACCGGAAGATGGCAATAAAAGCGTTAAGGCGCTGTCAGATGCTGGCGGAGGTCTTGAGCAAGGTATCGCAAACCGGGCGTGTCAAACTGGTAGAGAAGCTGAACACAACGCGTTATACGCTGGACGTTAACAAGCTGCGGACCTGGTCGGCGGCGGTTGGGGAGGTTATGTACGAAATTCAGCAGTTGGCCGTAGGTGTCAGCAAGGACAGATTTACCAAGGCTTTTGACACGGTCCTGAGTCTAAATCGCGACATCGGCCAGCAGCCGGAAGGTTTGCCGGCACAGCAGGATACGCTGCTGCCAGAGACGCTTCTTATAGCACAATTCGCCGAGGCGGCGCTGTCGGTGCTCGACCCTTATACTGTTATGGTCTGGCCCAAATACGTAGAGGATTTTCAAAAGGAGATGATGCAGGAGTTCAGCGGTATAGGTATAGAAATATCCAAACAAAAAGGGATGTTGACGGTTGTGAGCCTGCTGCCTGATACGCCGGCATATAACTCGGGTCTTGATGCGGGGCAGGTAATAGAAGCAGTTGACGGAACAGCTACCAAAGACATGAGTCTTGTCTGCGCGGTTCGTCATATAACGGGACCTGCCGGCACACAAGTGACACTTACAATAAGAGACGCCGCTTCAGAGCAGAGCAAAGATATAACCATTACCAGGGCCAAAATAACCGTGCCGACAATAAGGGGCTGGAAGAGGGACCAGACGGGCCGATGGGAGTATATGGTCGATGAGGCCGAAAGAATCGGTTATGTGCGTGTTACGAATTTTACGGCAGGTACGGCTGAAGACCTGGAGGAGGTGCTGATAGGGCTTGAAGGCGCGGCCCTGAAGGCGCTAATAGTGGATTTACGGTTTAACTCCGGGGGGCTGTTGAACGCCGCAGCGGAAGTGGCGGATAAATTCGTCAAGAGCGGCCTTATAGTCAAGACCCAGCCTCGTTTCGGGATACCGACATGGGAGCTGGCGCACCGTAAAAAGACGCATCCGGATTATCCGCTGGTAATACTTATCAACAGCTATTCAGCCAGTGCATCGGAGATAGTAGCAGGGGCGCTGGCGGATGCCAAACATAAGCGAGCGATTCTCGTAGGTACAAGAACACACGGCAAAGGCAGTGTGCAGGGAATAACGCATTACCCCGGCGGCGGAGCACAGTTGAAATATACAATGGCATATTATCATTTGCCGTCCGGCCAAAGGGTGGAAAGCCGTGACCCTGATGTAAGAGGGGGACCTGAAAACTGGGGCATTGCGCCGCACGTGGAAATCGAGCTCAGCAGTAAGGAACATCAAAAGATGGGAGAAATTCAAAGAGACAACAGCATACTTGTCAAGGCCGACCATGACAGGACGGCCGAACCGTTGACGAAACATAGTATCGAAGAAATGCTGGCCGCGGACCCTCAACTGGCTGTTGCTGTTCTGGTTGCCAGGGCCATGCTGGTAGAAGAACAAGCTAAGACAGCCCGGGAAAAAGGCGACAGCAGGAAAATTGCGTCTTTAAAAATAAAAACATGAATTTGCGGCTTAATTGGTCTGCCCAGCACCAGCTGGTGCCGGGTCGGTTTGGTCAAAAGGAATTTTTGGCGGTATGGCAGGAAAAATGAAAGCACAGAAGGGGGGCGATAAATTCGAATTGCAAAGGCAGCAGAAGTTGTCGAGCATCAGGGAACTGGGGATAGAGCCTTACGGCGGCAGATACGAAAACGCAGAGCCTGCGGCCCAGGTCAGGGCAACATATAAGCAGGGCGACGAAAGCCAGCGGGGCAGATGCGCCGGCAGAATAGTTTTGCTGCGGGACATCGGAAAGCTGATTTTTATAACGCTGCGCGACAGCAGCGGTACCATTCAAATCGGTATCAGCAAGCAGCTTGTCGGCGGGCAGTGGGCACTTGTGAAACTGCTTGAGCTTGGCGATATAATCGGCGCAGAAGGCGGGCTCGGACAGACCAGGACGGGGGAACTGACAATTTGGGTCGAGAGCCTGACGCTGCTGAGTAAATCACTGCTTCAGCCGCCCGAAAAATTTCACGGCCTCAGCGATATTGACCTTCGGTACAGGCAAAGATATGTGGACCTCTGGGCCAACCCGGAGGTAATGCAGCGCTTCAAGAAACGCAGCCGGATTATATCGGCAATTCGAGATTTTCTGCAGCAGCGAGGATTCCTGGAAGTGGAGACACCTATGATGCAGGAAACACCCGGCGGCGCTGCGGCAAAACCGTTTGTCACCCACCACAACAGTCTGGGGATGGATTTGTTTTTGCGGATTGCGCCGGAGCTTTTTCTCAAAAGACTTCTGGTCGGCGGGATGGAAAAGGTGTTCGAAATCAACCGTAATTTCCGCAACGAAGGCCTCAGCAGGCAGCACAACCCGGAGTTTACGATGCTTGAGGTTTACCAGGCTTATGCCGACTACGAGGTTATGTTGGACCTTGCGGAGGAAATGGCCGCCCTGCTGGTCGAGGAATTCTGCGAAAACACACAGGTTGAATTTGACAATATGAGCATTGATTTGCATCGGCCGTGGCGGCGGGTAAAATACAGCGAACTTTTTAAGCAGCACAGCGGCTGTAATATCGATGATATCGGGGCTGTACGAAGCAGGGCCGAGCAATTAGACATACAGCACAAGGCAATGGACGACGTGGTAGTGGTCAACAAGGTGTTCGAGGCGACGGTTGAGCGGCAGCTTGTAAACCCGACCTTTGTGCTGGATTACCCTGCGCAACTTTGCCCGTTGACAAGGCAAAGAAAAGACGACCCGGCGTACGCCGAGCGGTTCGAGCTTTATATAGCGGGTATGGAGATAGCCAACGCATACACGGAGCTTAACGACCCGGCGGTGCAGGAGGAGAATTTCGGTCTTCAGCTTCGCGGCCAGGACGAAACAATGGCAAGGATGGACCGGGACTTTATAACGGCATTGAAGTACGGTATGCCGCCGGCAGGGGGGCTGGGTATCGGAATCGACAGGCTCGTAATGATTCTGACCGGCGCTGCGACCATTCGTGACGTTATTTTATTTCCACTTTTAAGGGACGTGGATCGTAAATCGTGAATCAAATCGGTTACGAGTCACCAACCACTTATGTTAAAATTCTTTTTGTGGTTAAGGTATCTTCGCAAGAAGAGAATAGTATTATTGAGCATCACCGCTGTCGGGGTTTCGGTCGCTCTTCTGGTGGTTGTGGCCAGTCTTTTTACCGGTTTTATCAATGCCTTCGAGCAAAGCGCGGTTGACTGTATAGGGGATGTGATTGTTGCGCCGCCGGTACGGTTCGCCAACTACAGCGACTTCATAAAGCGCCTGGAAGAACAGGCATTCGTGGAGGCGGCCACGCCGACTTTGTTCGGCCAGGGACTGCTGCACACAGGCGCAGGAAACGTCCGCGCTGTTCACCTGTGGGGAATCGAACCCCAATCACGGGCAAAAGTTACGGCTTTCAGGCGTTTTTTAATGAAGGCCAAAGATTCTGCAGGGCAATTGTCTTTTGAAATTTTACACCAGCCGCAGGCAACAGGCGGATTTGTCGGTATCGGCGTTCTGGCTGAACCAGACGAGCAGACCGACGAGTATGACACCGAAGTGATTGAAAATATGCTCGGCAGGCAGGTTGTACTTACCACCGGCACCGTAATAGGCCAGGACCAGCAGCAAACCATTAAAAGGAAAGTGATACCGTTTACCATCAAGGACGTGGTTTTCACGGGCGTGTATGACCTCGATAAAAGGTTTATATACCTGCCCATCGAAGAAGTGCAGAAGGCCCTGTATCCGCAGGAAAGCGGCCCCGTTGCCGACCAGATTCAAATCAAATTAGCGCAAGGGTTTGAGCCTGATGCTGTTGTCCGGCAGGTCAGAAGTATCTGGGCCGGCTTTGCACAGCAGCAGCTGGGGTGGGGCAGTTACCTTATAGAAGCAACCACAATCACTACAGCTAAGCAGATGCAGAGCATGTACATAGCCGAGCTTCGTAAGCAGATGGGGCTTTTGCTGGTGATATTCGGGATTGTAAGCCTCAGCGTGGTTGTGCTGATATTCTGCATTTTCTATATGATGGTCATAACGCGACAAAAAGATATAGCGATAGTAAAAAGCTGCGGCGCAGCAAGCGGGTCGGTGGTGTGGCTTTTTATCGGATTCGGAGGTTTCGTGGGTGTGATTGGTTCGGCTTTTGGCGTTATAGCCGGTTATGTGGTGACAAGGAATATAAATACCATTGAGCAGTGGGTGCGGATAGTATTCGGTTTGAAGCTGTGGAAAAGCAGCGTTTATATGTTCAGCAGGATACCCAGCGAGGTTGACTGGATGTGGGCTGTGGTGATAGCTTCGTTAGCGGTTGCCGCGGCCTGCGCGGGCGCGCTGATTCCGGCGTTCATCGCTGCCAGGACACGGCCTGTCGATATTTTAAGGTACGAATAGCAGTCTTAATATATGTACAAGTTCATTCTCGCATTTCGTTATATGTTCAGGAAAAGGATAAGCTATCTGGCGTTGCTGGCTGTGAGTTTGTGTGTTTTTATCGTTGTTGTGGTTATGACGGTGATGACGGGACTTGTGGATGATTTTAAGCGCAAGAACCACGAATTTGTCGGCGACTGCGTTGTCGCAACCGAGTCGCTGGTCGGATTCGGGCAATATGAGGATTTTGTAAAGATACTCGAGGGCTGCGATTTTGTCCAGGCTGTCTCGGCTGTGATAAGAAGCTATGGATTAGTCAGTCCCGGCGGCAGCGGCCAGTGTGTCGGTGTTGAAATTATGGGTATTGACCCGGTAAGGCACAGTCAGGTTACCGGCTTCGGCAAGATGCTGCATTACCGCAGCGGACAAGTCTCAAAGGCCTTCGAGCCTGTATATGACCCGAACCTTCCGGGTTGTATAGCAGCAGTGGACCTGAAATTACCGCGTGATGCCAGGGGCGGGTATGTTTACGGGGCCGGCCCGGACCGGGAGGGTCTTGCAGTCAGTTGTTTTCCACTGACGGCAAAAGGGGCGCTGGCCAGGGCAGGAGCCGGGGAAGTCAATACAAAGACATTTTACTGCAGCGACTATGCCCGCAGCGGCCTGGCGCGGATTGACGATTCGCTTATATACCTGCCGTTCGAACAGGCCCAGATGCTTTGCGGTATGGGCCAGCAGCCCAAACGCGTGTCAATGCTGCTTGTAAAGTTCAGGCAGGGTGTAAAACCCGAAAACGGCAGCAGGAAGGTCAGCCGGCTGTGGGCCGATTATGCCGCGCAGATAAAAGCAGAGAAAAAAAGCGTTCCGCAACTGGAAAATGTCACCGTACAGAACTGGAAACAGTACAGACGCGCATACATCGCCGCAATGGAAAAAGAGCAGACCATGATGATAGTGATGTTTGCCTTGGTGGCGGTGACAACGGTTTTTATAGTGTTTGTGGTGTTTTACATGATTATCAGCCACAAAAGCAAAGACATAGGAATCCTCAAGAGTATAGGTGTTTCAAACGTTGATTTAATCGGATTATTTTCGTGTTTTGCCTTTATAATGGCGTCTGTAAGCTGCTGTGTCGGGGTGTTTCTCGGATGGTTATTCTTGGTGAAGATAAACGGTATCGAGGACTGGCTTTTCGAGCATTTCAGGTTTCAGCTTTGGGACAGAAGCATTTACGCGATAGACGCTATTCCCAATACGGTTGATTTTAAGGTCTTGAGCGGAATTGTTTTATCTGGTATATGTGTGTGCTTGGCGGGCGCGCTGGCAGCCAGCAGGCGCGCAATGAAAGCAAGGCCGGTGGATTCGTTGCAGGTCAGCCAGTTATGAGCAATGCAGATATTATATTGACAGCCGAGAATGTTTATAAGTCGTATCGGCTGGGCGCCGCACAAGTCAGGGTCCTGGAGGGCCTCGACCTGGCGGTCAAGCGCGGGGAATTCGTGGCCATAGTGGGAGCCTCCGGCAGCGGTAAAAGCACGCTGCTGCACATATTAGGCGCGCTGGACAGGCCTGATAAAGGAACGGTACGGTTCGAAGACTGGGACCTGGGCCGTATCAACGGGCGCAAACTGAACAAGTTTCGCAATGAAATGGTGGGATTTGTATTTCAATTCTATCATTTATTGGACGAACTGAATGTGCTGGAGAATGTATTTCTTCCTGCGATGGTTTCCAGCACAGCGGCAGGCTGGGTAATACGGCGCGGCAGTGCGAAAAAGCGGGCATTCGAGCTTCTTAATCAATTGGGATTAGGCGAAAGGGCAAATCATAAGCCTTATCAGCTGTCGGGCGGCGAGAGACAGAGAACGGCTTTAGCGAGGGCATTGATGAATAATCCAAAACTGCTTTTGGCCGATGAACCGACGGGAAACCTTGACAGTGCGACAGGAAATGGTATCCTGGAGGTGATTAGCGGATTGAACAGGGCCGGCCAGACAGTAGTTATGGTAACACATGACGAAGAAGTGGCCGGCAGGGCCGGGCGGGTAATAGTGCTGTCGGACGGAAAGATACGGCAGCGCCATCCCGCACCATAAACAAATCAAGAGGACATCCAGGCGGAGAAATTATAATGAAAATCTGGCTTGATAAAAGGCTTGTCGAGCAGGCAGATGCTCAAATAAGTGTTTTTGACCACGGGTTGCTTTACGGCGACGGCGTGTTCGAGGGCATTCGCATATACAACCGCAGGATATTCGAGCTGGATGCGCACATAAAAAGGCTGTACGAGTCGGCGAAGGTTATCCGCCTTGAAATTGCCATGAGCAAAAAGCAGCTCATCGCGGCCATCGAAAAGACCGTCGAGGCCAACGATGTTATCGACGGATATATCCGCCTGGGAGTTACCCGCGGCGTCGGGACGCTGGGACTGAATCCCTTTATATGTGAAAACGGCAGGATTTTCATTATAGCGGATAATATCCAGCTTTATCCCGAGGAGCTTTACGTAAAAGGGATGAAGGTTATCAGCGCAGCCACGGTCCGCAATCATCCGATGTCGGTGCCGCCGCGTATAAAAAGCCTCAATTACCTCAATAATATACTGGCAAAGATTGAGGCACTGGACAGAAATGTCCCCGAAGCCATTATGTATAACCACCTGGGGTATGTGGCTGAAGCCACCGGAGACAACGTTTTTATAGTACGGGACGGGATAGTTTATACGCCGCCTTCGGAGGCGGGGGCGCTTGAGGGGATAACGCGGGCGGTTGTTATGAGATTGGCCGTGAAAGAGAACCTGAAGGTGGTCCAGCAGAACCTGACCAGGTTCGACCTTTATGTTTGTGATGAATTTTTCCTTACGGGCACGGCGGCGGAGGTTATAGGCGTGGTGGAAATCGACGGCAGGGTCGTAGGCGACGGCAGGCCGGGACCTATTACGAAACTGCTCAGAAGTGAATTCTTCAAATACGCCCACGGCAAGACCGAAAAACACGTCACAAAGAAACCAAAACAATAAAACAGGGATTTGTCATAATCGGTTCCAAGTTGTAGTTATGCAAAGAGCGGCCAATACGTGTGTGCCTGCGGCTTTCAAGCTTATCGATACCCAGCTTGCCGAAGTAAGGCAAGTAATAGACTCTTTACTGGCAGACTCATCCCTGTCGGGATTAAACGGCGCTACCGGCGATATGCTGTCATATCTTCGCAGGCAGATATGCACAGGCAAGATGCTCAGGCCCGGACTTGTTTTGTTATCGCACAGGCTCATAAGCAGTCAGCGGCAAAAAAAGCAATCGCAGCCATCGACAGGCTCTTATGACGGCAGCCGGCATTCGGACGTGCTTATCCGGGCAGCGGCTGTAATTGAGCTGATTCATAACGCCACACTTCTGCACGACGATGTCATAGACGGGGGTCTCCAACGGCGGCAAAGGGCGACTATAAACAGCCTGTGGGGCAACGAGTCGGCGGTTCTGCTTGGGGATTTACTGCTTGGCGGGGTTTTCAAAATGTGCGCGGATTTAGGACTCGAACTCAGTGCCGTGATTGCGGATTGTGCGGTAAGGACCTGCGAAGGGGAACTGCGGCAGATAGCACGGGCTAAAGACAAAAAGGTGTGGTCGCTGAGCGAGTCGGAATACATTGACATAATCACGGAAAAAAGCGCGGTTCTTTTCAGCAGTTCATGTGTGGTTGGCGGCCTTGTTGCAGGTGCCAACCAAAGACAAAGACAGGCTCTTGCGGATTTCGGGCTCAACGCCGGTATAGCATTTCAGATTGCGGATGATTTACTTGATATAATCGGTGACCAGGACAAAACCGGAAAAACGCTGGGCACCGACGCCGCCAAAACCAAGTTGACACTGGCGGTAATACATTTTTTAAAGACCGCCGAAAACCTGCAGAAGACAGCTTTAATAAAAGAATTAAGCGGTGGTCATCAGGACAAACAGGCATTTGTATCGATGCTCAGGTCAGCGGGGAGCATGGAATATGCCGGCCGGCAGGCCGAAGGGTATGCCGATAAAGCCGTCAGCGCACTGGGGGATTTTGAGCAAAACGAGATTACCGAAGCGATGATTGACACAGCCAGGTTTATGGCCCAGCGAGCAAATATCGACATATCCGAAACCTGACAGCTTCAAGTTAAACAAGCTGCACCTTAATGCTACGGCGCAACTTTTGCTTAAAAGAACACTTTTGCAGCAGTAAAATCAAAGATTAAAAATTGTTTGGGTCTAAGCGCTGTAACCGTTTCTCATAGTTGTGAATTTGTTGCTCTATTCCAGCGCTGGCAAGCTTAACTGCCACTGTATTCAGGTTGAGCAGACAACGCAGCCTGTTTAAATCCCCTTCTTTATGACCGTTAGGGTCTTTGTGGCTGGAAGGTTTCTCATATGGTAGATAAAAAGGCCCTGATTCCTGCTTGTTTGGTACAACAGGCATCCTTGGATTGTTAGAATCTGCTATAAGGTAATGTTCAAATCTCATTGGTATAGGTTCAAAACCTCTTTCCTTTTCCAATAATTTAAGACATTGAGCAAGATGTCTTATAGCCCATTGACACTGGGAGAGCAATCCTATATTTGCCTGTCTGTTTTGGTTGATACTTTCTGTCAGCCCCGCTACATATACTTCTATGGGAAGTCTTTCCTGGCTGATCCATTCTATGTATTGCTCAATTCGGGTGTGTCGCACGAGAAGAAAGAATTGACCCAGTATAACTGTGATTAAAAGTGCTATGATTATGTTTTTTGTTTTCATGTTTTTGCTCCCTATTCAAATTCTTATACATGATAAGTATTATTACAGGAGATAGCAAAACAAAAGGTCTGGATTGCCGCTTCGCAGAGAGGCGAAAGTATTAAATACTGGCTCAATTGATGCGTCGTATGGATGTGGCGTCCTGTCCGGCCAAAAAGAGCAATTCCCAAACAAAAAAACCGGCAGATTAGGTTTCGACAGTACAGCGGGTTTACGTATAATACTTTTATGCGTAATCACAAGAATAAAGAAACGCTGTTCAATGCCTCAGAGCAGGCCAACATCGCCTCAGCGGCACCGCTTGCGGTTCGGATGAGGCCAAGAAACCTCGATGAGTTCGTCGGGCAGCGCCATTTCCTCGGGCCGGGCAAACTTTTAACCAGGATGCTCAAGGCCGACCGGCTCAGCAGCCTGATTTTTTACGGGCCGCCGGGTGTGGGCAAGACCTCGCTGGCGGCGGTAATCGCCAGCTATACAAAGGCAAAATTCTGTTATATGAGTGCACCTGCGGCTACTGTCAAAGATATACGCCAGATAATCGCCGAGGCTAAGGACCGTCTCGCAGGTCAGGGCGGCAGGACCGTGCTTTTTATCGATGAGATTCATCGCTTCAACCGGGCCCAGCAGGATGTGCTTTTGGATGATGTGGAATCGGGTGTTTTAATCCTTATCGGTGCAACAACGGAGAACCCTTTTTTTGCCGTCAACTCGCCTTTGATATCGCGCAGCAGCGTATTTTATTTTGAGCCGCTGGAGCCGGAAGACATACTGCAATTATTGAAGACGGCAATTGCCGACAGCGAACGCGGCCTGGGCAAGCTTGATATCAAGGCCGACGAGCAGGCGTTGAAGTTTGTTGCCAGTGTCAGTGACGGGGACGCCAGAAAAGGCCTGACGGCGCTGGAGGTCGGCGTGCTGAGCCAGCCGGCCGGCGAAGGGGCTGGAAAAATCACCTTCGACCTTGCAATAGCTAAAGACTCTATTCAGGCAAAGACCCTCGAGTATGACGGCACCGGCGATACGCATTACGATTTGGCCAGCGCGCTGCAAAAGAGCATGCGCGGCAGTGACCCCGATGCGACAGTTTACTGGCTTGCGAGGATGATAGTCGGCGGCGAGGATACGCGTTTTATCGCCAGGCGTATAGCTGTCTGCGCAGCAGAGGACGTGGGCAATGCCGACCCGATGGCGACGGTTCTGGCGGCGGCGGCGGTACAGATATCGGAGTTTGTGGGTCTGCCTGAGGCACAGTTGGCGCTTGCGCAGGCGGCATTGTATGTGGCATGTGCGCCGAAATCCAACGCAGCGGCGTCGGCAATATGGCAGGCGGTGGCCGATGTTAAGGAAAAGCCGACGATAGCCGTGCCCAAACATCTCAAGGACAGTCACTACAGCGGCGCCAAAAAACTCGGCTTCGGCGCCGATTACAAATATCCGCATGATTTCGAGTATGGATTTGTGCCGCAGGAGTATCTGCCGGGCAAAAAAGGTGACTATTACAGGCCCAAAGATATCGGGATGGAAAAAAATATTAAGCATTATTTACAAAAGCTGCAAACCCTGCTAAAAGATAACCAGCCCAACAAGCCTGATAAATAATAAGAGACCAGCGTATGGACAAAAAGCAACTGCGCAGCATGCTGCAGCGGATACTTACACAGCAAATTACCGGCCCCGATAAGAGGAAAAAGAGTCAGCAGGCGTGCCGCTATCTTGTCGAAACGCCCGAATTCGAGGCGGCATCGACGGTTATGATGTATCTGGCAATACCGGATGAAACGGACGTTACCGACGCTATAGTTTATTCGTGGCAGAAGGGCAAGAGGGTAGTTGTACCGAAGATACTCTGGCAGGAAAAGTATATGGTACCTGTGCAGATAGATTCGCTCGAGGCAAGTCCCATAGAACTTGCGATATCGGGTTTGCGCAACCCTGTGAACAGTAAGGTCGTAGGGCTTGAGGAAATCGATTTGGTGGTTGCGCCGGGGCTGGGATTTGACAACAAGGGTAATCGTCTTGGCCGCGGGGGCGCATATTACGACAGGTTTTTTGCCGATGAAAAACTCACAGCAGGCAGGTGCGGCATTGCGTTCACCGAGCAGGTCGTTGACTATATACCGGCCACGGCAGACGATAAACGGGTGGATTTTCTGGTTACCGATGCGGGAGTAACGTATTTTAACAGTGATTAGCTTTCGGTAGTGTGTTCGGCAATGATATAATTTGCAGGTTTTCGAGGAAAGCAGAATGGC
>Ga0307378_10005712_pt1 | contig 17248 bp, 20 predicted proteins | sample UN1MG_FD_202238 | JGI IMG/M metagenome (GOLD analysis project Ga0307378, IMG submission 202238) | Soil microbial communities from Risofladan, Vaasa, Finland - UN-1 | ecosystem: Environmental > Terrestrial > Soil > Coastal area > Acid sulfate soil | place: Finland: Risofladan, Vaasa | collected... | reverse complement strand
ATACAGATTCTCAAATCTTTGCTCAATCGTATCTTCACTATGTTCAGAATTATTATTTGTCATATAATTAACCATATTCAGTTTTTTGGCTTTATGGAATCTGGATTGTTTGCAATGTAATGAAACATACACAATTTATTTGTGTTACACTGACATTTCATATTTAGTCCTCAAAGTCATATTCAGATTCGATGTATTCATCCTCAAAACCATCATAATCATCTTGAACTTTTTGAAAGTAGCTCATAGCAAATGTGAGTTATAATTCTAAAATATAAACATGATGAACGATTTATTCTGCTGTAGATATACTTGTCTTGTTTTTCTTCAACCTCATTTATGTTAGGTTCTCAATTACCATCCTTTCAGACATGATGTTCACAATGAAAATGCCTCCACTATTAACTAAAAAATGGATATCGTTCTCATGGAAAAATATTTGGAAAAATCTTAGTTCCGTACGACGATTCTTTCCCAGAAAATAATTTCAAATATCTATTTAGGCTTCATTAGATTTGTTCAAATCCCTTAGGAGAATTTACCAGAACCTGAAGTATCAAATTCTCAAAAAGTACCACTTTGGGTCAAAAACACGGCCAGATGGTGGGCAGATGACCAAATTGATGAAAATTAGTTTCTTAAAGGAATTCAATTTTTAGTTGAAAACGGGATAATAATGGTTTGACATGGCCTAATTTTAGACGATCTTAAATAAATTTTTCAAATTAAGGCATGCCACAAATCATTGAGCATTGACAAATATCTGCTTGATTAACAGGAACTATGAATCAATTAATTTTGGAATCAAAGCAACCAGAGTCTTCAAAAACTCTGATTGAATCTAAAGTAAAAGAAAGAGAAAAAATTCAACTTGAAATAAATTCAATGCAAAACATCTGTGCCATGGATGTTATGGGCTTGTCATGGACTCTATTAGACATAGGAGAGGAGATCTAGTTGGAATTCAAACAAGCTGTTTTGTATGATAATGCTTGTTATCAAATGGGAGAAGTTAATGGCATAAGATTTGCAGGAATAATTAACAAGCATGGGAGAAAAATTGCAGGGGGATTTAGCTTCAAAGTAACCCCATTAGAACAGGATGAAAAGAAAATGGAGATGTTGTTAATGGAGATAGCACTTGATTTGTCAATGCGAAAGGAATTTGATAATTCATTGGGACGTATCAGGGCAATTGTCTCATATAGAGAAAAAGCTAACATCATCACTATTCCACATGGTGATAATTTGATGCTGTTATCGTCTGAACCAGAAATTGATCCTCTTAAAGTAATTCAATTAGCATATGATAATCTCAAATCCATTGAAACTATGGAGGTTTTAACCCATTGAATCTCTATGACACACGAGTGGTAACTTGTACAAACTGTAAAAAAGTAGTAGGCGAGGTTGAATTTGATGCCTTGATAATTCGTCCCTCATGTGGGCAATGTGCCAACCCAATATCTGATGGTGATTCAATAATATGTGTTTCAAGTAAAAATCAAAACAAACCTCTTAAAATCCCACAGGTTACGTAATTTTTTCAAAATTTTATAGGTGAAGATATGCCTGATGAATCATGTAGAAAGTGTGGAGGTATGTTATTAGATTATTCATTGTGTGGAAAATGTAGGACCAGCATACGTTTTATTTGTAGAATTTGTGGGACACTTTCTATGGAACGATTTCATGAGCCAATCTGTTTTAACAGGGTAAATTATGATGAAAAAGTTACCCCATTTCCATTATCTAGGCATGCCACAATTTAGATGTTATTTTTAGATACTAGTCTCAATATACAGTATTTGGAAATGATGCATCAATGACATACCTTTCAAGTGTTTGTTTATACTGTTTTAATGACAGGCAAATAATAGCAGAGAAAACCCCTTGGCTAATTCACTTGGCACAACATAGAGAAGAGATCATAAAAAATCTAACTGATGTCTCGTCATCTTGTATTTTCTGCACATATCCAGTAAAATTTGCTAACAAAGAACATGCAGCATCTCATTATCGATGGGAGCATAAAAAAAGTACGTTGCTTGACTGGGCATTACATAGACTTCCAAGGAAGATTATAGCTTAGTCAATTAATTAGAAGATTTCAAAAAGAAAAAAAATCGATAAAATGTAATATTTTTTACTTTCAGCACAAATAGCTCTAAAGAATCTTATTTTTTGTTTATAAAATTAAATCTCCAATCTCAGTAGATTAATTATAGATAGCATGCCACAATTACAAAGTTATAGTAAAATATTATTTTTGAATTAGGGATTCGTGCAAACTAAAAATTGTCACTAAAAGGATGATGATATTTGGAAGAATATGAAATATTTTCAGAAAAAAAATGGATAGAAGAAGATTTAAAAGTTTTATGTCACTATTGTGGAAAAGACATTATAAAATCCGAAAGGGGCTATTGTTCCATTGATTGCGAGAAGGAAGATTCGGTATGGCACAGGATAAATTAATTGAAAGTATATCCAAACTGACCCTTTGGAGAAAAGGGATCCTTTCACTAATTTTGCCCCATTATAACTCAAGGCACGCCACAAATGATCAGCCATGAACAAATATCTATCCGATTTACCGTAACTATGAATCAATTAATTATATCTATTCTTACTCTAACCATTATATTTTCCACAATTCAATTAATTGAGGCATAGTATAACAGTGGATGAGATGGATCAATTGATGGAATATTTAGAAAAAATAAATAATTTTATTTCTTAACCTATTTTACAATAACAAAAGTAGGTTTCCAGCTTAGGGGATCTTTTGATAGTTTATGGGCTTTTTTGAATAATTCAAATGCTTCATCAAATTTTCTTTGATCTTGTAAAGCGTTTGCCTTGTTAACCAACGCACCTATTCTATCAGGTTCTATCTCCAGAGCCATGTCAAAATATGAAATTGATTCATCGTGTTTTTCTTGTTTAAGTAATGTTACTCCTTTGTTAACTAGTGTGGCAACCAGAGTTTCTTGCTTTACATTTTCCTTATTATCTAAAACTCTATCAAAATATTGAATAGCCTCTTCAGGGTCTCCATAAATAGATAAAACAATTCCTGCGTTGGCTATTGCTTTGTAGCTTACAGCTCCTTTTTCTTCTGAAAAATCTATTGCTCTATCAAATACTAGTTTTGCCTCTTTGTAGTTTCCTTGTCTTGCAAGAACAATTCCCTTATCCACTAATGCTCGTATATTGGAAGGATCTTTTTCTAACGCTTGATTGAAAAACTCCAGAGCAGCAAGATTGTTTTTAGATTCAAGCAATTCAATTCCTTTTTCAAGTAATTCCTCATTTGTTTCATTTGGATCAACTTTTATGATATTTTGAGGTTCTTGTTCGAGACTTAGAATCCCGTTGTTAATTAGATACTTGATTGCATTAAGAAATTCATTTTCTGAAATTAATCCATCACCATACCATTTTGCCGTGTTTTTTATCCAAGCAGGTACAGATTCTGCATATACATTCTGAACAACTCCAGCACTCAACAATACAAAAACTGCTAAAACGATAAAATATTGTTTTGTCACAATAGAAGTCAAAAAGTTATTTCATAAAATCTTTTAGATTCCAATTCAGGCATAAAAAATGAATCTTTTCAAACATGGCTAAAAGTTTTATCATGATTTTGCTTGACTAAAATTTTACAAAATTTAAATAAAAAATGATGAGGAACGTACCGAACCTTACTTTGCAAAAGACATTTTAGATTGGTTTTATTCTATTTCTTTGCCACAATGGGGACAACGGTCTGATTTTTGTCTTTTTTTGCGTAATTCTTCTGTAAACGCTGATGCCATGATGCCTGCAGGGATGGCATAAACGGCAATTCCAATAACTGCAACTCCCGAAGCAATTAATTTGCCATACAATGTTATAGGATAAACATCGCCATACCCTATGGTAGTTAATGTGACAATTCCCCACCACATAGCTGTAGGAATACTGGAAAAGGCATCAGGTTGGGCTTCGTTTTCTGCATAATACATCAAACTAGATGCAAAAATTAATACTATAAACAGAATAAAAAATGCCACCGCCAAATCTCCTGCTTTTGATTTAAACACATCACCCAGAGTTTGCATAGGGTCTGAATACCTAGCAAGTTTGAATAATCGAAATAGTCTCAAGAGTCTGATTATTCTTATGAATCTAACATCCGTTACTACAAAGGGCAAGAAAAATGGTAATATTGCTGCAAGATCCACTAACATCATTGGAGTAAACAAAAATCTGAGTCTAGCATGTTTAGAATTTTGATATTTTGGATTTAATTTACAAACTATTATCCTACCAGCATATTCTGCAGTAAAAATAATTATTGAAAAAACTTCAAAAGGAGTAAACAAATAACCATATTCATCTAAAACAGATTCTTCTGTTTCAATTATTACAACAAGAACGTTTACAGCTATCAAAGTAATTATAAATATTTGAAACCCTTTTGTAATTTTATCATCAGTAGTTCCTTCAAGAATTTCATACGTTCTTTGTAATACTGTATTAGTCAAACCCATTTTTTATTCCTAAACCACAACAGCATTATAAACACAATAATAGTCATGACTCCCAGCATTACAAAGTAGCTTCCCTCCCACTGAAGTTCGGGAACATAGGAGAAATTAGTTCCATAAACTCCTGCAATAAAAGTAATTGGAATAAATATACTTGCTATAATCGTAAGGGTCTTCATGACCTCATTCATTTTATTGCCAATGCTTGAGAGATAAGTATCAAGCATTCCCCCTATCATTTCTCTTAATCCTTCAATGTTATCCATTACCTGAACAGTGTGGTTGTATACATCATGAAGATAGGTCCGAGTAGATTCCTGAATAATTTCAGATTCCATTCTATCAAATCTATCAATCACTTCTCTTGTCGGCCAAATGGCTTTTCTTAGTGTCACCATTTCCTGCTTTAAAGTATGTATGATCTGCAACGTCTTTGGAGTGGGATTATGCATTAATTCTTCTTCAAGATCTTCAGTTTGAAGTCCAATCTTTTCCATTACTACATAATAATAGTCAATTATTGCATCAACTAGAGCATAAGCTAGATAATCACTTTGTCTCTCTCTTATTTTTCCAACAGATTTTTCTAGTCGTTCTCGAATAGGATCAAAAATATCATCTTTTGTTTCTTGAAAAGACAAAACATAATTCTTCCCTACAATGAAGCTAATCTGTTCCATGAACAATTCATTTTCAGATAAAATGTGTGGAAGTTTTAGAATTATTTGGAGGTAATCATCATGATTTTCTATTTTTGGTCTCAATTCGGTATTCATAATGTCAGATTGCACCAAACCGTGTATAGAGTAGTGATCGCCAATTTTATGAATTACATTTGCATCGTGCAAGCCAATGATATTAGTCCAAGTTACCGTAGATTCATCATCAGCGATGAGACACTCTTCAATAGTTTCTTTTGTGTGACGTGAGAATCTTGTTTTATCATATTCAATTTGATCAAAAGTAACCTCATCTACTAGTTTTTCCCCTACGTGAACAAGTGCGCCAGGGTGCAGACCAACAGTATCTGAGGATGTTTTTGAGTCGCCAGGTTTTTTGTTTAAAAGTTTTGTAATGTTAGAAATGTGGATAAAGTCAATATCATGTGTGATAGATGTAACTTTTGCCATCTTGCTTATCACTCCAACAAGAATAAAGCCTGCAATTATAGAAAAAATTAGACTTATTGAAAGAGGCCCAATATCTCCATTTAATGCAGATTGATAAATGGCCTGCACATCAGTTGATTTGTTAATTTCAACAATTGAGCCTATTATTAGATCAATTAAAAAGAACAAAAATGAAATAATTGCGCCTACCACTATGGTAGTTAACGCAGTGATTTTTTGAGGTATGTCAATGTCTTTTTCTTGTTTGTAAGGGTAAAGATATTTTTTATTTTTTACAATCAATATTGCAATTGCTGTAATAATTATTGTGGAGATTATCCACCAAGCTATAAACCATATTCCATTGTCAGAATGAATTTGCTCTATTCCGGAAATAAGATCTTGTACATGTCCTGTTAACGGTAATGATAACAAGGATGTTGCTACAACGACAAAAATCTGATAAACAAAAGCAAATACAAATCCAAGGACTAGCCTATTTAGAATAACTCCAATGTGTTCTTTCACTGTTTATCTTCCTGAATAGAACTTATTTTCTGTATACGAATTTTTGTAGGTCTATTTTTTTCTACCTTCTCAACAGTAAATTTCAAGGAATTCAGGGTTATGGTATCCATAGGTTTTGGGATATCTTGTAGTTTTTCATGTAAAAGTCCACTTAATGTAGAATAATCATCACCGTAGAGAACTTCGGTCTTGAAATATTGGTTGATTACATCAATTTCTATATCACCGTCAGTCACAATGGTTTCTGAATCAACCTTCTCATATGGTGGTTTTTGAGGATCAGTTTCATCATAAATTTCTCCTACTATTTCCTCGATAAGATCTTCAAGTGTGACTATGCCTTCAACCCCCCCAAATTCATCTACCACAATTGCCATGTGCATATTTCTCATTTGCATTTGCTTGAGTAAACTACTCATTTGCTTTTCTTGTGAAACAAAAATAGGTTCTCGTACCAATTCCCCAACATGTATCTTTTGTAATTGTTCATCTTTGAGGTGTTTTAAAATATCTCGTACATGAAGGACTCCAACAATATCATCCAGATTATTTCCATATATTGGAATTCTAGAGTGGCCACTTTGATGGATGGGATCAGCAGCATCTGCAAGGATAGTATCCTTTTGAATGCAAAACATTTTGGTCCTAGGTACCATTACTGAACGAATTACACTATCATTAAATTCAAGTGCGCCTTGCAGTAAATCTCTTTCATGTTTTTCAAGTGCTTGATCCCGGTGTCCTTGATCAATAATTCCGCTAATCTCCTCTCCTGTTAACGCAGGTGGAAAGTATGAACTTCCAGTAACTTTGATTATTCCTCGAGAAATTTTCTCCAAGACCCATACAGCAGGAAAAAAAACATAGCTAAATGTAAGTAAAACTTTGCTAAATCTTAAAGAGACCTTTGTTGCGTTGGCATTACAGTAAGTCTTTGGAGTTACTTCTCCAAAAATAATGATTAGAAATGTCATTATTCCGACTGCTATTCCTAGACCGTTTTCACCAAAAATTTCAATTGATACAACGGTTGCCAATGAGGCCGAACCAATGTTTACAAGATTATTTCCAAGGTTTACACTAGACATCATCCATCCTGGATTTGATTTGAGTTTTTGTAGAGACTTAGAACCTTTCGCCTTTTCTTTTACTAATCTCTCAACAGTTGCTTGACTTGTTCCAACCAGTGCAACCTCAAGACCACTGAAAAAACCAGATAAGCCAATTAATGCTGCAAGGGCGGCTATTTCATATTCAAGAGCCACTTATTCAAAACCTTCCCATGTTACAAAAGTGAATAATGTATCCTATTTCAACAAAGCTATCATGAATAATATTTTTCAAATTTAACGGATATACCCCTCTAAACAGATTCTATAAAATTTAGAATTTATACTAACTGCAAATATTTTGATTTTATGAATTGTTTCGATATTATTTTCATTATCGATTAAAGCAGCTTTCATACTTGGTGAATACCAGGCACGTGAAGCCATTTGATTCCCGGTTTATCGATAATATTAGAAATATTATCAACAGTAATTTCTTGCTCTGAAAAATTTTGTGTGTCATAGGTGATAAGTTGAAGTTTGATCTCAGTATCTTTTTCATCACCGACATATACTAGTTCCCGGTGAATCGCCTGGTTTTTTTGAGTGCTTCCTAAGTAAATTTAGTACCAAATTCCATTAAAACCCAATTTTAGTTCTTGTATTTCCAAATAAGTATTTTTTTAGAATTATTTCGTCTCTTGAATAAACCTAACAAAAGTAGAGGCATTCCTTCAAATATAGTTCAAGTTATTTATTGAAGGTTTTTCTTTCCGTATGGTATTGTTCCAACTAGGTTTTGCCTACAAACCTTGTAACGGCAAATTACGTGTTTAGATTTAGAGATAAAAATTTACGAGGTGAATTATTTTCACTAATGTAGTTTAGCCATTTTCAAAAGGCATACCACAAATTAATAATCATTTTATTATAATTCTAAATACATTGTATTTCAAGTCAAGGGTATAACAATACACATTTGACCAAAAAACCAAGCAATTCTTTTTCTTTGGTAGAAGCTGAGGCCAAAAACCCTGTCTTAACTAAAGAAAGGATTGACTTGAGTTAAAGAACTTTTCATTGATTAAAATATTAACAAAGTTTTTTCTGAGGGAAAATAATTTTTTAAAAAAGAAAGATCAAGTTCCCACTGCGTAAATAAATTATTTAAAATAGTAAAGAACTAGTAAAAAAACTAAGGATTATCGTATGTTTCATACAAAGTTCCATAAATTTGGAATTTGTAATCCCTAATTTCATCTCTCAATTGAATAATCTTATTTCCTAATTTCACTATCTTCTGTTCATAGTCTAATGGTTTGTCTGATTGGACTAGAAGTTTGTTTAATTGCAATTGATATGTTCTCTGTTCTTCAGATTTCATTTGTATTGATTTTTCCAAATCTGTAATCTTTAATGAGACATCAGATTTATTTACAATACTTACTGTGATTGATTTTTCATCATTTGCATTTATCTTTCCAGTAGACATTTGACAAGAGTTGGCAATAATTTTCTCTGAAACCTTAATTGTTTTTTCTTCAATATCTGATGTAATTATTACCTCGGGAGCCCGGATAGTCTCTTTTCCAGAGCAAGCCTCAAAAACCACATTGTGCAGAGTTTGTTTTACATCTAGATCTATACTTGTTCCAATAGTTTGTTTGGTTACCGTGATAATGTTAGATGATGCACCTTGGAATGGTAACCCTGTAAGTGTAAGTTTTTGTTTTGTGAAATCACTGGCCTTTATCTGCTTTGGAGAAAAAAGTGCAAATTGATACTTGTTTAGTTCACCCTTTGCTTGATTAAGCTCGGTTCGTAGTTGACCAATTTCATTGGTAGTATCTGAAATTTTCTTTTTTTGATTATTATCAAGTGTAGAAGGATCTTTTGCTATTAGTGGAAGAGTGGATTTTAATGTATTGAGTTTTTCTTTTAAGTCTGAAACTGTAGTCTCCAACTCTGTTATTTTATCACTTATCATGCCTTTGTTTGTTAGGCTGACCGAAATGGAACTAGGATCAGTCGCTTTTATTTTTGCAGAATTATTATAGCACTGGTTTGCAGGTATTGGTTGTGCCATCTTTACAGTCTTTGACTCACTATCAGAAGTAAGCAGTATTTCTGGAGCCCGTATAGTTTTGTCATTGGCACAGACCTCAAAGAATTGTAGATACTCAACTACACGGAGTTTACTTGACAGTTTTACTGCTGCTCCGTATTGGTCTACGGCAATAATTCCTTTAACTGTTCCAATTGGAGGGGCTTGTTTTATTGACTTTTTTGAATCTAGTATATCCTTGGAAATTTCTAATGCAAACCCGGAGTCAATTAGTTTTTGAGCAGATTCTGGTTTGAAACAACTTACACTCTCTGTGTTTAATCTAAACACCTTTACCAAATTAGTTTTGCAGATTATATCTTCCTGATCAATTCCAATATTGGTTTGTTTTTTGGGAGATGGAACATCTGCAAAGGCTGGAGTTGACATAGATATAACAAGAATTACAGAAAGTATCAAAGCAATAAAAATAGACTGGCTAATTTTTAAAATCATGATTATCTCAAATAACCCTCACATAAGAAGAGATCTTTTGATATTCAGAGATCATTAGAATAGTCCTCTCAAGTCTTTCCATGTGATTTGTTTTTGGTAAAGTTTTGCTCCTTCTTGTACTGGTGCACTTTCAACCAGCTGTTTTGAAGGCTCAGGTTGCCTTGCCTGTATAATTAAATGATTCATAGTTACGGTAAATCTGATAGATATTTGTTCATGGCTGATCATTTGTGGCATGCCTTGAATTAAAAATTTTATTACAAGTCAAAAAAATTTTATTTTAAAAAACAGGATATCAATGAAAAAAGAAACGTGTCTCAGAGGAGTGGGAAAGCATAGCACATGAATTTTTTGAGACATGTTCCTAAATGATTTTATTTTACTCATCATCTTTAATTGATTATTTTTTCTTTTTGTCTGCCAATTTAAGAACCTCCAAGTGAGCAATTGAAAATCATTATTTAACCATAGATAGGAATTTGTGGTATGCTATCTGTGGTTAATAGACTAGATTATCTTGAAAGTAATTTTTGGCCAAGAACCAAACTTTGTTTTCTTCATGCTATTTTTCATTTTTTTCACCACCCTGATACCACGAATAGTTTACAAAAACACCCGATACAAGTTCAAAATAATTCATGTCAAAACAACTTGCATTCTTAGGAAAAACCCTTTCCAAAGTTTTCCAGAGGTATGCTGGTGTAATTGTAAACACGGCTATAATTAGCGAAGTTATTATTTGACAATACCCGTCAAAACGTGGCATGCCATCAGAAGATCAAGGAGCTGTTTATGGAAATTTACATGCATACAAAATGTACACAAGGCCCACAGTCCAGAGACTCTTTGGGAGTTATTCATTTAGGAAGAAATTAGGAACAAAACACCACCAAAATGTTCAAAAAATGTTAGAAATTCTTGCATTAAATGGCATACTGACTACATGGGGAATGGCAAAAACGCATCTTGATGATACTAGTGGAATTAGAACCAAGGAAAAAGAATACAGAAGACTACTTGTCGGTAGGATGGCAAGGGGGAAACACACGATAGGATTGTTAGAATCTGGACTAGTAGTAAAAGATGGAAAAAGTTATGTCAAATCCCCAGCAGACCAATATAGACTATCATTGCATGGAATTTTGTATTGTCTGGATGTTTTGGATCTTTCAGACAAACAGATTGATGTTATGGCAGAAAGATATGCCAAAGTACTGCCAATGGTTTTTGGAAAGTGGGAATATCTAAAAGAAAATGTCGGAAATGAGGTTTACAGATTAAAGAGTTTGGCAGGAGGATTGTTTATGGATAACATTCAGATTGCAAAGATTTCGAATTTTCCTATTTACGAGCTGATGACTTATTTGAATGTAAAATATCAAAATAGTTTTGAACAAATAGAAGAAGAAGATCTGGCAAATCAAATTTCAATTTGGTTTTATACAAACTTACTTATTCCTGCAAGATTTAGATCATCAGGTAGACGTTCTTCATTAGAAGTAAAACAATGGAGGAAAATTGTTCATGCGGACTCTAATATTAAAAAATGGTATTATGGTTTTGTAGATGAGGCTATAAAATTTTACAATGTCAGATTCAATAAATTAAAGAACTTGAGCAAAAAATAAATTATACGAATTTTGTAACTACTTCTTCAAGTTGCTCAAAAGAATATGGTTTGTTTATTGTTGTAATTAGTGACATGCTTTTTGCTTTGAGATGTTTTTTTTCATCAATGGAAAATGCAGTGATGAGTACTACCTTAGCTTCTGGATCAAACTGTTTCATTTTAAAAAAGGCATCAAATCCATCCATTTTAGGCATCTTTACGTCCATAATGGTCAGATCAGGACTGATATCTTTGTATTTTAAAACAGCGTCTTGGCCGTCTTCTGCAGTTACCACGTCATAACCCATGCTCTTTATCAAGTAAGCAGTATTCTCCAAAAGATCAATATCATCATCTACCAGTAATATTGTTTTTTTTGCAGACACACAAAAACACCAAGTTAAGACATGATAAAACTTTCGGATTAATCTTCCAAGCTAAAAAATAGGCAGAACTATGGTGAATCGAGTAGGGTTGTTCTGAGCAGTGATTGTTCCATTATGTTGCTCTATGATGTTTTTGCATGTTGACAAACCTAATCCAGTTCCTTTTTGTTTTGATGTAACTAGAGGATCAAAGATCTTTGTAAAAACATTATCATGGATTCCAGGGCCAGAATCTTGAATTTCAATTACAACAGTAGAATCTTTTTCTTTTATGTCACAATTTATTTTTCCATCACTGTTCCCAATAGCCTGAATAGAGTTTAAAAAAATATTGATAAAAACGATTTCTAATTTTCTAAGATCACCATTTATTGTAATATTAGATTCAGGGATAAGCAAAGATATGTTGTTTGGAACATCCAAAGAATTTTTTGCAGATTCTAATAAATCGTTTAGGTTAATGGGTATTTTCTCTAATGGTGTTATCCTTACATAGTTTAGCACATCATTGATTTGATGTGACATTCTATCAATGGCACGATTCATTCTATTGATCACCTCGTTTAACTCTCCATCTTGTTTGGTTTTTTGTAAAATTTGTGCAGAGCTTTTTATTGTCGCAAGAGGATTTTTCATATCATGTGCCATACTTGCGGCAAGCTCACCAATGGCTACTAATCTCTCGTTTTTAATTTTGACATGAGCTTCTGCTAGATGTTTTTCTGTTTCAATTAGCTTTTTTAAATTATTTGTCATATCTTCAAATGAATCACCAATTGTTTTTATCTCATCAATCCTGCTTTTTCTAATACTAACATCAAAATTTCCTTTTGATATGGAATTTGCAACTTTGGTTAATCGTCTTAAAGGAGCAGAAACAGTACTGGAGATTAAAAAGCCCCCTATAATTGAGGCCAACATTCCAAAGATGGATACTGCAAGGATAGAATCACGTAATTCAACAAACTCTTGTAATAATGATGAGTTATTTTGCTCTACTACTACTATCCATCCAAATCCCTCAAAAGTCCTATATCCACTAGATTTTGCATACGATACTAATCTTAAATCATTTTTACCATCGTCAATTTCAAAAAATCCTGAATCTTTTTCTTCTTCGAATTCAGAAAAATAAGAAACAATGGAATCAGACAGGTTTATTTTTTTATCAGAATAAATAGAATTTCCGCTCTCATCTAACAGTAAAACAGTTCTGCCTGGCAAAGTAATAATATCTGCCTCTTCAGAAAATCCATTTAGAAGGTCATCTAGTGTGATTAGTACCCGGAGAACTCCAATGAAATTTCCATCAACGTCATTTATCCTAAAAGCAAAATCAATTGAATGACTATCATAGTTTTCATTGAATTGAATCTCTCCAAAATAACTTCCTGTGTCTTTTGCTATCTGCCACCATTGCTCATCACTTTGAGAATAATCCGATGTTCCTGATCCCAAGGCGACATTTGCACCATATGCATTGGTTACAAATAGTTCATCTATGACATCATAGTTGTATTGGTCGCGATAAAATTCGATGGTCTCTACCAGCTCTTTTGTTAGATTTTCATCTAATACACCGCTAATAAATGGAGTTGCACCAGTAAATTCAATATCTTGTTCTCTAATATTCAAAAATGATTTAACATCTTCAATTTTTAAAAATTCCTCGTTAGAATCCAATAACGCCGAGTGAAGAACACTAAGGTTAGTCAAGTCTTTAAATTCAGATATTCTTTTTTCAATGTGTTTATCTAAACCTTGCACCATGTTAAATGCAAATCCTTCATTTCTTGAACCTAGTAATTTTTTTATTTCTTGAACGCTAAGATCAAAAGTAACAAGTCCGACTACTGTGAAGGTTAGAGATATTGCAAACATCACTGCAATTATCACAAAAGAGATTTTCAAGAGGTGTACTAGTCAAGATCAAAGAGTTGTGAATTTAAAGATCACTAATATGAATTAGAAAAATGGCATGCCACAAAACATACGGTATCACCAAATAACAAAAATCATCATGCATTACATGAATACTTTGAGAGGAATAAGTTTCATCGTAAATCCCCTGATAGACGAGTCCAAATCCGCAGCTTTTGGTAGCCAGTTAATACCATGTGCAAGTTTTAATGATGGAAATGACCTCTCAAAGAACCTTTTTTACGCATGTGGTATTTGTGAGGGGTCATTAGTCCCTGTGGCAATTTGCACAATTTGTAAAAAAACTGAAATTAGAAGATGTACAAAATGTGAAATTCCTCGAAAAATGGATTCGCATGAGGCCTGTAAAACTTTGGTCTCATTTGGAAGTGAAATTACCAAAAAATACACAAAGGATTAGAAAGTATGAAAAAACAACTAATTGGAGCCATAGCATCTATTCTTGTTCTGACCATCATATTTTCCTCAATCCAGTCAACTGATGCGCAATATTACAGTGGACATGATGGATCAGTTGATGAATATTTAGAAAAAGTAGTTGTAAAACCATATGGTGCCAAGAAGGATTACTGGACCTATATTGTAAAGGCATGTGCAACAAAACACCATATTGCAGTGGCAGAAGTTATCCTAAAGTCAGACATTGATAAGAAAGTACTTGGAGTCAATAAATCGATAATAAAAGGAAATTGTGTTAGCTATGGTGCTGTAATGAAGGCAAAAGACGGAAAAACATTAGGTGCTGAACTAGTCGAAAAACACGAAGCAGTTGAAAAGATGGTTCAAATTCTAAAAGATAGTCAAGATGCATCAAAATTGCAGAGAAAAAATATGATGAAGGAGTTTATGAGATTGTATACTACAATAGGGCTAATGCCTCGAATATAGTTTTTTAAGCGAAAAAGGAGCGATGCCGGAAAATGTTTAAGAATTTTGAGAAGGAATTGGATGAACAAAAAGTAAAAGAAATAATTGAATTTTTCAATTACGTGTATGATAAAGAAGTTCCACGACCAATAAAATTTTTGATCCGAAAAAAAATAAAAAAAATGGTAAAATCAGACTTGGAATGGATACCAGATTACATTAAACAGTCTACAATAGAAGAGTTAATTTTTATTTTAAAAGACTCTTATGAAAAAAAGACTCTGAAATTATAAAAAAAGTGAGGTGCATCTAACTAATCGGACAAAACCTGTATCCATCTTATCCCAACTTCGGTGTATTTTTTTCATAGATTGAGATAAGGAGATGTTCTAATCAACATGAAGGCATACCACAGAGTAGACATTATTTTTAGATACTAGTCTCAATATCATGTATTTGGAAGGGATATATCAATGACACATCTTTCAAATGTTTGTTCATACTGTTTTAATGACAGAGAAATAACAGCTGAGAAAACACCTTGGCTAATTCACTTGGCACAACATAGAGAAGACATCATAAAACATCTAACTGATAGTTCTTCATCTTGTATTTTCTGTGCATATCCAGTAGAATTTGTAAACAAAGAACAGGCAGCGTCTCATTACAGATGGGCTCACAAAAAAAGCGTTGTAATTAATTGGGCATTGGAAAATATGGAAAATACAAATAGTCATTTAGAGGATAAAAGAAGATGTATAGCACAATTTTAGTTCCCCATGGTGGAACAAAGGCAGGTGATGAAGCACTAAGACATGCCATTCATATTGCAAAAAATGAATCTTCAAAAATCATAATTCTCCAGATACTCCCTCCATGGCCTACAACATTTGATGAATATCACGAAGATGATTCTGTTAGAACACAAATAGATTTAATATTATCTGGAATGGAAAGTGGTGTAAGAAAATTCTTGGCCGAAAGAGTGGCACAATGCCGAAAGGAAGGTTTGGAATGTAATGGTGTTTTTCGTGTTGGGAAACCATCAGAGTCTATAATCAAGTTTGTAAATGAAGAAAAAATTGATCTAATAATTATGGCAAAAAAGAAAAAAGTTGCAGATTTCAAATCTATTTTTAAGATTGGTGGAACGGTCAAAAATGTTCAAGAAAAAGTACACTGTTCAATCCTGTTAGTTGAAACTTCTTAGATCGCAAATCAAAGTAAATTTTAGAAAATACAAGAGATTAAAGTTAAAATTTACGCTCAGAATAAAGTTTCATTGTTAATTATCAAGGGTCTTGAACCAACTTGACAAGTCACCAAGAGAGTCTTGAACGAAAACCCCAAGTCCCTTTAATGGCCTAAATTTTCATTTAATAATAACCAGTTATTTTGGTTTTTTGAAACCGTAGTTTTAGATAAAAATCCTTTGCGTAAATACTGTGTAGATGCCAACAATAGAAAATCCAAATGTAATTCCTGATAAAAATATGTACACATAATGAAAATTTTTGCTTACTTTTTTATTTAATTGAGGAATTGCCAATAATGGTATGACTGTTACTAATAGAGAATAATACAATAATCGTACATATGCCCCAGAGAATGAGATCGTATGAAGAAAATACTCTATTGGTTCATCAGGTAATTGTTCCAATCCAAAAATCTCAGACATTGAAATTAGAAAAGATAGGCAAAATCCTATGATGAATAGTTTGAGTGATTTTCGCATTTAGATTTAGTTTTTAGCCATTAAATGTATAATCGTTTAGTGTAGACATTTATCCAAAATTTGACTATGTCTCTCTAGGTTGTTCATAGTCTTTTTTTATAATTAATTCGTCAAACCCTTCATCAATTACTGGTGTTTCTAGTTGTTTGAGTTGTTTGTAAATTACAGGTAGTGGAAATGGATCACGTCTGCTTCTTTGTCTTTTTTCAAGTAATACTCTTGAAGTGTTCATTAAAACTCCTCTTAATTTAGCATTGTATTTCTTGGCAAGATCTATGTGTTGCTTTCGTATGGCAGCAGTTAGATTTGTATCATCAATTACCACACTTTTTCCTGCTCTGAGACATTTTTCTATGTATTCAAGTTCTTTTTTTCTATCATTATCAAAAAATGACAAAGCCACACGTTCGTGATTGAAATTTGCCATGATATATGTGGTTTTTCCACTTAATGCAACACCGATCATTAAAACATATTCTATCTGTTTTTCCAAATATTTTTCCATGAGAACGATATCCATTTTTTAGTTAATAGTGGAGGCATTTTCATTGTGAACATCATGTCTGAAAGGATGGTAATTGAGAACCTAACATAAATGAGGTTGAAGAAAAACAAGACAAGTATATCTACAGCAGAATAAATCGTTCATAATGTTTATATTTTAGAATTATAACTCACATTTGCTATGAGCTACTTTCAAAAAGTTCAAGATGATTATGATGGTTTTGAGGATGAAGACATCGAATATGACTTTGAGGACTAAATATGAAATGTCAGTGTAACACAAATAAATTGTGTCTGTTTCATTACATTGCAAACAATCCAGATTCCATAAAGCCAAAAAACTGAATATGGTTAATTATATGACAAATAATAATTCTGAACATAGTGAAGATACGATTGAGCAAAGATTTGAGAATCTGTAT
>Ga0307378_10005709_pt1 | contig 17252 bp, 11 predicted proteins | sample UN1MG_FD_202238 | JGI IMG/M metagenome (GOLD analysis project Ga0307378, IMG submission 202238) | Soil microbial communities from Risofladan, Vaasa, Finland - UN-1 | ecosystem: Environmental > Terrestrial > Soil > Coastal area > Acid sulfate soil | place: Finland: Risofladan, Vaasa | collected... | reverse complement strand
TGGGATAAGCCGAATGCCGAGGGCCTGATGGCCCTTGCATCCGTCCGCTCCAGCGGCCTTTGGAGACAATACTGGAATGCCCAGAAGAAACTATCCGCATGACCGCCAGAATATATGGTCAGACACACAGCGACTCTGATACGATTTTCAAGTAGAATCGGCTGCTCTAATATGTTAAAATAGGGAAAGTATGATCGTACTGTAGATGGAGGATTGGCCGAGCTTACGAAGGACTCTCTGCTCTGAGTGATTCTGGCTGCACCTTTCGGTCCTCTGAAAGCATGAGGATTTGTCATGAACTGTTCGAAGGCTACGCTGTCAATGGTTGTGGCTTCGGTATTGATGATGGGGCTGGTTGCCGGCGCATCATCTTTTGACCCGTCGGCCGGTCTGGTCGGACACTGGGCGCTTGATGAAACATCGGGCACGGTAGCCGTGGATTCTTCGGCCAGCGGCAACAACGGTACAGTGTATGGGGGCGCCTGGGCGAGCGAGGGAATGATTGCCGGGGCATTGAGTTTTGACGGCCTCGACGACTATGTAATCACTCCCGGCGACGGCTCGATAGATTTCGGCACGGGCTCCTTTTCTCTTTCCCTGTGGCTCAAAACCTCGATCGGCGGCGAAAAGTATTACATCGCAAACAACCGGACCGGAGGTCTTGCAGAGGCCGTCTCGATAAGGAGCTGGAACGACAGCCGGGTCCAGATGGTGACACAAGATGATGATGGTCACGTAACGGTGCTGTCTGTGCCGGACGCCAATTTCATCAAAGGTGAATGGGTCCACGTTGCGGCGGTGCGCGACGTCACGGCGGATAAACTCTTCATCTATGCCGATGGGGTCCTTCAGGGCAGCATCACAGACAACTCGGTTGCAGGCGTTAATCCGATGACGGACGGCCTGGCTTTCGGCGTGGACACGGATGGGTGGATCAGGTACTTCTCAGGACTGCTCGATGACATCCGGATTTATAACTATGCTCTGGACCAGAACGATGTTAGGGCACTTTACGTGCTGTCGGCGCTGTCAACAAAGGCGACCTGCCCGGCCCCTGCCAATAATGCTGCAGAAGCGGCCCAAGATACGATTTTGAGTTGGACGCCGGGCATTAGCGCGGCCTGGCATGATGTGTACTTTGGCGATTGTTTTGACGATGTGAACGACGCTAATACTACGGTGACATTGGGCGCGTACAAAAACAGGCAGAACCTCGGAGCGAATACGTATGACCCCTGTGGCCCGCTCGAGATGGGCAGGACCTACTATTGGCGGATTGATGAGGTCAATGAAGCTCATCCCAACAGCCCGTCGAGGGGCGATGTCTGGAGCTTCACGGTTGTCAACTATGTTGTCCTGGAGGATGTGGAATCCTATAACGACGGAAACAACCTGATTTACGACACGTGGGTTGACGTGCGCCGTAATAACACCGGCGCCTTCCTTGGTCTTGGAGACAGCGCGGCTAATCCGGTACACGGCGGCCTGCAGTCCATGATATTCGAGTATGACACTGATGACCCCTGGTCCTACAAATATGCGGAAATTCATCTGCCGTTTACGGGCACGCAGGATTGGACCGCGTCCGATTTGAAGGCGCTTGGCCTGTGGTTCTATGGATCTTCCGGCAATGACGCCAACGAAACGGAGCAGATGTACGTCGGCGCGGAAGACGCCGGCGGTTTTTACGCAGAGGTAAGATACGGCCAAGGCAGCGCAGGCGAAGAGATGAATGATATTAAACTTCCCGAGTGGCAGCAGTGGAATATTGAGTTGCGGGATTTTAACGAAGGCGGTGTTGATCTCGCCGACGTCAATAGGCTTTATATCGGTTTCGGAAACCGCGACAGCCCCGTTCCCGGCGGCTGGGGCACAGTGTACTTTGATGATATCCGGTTATATATTTGCCGAAGCGGCGGTCTGGATGGGGATATCAGCGGCGACTGTGTGGTTGACTTGCGGGACCTTGCGGTGATGGCAGCCGAATGGCTGGGAGCCGGCAACCTCAGCATGGACTTGTGCGAGGACGGCATAGTCGACTTCAAGGATTACTCGTTATTGGGTGACAACTGGCTCAGGGAGCAACTGTGGTTGGCAGATGACGCGCCAGCCGGTTACGAACCGGGATTGGCCTGGGTGCAGTTTCACAGTGCGGACTTTCAGCGCCCTGCCGATGTGGGAGTGGATTCGCAGGTAAATGTCGACACGGGGACAAGCATCAATGACTACTCCAGGATATGGCTGGGACTGCTAAAGGTCCCGACGAATGCCGAGGTAACCGTCGAAGCAGAGACCGATGACGGCTTGCGTTTGTGGATTGGAGATGAGTGCATAATCGACGGCTGGTACCTCGGTGGTGAGCGGGCAGGCACTTTCACCGGCGGCAAGGGTGAACTGCTGCCCATACGGCTTGAGTACTATCAGAACGGCGGGCAGGCCTTTATGCGGTTGTATTGGAGCTGGGCCTGTCGACAAAAAGAGCTGATTCCCGCTTCTGCTTTCTTGCATACCCAGAGCGATGCCGAGTGGGTGCAAGGCGTATATGAGGGAGAAATTCCCGTCCAGCTTTACGAGGACAAGTCGTCAATCTATGCCGCTGGAATGGAGGCAAATGAGCCGATGCCGATTCGCCCCGGACCGCATTTGTTCATTGGCGATTACCTTATCGAGTCGAGCCAAAACATTATCCGAGAGGTCAGGCAGCCCCAGCGCGACCCCAATATTCCGAATCCCATAGTCACCGGGTTGGAGGATTGGTGCTTTCAGCCGTACCTTACCGTCATGCGGGATCCCAACTACGAGCCGAATTCATTCCGCATCTGGTATGGTGCGCACACGGAGGATTTTGATTTGGGCCTGTCGCATATCGGGTACATGGAATCTCCAGATGGTATTAACTGGGTCCGGCCCGCTCTGATTCTCGATCCATATACGATACAGTTCGGATGCTCGGTGATCGACATGGGGCCGGCTCATCCGAACCTGCCGCAGCGGTATAAGTTCGGCTATTACTATTCCGGGGGACTGCGCATTGGCGTATCGCCGGACGGGATAGCATGGCAGATGCTGGTTCCATATACTGTCCTTTCCCAGAATCACGACATCAACAGCATCTTCTGGGACCCGCTGCGCAACTGTTACGTAGCGACCATCTCCTTCTATACCACCGGTGAGAAATGGAGCGGAAACCGGCGCGTACCCCTGCAGAGTTACAGTGATGATTTGATTAGCTGGATGATTCCGTGGTATGTCCTGACTCCTGATGATTCTTCAGACGAGGGCGAGACGCAGTTTTATGCAATGGACGGTTATCTCATTCGCGGGCCGTTGAAGATAGGTATGGTCAAGGTACTTCGCGATGACCTGGTTGCTGAGGGGCCGGTGGATCCAACCGCCTACGGCATAGGCTACACCACGCTTGCCTGGACCCTCGACGGCGAGCACTGGGTACGTGACCAGCAGGTCTTCTTCGACCGCGACCACGAGACGGATCCAATACCGTGGGACCATGCTCACGCCTGGATCGACGAGCAATTAATCGTTGATGACGAAGTTTACCTGTATTACGGCGGCTACAAGCAGGGGCACAAAGTTAATCGTTTCGAGGAGCGACAGATAGGCCTGGTGAAGATGCCGCTCGACCGCTACGTGGCCCGCAAAGCTCAGGGCGGCACACCGGGGACGCTTCTGACGGTTCCTATGATAATGGATGACCAGCCCGGCCTCCTTGTGGTCAATGCAGACGCCTCGGCCGGGACGCTGCGCGTGCAGGTCCGCGATGCCAACAGCAATCAGGTGATTGACGGCTTGAACTTCGACGATTGCTCGCCCATTACTACCGATGGTCTGAGCCTGGAGGTCCACTGGCCAACCGAGGAGCAAACGTTGCTCAAACTGGCGGCCCTGGCTAACCAAACTATTAAACTTGAGTTCGAACTGATGGATGCGGAGCTATTCGCGTTCGATTTCATAAGGCCATAGAGACAAAACAGGATTTCCAGGAATATCGTTGTCAGCCGAATGGGTTGCCAAGAGCTTTTGGTTTCCGACATCGACTAAAACGTCGCTGAAGCCACACGCCATTAACGGGCCTTCTTCGGATGTCGCGTAAGTGCTTCCTTGACAGTCACACGGCCTTGGCTTACCATTGATAAGTACATCCGGTCCGGTAACATGGTGAAAAATCAAGCCAAATTGGGCTTGGCCGGTAATGAAAAATGGATGCTGAGCAGTTTCTTATTGTTCTTCTGGTCGTTGTCAATGTGGCGATGGGACTTGGTTTTGCCGCTCCTATCGCCAGATTGCTGGGGCGGATTAGCGGCAAGAGCGCGAGTCTTGTTCGCTACGTCATAATGCTCGTGGCCGTTTATTTTGCGGAGTGCGTCGCATTCTCGGCGGGAATGGCCACCCAAGTGTTCAGTATCGGTCTTGCCTTCGTATGGGGAGCGGTTCTGGGTCTATGGCTTCGCAGGCGCGCCCCGGCCAATAAGGTTTTGAAGGCGGCTGTTTACTGGGCGCTGTATGGGAGCCTTCCCACTGTCTCGTTTTGCATTCTCGTATTGTTTTCGTTTGTTATCGCTGGAGAGAGTATCTTAAGTTCCGAGGCGGGCGTGGAGTTTGGGATTCCTGATCTTGTTCCATGGCCCTTGAATACTATCCTGGGTTTCTGTGCGGCCCTTGGCATAGGTACGGCCGTGCTGAAAACCGCCATTACCACCGGTGAGGTCCGTTTGCTGATTCATCTCGCCGAAAAGTCCGCAAGGGATGGTTCCTCAAGAGCCGATAAAAACTTAAGTATTGATTTGACGAAATAGCGTATTTGGACCGCCCGACGGGGCGGGGCGCCGGTTATTATGGCCAAACAAATTGCCATTCTGGGTTCCACGGGATCGATAGGCAAGAGTGCACTGCGGGTAATTGATGCACTCGGGCCGGGGCATGAAATCATCGCCCTGAGCGCCCACAGCAACGTCGAATTACTGGCGCAGCAAGCCCGGCGCTACAGGCCGAAGTTTGTGGCCGTGACCAACACCCACGGGTTCGAGCAGCTTCGCGGTCTGCTCGGTGATCTCAACGTTGAGGTCCTGGCCGGGCCTGAAAGTCTTGTCGAATTGGCCGAACTTAGTGAGGTTGACATTGTCCTTGCTGCGGTTGTCGGTGCGGCGGGCCTGCCGGCGGTTCTTGCCGCCGCCCAAAAAGGCAAGAGGCTGGCCATCGCCAACAAGGAGCCGCTGGTGATTGCGGGCGAGCTGCTTACCGCCACAGCCCGCCGAAACAACAGCGTCATTTTGCCTGTAGACAGCGAGCATTCCGCCATTTTTCAGGCGCTGCAGGCCGGCTCTCATGATGAGGTCGCCAGGATTATTCTTACCTCCTCCGGCGGGCCCTTCAGAGAGGCGAGCCTCGAAGAAATTCGCAATGCAACGCCCACCGAGGTGCTTTCGCACCCCGTCTGGGATATGGGCCCGAAAATTACGGTTGACTCAGCCACCATGATGAATAAGGCACTGGAGGTAATAGAGGCCCGCTGGCTGTTTGATATGCCGGTTGACAAGATAGAGATTCTGATTCATCCCGAATCAATAGTGCACTCGCTGGTGGAGTTTGTCGATGGCTCCACCATAGCGATGCTCGGCGAGCCCGATATGTGTCTGCCGATTCAATACGCTCTGACGTATCCTGAGCGTGTCGCCGGGATTACCAGGGGCGTCCGGCTGGAGGAAATCGGCCAGCTTACCTTCGAAAAGCCCAACATGAAGACCTTTCGGGCCCTCTCAATGGCTTACGAGGTTGCCCGAGCCGGTGGGACCGCACCTGCCGTTTTCAATGCAGCAAACGAGGCGGCGGTGCAGGAGTTCTTGGCAGGGAGAATTAAATTTGCTAATATAGTTGAACTTATCGAACATTGTCTGCATAAACACCGTGTTAAGACAAGAGTTTCTCTCGAAGAACTGCTCGAAGCGGACGCATGGGCAAGAAAAGAGGTTGTTGAATGTCTGAACCAGCAAGTGTATTGAAAAGGTACTATTTTCGCCTGTTCTTACTGCTGGCTGCCTTCGTTGCAGCCGTTTATCTCATAGTGGAAAACATCCAGGTTTTCGGCAATATATTGCTTGTGGCGCTCGGGTTCGGCGGGGTGGTTATCGTCCATGAGTTCGGACACTTCATTGTGGCCAAGCTTTCAGGCATTAAGGTCGAGGCTTTTTCTATCTTTATGCCGCCGACGCTTCTGGGCATTCAGAGAACAGAGGCCGGCCTGCGATTTCGAATACTGCCCAAGTTTTTTCCCGCCCAAGGCGACGATTCCGCCGAAGCAGGACTGAATTTCACCCTCGCCAAGCCCGGCAGGGCCGGCGAAACCGAGTATCGCTTCGGTCTTATCCCGTTCGGCGGCTTCGTGAAGATGCTGGGTCAGGATGATTCCGGGCCGGAAAAGGCCACCGACGACCCGCGCTCCTATGCAAACAAGCCCGTGGGAATTCGTATGGCCGTAATCTCGGCCGGGGTCCTGTTCAATGCGATAAGCGCGCTGATAGTCTTCATGATTGTTTTCCTAATCGGAATCAAGCTGCCGCCTCCGGTTGTCGGCGGCGTGGTCCCGGACTCACCGGCGGCAAAGGCGGGCCTCAAGGCGGGCGACGAGATTGTCGAGATTGACGGAAAGACCAAAGACCTTGATTACAGCAACATACTTGTGGCTGCCGCGCTGTCAGGCAAAAATGAAAAGATCAGCCTGAAGGTAAAACGCGGAGAGCAGATCCTTGATTTTACGATGGCCTCCGAGCAGCAGGAGGGAGCCGATATCAGGCGTTTCGGCATCGAGAAACCACTGAGTCTCGTCGTTCAAAAGGTCCACGATTCCAACGCCCTCTATGACCAGACAGGTCTGCTTCCGGGCGACCGAATCACAGCGGTCAACGGCAAAGACGTGCGCACCTATTGGGAGCTGGAAGATGTGATCCGAAACACGGTCCTGCCGGAGGTTCACTTGCAGGCACAGCGCACCGATCCCGCTGCACAAAAAACAGAAACCGTTGAATCAAAACTGATCCGGCTCGGTTTATATCTGGCAAATGCGGGCGCCGAGTCCGAATCCGAATCGGGCAATATTTACTCCATGGCGCCGAGGTTGCGGATAGCCGCTGTTTCACAAGAGCAGCCCGGGATTGCAGATAAGATCGCAGCACTGCTCGCCCGAATAGGCCTGAAAGAAACCGAGAATAAGCCCCGACTCAAGAGCGGCGACGTGATACTCGCCATAGGCAGCATTCAAAATCCCACTTACAAAGAGCTGCGTGAAGTTACCACCGAATATGAGCAGAAAGAACTGCCGGTAAAAGTGCTACGAACAAGCAATGATGGGTCCGAAGAGATTCTGACGATCAACGCCGTGCCCAGAAGGACCGAGGACGGCAAGCGCGTGATCCTTGGTATATATCCTGGTTTCGATGCCGAACATCCGATTGTGGCCAAGACAATTGCCACCGAAACGGGGGTGCCGGCCCTGGCCATACCGCGCGGCGCTGCGGTGACATCGGTTGATGGTGCGCCCGTATCCAGTTTCTATGACATCATCAGACAAGTCCATGCTTACTCCGGCAAGCCCGTTAGCATTGATTTTCGGCTCAATGACGGCCAAACCGGCGCAGTGACGCTGAATGTGGATGATGCAAAAGACCCTATCGTTGTAAGCAAGACGCTCGCTGAGTTCGTTCCCTTCAAAGACCTGAAACGGCTTTACAAAGCAGACGGGCCTGTTCAAGCGGTGGTGATGGGATATAGAAAAACCATTATGTTTATCGCGCAGACCTACGTGACGTTGCGGCGTCTGATAGGCGGACTGGTCAGCCCCAAGAGTCTGATGGGTCCTGTGGGTATCCTGGCGGTCAGCTATTCAATAGTCACCGACCAGCCTCTCATCAACTATGCTTATCTTCTTGCGCTGATAAGCGCCTGCATAGCAGTCATGAATTTTTTGCCCCTGCCGCCTTTTGACGGGGGGCACATCGTTCTTCTGGCTATTGAGAAGATCAAGGGTTCGGCGCTGAGCGAGCGCGTGCAGGGGGCCGTGGCTTACGCCGGTGTGGTGCTGGTCATCGCACTGTTTCTCTATCTTACGTTTAACGACATCCTGAATGTATTCGTCCGCTGATTGAGACTTTGCCTGCCCGGCGCCATGCTGTTCTTTGGAGATACGAAAGATTCCAGGGTACTGTCGGAAAGTTCTCGGAGAATCACAGCCTCCTGTCATTCCCGCGAAAGCGGGAATCCAGGAAGAAACAGGTTTTAGGCGAACCCTCAACCGGGTACTATCCGAAAACTTATTCAAGATAGCTTAGCCGGATAAACAAGACAAGGATGGAACTTAGTAGTGATTGAAGAAAGGATTCAAAAATGCTCGGTTTATTATCGGAAAAGGCCTGCTGCCGCGACTATCACGAGGGCCTGCTCGGCCTTTTGGCAGATGCCGACAGCGAAGTTCACGATTTGATATTGAAAGAGCATCAGAGGCTTCACGAAACACTGCAACTGGGCGCGGCCGAGAATCGGTGCTCAAGAGCGGTCCTGGCGGCCCTGGGCTCAGTGATTCAGAACAAGACAGCCGAAGGCTTCCCCGGCGCCCGCTTCCACGGCGGCTGTACGGTTATTGATGACGTGGAGAAACTGGCCGTTGTGCGGGCGAAAAAGGCCTTCAAAGCCCAGTATGCCAATGTTCAGCCTCACTCAGGAACCACTGCCAACCAAATTGTTATTTCCGCAGTGTTGGACAAGGGGGACAAAATACTGAGTATGGCCCTTGACCAGGGGGGGCATTACTCACACGGCTCCAGCAATTCTTTCACCGGTAAGTTCTTCAATGCCGAAAGCTATTACCTCGACAGCAAGAGCTTTCTTTTGGATTACGATTTCATCAGACAAAGGGCACTCGAGGTCAGGCCCAAACTCATTATATGTGGAGCCAGCGTTTATCCGCGCACAATCGATTTTGCGAAATTCAGAGAGATTGCGGATGAGGTGGGGGCGCTGCTCTTGGCGGATATATCGCACATATCGGGATTAGTCATAGCCGGGGCTCATCCTTCTCCGATTGACCATGCACATTTCACCACTACAAGTACGTATAAGTCGGGAGGACCAAGAGGCGGCTTGATATTGATGGGCAAAGAGTGGCACCGAAAGATAAGTGTGGATGGCAGCGAGGCAGAACTTTGGCAGCATATTGAACACATGACGTTTCCCGGCATGCAGGGTACCCCCTATCTGAATAACATTGCAGGTAAGGCAGTTTTCTTCAAGGAGACTCTGTCCGACGAGTACCGAGCCAGACAGTTCAAGATTGTAGAAAATGCGAAGTCGCTGGCAGACAATTTGTCCGGCATGGGATACGACGTAGTCACCGGCGGGACGGATAATCACATGATTTTGATAAATGTGGTAAATTTCAAAGAGGGGTTGAGCGGGACTGCGGCGCAGAGATGCCTTGAAGACTGTGGGATTGTTGTTGATAGGGCGAGGCTGCCGTATGACGCAATGCCGCCGGAGCTTGCCAGCGGTGTCCGATTGGGTACGCACATCGTTACAAGGAATGGGATGGGCTTGAAGGAAATGGACAGCATATCGGAGCTGTTTAACGGCGTATTGAAAAGAGTAGAAGTGCGGGGTGACGTCGGTTACTATTTGGAAGAGTCTTTTCGGGAAGATAAAAAACGCCAGGTGCGGGATTTGTGTCAGAAGTTTCCCATCCACTGAGCGTTCTCTGCCCCCGTGTCTTGATACTGTGAGTCTTTTGTTGGTTCAGCCGAATTCTTGGCATATCACAGTGAGGTCTCATGCTGGGAAGAATTGGAGAAGATCTGAAACAAGGCAAGACACTCTTGCAGTTCGGCTTTCTGAACGGTCTCGGCCAGGCGTTTGGAATGATTGCGCCGCTGGTGGTTGCGAAATTCTTTGCTTCAGCCGAATTATATGCAAGCTACTCGTATGCCAAAATGATAGTCTTCTTTTTCTCAACGTTATTGATTGCCGCATCACAGGCGCCTTTCATTGTCTTTGCAAACCAGGAAAAGGCGGAAACGGGCAAGATAAATAAGGCTTTTTCAGTACAACTGAGCTTTTTTGTTTTGAGCTTCCTGATCTTCTTTGGGATAACGCTCCCTTTCAATAAGCATCTCGTGGACTTCGCGAAAATAGACCCCGTGGACTCATTTTTTGTTATGCTGGCCTTCGTAGGCCTTGCCTTAAAAAGTTTCATCTGCAATCTTTTTATGGCCATGGGTCAGAGGATCAGGAATTCCCTGGCCGAGTTGATCTTTGGCGCCACGACCCTGCTTCTCGTTTTTGTGCTGTACTGGACGGCTGTGCTGAACTTGAGAACAGTCCTCGCCGTCTACTTGGCGGCGGCGCTGATAGTTGTTGTTTTGTCCGTTAAGGTCATCGATTTCAACCAGTTGCTGCCCTTCGGGCTCGATCGCCGGCTTTTCAAGGATATGCTCAATTTCACCAAGTGGGTGGTGCTCGGGGCGACTGCGGTCTACTTCATTCACTGGGGCCACAACATCGTCTTGCGATTGTTTGAGTCGCTGGGCGTCGTATCGTGGGCTGATATCGGAAGTTGTAATCTCGCGTACCAGATTTTCAAAGGCCTGGCTACGCTGACCTTTGTGGTAAACGCCTATTTTCTGCCCTTCATCAGTCAGCACATTGAGGACAGCAGCAAAATAAGAGTGTATCTGTATAACAAGAGACCCAAGATATTTCTTCTCGGCCTGGTTTTCATCGGAACTATTTTTGTTGCTGCACCATATTTTCTTGGGCTTATTTTCGCGGGTCGCTACGAAGGTTCAGCCGTGGTTTTGAGGACCTTGCTAATCGCCAATGTCCTGGTTCTTTGGGTTATCTTTTATGCGCCGATTCTTAATGCTCTCAAGAAATACAGGTTTACACAGACTTCGAGTGTTATTCAACTGTTGCTGAGCGTGCTCTTAGCATTACTCCTGGTGCCTGTTATCGGCATGGTCGGTGCTGCTGTGGCGACAGTACTTGCCTGTTTCTGTCAGGTTGTTATAATAGAGACATACTTTCGGGTGAAACTGAAAAAGGTGTTGAAGCTTTGAGGTAGAGTCAATTTCATGGCCGATCGCGAAGGGCGACGGAGAACGAAAGGACAAGGCGTAAGAATTGGTCTTGTTAAGTTGTGGGAATACACTGTTTGGAACGGACATAGTGAAGTCTCTTTGGAGATGATGTATGATGCAGTTCAGGAAGATAGGTCACAATGTAAATATATATCCTCTTGCCAAGATTCTGAATCCGGAAGTTATTTCAATTGGCAATAATGTGATCATTGATGATTTTGTTTTTATAATGGGCGGAAAGGGGACAACAATAGGTAACCATGTTCATATTGCGTCTTTCTGCAGTATTACAGGCGGGGGCGAATTCACTATGGAAGATTTTTCCGGGGTGTCTTCAGGTTGTAGGATTTTTACAGGGAGCGACGACTTTTCCGGGTCATCATTGACTAATCCAACGATTCCGCCTGAGTTCAGGAATGTTACCCGATCTTATGTTATGATAAGAAAGCACGCTGTCCTGGGAACGAATGTGATTGTGCACCCGGGGGTCACAATTGGTGAGGGGGCCGCAATAGGAAGTAACAGCCTGGTTTTGAAGGACGTTGAACCTTGGACAATAAATATTGGAAGTCCCGCGAGGGTTCTAAGGAAACGTCCGAAGGACAGGATGATTGAAATGGAAGCAAAACTCCGCAGTCTTGAAAAAGACGAGTACGGGAAGGTACGAGAATAAGTATTCTTGGCAAAGGATATAGGCCGTGTCGAGGCAGGATTACGGTGGTAACCAGCTACCGCCGGGGAATAAGGCCATAGAAGGAATAGAAGATGTACATCACTGGAATTGGCAGAACTAAATTCGGTATCCTTGAGAAGTCATTACCCGAGTTGATGTACGAAGCTGTATCTAAGGCTTTGGATGATAGCCCTGTTGGCATCGCAGATATTGATGGAGCTGTTGTGGCAAATTTTCTGGCCGGCCCTAGTCAAGGTCAGTTGCATCTGAACTCCCTTCTCTCGAGTTTATTGCCGCGAACGAATTTGCCCATTCTTAGAGTGGAGGCTGCATGTGCATCAGGAGGGTTGGCTGTAATTCAGGGATTGTCGATGTTCAGAGAATCTGAAACCATACTCGTGCTGGGAGTTGAAAAGTTGAATGATCAACCCACCAGAACAGTTGCAAGGTATCTTGCAATGGCGGGAGACGCATTACGTGACCAAAAAGAGGGTCTGATATTCCCTGCCCAGTATGCAATCATAGCGGATCAGTACATGAGGAGATATGGCATAAGTCATGATGATTTGGCTTTGGTTTCCTTAAAAAATCACCGGAATGCGATGCTTAATCCTTTGGCGCACTTTCATTATAAGGAAGTGAACTTAGAAATTGTTAATTGCTCGCCGATGGTATGTTCCCCCCTGAATCTATTTGATTGTTGCCCCATCTCTGATGGGGCAGCATGCCTTGTTTTGTCCAAGGCAAAAAGGAGCGACCGCGATGTTAAAATAATAGGTTCTGCAGTCAGGACCGATGCATTGTCTCTTTCACAACGAAGAGATTTGACGACTTTTAAGGCAAGCAGGCTTGCGGCAGGTGATGCGTATAGAATGGCAAGAATTACTCCAAACGATATTGATGTGGCAGAGGTACATGATTGCTTTACAATTGCTGAAATCATTGCAATGGAGGATCTTGGTTTCTGTAATAAGGGCGAAGGAACAAGACTCGTTAGAGATGGTGATACTTCTTTGACCGGCAGGTTGCCGGTAAATACGGACGGAGGCTTGATTGGTGAGGGACACCCAGTCGGAGCGACCGGTATAGCCCAAATCTGTGAGATTGTCCAACAACTTAGAGGAACGGCTGGAAAGAGACAGGTATCAAATGCAAGGATCGGTTTGACTCAGAATATCGGTGGCGCGGGCGGAACAGCGGTTGTTCATATCTTGGAGGGACTTCAATGACATATAGATGCGATGCCTGCGGGCGACAATGGGATTTCCCAGCACAATTGTGCATTTTCTGCAGTGAGCCGCTTTCCAAAGTAGATATAGCCAAGTTCACCGTTGAAGGAATGACCCAGGTCTTTGTACCGTCAGATGAGCACCCTGTGACACCCTATTATATACTGTTACTGAAAGATTCAGATGGGTCATTCACCTTTCAGAAAACTTTTGCGCATTATGATATCGGAGACACGATACATGTTAAGGGAAGCAAGGAAAAGGCCCCTACAATAGGCGTGGTGGGGACGGGGGTCACTGGTAAAGGTATCGTTGAAGTAGCTCTGAAAACGGGGAGCAAAGTTATTTTGAAGAGCAGGAGCCAGGAGTCACTTAAAGAAGCGATAGAGATAATCTCAAAGAATTTGTCAAAGGCAATGGAGCCGGAGGAACTGGAGTCTGCTCTTGGTCGGATAACAGCAACTACGAGATATGAATGCTTGGCGGCTGCTGATTTAGTAGTGGAATCAGTTACGGAAGATTTACGAATCAAGAGGGAAATCTTTCATGAGTTGGACTGTGTTTGCAGCCCTCATGTTGTATTAGCCAGTAATACATCTTCTTTTCTAATATCTGAAATAGCAAAGGATTTGAAGTATCCCGAAAGGGTTGTAGGGATGCACTTTTTCAATCCCATTCCAAAGATGAAGCTGGTGGAAATCGCAAAGGCCGAAAAGACCTCAGATGAGGCGTTGAAAAAGGCTGATGAATTTGCCGCAAAATTCAACAAAGTATCAGTGTGTGTGAAAGATACCGCGGGTTTTATAGTGAACAGGATGTTGTTTATTATGATTAATGAGGCGTTTCGGATGTTGGACGAAGGAGTTGCAAGCGTTGAGGAAATAGATAAGGCAATGAAGATGGGAGCGAATCATCCCATGGGGCCGTTTGAGTTAGCGGACTTGATAGGTCGCGATCTGTGCTTAGAAATCATAGAAAACTTGAATGCTTCATTTGGTGGGAATAGGTTTGAACCGAGTAGCATACTAAGAAGATTCAAGCCTGATTACGGAGGTTGACAGGGAATGATAACAGTTACAAGATCAGACGTTCCATCCTTGCAGAAGTATATCGAATGCTTGGAAAAAATATGGGCGAGCAGGTGGCTCACGAATAACGGCGAGTTCGTGAAGCTGCTGGAGAACAGATTAGAAGAATATCTGAAGGTCAAGAATCTCCTCCTTGTTGCCAACGGCACTTTAGCACTTCAACTTCCGTTGAGACTTCTTGGACTTGAAAGCGAGGTAATTACCACACCTTTTACCTTCGCGGCCACTACAAACGCGATATTATGGGAAAGGCTTACTCCCGTTTTTGCAGACATCGACCCCGAAACGTTCAATATTGACCCTAAGAATGTGGAGAGAAAAATAACGGATAAAACCAGCGCGATACTGGCAGTCCATGTATATGGCAATCCTTGTTACGTTGAAGAGCTGCAAGCAATTGCGGAAAAACACAATCTGCAGCTTATTTATGATGCGGCACACGCCTTTGGTGTCGAATACGACAATCAATCCGTATTCAATTATGGAGACATATCAACACTGAGTTTTCATGCTACGAAGGTCTTCAGTACGGTCGAAGGTGGAGCTATGATTGTCAAGGATGACGAATTGTATGAAAGGATGAAGTTGTTAAGAAATCACGGCATCAGATCCGAAGAGGAGGTTGTCCATGTTGGAATAAACGCAAAAATGAATGAGCTGCAAGCTGCCATGGGTCTTTGTAACCTTGACAGTATCAACGAGAAAATGCAGTTCAGAAGAGGGCTTTACGAACACTATAGAGACAAGTTAGAGAATACTGGCGTACAATTCCAAGAGATAGTAGCGAGCAAGTATAACTACAGTTATATGCCGGTGTGTTTTGAAGACGGCAAGAAAAGAGATCAAGTGTACTCAGAGCTCATCAAGCACCGGATCTACTCGAGGAAGTACTTTTACCCCCTGACGGTGAATTACGATTATTTTCGGGCGAAGGGTGTAAACCTCGTCGAGAAATATAATCTAAGACAAGCTTTTGATGTCTCAAATAGGGTGTTGTGCCTCCCGTTGTATCCCGATTTAGAGATCGCCATTGTGGATAAGATTGTCAGTATTATAAAGAGCTTGCTCAAATAGATGAGGTACATCCAATTAACGTCCATAGCTCCAATAGCCGAAAGGATATCGCCCAATGGGTGAGAAGTGCAGCGTTGTTATACCGGCGTTCAATGCCGCCGGATTCATCAGAAGAACTATTGACAGCGTTTTAGCCCAGACTTATCAGGACTATGAGGTCATAGTTGTTGACGATGGATCTAACGACAACACGGCCGAACAGGTAAAAGGCTATGGTGCAAAAGTCCGCTATATTTACCAGCAAAATGCGGGTGGCGATGCTGCAAGGAACGCAGGCATCGTTGCGGCAAGAGGCGAGTGGATAGCCTTACTGGACCATGATGATGAATGGCTGCCCGAAAAGCTGCACCTTCAGATGGAGCTGCTGAAGAGACATCCGGAGTTGCGATGGTGTGGGAGCAATTACTATAAAGCGTCTTTCGACCGCCGGGCTGTCGCCACGGACATTAGCACTCTCAGGAAAGCACTTGGTAATCGGGCCTATTTTGAGAACTTCTTTGCGGCTCTCTGTGAATGCCGTATTAGTTTGGCTCCATCTACAGTGCTCATTCGGAAGAACGTATTTGACGAAGTCGGTCTGTTCAGCTCCTTGTATTGTGCCGACATTGACATGTGGCTCCGGATTGCCTACCGCTTTCCGGCGATCGGGTATCTCCCTGAGGTTTTAGCTGTTTTGCACGTTGTTGCTCAGGATAGCACTTCGACGAGAATCCGCCTAAAAGCCAAGCGGGACGCCGTTCAATATTTAGTGGCGCGGCACTTGGGATTGGCTAAACAACAGGGAATGCTTGAGGAATTCAAGCCGGTGGCCAAAAGGTTCTTGCGACTCCAGCTGATAACGACGCTTTATCATGGTTTCCGAGCAGAGTCAAGATTAATCGTAAGCGAACACAGAGAGTTCTTTCCTTGGTATTGGCGCGTAGCAACGTACATCCTGACCACATTTCCAAAACTTACTTCATCCATAGCAAAGGCTGTCGCATACGTGTGGTACAGACTGGGATTGGAGCGTGAGGTTTCCCGACGCTGGATTTCATCGAGTCGAATCGCTGAGAATGCGGATGAGTAAGAGTCAGCTCTGTGGACTTTCGCACTTTTTGTAATCGATTATGCTGCTGATGCTACGGCATCGATAAAAACCTCTGTAATTCGTGGCAGGTACGATGATTGCCGAACATTATAATAATCCGTTTCCGCCACAGCGCCCGTCTATCCCCATTCAGTGCAAGCTTCTCACATTATTAATCCCGGAAACCGCCGTTACCGGTGGCGGTTTTTTGCGATTTTTTCAGAAAAAGACGTAACCTCTCTGTATCAAAGAGGTTAAGTCTTCAGATTTTTTTGCCTGGCCGATCTGGCAAATGGCTTCTGCGCTGGCTCACCACACTAAGAGAGCTGACGCATTCGAAAGATTCTTGACACTGCTGGTCGAGAAGTTGATCCGTGAGGCTAGCGAGATGACCGGTCGTAGTCTTCTTCTTTTGGCTGTGGAGCAGATGGTTAGTAAACTCAGCGCTACAGTGCGAGGTTGGGCGAATTATTTCTGGCGCGGACGAAGATTCACCCAATCCTTCCCTCATCAACAAGACCATGTCCTGTCAGGGGTTCTTTTTGGGACTGCGCCATGCAAATAGTGCGATACCGCCGCAGACAAGTAATATCCCAGTGAATAGCACGCCTAACCACAACCATGTTGGGCAGGTAGTTCTGGTTTCGGCAAGTGGCACGCGGGATTGTGGGGGCATCTGCGGTCTCTCAGGTGCTGTAGCCTCTTTCGGCTTCTCAACTGCTGCGGTTTCTGCCGGGACTTCACCAGCCATAATCTCCCTGTGTGCATCTTCGATGGCATCTTTAACGGCCCTACCCGGCGGGTATGGGTTGGACACTTCTCCCGTTGCTGGATCGTACAGCGGCAACGTCTCAAACTATACCCCTACCCATTGTCAAGACAGAAAACTGGTGTTTTTAAGGTGGATTCATCACCGTGTGTTAAGGCCGGTGGCACGGAGGGAGCCCGAAGGGCGACCGGAGTGCCAACGGCGACGCCGTACAC
>Ga0307378_10005708_pt1 | contig 17254 bp, 14 predicted proteins | sample UN1MG_FD_202238 | JGI IMG/M metagenome (GOLD analysis project Ga0307378, IMG submission 202238) | Soil microbial communities from Risofladan, Vaasa, Finland - UN-1 | ecosystem: Environmental > Terrestrial > Soil > Coastal area > Acid sulfate soil | place: Finland: Risofladan, Vaasa | collected... | reverse complement strand
AGTTAACTTTTTGAGGAATTCAAAATGCACACGTTCTATTGAGAAATAGCCCATAACTATTTCTATAAATATTTCAATAAGTTAGCTGATATGGCTGTTCCATTTGTGGATCTCTGAACCTGATGCATTTTTTATAACTTTTGGACTGCCTACTCCCTCACCATTTTCCCATGTAAGGCTAGAATCAGGGCTCATAACAAGACCGTCTGTTCCTGTCCTTTGCCAACTAATTCCATCACTTGACGTCGCAAGACCTATCTGGCCAATATCTGTTAAATCATCGTCACCCCAATACCACATTTTATAAGTTGAATCCTCTTTAATAACCCAAGGCTCTCCTACATCCTCATCGTCCCAAGAGCCACTAACCCCCGGAGAAAATACAGGGTTATTCGAATATGGTACCCAATTAATTCCATCTGTAGATGTTGCATATCATATCTGATTGACTCTATCATTACCAATTCCTTCATACCATAGTTTATATGTCGATCCGTCTTTGATGACGTTTATCCCACTAAAACCATTTATATCCCATGTACTTCCATGTGTCATAATAGGGTTATTCGAATAGGGGACCCAATTAATTCCATCTGTAGATGTTGCATATCCTATATACATACCCTCACCTTCTGTTGTTGCTCCACCAACGTACCACATCTTATATTTATTCACCGATTCATCTGGATCCTTCAAAACAGTACCTCCATTAAATGGATCATCCCATTCGCCAGCATCCCCAGAGGGAAATAGTGGATTGCTTAAATATTTTCTCCAACCAACTGTGATCGTAACACTATCCGGTGAACTATCCACGATGCCATCCTTTACTATTAAACTTATTACATAGGCACCATCAACATCAGCGGTAAAGGTCGCATCTACAGCCTCAGAGCCAGAAAGGTTCGCATTACTTCCACTTGGCTTGGAGGTAAAAGACCATTTATAGGTCAAATTATCTCCATCAGCATCACTACTACCACTACCATCCAAGGTTACAACAGAGCCAGTAGTAACACTTTGATCTTGACCAGCATTGGCTATAGGAGGTAAATTTCCTGTAGCGGTAATAGTAACACTATCCGGGGAACTATTAAAAGTGCCATCACATACAATTAGACTTATTAGATAGGCACCATCAACATCAGCGGTAAAGGTTGGATTTACAGACTCAGAGCCAGAAAGGGTCGCATTACTCCCATTTGGCTTGGAGGTGAAAGACCAGTTATAGGTCAAAATATCTCCATCAGCATCACTGCTACCACTGCCATCCAAGGGGAGAACAGAGCCAGTAGTAACATTTTGATCTTGACCAGCATCAGCTATGGGAATCAATCTATCTAGTGTATCACGTAAATGATCTTGTGCCTCTTGGCTAGCAACTAATCCCTTTGTCCCAGTGGTTGTTAAGCCTGTTAAATTTTCAATAACTTCTTGAATAGATAAGTCATTTCCAAATTCATCTTCAGTTAAATTAAAATTAATGGATATCCCTTCACTAAGGTCTCTAATTTCTTTTATGATAGTGATCCCATTGTCAGCATTGCCGTCATTGTCCAATGTTTGTAAAAATCTGCAAATATTAGTAACGGTAGGGTCTGTTTGATCAACGGCCCCTTCGACTAAGTCAATTGGCGTCATCACAGGTTTAGCTGGTGCCTCCTGACCGAGGCTTACTGTTCCGATAAAAAATGTAATAGATTCCCCTTTTTTATATTTAAAAGTACCTTGTGAATCAGTTATTCCTGATTGGGTTGCAGTACAATATCTTATCCCCTCTACTGTACTATCTAAAAATTTTCCTTCCTTCACAGTTGATGCGGGAGGACTACTACTACTACCACCACCACAACCAATTCCAATTAAAACAATTAATCCTATACTTATAATCAATTTAAAATTTCGGATTTTATTGTTTCTATTCATCTTTAATAAGCTCCTCCTTCATATTCACGTAAACCCATTTTTAAATTATTTCGGAAAACTGTATATTTTTTCTTTTTTATTAATATACATAGAAGAAAAAAGCTTGGTCAAGCATAATTTAAAAAAAACCATCATGTGCGATGCTGTCGCTCGCAAATTTCCCATTATAAAAGTTTTTCCCAATTTATTGGACTCGATTATTCTGGGGCCGAGATTAAATCCCGGATAACCTCTTACCAGGCATTCTCCCTTGATTCTACCTCGCTTCTGCCTCGATTCTACCTCGATTCTGTCTCGTAGTCCCACTACTATACAAACAAGTAGGCAGTTTGTTTTCCAAGCAGATCAGTTGCTGATCATGAAAAAGGTTCTTCGATCCCTTCGTCCGCAAGAGTCCCCGCTTTCCCTTCGCTCTGCGCAGGGTTTCGGCTCGCCGGAATGACAATTGCCGGGCACTTACTTGATAAAACACAAAATTTAAACATTAGGTGTAGGGCAATTCTGCTTTAGGCTGGAGCGAGAGAAAAGGCAGTAGAGGTTTCCTAATACTCCATTTTAAATTTTACTATTCGGCCTAATTTTGTTACAATCATTCGAGAACTTAGTACACGGCGCATTAAATAAGCAACTGGTTTGGGTGTTAAGAGGGTGTTGCAGCACAGAGCACTTTTCTCGTCATTCCCGCGAAGACGGGAATCCAGAAGTCCATAAAAAGACTGGATTCCCGCCTTCGCGGGAATGACGATTGTGGATCTTTTTTAGTGGCAACACGGTTAGGATGCCGTGATTATCGATTTTTTATCTATCTGCGTATTTCCCTCGCAGTGTACTTAGAGAATAAACACCAAGAATAAACAACTCCAAACCATGAGAGAGAGCAAAAAGTTAAGCATGTCTTTTTTAGATCAAATGCGCCCCCAATTTTCGTTCGCAGTTCGCCAGAGCGGAGAGCTGTACTTTGCCAAGGGTCTTGTGAATATCAGAACCTTCGATTCCAACAAAATTGAGGCGACGGTCGAGGGGGATCAAAAATATACCGTAGGAATTAATCTTGAAAAGCCTCCGCATGTTGAAATGTCCTGCACATGCGCTTCCTTCCTTGACTGGGGAGAGAACTGCAAACATTTGTGGGCCACCCTCATTGAGGCAGACCAGAGGTGGCAATCAACCAGCCACTGTAAGGGTAAAGATAAAGATATTGAGGCACTTGCCCTCTCAGTGTCAGGGGCAGTGGAAGGGTCAGAAGAAGGTAAAAATCACACGGGAAAATCCGGATCGGAACCGCACACCAAACCATATACCAACCCATATACCAACTCGCACACCAAACCACACATCTATGATCACTCCCTTATCCTGCCTGGGATCAAACGTGGCCGGGATTGGCGGATACTCTTACCTGATGCGGCGGATACGGATACCTCTTCCTCCGGGCACAAACAGGTCAAAGGATCATCCCAGCAATTCTTTCCCTTTTTTATTCTTGATCGGGAATTAAGCATGCAGCGGGGGCAGGTGATTTTAAAAGTTGAGGAAAGATACCTGAAAAAAACCGGGGAATGGGGTAAGTCCCGAACGGTGCGGTTCGATCTCGGCAAGGTGTTGGCTGAAAGGTATGTGAACCCTGCAGATAGAAGGGCTATGGAGTTGATCCTCTCCCTGAAAAGCGGGCGTGAGCATTTAGTCTATCGCTATAACTACGATACCTTTCGGGATAAAGCAGTAGAAGATATACCCATTCCTACGACCATTGCCTGGGACCTTCTCCTCATCCTGGAGGCCACAGACCGGCTCTACCTCCGGGTCAATGAAATCGATAAGACAAACTACTTTCAGACGAACTATCGAGAAATAAAGCTGAAATTCGCTCAGGAGCAGCCCTGGCACTTTAAGATCCTCTTCGATGAGGATGAAGAAGACAGCTATCAGCTCTGCCCCTTGCTCTTTCATCCTCAGCAGGACCAATCGATACCCCTTGCCGAGCCGGACATTATATTTTCCGGAGACCCGCATTGGTTTATCTACGAGGGCCAGATTCACCAGATCAGTACGAAAGTCCCCTTCATCTGGCTTCGTGAACTGAGAAAGTCCGAACCCATAATCGTTGACCAATCTGAGATCATAGACTTTTTTCAGAATATCGATCAAGAGGGAAACTATTCGCTCTCCGATATTTTTATCCTTCCCAAGGAATTGGAATTTAAAAAAATCCAGGGATTAGAACCGAATCCGGAATTATACGTCACCTTTACCAAAGAGCTTTGGGCACATCTCACCTTTCGTTACGGTGAAGATTACCTTGCGGATTCAAGAAACCCATCCTTGGCCATCCATGATTTTAACCGCCGTGTTCAGGTCCAGCGAGACCTCCCTCTGGAGAGTGCCTGCATTCAGAAGCTTCAAAGCCTTGGGTTTAAGCCTCTGAATAACCCCGATTACGAATGGAGCCTTTCCCATGAGGCTTCGATCAAAACCCTGCAAAGTTTATTGGAAGATAATCAATGGCATATTCTGGGCCGAAACAAAAAAAAGGTCCGGCTGCCTTCCAGGTTCAAATTTGCCGTTGCGTCCGGGGTCGATTGGTTTGATCTGCATGGGGAAATTGAGTTTGGTGAGCAAATGGTTTCCCTGCGAAAGGTATTGGACCTGCAAAAAAAAGGTGAGCGGTTTGTTCCCCTGGGAGATGGGACCCTGGGCATACTGCCGGAAACCTGGCTGCAACGCAACAGATTTGCCCTGAACCTGGGTGAAATCCAAGGGAAAGGCGGGGAGAACTTGCGATTCTCTTTTGGTCAGGCCGGGCTTCTTGATTTTGTTCTGAACTCAGGAGAAAAGGTCTCATTCGATGATCATTACCGGACGATCCGTGATTGCCTTCAAAATTTTCAGGGAATCCGATCCGTGGATATTCCGTCAGGGTTTCAAGGTACTTTGCGACCCTATCAGAAGAAAGGGCTTGACTGGCTAGTCTTTCTGAATGAATTCGGCTTTGGCGGGTGCCTGGCCGATGATATGGGTCTTGGAAAAACCATCCAGATTTTAGCTTTGCTGGAACATATAAGGGAGGGCGGATGCAAGCCCCCCGGCGGCGGGGCTCCTGTTTCACTGGTGGTGGTTCCAACCTCGCTGGTTTTCAACTGGCAAAGGGAGGCGCAACGGTTTACTCCCCATCTGCGGGTACTCTCCTATGCCGGGCCGCAGCGAAGGGAGCTTATAAAAGATTTTGGCAATTACGACCTGATTCTCGCTACCTACGGAGTCTTGCGCAGGGACATCCTGCCTTTGCGGGAATTTGAGTTCAACTACCTGATCCTGGACGAGGCCCAGGTCATTAAAAACCATCAGACCCAGATAGCAAAAGCCTCCTCTGCAATCAGGGCCGGGCATCGACTGTCCTTGTCCGGAACCCCGCTCGAAAACCATCTGGGAGAATTGTGGTCCCAGCTTGAATTTTTGAACCCTTCACTCCTGGGCAGTTATGGGGAATTTCTCCATCGCTTTGGAAATCAAGCGAGGCCCCAAACCCAAGATAAAGAGGACGTCCAAGATGCGGAAGGCCGGATTGCTGAAGGCCAAAATGTTGAAGGCCAGATTATTGAATTCCAAAATGTATCATCGCTCCACCAACAGGAACAGGTTGATCTTGAGCCATTAAGGCGGCTGGTACATCCATTCCTGCTCAGGCGGACCAAAGAGGATGTGGAGCCGGAACTGCCTGAAAAAACAGAGCAGATAATTTATTGTGATATGACCGAAGGCCAGCGTGACATATATAATCAATTTCGGGACAAATACAGGGCCAGTCTGCTGAAGTCTATTGACCATGCAGGGGTTGGTCCCTCACGGCTCAAGGTGTTGGAAGGGCTTTTGAGACTGCGGCAAATATGCTGTCACCCGATAATCCTGTCCGGACTTCATTCAATGGAAAAAGGGGTTTCTTCCGGAAAATTTATAGCTTTTCAGGAAATGCTTGGTGAAGTAATCGAGGGGGAGCATAAAGCTTTGGTCTTCTCCCAATTTACCAGTATGCTTCGAATTATGCGGCGATGGCTTGATCAAACCGACATTCGATATCAGTACCTGGATGGCCGCGTCCGTGACCGTGACCTGTGCGTCCACCAATTTCAGGGAGATCAAAGCTGCAAACTCTTCCTCATCAGCCTGAAAGCCGGCGGCTTTGGCCTCAATCTGACTGCCGCGGATTACGTGTTCCTGTACGACCCCTGGTGGAATCCTGCTGTAGAAATGCAGGCTATTGACAGGACTCACCGCATCGGCCAGCAGAGACGAGTTTTTACCTATCGCTTTATTACCAGAGATAGTGTGGAAGAGAAAATCCAGGATCTTCAGGAGCAAAAAAAGGACCTCGTTAAAAATATCATTCAGTTCCACGAGAGCTTTTTCAAGCACCTGACCAAAGAGGACATTGTGGACCTCTTTTCCTGATCACAACCTAATCACCAAAAGCGGACGGATTCTTACCTTTGATTCCGGCCTTTGATTCCGACCTTTTAAAATGTGGAGCCTTTCTGCTCAAAGCTTATGAAAACGACATTATCCTCTTTCTGCCTTAATCCGCACTTTTCCAACTCAGCTTTCCATGTATTCGCCAGGCGATAGAGCTGATCCAGGTCCTGAACCGGGGTCTCCGGATAAGCCAAAGTTCCAATGCCAAACTCCTGGATAGCTGCCAGAACTTTGATCTTATCTTTCCGAGACAGCCTGCCGCCGGGTACCCTTACTCTGTTCCCTGGCTTTGGCAGATTCTCTATTTCCATCATACTACGATCCTCCATAAAGAAGTTACAAGTTATTTCTTCGGCATTTCGGCGAAAAAAGAACGACTGTGGGGACATGGGCTGATGTTTTTGTGAAGGGATACGGGATCAATGTACGTTATTTCAGGTAATATCTTGTAAAATTGACAAAAATTAATTATTGAGATATTCTTTTGATAAAAAAATTGTTACTACTCAGGTAGGCGCAGAGGAGCAAAGGGGCAAAGGCACAAAGAAAGAAATCAAGCAGCAAATAGGCAAGACAACTTTGTGCATATTCCTGGGCGCAGCCGCTGCCTTTGCCCCTATGAACCTGAGTAGTTACAAAAAATTTATCGGAAGGAAATAAGGAGGGAAATCCGGTGGCTACAAAAAAAGTAAATATCCCGGTAACCGGGATGCATTGCGTCAATTGCGCTCTTAACCTCGAAAAACGTCTCAGGAAGGTTAATGGAGTGGTGGAGGCATCAGTCAATTTTGCTACCGAAAACGCTTTAATCGAGTATCTGCCTGACATGGCCACCATAGAAGGGATGATGGCCGCCATAGAAGATGCGGGTTATAAGCCCCTGCTGCCGATCGGGTCTGAGACCGAGGCTTTATCCGAAGAGATCGAAGATGCTGAGAAGGCCGCACGGAAAGCTGAGATAAGCGATCAAACCCGCAAGTTTCTCGTTGGTCTGGTACTGACCATTCCTCTCTTTGTCCTCAGTATGGGAAGAGATTTCGGTATTTTGGGTACCCTGGGTACATGGATTCACGCGGCCTGGGTCAACTGGCTCTTTTGGTTGCTGGCCACCCCTGTCCAGTTTTACACCGGATGGGATTACTACCGGGGGGGCTGGAAAAGCCTGAAAAACGGCAGCGCCAATATGGATGTTCTAGTAGCTATGGGCTCATCCGTGGCCTACTTCTATTCCGTGGTCCTTTTGCTCTATCCGCCGCTTGGCCAGCATACTTACTTTGAGACCTCGGCCATGATCATTACCCTGATCAAGCTGGGCAAGATGCTGGAATCGCGGGCCAAAGGCCGCACAGGAGAGGCCATACGGAAATTGATCGGCCTGCGGCCCAAAACAGCCACCATTATGGTTAAAGAGGACACAAAAACACAGGAACCCGAAGCGGCTGAAACTGAAACGGCTAAAAGGGAGCCCCGCTGGCAGTGGAAAGAGATGACAATTCCCCTCTCCCAGGTCAAAGTCGGCGATACGATCATTGTCCGCCCAGGCGAGAGTATTCCGGTTGATGGTGTAGTCCTTACCGGAGAGTCGGCGGTTGATGAATCCATGCTGACCGGAGAGCCTTTGCCGGTAGACAAGCAATCCGGCGATATCGTTATCGGGGCCACCATAAATCAGGCGGGAATGCTTAAGATTAAAGCTACCCAGGTCGGGCAGAATACGGCCCTGGCCCGGATCATCCGAATGGTCCAGCAGGCACAGGGCAGCAAAGCCCCTATCCAGGCACTGGCTGACCGAATATCCAGTATCTTTGTCCCTGTAGTAATCGGGATTGCCCTACTCACCTTCATTCTCTGGTGGATTATCGGCGGGGCCTTTGTTCCTGCCATGATCCGTCTGGTAGCTGTTCTGGTCATTGCCTGCCCCTGCGCACTCGGACTGGCTACACCTACAGCTATCATGGCAGGGATGGGCAAGGCCGCTGATCGCGGTATCCTTTTCAGGAACAGTGAGTCCCTGCAAAAGGCCAGCCAATTGGATACCATTGTCCTGGATAAGACCGGAACCATTACCCTGGGAAAACCAGCCGTAGTCAAAATCACCATCCTCGATCCCGGTATTCGGAATGAAAAGGAGCTTTTAAGGATGGGGGCCTCAGCAGAAAAAGGGTCCGAGCACCCCCTGGGACGGGCCATAGTCAAAAAGGCTGAGGAGGAGGGAATCAAACTTTTTGAGCCGGAAGAATTTCGGTCTTTTGGAGGATCGGGAGTTTCGGCCAAGGTTAACGGGAAAACTGTTCGGGTGGGAAAACCAGCATGGTTTGAGGAGTTGGGCCTTCAGCTTGCGGAAGATACGAAAAGCCGCATTCATAGCCTGCAGGCCGAGGGACAGACAGTCATGCTGGTGGCGATAGAAGACCGGCCCGCCAACATCGGAGGGGATAGCCGTTCTGTCGCGTCCATTACGGGAATCAATACAGGCCCCGCAGGCTTGATCAGTACAGGAAACCACACGGGAATCCATACGGTGATCCATCCCGCAGGCTTGATCAGTGTGGCTGATCCGGTCAAGCCGGAATCGAAGGCTGCCATTGAAGAGCTTCACCGGCAGGGGATACACGTGGTTATGCTGACCGGAGATAACTACCAGGCAGCCAAAGCTGTCGCCTCCCTGATGCACATTGACGAGGTTTTGGCCGAGGTCAGGCCTGAAGAAAAGCTTACCAGGGTGAAGGAGCTCCAGGACAGGGGGCACCTGGTCGGTATGGTGGGCGATGGCATCAATGATGCTCCGGCCCTGGCCCAGGCCGATGTTGGGCTGGCCATTGGCACGGGAGTGGATGTGGCCATTGAGGCAGCGGATATTACCCTGGCCAGCGGAAGCCTGGTTGGTGTTTCCAGGGCCATTCAGCTCAGCAAGGCTACCATGAGAACCATCCGACAAAACCTCTTCTGGGCCTTCTTCTATAATGTTGCCCTCATCCCGGCAGCAGCAGGCGCTTTTTCTGCTGTCGGATTCCTGCCTGGATTCATGAGGCAGTTACATCCCATTCTGGCTGCTCTGGCTATGGCTACCAGCAGCCTCACGGTTGTTTCCAATAGCCTCCTCCTCTACCGGGCCAGGATAGTATAGCGGGGGGAGAGACGCGGATTACCAGATGCCGGATACTTGTCTGTTGCTGGATGCTGGATACTGGATACTGAATACTGCTCACTGACCACTGACCCCCCTTTTCCTAAAGGGGGAGATTTTCCCTCTGACCATTGCACTCTGACCACTAGACCCTGACCATTAGACCCTGACCACTAGACCCTATACAAAAGAACTTGCCTCCGCTCCGTATCAAAAGATAAAACATCCGATAAGAATTTGGATGATCTGTTCTCAATTAAAAGCATTGTGTGGTAAAATCAAAAGGTAAACTTAAAGGTAAACTTAAAAGGTAAACTTAAGGAGACAGTGACATTTGGATGTAAGATCCTGGACCCCATATGGGCGCGCTCTTCTTGATTTCTTTAACGGCAAGACTAAAGCAACGGTTACCGTCCATGAGGCTGATGGGAAAAAAAGAAAAATGCCCATGAGTACCTTTTTCCGAAAATCCTTCGAGTTTCCGTTTCTGGAGAGCACCGCTTTAAGCCTTTGCCGCGGACGTATTCTCGATATTGGCGCCGGAGCCGGGTGCCATAGCCTCACCCTTCAGGAGCAGGGATTCGCGGTATGCGCCATCGATATCTCACCGCAAGCAGTGGAAGTTATGAGCAAGCGGGGAGTAAAAGAGGTTTACTGCGCTGATATCTTTGATTTTCAGTCAGAGCCATTTGATACGATTCTCATGATGATGAATGGCATAGGTCTCGTTGAGAACCCCGCCGATCTCGACCGCTTCCTCGCAATTGTTCACCGTTTACTCACCCAGGGCGGACAAATCCTGTTGGACTCTTCAGATATGAGGAGCACCGCTATGAGAAATGCCGACATGAACTCTACGGATTCGACTCCAAGATCAGATTCAAGATCCGATTCAAGATCCGATTCAAACTCAAATTCAAACTCAAATTCAAATTCAAATTCAAATTCAGATTCAAGATCCGATTCAAGATCCGATTCAAGATCCGATTCAAACTCAGATTCAAACTCAGATCAACAATCAGATCAACAATCAGATCGATACATTGGAGAGGTTAAGTTCCAGATGGAATATAAGAAAGAGAAAGGCCCACCCTTCTGCTGGCTGTTTATAGATCCCGATATGCTCACCGATCAGGCGTCAAAAGCAGGCTGGTCCTGCGAGGTCATCTATCGGGAGTGGGACGGGCACTACCTGGCCCGGCTGCGCCACCTTTCTTATCCCTCCATCCGATGAGCCAGAAATGGCAAAAGCTCGGTTAGGTCCTCCAGCACCTGGGCACCCTCCTGAATGATCCGGTGATACCATTCAAGGCCCTCACCATTTTCGGTAAAGTCGAACTGCTGGCCAAACCCGCTTCCGTGCCGCAGGACCACCACCGGCTTGCCCATCTTGAGTGCCTCAACCACAGCCTGAAGATTATATACATTCCCGTGGCCGATCATGACAGGAGCAAGCAGGATAAAGTCAGCGGAGGAGATAACAGCCACATTCCGATGGAATGCCTGTTCGGAGATTGGGGAAAAGGGCTTTTCCTCCACAACTGCAATACCAAGTTGACGGGCTATCACTTCGTCGGAGTCCCCCACGTTCAAGACACCTGCGCTAACCCGGAATCCCTCCTGCATAAGACGCCGCATGATCTCTATGCCGCTTCCTCCTCCACACACCACATGGATCTTGCACTGAAGAGAGCGTTTTGGATCTATGGACCGGGAGGGGAAAAAAACATGGGGTTTTTGGGTTATGGGATCAAGACGGCAGTCCACCCTTGCCTGGTAGACTCGCCTGATATTCTCCCCGGTAATGACCTCATGGGGAGGCCCTTGAGCAAAGATAGTCCCCTTTTCCAGAAGAATCAACCGCCTGCAGTATTCGGCAGCCAGATTCAAATCGTGGAGTACAGCCAGTATGGTAATTCCCCGCTCCTCATTGAGACAGCGCAGCAAGTCAAACACCTGCAACTGATAATTGATGTCAAGATGTGAGGTGACCTCGTCCAGAAGCAACAACTGAGGCTGCTGAGTCAGAGCACGGGCAACCAGCACCCTCTGAAGCTCTCCCCCGCTCAACTGCCAGACCTTGCGGTGTCTAAAATCTATAATGTTGGTCAAGGCCATGGATTGCTCAGCGATTTTGAGATCATGACGGCCCTCCACCAATTGCCAGCGCCGCAGGTAAGGTGTCCTGCCAAGCAGCACAAACTCCTCTACCGTAAAGTCGCTATTGATTCCGCCCTGAAACTGGGAAACCACGGCCAGCCTCTGGGCCACATGCCGGGGAGAGATACTGCGGATATCCTCTCCCATCAGCCATACCTCCCCTTTGGTGAGAGGCAGTGCCCTGGTGATCACCCGAAGCAAAGTGCTCTTACCTGAGCCATTAGGGCCAATCAGCCCGACAAACTCCCCTGCCCTCACCTGAAGGCTGATCCCCTTCAGGACCGGCTCCCCTGATTGGCCGGATTGAGATGATTGAGGATATTTCGCCTCAAGGTCCTTGACCAGAATCATCGGCGCAGCCGCTGCATGCTCTTGCTCATTATTGCTCTTGCTCATTGTTATGTTTCATCTGCTCTGACTTGTTGTTATCTTTCACCGGCCCTGACTTCTTGTTTCTTTTGTGATTTTGACTATTGACTAGCCCAGAATGACATTCTTTCCATAGAGAAAATAGATAAACAGAATTCCTCCGACCAAGCCGGTAATCACCCCTACCGGCAGCTCTACCGGCGCGATGACAGTGCGGGCCAGGGTGTCAGCCAGGATCAGGAAAATTCCTCCTGATAAGAATGAGGATACAATCAGCAGGCGATGATCACTGCCCGCCAGCATACGCATAAGATGCGGTATGATCAAGCCCACAAATCCGATCATGCCGGAGACTGATACGCTAAGACCGGTCAGGAAAGTTCCGAGGAGAAAAAGCCACTTCTTGGCCCTTTCCACGGGTATCCCAAGATGCAGTGCTTCCTCCTCGCCAAGGGCCAGGGCATTAAGCTCCCGGTAAAACATGAAAGAAACCCCAACCCCCAGGAGAATGGACCCTGCAATTACTTTAATCAGTGCCAGATTGCTTTCTTCCAAAGAGCCCATAGTCCAGAACAGCAGGCTGTGAATCTCCTGCAGGCTCTGCGATAAGGCCATAAGCAGCATGATGGCCGAGGAGGAGATAAAGCTGACCATAACCCCGGCCAGCAGCATGATGTTCGTTTGCAAAAGGCCCTGTTTTGAGGAAATAGCATAAACTAAAGCCACAGTTATCACTGCGCCCGAAAACCCGGCCAAGGGCAGAATATTGACTCCGTGGAAAAACTGCCAGCCGCGTACCACAAGAAGGCACACCCCCAGGGCAGCGCCGCCGGAAACTCCCAGGGTATACGGCTCAACCAGAGGATTATGAAACAGCCCCTGAAAGATGACTCCGGCTACGGATAATGCCCCGCCCACTACCAAGCCCAATATCAGCCGGGGAAGACGAATCCGAAAGATGATGGTGGAAGCAATGCCATCAGGCCTTTTACCACCGGCCAGAAACCAGGCCCAAAGGGTCCTGGACAGAGTAGCGAAAGGGATATGCGTTGAGCCCAGGGAGAGGGAGAAAAAACCTGCCAGGACAAGCAGCACCAAAAGCCCCAAGATCCACAAAAGCCACCTCGTGATGAGTTTGATGGGTTGCGGCGGGGGGCAGGGTTGGCTGGGGGATGTGGAGTGCTGATTACTTTTCATTCTTTTTGGTTCCTTGGGGTTCCTGGTGTCCTTGGGGTCATGAGCAGCGATAAGCCTCGACTTCTGCTGCAATATCCTCTTCAGTTATTGACCGTGCCTGAAGCAATTCCTGTGTAGCCTTGAACAATCTTTTTAGTTCCCTTATTAGTTCCCTTATGCATGGTAAAAATTACACGGATAGAGGTACCGACGAGGGAAGCCAACTCCAAAACAAAAGGAAGTCCAAAGATAAGTATGGTGTCCCCGAAATCCGGTGTCCCCGAAATCCCGGAATCCGGAATCCCCAATTTTATATTTGGAACCGGCACTTCGATTGTTTTACTCCTGATTTTATGCCAAAATGAAGGTCCTTCATATCCCCTCAACCGGACAAAAAGTTCCGACTCTTCTCATTCTCAGAACTTAAAGGTCTACTTTGTACTTCGTTGCAGTTTCGCTATCTCTGGGCCATCAACCGAAAAAGGTATCAGACACAATATATACTAAAGACATCAAGTAGGTTATCAAGTTCTTCATCGGTCATGTCAAAAAGTTTTTTTTTCAAATTCCGTCCATCCCAACTCGGCTGAGGGTCAAGGTCTGGCTTAAAAAGCTGAAGCTCTTTTAATTTACCAACTAATTTATCTCGTTCTTCAGTTCCTCCTAAATAACAATTCATCCTGAGATAACAATATACAGCTCCATCAGAAAAAAAACTGACGATACGTTTTTTACTCTTTCCCTGAAGACCAAAAGCTGGAATCGGATTAGTGGTTTCCATAAAGATTTTCTTATCCACAGCCCATTTTAATATTTTTTGCAACTTGTGACCTAATTCATTATCGGCTAACTCGCCATAAGCTTCTTTCAGCTTATCTACTGTCCATTTGTCTTTTCCGCCAGAACCTTTTTTATCTATTGCAGATTGCGATTGCCCGGCTAAAACGGGCACTAAAACCATTGTCTCTTTTTGTTCCCCGTAAAATTTTAGCTCTAAGCCTAAAACTTCAGTGTTTTGCATTTCATTGTTCAAATATTCGATCATACGTCGTACTTCTGGCCTTAGTTCGTCAGTTGCAACAATCAAACGCATCTTACCATTTTTAAGATTTTCTTCTACCTTCTTCCAGAAATCCTCAATATCCAGATCTTCTCCAAATTCTTTTTGTAAGACTTCATCTAACTCCCTGGGTAATTTCTGATTGCGCCAGAATTCCGTTGCTTTCTGTCTGGCACTTCCTCCAGACCAAAATTCCATAGCATTAGCTGCATATTCAATGATTTGTCCTATTACTTCTCGTCTGGATTCTGGATTTTGGAATAACTTAGTTTCAACAAGGGTTAATACTCCTCTTTGATCAGAAAAAAGATGATCTAAAGACCAACTTCCTACAGGCATTTCTCGTCGCAGGAGAACAAATCGAGGAGGGTCATCACTGCCTGGGTCAATTTGTTTCCCCGGTATTATTTGAGGATAGTTCTCGAAAAAAGATTGTAAAGCATCCTCAAGAGTTTTCCCCAAAAATCCCTCACGCATGGAACGAAAAGGCAGACGAGTGAGTTTGTCACCATTAAAATGGAAGATCTCATCGGATCGGTTTGACATGAGTTCTTTCCTCTTGATGTTCCGTTAGCAACCGGACAATTATGTTATGCTCAACATAATTTCTCCGTTGCTATCGGAACACTGTGTAAGACTCGGTCTGTCCTGTATCATGTACAGGACTTGCCAGAGTACAAACGGAAATCGCCAGAATACAGACTATGAAAAATGCTATGATCGGTTTTAACTGTATCCATGATTACTCGAAATGTAAGCTGATTTTTCATTTATAGCTTTGCCTCATAAGTTGAATAAATTCTGGAATATCGTCAGATAGCAAGTTTTCAAGCTCAACTCTAATACCTTCTGGCTTGCTTTCCGGTTTGCTTTTCTTCGGCTTAGCTTCTGTTCCTTTAAATTTTTCAACTCTTAGATTTTTCTTAACCGTTGGCCACTTTTCATCAAACAACTTCTGAGCAATAAATACATGTTCAGAACGTTTCTTACTCTTGTATGAACTAGCTCGAAAAACAGACGCTTTTCCGGATTTCAGTTTAAAGCATATTTCAGTTTTTCCCTCTTCAACAATTAGGTGTTTTTCCCATTCCTCAATCAAACGTTCAACTTTACCTCGATTCCTGGTAAATTGCTCTAATTTAGGAAAACGCTCTAAAACAGACATACCTTAACCATCCTTCCTATAGAGTCATTAGCCTCTACATCTAACTAACTGTTAGTAAAAACTATGGTTATGTGCTTAGGATCTGTAGACATCTAAATTAGGGGGGACACCATACTTAATTATAACTATGGAGAGTTGGGAGTCTATGCTTCTAAACATGGCAAAAATTACACGAATAATGGCTCCAACGTGGAAAGCAAAGCCCAAAATCAAAAGCACAGTTCAAAGATAAGTATAGTGTCCCCGGAATCCGTGCCCGGAATCCGGAATCCCGAAAAAAGGCAATAACGATATTGCTATCAAGCAAGATCATCGAGGTCTATCCTCCTCCCCTGATAATTATGCCTTTCTTTTTCAATCTCCTCAAAGATGGAATCTATAGAAGGATCATCAGCCCAAGCACCACATAGGCTTTCTGCAAGCATCCGCTTTTCTTCTTTGTTTATTTCTGGCTCAATTTTTATTGTTACCTTGGTTCCGTCAGGGAGGTGAACCCATTCGGGCAGCTTAATAGAGTGCTCTTCAATCTCACCTTTCAAAGTAATGGTCATAGAAAAAACCTCCCCCAATTCGGCTCTGCCCTACAAACCTTTAATAAAAAAAGCCCGGCATTATATCATTTTGAATTTTTGGATAAATACTAAAACCATTGCGAGCAGGTCTTTTGGTATAAAGGGGCTCTGGCCAAGTTGATCGGCTGGCCAACAGTATTCGGTTAACCAGTATTCAATTCATACTGATATACGGGAACTTGAATAATTTTTGTTGGCTTCCTTTGATCTTGTAAAACCTGATCAATGACCTTGACTACATTAGGCTTTAAAAATTTTTCTCCACATTGTGTACAAACTTCCATAGGAACATTTTCAAAAATAAATAATTGACCTTTCCACCTCACTTCGCGAGGCATGAGTTTTTCTTCTACAACCCCTCCACAGTAGAAACAATCAACATACTTATTGGTCATATCCTGATACCTTCGTCAGTGGTCCCATCATCACATCAGTGGTTCCATTTCTCAAGGCACCAGCGACTCATCACCGTCCATCAGCGATTCCCCATTATCCAGCCCTTCCTCATCATCATCCCCTGGCCCCAGGGCTTCCATCACCACATCCCGAATGACGGATCGGGAGAAGCCGTGCCGGGCAAGAAGGCTTATGAGGCTTCGCATCATTTTCTCTCTTTCCTTCTTGTGAGAGCGCCGGATTCGCTTATGCGCAAGTTGCAGGGCCAGTTCCTTCTCACGGCCATCAGGGCTATAGGTTTCGCGGATTACATCTTCGATGATGTCAGCCGAAATCCCTTTGAGCCGAAGTTCCTGGGTGAGCAGGATTCTGCCGCTCAGCTTACGATAAGCCGAAAAACTGGCCCACTCCGTGGCAAAGGCGCGGTCATCCAGATAGCGGCGCTCGGTCAGGTATTCCACCACACTTTGCGCCACCTCATCGGAGTATCCTTTTCGTCGCAGCCGGTCAAATACCTCTTTGCTGCTTCGGGAGCGGTAAGAAAGGTAATTAAGGGCAAGGTCGCGGGCGTTTTGATAATCTTCGGTTTTTTGTCGGTCTTCCTCCTCTGGCATCAGCGTTCCTTATGGAGAGTGTCGGGTTGGAGTGTCAGGTTCTGGCACACAGCGGCGTAAATAGCTATTCGCTTTTTCATCTTCCCCTCGTGGAAATGATGTATTATGGGATGGTGTATTATGGGGTGGTGTATATGGATGGGGTGGTGTATTAGGATGGGATAGTGTATTAGGAATGGTGTATAAGGTATATTAATCGTGATCACCCTCACCTAACCTCCC
>Ga0307378_10005707_pt1 | contig 17255 bp, 18 predicted proteins | sample UN1MG_FD_202238 | JGI IMG/M metagenome (GOLD analysis project Ga0307378, IMG submission 202238) | Soil microbial communities from Risofladan, Vaasa, Finland - UN-1 | ecosystem: Environmental > Terrestrial > Soil > Coastal area > Acid sulfate soil | place: Finland: Risofladan, Vaasa | collected... | reverse complement strand
CTGGCCGGCCTCTGTACAGACGTCGGCCTCCTCCAAGATGCGCACTTTGTACTGGGCCGAGAACTGGCGGCGCTTGGCTTTGGGCACAACTTCAGGGTCAGAAATGTCGGTTAGTGAATCGTGAAATATCATCCTATGGTCTCCTCTGCTCTCTATATTCTACACTAATTTCCAGAGCAGAGTTGTCTCACCCATGTTAGCACAGAAGGGACCTCGCTGGGCAGCGAATTCACGTAGATCAATAGCTTGCGTTCGCCTGTGATGAAACTCGGCGATGAGTGCCCAGTACTGGCGCAACTTCTTGAGAGTCGGAATACCTAATGTCGGATTGAAGGGATGGGCTAGAGCAATCTGTGCATCAACAGTTGATAGACGTCGGCGGTCGTAAGGGTACCCCAGGAGTGGAATGTCCTCGGGTTGCAGAGCGACATCGGCCAGCACACTGCTCGGAGAACGATCTATCATAATCAGCCGCGGGGATTCCAGAGCCGACGAGGTAGCGACGTTATAGGCCAAGTAGATTTCGGCCAATTCCATGATGCGCGTGCCGATGGTCGAAAGATCCACTCGATCACTGTCGGAAACAAGGAATGTTTCTCGCCGGTCCTGATCAGCCACGTCGACGAACTCGGCAAAAGGCACAGGGATATAGGTGACCATAGAAACGTCTTTGTCTAGCGACCACTTCTGATAGCGAATAGTAGGCGGGTCATCCATCAAGCTGACCTGACCTTTAGCACCATGGGCGCAAGCAAAGAACACAATAAAATCCTGAAATGGAATCTTCCTGCTTGTGCCATCTACGGCTACAAAGTCGATTTTGTCGGTACCGAAGAAACGCTCAATATGACGGTGAATATGGCGCCTAGCTGCAGGATCAGCAAAACGGGGAGCAAGAGGGAGAATTAGTTTGTGGAAAAAGGCTTGATGGAAATCACAAGCATTGCGGGCGCGTGCATGGTACAACTCGGTGTATTTTTCTCGAGAGAAAGTCAGCGCTTCACTGTAACTGGTGTAGATCTGAGAGACAGTAGACATGATTTTGTCCCGATTGTGATTTCTTCTTGACAGCGTACTCAAACCTCTTGCGATAGACAGTGCTTCTCATTCTTCCTTCAATGAAAGCCTCCAATGTGTTGTCGGCTATAGCCTGTCGCACCCGACCTGCCTCAAAATTGAACGAGTAAAGATTGTGACAAGCACGGCGATGGATGTGATTGACTCCATCTCGATCTTCCAAGTAGCTTAGATAGGCCAGAGCCTCACGCTCCCTGGTGATAGGCCAATCCTCCCCCGTATCCCAATTCTTGACAGCAAACCCTTCGCCTTGGATCAAGCAGAGCAGATGTTTAGAGAAAGCTCGACGGACGCGTTCGTATTTGACCGGGTCACGTTTGGCTTCTTGTGGAGAGAGTCGAGTCAAGTGATAACCTGGCAACTGTACCTGCTTGAAAGCTGCACTCATAATCCAAGTCTGCGAATCTACTGTATTAGCTCCACAATAGAAGGCAAAGAGCATTAATAGAGCCGACCCCATTGAGAAACAGTGGATATGAGCCTCAGGCAACAATCGACGTACTTCGAGAAGCACGTCTATCGCTGTACTGGTGTTACCGTTCTGGGCCAGGGGTGCTAAACTGCCAATGCCAACGATATGAGGTTGCCGGCCCAGAATAGAGATGACATCATTTAAGGCACGTTCCAATACCTCGGCACTATGACCATGGAGTACTGGCATTAAGCAGAAACTATTTGGCCTTTCACCATCGTAGCTTGTTAGCGCCTCCACCATGACCTGTGTGTTATTTCGTGTATTAGCCCATCGTGCGCCGATCTCTTTGGGGGTAGCATCAGGCGGGAAAGGATGGTCCAACGCAACAGAAATGTCTGCTCCCAGCTCAAGACCAATACGAAGCACGTCAGCAGGAGTGATGCTGATCTCTTCGTGCTGCAGAAAGTTGAAGGCCCCTGAGTCAAGTACTAATGGGCCTTCGAACTCGACATACTCATGCAGCTTACCTTCACACTGGCGTATCTCGTCAGTGAACATCTTGGTGCGTTTGTTAGCAAGCAGGTCGAAGGCGTTGAGTAACAATGCCTGCGTGCCAGTAGTTTGCCACGGATGGTAGCGTAGCCCAGCCCGAGGGTAATCCCGGACACGATAGCTGGCAAGTAGCGCCGGAGTCTCCAACTGCGTCGCACCAATTGTGGTTGTGCGAAGCGACAACCTAGCTCCCCTCATATACACGCCTATAGAGTCTGAGATTCAGCTCTGGAAGAAGATCGCCTGGAACTATATCTACTTGCTTCTCCTGAAGCCCTCTGTAAACCTCAACAACCGTGGCATACATGAGCGGGTAATAGGGACGATCTTCTTCAGGACAATTCTCAGGCAAAACAACCTCGCGTTGCATATGTTTTCTGAAGTTCGTTCGCCCCAGCTGGATGTAAGCCTGTGCATATGTCAAAGCTGTTTCCTCATCTCGAATCGGTTCTATGGAGATGCCTTCACCCAACCGACGGTTCAGGGCAGGTGATATCTGGTTCAGGGAATCTGAGATAGGCGCTGTACCAATGACAAACACGACGCCTTCGGTTACAGTGTCAAATAAGTTGCGCAAGTCTTGGGCATACTGAGCCTGATTAACGCGAGATAGACCAGAAAGAACCTCTTCGAATTCATCAAAGAATACGACTATGCCTTTGAACAACCCGGCATGTCGAAAGATTTTGAGGAGATCTCCAAGGAACTTGACGGCCATCGTGGAAGATTTTCCAACTTCAACGCTAATGCTGCCTAGATACTTTTTGTCGGTTGCCGAGAGCTTTACTCCTTGCAACCAGTCATCCAGTATCCTGACAGACTGCAAGTTGGGTCCAAAGTAAGATAACTGAAGCTGACGTCGTGAGGCTACCTGGGCTAGAACACGAACCAGTTCCGGGCTGAGTCCGGGCAATTCTGCCGGGAGTGTCGCGAGGTCGACCTTGCCGCTTTGCACGGCCTCAAAGAACTTGGTATAGAACAGTGCCCCCAGCTGACTAATGAATTGCCGATGTATCTCGAAGTAGCTACCCTGGGGCTGGTGAATAAAGAGTGTAAACAGATCGGTGATCGGTCGACGCCCAGGCTGTGGTTCACGCCATTCCTCAAGTTGCTGTTGAAAGAATCTTAGCAAGTTGGTCTTGCCTGCCCCCGTGGAACCTACGATTGTCATTCGTCTTGCTCGCTCATCTACATAGAACTCCCGTAGTGTCCGTGCGAACTCTTGTTTGATCTCATCCTGGTCAACGCAGATGCCCGGAATAAACTGCCCCACTGCGGGGAAGGGGTTGGACGGTAGAAAGAAATCCTCGTATGGACTTTTGGGTTGCTTCTCGCTAACCTCCTCGAACAACGCGGCCAAGGTGAGGTCATCTTTCTCGTTATTGCTGCTCATTGGTCACCTCCAGCAGAATTCTTACCATTTTCACGTTTCGCCTTCCGACAAATACACCGTCCTCCATAAGTCTCTTTTCTGTCCACTCAACAGGTTTTCCTGGTCGCAAGTTATCGGCAATCTGCTTAGCTTTGGAGCGTGGTAGGATGGTCTGAACAGGCGACTTGCTGGTTGGCAGGCGTGCTAGCGAAGTCGCTGTGACATACCTACGAGGCTCTTGAAAACACAACTGCTCAAAGAGGCTCTCAAAGCGGACAAATGCGATATTGAGTTCGCGACAGACTCTATCAGCAAGCTGTGCAATGTTGGCAAACCCGTCCAAGGGCTTGACCTGAGCATAGTGGCGAAGCAAGCTATTCTCAAAAGCGCCAATATCCGGCCTTGCGCCTCCCCAGTGGATGTTTCTATCGCCAATATGGGAAAGGTATACCTGCGCGACAGCCATTCCCCACCACTTGAATGTATCTACTGCCACAAAAGTGAGTCCTACTTTTTCCTTCAACTCGGCTCCCAGGTTATGACGCGCTTCCGAGTCTTGTCTAGGAGGTACTTCAATGTGTTTCTGTGTCTCCAAAAAACACAGAAAATTGTCATACGGCCGATAATGACGAAAGAAAGCGTTTATACAATCCAGGCGTGCAACGCCTGCAACTTCCCAGCACTCCACAAACTGCTGAAAGTTAACACTGGGCACCAGTGAGAAGTCCTTACGCTCCGCAACTTGGAAACCTTCCAGCACTCGCCCAATCTCGGCAAAGCGTCTTGAGGTAACGCGCCGTGCGACGTTTAGATCGTCGAGGGTGACAGGGCCAGCTTTACTCGCCAGCAAGTCCAGTACATCAAATAACGTTGGTAGTAAGACCGGGTCCAAGGCCAGTCACCTCCAGCTTGTCAGCTATCCAGTCATGCACCAACTTGGTCGGGAAATAGTAGAACAACTCTACAATGCGTCCTGCTTGTGGGCCCTCCAAGCACTGTAACCGTATCCTGCTAAACACATGGGTCAAATCCCATAGAAAGCGATGGATCGAACATAGAATATAGGTACGTGCCTCCAGTGAATATCTGACAGAACAGATGCCTTCAGGGGATTCCCGAATGCCCGGTCTAGCAGGGTAGATCGTATGGATTCCCTCAAGTCGAGCCAGTCGTGACATATCCTTGTCGCCTGACATCAGATAGACAACCTCGGGAAGGCCACGTTGCCGTCGCAGGTCCTTGATGCCCTCCAGGATCAGACGATCATTGATGAGAACTCGGTCAGGTTCTCTCTCCCGACTGGCCTCGTAACCCCGAAATGTGCGAAACAGTTCTGGAACAAGTTCCAGGGTTTCAGTTGGAAAGTTCTTCTTCAACCATCTGATTTCCTGCGGGGTAATCGTGACTTGCGGTCGAACACGAATCAGAGAGCAGTTCTGCTTCTTAGGCTTATCTGCTGCTTTTTGAGTAATGTTTGCGGTTCGCTCACCGATCTCCATCAACGATACAAGGGGAATAATCGTCCATAACTGCACAGAGCCATATTGCTCTCTTAAGTGACGGACCGCACCGCCGCGCAGCGCATTGGTATCCAAGATGATGACCGCAAAGCTACGCTCGCTGAATTCTGGATCGTCTATCTCAAAAGTCAACTGCACAAGGCCAAGCCTAGCCATTGATTCCTCTAGCTGATCAGATATGTAATCTGCTGCATCGGCTGGATTCACCTTCCCTTCAATGGCTCCTTGGTCCCAAGCCTTCTCAAGCAACGACTCTAAATAATTCTCCTCTTGTGGAGTGTGCTCAGTAGTTTGTTTGTTTTTTGGCTTGCGGGGTGTTGGTCGGAAAGAAAAGAGAACATCTCCTTTACGACTAACCTCCTCAATCTTGACCTCTCCTAAGGGCACATATGTCTTGTCTGCCAGATGTGTCCGATCGTGATACTCCACAGTCCAAGAACCTGGGGCGAATTGGCCAATAGGTAATGACTTGAAATCATCAAGAGAGAGTATGGGCATCTTGCAACCTCAACTTATCTGAATCAGCAATTGGTCAGATAGACCATACTTGTGCAGAATGCTCATCAGAGCAATCCGCAGTCCCATATGATGTGGAATCTCTATCCGAACAGGCGAGGTGTCCCCGTCTCGCCATACAGAGATATTCTGCGCATAGTAGCTGTCAAATTCCTCTGGGTTCATTGTCTCAACAGGTTGAATTTCCCTCAACATCTCAGATAATTGCCGAATGGGAATGAGATTCCCTACTTGTTCATGAATAGGGGCAACCCGCAGAGGATCAACTCCCTCGACTTCGATCTCGTCAAGAACCTTGGGCTCCTCATCTCTATGCTCAAGTAACCTGATGATCATTAGCTGTCTCCCTCACACGCGCTGAGTGTCAAGGCCAAGTTGTCGTAGCACACGCTGAGCCTCTCCACTCGTGAAACCACTGACTGGCAACCCTGTCAACACACTCGCTAACCATTTGGGTGCCACCCGATGATCGTCTACTTCGACATACCACTCTCGGAAGCGGCCGGCATTGGCCTCATCGTTGGCTAAGGCTTCTCTTGCATACACGAGCACTTGATCAGGGCCTAACTCCAGTTTCACTCCTCGAAGACGAGCCACCCTGTCTCGGCTTGACGTCGGACGTTCGGGAACTGGCTTGGGGCGTTGACTCGAAACATTCTCTCCCCACAACCAGCGCTTCAACTTGGCCAGTCGTATTCCCTGAGGACCGTCGGCCATTGTAATAGAAACGCCAGCAGGTATCAGGCTATTCCACCCCTCGAGTGCCGCCATATACCTCTTGCTCAGGGCCAAGCAGATCTCAGCCCAAGTACCATTACCAACTACGTCGGTGAAAGTGGCAAGTACATCTTTGTGTAATTCAGCGGTTCGCTGGGGAGTCATCACCCGATCGTAGTCTCGCACTGGATGCTTGGCTGGAAAAAGTCCATAGGCAGCAGACAGAATGAATACCTCCAAATGCTCAGCAACTTCCGGCTGCTCTCGCAAAAAGCGGCGAAGCACCTTGAAAGCAGGACCATCATATCGTTCGACCGCCGGCAATAAGCCCGGGGTCTGGCGTTTACGCTGCGAACAGGACATGACCAGCAAACGATAGTCTGAAGCCACTACGCGACTCCTTGATCAGCAGCTTGGGATCGTCGAACCTTCACCGCATAGATCAGCGGAATGCTCACCACTGTCACGATCATCTTTAGCAAATACTGTCCAGCGATCAGAGGCAACACCGGCATCACACCCAAGAAGGCAATGGTAATAAAGACTGCACTGTCGATAAGCGTGGACACCGCATTGCTGGCTAGTACCCGTGCCCAGCGGTACCGCCCGATACGTTCCCGCCACCAGGCAAACACCTGCACATCAATCAGCGTGCTGACCAGGTAGGCGCTCAGGCTGGCCGTCACGATGCGCCAGGTCGAGCCCAACACCCCGGCAAAGGCCGCCTGCGCCTCCTCACCGTAGAACGGGGCAGGCGGCAGCCAGATGGCGAACTGGATATAGGCAGCCAGCAACAGGTTGGTCAGGAAGGCTGCGTAGACGACGTACCGCGCCCCCTGCTTCCCGAGCCGGTCGTTGACGAGGTCAATGAGGGTGAAGGTGAGGGCATAGATGAAGACTGCCGCAGGTACGGTGATGCCTCCTGGGAGGGCCACCGGCTTGCCAGCGGTGGTGTTAGCAATCAACTCGCAGGCAACGTAGAGGCCAACAATGAGGACTGTATCGAAGGACATATCGTTCGTCCTGCTGTTCATATCAACAGATCGTCCACTGCACCTTGACCGGGGACAGGCCATGCGGGGAGAGCGCACTCCCACGTCTTGGCCAGGCCTCGAGCCCTTGGGAACTGCGAGGCTTCTCTGTTCTATGGAGATTGTATCACAATGTGCAAATCAGGCAAGGCGGGGGCCCTACCGGGCCGGCAGGAGGAGTGCTCACCACCGCAACGCCCTGAACAGGCCCTCACGGAGCCTGGCCGGCCTAAACTTTCGCCAGCTGGAGATACCGTAGCCGACGGGCGTGGGCCAGCAGGGGCCGCACGCCGGGATCGAATGTCGCCTCGGCGTGGGCCAGCAGTTTTTGCCACGTCAGCAGATGCGTCTGCTCCGCTGACAACTGCAATGCGCGCTGGAAGGCCTCGAACTCGACGGCGTGAGGCTTCCCATCCCGGTTGACGTTGAGCGCATTCGCGATCGCCAGCAGGTGCGGCTCCAGCGGCCATCCGCCCGGCCAGCACAGCTCGTTCGCCAGTACCAGGTGGCGCAGCAACTGGTAGAAGCGCCGCATCGTTGCTTCCCAGCCCTTCATATCCGCCAGCAGCCTGCGCAGCGGCCCCTCGTAGGTCGGCGGGATGTGGCCCTTGCTCCCTCGCTCCCAGGCGTGCACGTGGGTACCCGGCTTGCCCAGTTTGCACTCGACCATCACCAGGTAGCGCCGACCCTTGAGAATAACGTCGGTCTCGGTCTGGTAGCGCCCGCCGACCTTCCCCCACGGCTCCACCCGGTCCAGCGCCAGCTTGATCTCCGGCAGCGGCCTGGCACTGTCCCAAGGCCGATACCAGTAGAGCACCTGGAACTCGTCTTCTAGCCCCAGCGCGCGGGCGACCACATTCAGGTGACCGCTGCGCTCCAGGGTGCGGAACAGGTTCCAGGAGAGAGCATCCTCGCTGTTCTCGCTGGCCAGGCGGGGGTGGTCGGGGACGGACGTGTTTGCCCCGAAGGTATCCAGGTCGGCTTTCCAGGCCAGGGGAGGCGCGTCGGCGTCCACGACGACGTTGTCGCGCCAGTCGTCGTAGACCTTGACGCCAGATCGGGTAACCGTGTGGAGCCTCTCTGAGTCTGGATCGTCGAGCGACAACGGCAGCGCTGGCTGCTCTGCTGCGAGGTGCGGATCGTACGCCAGGTAGTAGCCCAGGGGCAGTGACACCTCGACGGCGTCGAGCCCCTCCCAATCACCCACGAGGCTACGTTCGACCGCCTGCGCGACGGCCTCCTCGGGCGAAGCGGCGAAGACCACCGCGCAGCGGCGGACGCCTTCCACGTGATAGACCTTCATTGGCATGTCTCCATCTCCTGGCATGTATGGTCCGGCTCCCACCCACCTGGCTGCTGGAGAACATTGTAGCACGGTGGGGGACAGTGAGCAAACCACCTCCTCATCATATAGAAACAGAGCCGACCGGCCGCCAAGGTACATGCTGGCAGGGGGTCGGCTCTGTGTTGTCCACGAGGCCCTCCTCGGCACGTGCACGGTGAGGCGGGTCGGATTATGACAGTCTCAGTCAACAGTATAGCGGTGGCTGGTATATGGGCGGTGAACGAAAGATTGGAATCAGAACTCATGGAATCAAGTCCAGAATCCGTTCGCCGGGGCCGTAGAACGTGACGGCAAGAAAGCCCCCCAGGTCCTCCAGGCATGCTTCCGCCAGCCCGTGCTCGCGCATCAAGCGGCGCATGTGGGCGATGCCGGTGCCCCACTTTTCGATGTAGAAAATGTCGTACAGGCAATGGTCCACGAAGCTGCTGACCTCAACTGCCCCTGTCGTCGGGAGCATTCCGCTTGCGGAACACGTTGCAGGCCAGCACCAAACTGTCCTCGGAATCGTCCTCTAATCGTCCGGCAAATCGTCCGGCGCCGGACGATTCCATACGTAACGAACGCCACGCCCCTTGCCCTGCCGCACAATCATACCCTTGAGGACCATATCCTGCAAGTCTTGATGCGCTGTGCTTTTCTGCACCCCGGTCAATTCACAGTACTCGCTGCGCGTGATCTGTCCGTAGGCCTTGAGATAAGCCAGCGCCCGCGCCTGGCGCTCATTCAATCCCCAACGTGCGGACTCGTCGGCGACGGGGGCAACGATGCCACCCTCCGCAGCCGCACCATAGAGCGTGATGATAAACTGGTGGTGTTCTTCGGCAAAGACTGGTGGACGCAAGCCACTGTGGGTATTCTTCCACGTCAATGCGCCGGATGCCCTCCATCCGCGGGACGATGCGCCGGTTGCGCCGCACAAACTCGGTCGCCTGGTCAATGATCTCCGGCAGTGTGCCCCAGTCGGCACCGCAGAAGCGGATGAGATGTTCAGGCAACAGCCCCGCGTTGGTCACCGCAATTACACCTCACACATAAGTCTACCATGAATACTTGCCAGATGGCGTCATATTTCAGCAAGAAAGTGACAGGAAACTAGAAAGTTTGTTCGGTCGAGGATATTGACGTTTGCACCAGGTTGCACTATACTGAAGCTACAACGCAATAGAAATCACCTCCTAACTCAGTCCAGCCGGGGGTAACGGCCAGGACGATAGGCGCACCCTGGTGCCGCAAACTGTAGCATGAGCCCGCGTCAGGGTTGAGGCGAGTGTGTCTGTTGGGAAGGTGGTGAACATACGGTTTACGTGGAGATGTCCATTGTTCACGTTCGGTTCGTCGTTTTGACGAGGAGGCAAAAACTATGACTCTTATCCTTACCCATATAAGTAAGCACGGGATTGTCCACGCAAGCGACTCCAACTTGACGGCAGGTGGCGATACTTCGGCTGGAGAAAGCCAGAAGACCTTCGAGATCAAGCATCTTAATGCAGGTCTTACTGTTGCAGGGTCTTACTCAGTTGGAGGAGTTAGGATGAACCATTGGATGAATGACTTCATCCAGGAGCAAGCCAGGGCAGGGGTTTCCTCTCTCTCTGACTTGGCGCACAATCTGGGAAAAGAACTCGAAGCGCAAATGCCTCCTGACGAAAAAGCCGGTGGGAGCATGGTGCATATCGCGGGCTATGTTGAGGAGGAAAACAAGTCCCATCCGGAGTTCTGGTTCGTCAGGAATGTAACAGGCATAGATCCAAACACGGGAGAGTACACAGGTACATCACCCAACTTTCAGGTAACTGAGGATTTTTGGACGAGAGATTGCCCAAAGAACAAGCTGATGGGAGCTTTTCGAGCAGGAGCTTACCAAGTCTATGTTAACGGCTTTGCATCAGGACGCATTGGTTTTGTCGCTCTACAGCGGATTATGAATGATTTCTTCTGTGGAATCTGGAGTAACCCCAATTGGGCATTCAGGCCCCCTCGTTCCATTGATGAAACCAAGCTACTTGTGGAGCTAAACGTACAAGTCATCGGTACACTATTCAAACTAAGCGACTATCCTGCACCATTTATAGGTGGGAACATTCAGACCTATGTGATTCCCCAGCCGCCGAATACAGTAACTGAAAGCCCGCCATCTTCGGGGTGCTGTTAGTTGGCTGAAAGTGGCAGCTAAGTTGTGGTAGATAGGGCTGTCACTAACCCTGCCACCATTAATGATCGGCTGGAAGATCAAATGCCTGAACATACTTGCCCAGTTCCTCAAAACAGGTTCCACCCCCCGCTGCCCGCAGCCGCTTGGCCGTGCTGCGGTAGGCGTCGCACTGCTCCTCCTCCACCCAGCCCGTGTATCCGGCGCGCCGCAAGCGGACCAGCAGCGCCGCCCGTTCCGCCTTCGGCATCAGCCGCGGGTCGGTCATCACCGCCACGTGAAAGTCGGCCCCGGCAGCCAGCAACCGCTCGACCGCGACGAAGGAGCCTGCCCTGAGTCCGGCGAAGGGCAGTTCCCAGCACTCCCCCCGCGCATCGGTGCGCGCCTCGAACCCCTCCGCCGTGCCTGCCTTCAGCGAGACCCGCACGTGCACGCACATGTACCTGGCCAAGTCGGCGGCATATTCCTCGTCGGCGGCGATGGGGAGGCCGTTGGTCTCCAGGATGAACTCGTAGCCGGCCAGCTCGATGCGCTCGAGCACCCCCAGCAGGTGGCGTTTACCTAGTTTCTGTCGGGAAAGCCCCATTTGGGCTGCCCCTGAGGATGCATCGGGTGTGTTGACAAACCTAGCACCCAAAGCGACAGGCTGCGCCGCCCTTCCATATGGTGGCCTCAATGTCAAAATTGAGTTCAATTTTAGCCTTATGTCTACCATTGTGACAGTCCGCCGACAGGCTACCAGCGCTGACTGTCGCAGTACTCCCAGGTGGTGGAGTTAGTGGACCAGCCAAGAACAGGGTTTCCCGACAGAAACTAGTTAGTAGGTGGCTGATCATCACCTCGATTGAACATATTGGTTCACTACGATGGGTAAGTAAACATCTATCTGAGGCGGGAGCGGATTGTTGAAGGGATTCCAGTACACAAGTACTCGATTACGGTTCGCATCGGCAATGTACAAGTTGTCATATCTGTCAAACGTTGCTGCAAACGGCATAGAACCATAATCATTGAGATAGACAGTTGGGTTGGTAGCAGGGCCTAGGGGATCATCATACACACCTACGAATCTTGTGTTTGAGTAGCCATTGTAGCCAACAACCATGCGATTTGTGGAATCAAAGGCTGGCTCGAACGTCATCGCAGGTTGACTATTTCGGTAGGGGAAGATTTTTGTAGCCGACGGAGCAAAGATGGTTGATGTATTCGTTATTGGGAACATACTTGCCGCAAACAACAGAAGACGGAAGTTACCTTCCACTTCAAGAGTGTGATCAGAGACATAGAGATTCCCCAATTGGTCAAGCGAGAGCGCGCCTGGATAACAGAGCATGTCCGCTGCCGCCACTTGATCGGTGCCTGTGTTGGGTGGTGGTATGAGACCACGATTACATTCATTTCCATTAGCATTTGTCTGACCCAATATGATATCCACCATGGGGGCAGTTAGGGGGTTCCGAATACGCAAGACACGATGGTTGTTAGTATCGCTAATCCAAAGGAATTCTCCCTGCCCCACTGGTACAAGACCGTCAATACGATCTCCAATTGCGAGAGAACCCACCCCTAGGACTGAGATTGTCATATTAGGCTGTATGACCCTGGTAGGAATGGCCCCTGTCTTTAGGGGAAGCTGATAGATATCTATGCCACCATAAGCGTTTTGTACCCATAGCCTAGAAGCAGAATCAGGTTTTATCCTGATACAGCAGGTGGGTTGGTATGAGAATTCCAGGCTACCAACGACACCATCGGCCGGTTTACCGTTTGAAAGCTTGGAGATGTCGTTCCAGAAGAGAAGACGAATACCATCGGATACTATGAGTTGGTTCCTGAAAACTGCTACGCCCAGGCCCGAACGTATTCCTCTGTTACCAACATTGTTGTAGCCGATAGGCGGAGAGAAGAGACGCTTATCTGGTTGATAAACAACTCCAGGCTGCGGAGTGGGAATTGGGGCAGCAAAACGCAGCACGTCTTGGACATACACGTATACGGCGGGCAAGATATTGCCTTCAGCGTCGATACCGAATCCACCTCCGCCATCTGCAAGAGGGCTGCCCCAATCATGGCCTAATTCATATATATCTTTCCCCAAAACTTTTCTGACTGTAACTCCATCCCAGTCCCAGAGCTCTATCATCGAATTGCCTCGGTCATAAACCCAGACGCCTTCTCCGGAGAGATCTATCTCTAGACCTAATGGATCATGGAAGTGGGAGCCGAACGTTGATACAGCACTCATTCCGGTAAAAAAGGGGGGCTTGAACACCACTACTCTATCATTCCTTGTATCAGCAACATATAGCCAACCATTGGGACCAAAACTTAATGCCGATGGAGAATTTAGTTGACTCAATGCAGCGCCAGCGGAAGGAGACACAAAATCAGGTTGCCCCAGAACCAGATCAGCAGTCTTAGTAATGACTCCTGTATCTACGTCTTTCGGAAACCGGAGAATGCGATTGTTGGCAGTATCAACGACCCACAGATTCCCAATTAGATCTAACTCTACTCCGCTCCCTTCACCGTAGGAATCCCGCTGAAAGCATAGGCTTGACGCAGTGGGGGACAGTACACCTTGGTTACAAAGGTTCGCCGAAAAATCAACCTGCCCCCATACCTCGTCAGCATTCGTATCAGTTGTGAAGGGGCTAATATACTTCAAAACCCTGTGATTGAAGTGATCGGGAACGTAAAGATTGCCTTGTTGGTCAACTGCCATGCTTACGAAAGATTTGCTTTCCAGAATACTTAAGGTATCCTCTGGCATCGCGCACAGTGTAGCAGCACTGGCAGGGGAGCGATTTGGATACCTTTGAAAACCACTGTCTCCATTGCAGGCTGAGTAATCAGAAGCAGATGGTTGGCCTATTACAATGTCAGCACTGCAAGGGCTTGCATTGGCATAACAAGTAGCAAGGTCAATACCAAGGATACGGCTGTTACCTGAATCCCAGACATAAGCTCTGCCAGGACTAATCGTTCTATCAACAACTACCCCCCCTGGGTTAAACACTTTGTATGGCGCAACTTCAAAAGGTGTAAACTCCGAAAAATCCCGCTGGCCGATGATAACATCTGCCCAAAGATCACCCGTGACTCCCCTGACGGGTTCGGGCACTGGCGTGGGGGTTGGTGGGGCAATCCCACAAGCGTCTACATCATCAGCTAGAATGAACTCAGGCGACCAGGCTGAAATAGGCTCGAGGTCAGCATTTGTAACGCGAACGGAAAGAGTCACCTTACTATCAGCCCAGAGTAAATGCTTAATGCACTCCATATCTACTGTAATTCTTGTTGGACTTTCCCAATTCACTTCAAGTCCAAAATGTATTGAAAGATCACCGGTGGATACTTTTTGGAACTGCAAACGATGTTCCGTTGTAGAGAAGTTCTGCCCATTCAGTATAAGAAGCCTTTCGTAAAGATAGGAGGAATTTCGCAGTACACAATATGGTGGCGTTGGGCTTACCGAATGGATAGTTACAGGCCCCGGTTGCGTATATCCGGCACTAATGCCTGCATGTTTTATACCAAACTGCCGAATAGTAAAAACTGTCGCAGCGCTAACCAACACGACAAACCAAGAGCGCAACCTGTTGGACTTCACTACTACCCTCCCGCCAAGGACATCCATACGGAAGTACGCACCAGTGCCCCGGCAGCGCCGATCCAGATCGTGACGTATGGGGCTGACCTCCTCTGGGCTCACTAAACAGTATAGTCCAACTTGTATGGAAGTCAACGGTCGAATCGTATCCCAAATGAGCAATCAGATCAGCAGCATGTTCCACTGCTTCGTGCTCGATGGACACCATCCAGAGGTACCATCCAGCAGGGACAGCCAGGGTCACCTCATTTGGCAGGTGCCACTCGTACACCCTGGTCTGTTCGAGACAGCCTGCAGGCAGCAAGGCCGGCTGCGTAAAGAGCACATGGAGCGCAGTGACCGTGTGAATCGCCAGGCTGCGATGCGCCCCACCACCTGGGCGACCGCACGGCTATCCGAACTGGTGCGTGCGGCGCCTTGAGGGCTGATCGCTCGAAGTGCGTCGAGATAGCGGGTGACCACATCAGCGCGCAGGCTGGCGAGAAGCGCATGCCGCTCGTGTGGCGGTTGGGCGGCGATTTTGATGATTCGCCGATAGAAGTCCTCTGCTTTCACAGTTGCTCTCCCCCCACACACCTACCCGGCGTAGTAGTTCTGCAGCAGCACGAGCACCCGTGTCGTCCAGTCGAACTGGCGCGCCGGCCCCTTGCGCCAGGTTTCGGAGAAGTGAACGGACGTCCTGGGGCCAAAGTCCCACAATCCTGCGGGGGTTCGCCGGTCCCACAGCCACTGGATCGCGTCCCCGGCTTGCTCCTGCCAACTCGGGAAGCGGGAGAGCAGCCCCAACGACGCAAGCCAGCGGTCCATTCGCCTGGTGTCGAGATAGGGGTCCGGCGAGGACAATCCCACGCCCAAGTAACCGATGCCGCCCTCCTTGTGCCATACCCAGTCCAGCAGTGCTTGCTCCAGGTCGCGCGGCAGGGCGCCCGGGCGGGCACCGAGCAGCGCCAGTTGGTACCTGCCACTGAGCACCTGGTAACTACCCTGCACCGTCGCGCCGGTCAGTTCGCGATGGGCGAGCACCTCCGCGCCAGGATCGTACTGACCCGCGGCGAAGGTTCTCTGCGCGATAGACAGCCACAGGTTCCACACCTCGTCCAGGGCGGGATGGTTGGGCTGGACGAGCGCCAGGGTGGCGGCGGTGAACAGCCGCACGGCGGTGGCCCAGCGGTCGTTCTTTTCGGGCGGGTCAGGGAAATCGGCGAGCGGGCCCTCGAGGAGTCCGACCAGGTAGCGTGTGGCCTTACTGAGGATCGGATGGCTCACGTCCAGCCCCAGCGCCAGCGCTCGTTCCACGCCTACCTCGGTGGTGGGGATCTTGTGCCTGGCCTGGCTGTCCCTGGAGTGGAAGCGGCCCCAACTGCCGTCCTCCCGCTGCTCGCGCTTGAGTTCCCGAACCCAGTCGTACTCAACAGTAAACTCAACCCTATTCTCAAGTCAACAGTGCCGCGCCTTGCCTCGAATTCCAGCGTCGCACCGACTTGCACGGCCAGATGGAACAGGGTACAATGGCAGGCGCTCTTGATCTTGTGCCTTGTGTCACGCAGGCAGGACGACAGGAGGATCACCAGTAGATGGCTCACTCGGATGACAAGCACAATCTGCGTACTTATGGTTGGGAGTGCCTGAGCACCGACTTTCCTTATGTCTACCACATGTTCCGCGTCCGTCAGGACCACGTACGTTGGCCCGATGGGCACCTGGCTCCCTATGCCTACGTCCAGGGCCCCGACGCGGTATGGATTGTCCCGCTCACGGTTGACCGGCAAGTCGTGCTCATCCATCAACTGCGTTACACAATCGCGGATTGGTGTTGGGAGGTGCCTGCCGGCGGGTTCCACGATTTCACGGGTACCCCCCTCGAACTGGCGAAACGTGAACTGGCTGAGGAGATAGGGGGTACCAGCGACAACTGGCTCTACGTGGGCTCTTTTCGTCCCGGCGTGAGCATCATTGACCAGGTCTGTCACATCATCCTGGCCCGTGACGTCCGATTGGACTGTGAACCCCGACGCGAACCGGGCGAGATCATCGAGGTACACCTGGTATCGGTAGAGCGCGCACTGGAGATGGCCCGCAACGGCGAGATGGTGGACGGCCACAGCGCGTTGGCGCTCCTGCGCTGCGAGTCGTATCTCCAATCACAGGGAATCTCTCCCGCTTCCGCCGGACCACAGTCCGGCGGCCATGGCACGGACTGTGGTCCGCGCTGAGCAGGAAGGAGCGGGGACTGGTGGGGGGACAAAGATGACACGACATCCACATTTGGACCCATCCGCCTTCTTCCTGGAGGGCGGCCCCACCGGCATGCTCCTCATCCACGGCTTCACCGGCTCTCCGCCGGAGATGCGCCTGGTGGGCGACGCCCTCCACCAGCGCGGCCTCACCGTCTCTGGGCCGCTCCTCCCCGGCCATGGGACCACCGTCGAGGACATGAACCGCCACAAATGGACCGACTGGACCGATCACGTCGAGAAAGCGCTCGCCGATCTCCAGGCGCGCTGTGATAGGGTCTTCGCCGGCGGCCTCTCCATGGGCACGCTGCTCACCCTGTACCTGGCCGCCCACCATCCCGAACTGCCCGGCGCCATCCTCTATTCCCCCGCCACTGTGGTGGCCGACCGGCTCATCTACCTGGCACCTTTCTTCAAATACGTGGTGCGCCAGCGGCCCAAGTCCGCCGACCAGGACCTGACCGACCCCGAGGCAGAAAAGCGGTTGTGGAGTTACGAAGAGTACCCCACCTTCCCGGCCCACGAACTCTTGAAACTCCAGGTGCGGGTCCGGCGGCTGCTGCCCCGGGTGACCTGCCCCCTGCTCATCATCCACTCCACCCTCGACCAGGCCATCCACCCCAGCAGCGCCCGCCTGACCTACGAACAGGCCGGCTCCACCGACAAGGAGTTGGTCACGCTGCACAACTCCGGCCACTGCCTGACCGTGGACAG
>Ga0307378_10005705_pt1 | contig 17258 bp, 14 predicted proteins | sample UN1MG_FD_202238 | JGI IMG/M metagenome (GOLD analysis project Ga0307378, IMG submission 202238) | Soil microbial communities from Risofladan, Vaasa, Finland - UN-1 | ecosystem: Environmental > Terrestrial > Soil > Coastal area > Acid sulfate soil | place: Finland: Risofladan, Vaasa | collected... | reverse complement strand
TTAGACGAATACTTTAGTTTCCTTATAATAAGAGCCGCCATCATACCAGAAGTTTTTTGGGGGGTGGGTGACTTTTGCGTTGTCACAAGCCCCTAAAGTGGGTGACTTTTAGATTATCACAATCAGCTGTTGGTATTTTACTAAATTATATGATTTTTTCATCACCCATATTGATCACCTTACTAATTTTAGCATTTATAATTTCTATTCCCAGCTTTATAATGGAAACTTTAACTTTAAAAATTAGAACAGGATTGAATCATATTACTGAAAAAGTAATGAAAAATATCTTCAAAATAGCCATTAAAATTATCTCTAATGAAGGTTGTTTAGAGAAACTTTCTTATGAAACTGACCTTCTTCATAAAAAAACGATGAAAGCAGCCTAATATTTAAGGTAATGCTGAGAAGCTAGAGTGCCTTGTGTATAGTTTTGCATAATTGGCCCCTATTATGCAATAATTTGCATGGTATGTAAATTATTGCTCATCAGGTCTGCCTCCTTCTTTCAGAATAATCATATCCTTTAACCTGTTATCCCCCCATACTATCCGGTACATTTATTGCATTTCTCAAAGCGGAAGAACTTTCGCAGGGAGTACTGTATTGACAGATGTTGGTCCTCGTTTCCAATGTGGAGAGATAATGTGACAAGATTGACCAGGATTGCGATAACTATAGCTATATTCTTCGGGGTCCTTCTTTCTCAAGAAAAAATGACTTTCTCACAATGGGTTATTGGCTCAACCTATCAAGCTCCCATTTCCTTTCAATCACCGATATCTCCTCTCGGCTTGTCACCTCTCCTGGCAAACTCTCTCTTGGGCAACCCGTTATCGGGCAACCCGTTATTGGCCAATCCGTTATTGGGCAATCCGTTATTGGGCAACCCATTAGCGGCCAACCCATTAGCGGCACCTTTCGGGTATACCGGATTACCATCACTGGGACTGGCAGGATACGGGCAGACATGGCAGGCATCGTCAGCTCTTTTTCCCAATTCCGCCGGTCTGGCCAGGTTTCCGGCTCAAGGTCTCTATCAGGGCACTTATCCGAACCTCTACCAGAGTCCCTATCCGAACCTCTATCAGAGTCCCTATCAGAGTCCCTATCAAAACGGAGTGTCCCAGTTTGCCTCTCCCTTGCAGGCCAATCAGCCTTTTGTCTCCATCCCGAATACCGCATATTCTCAGGGTACGGTTTCTCCATATCCTTTGTATGGCAATCCTTCCGTGCCAACGTATAGCAACCCTTCGGTACCTTTTGTAACAGGCTATAATCCTTATTCCGGCTATCAGGCTTCCCAGGGCATGCCTATCACTAACTATCCATACTCCAGCTATCCATCTCAGGGCGTGCCTGTCTCCAGCAATCCTTATTCTATCGTTCCCTCCTCTACCGTGCTTTATCCTGGCCTTTACAATTCAGCTTTAAACTTTTACGACCCATCTTTGAATACCAGCCAGCAGCAGACAGAGCAAGGGAATAATTCAAATGATAATTCCCAGACATCTGATTCGACCTCAAACCAGACGGCTTCTCCCGCTCAGGTAACCGGAGTCTGGATCGGCACATGGACCGCTTCCTTTGCCTCACAACAGGGTGAGTCCACGAGTGCAGCTTCGATCAATTTAGCTCAGGCGGATACCTCGGTCAGTGGAGCTTTTCTTTTTGTGGGGCATACCAAGATCAATGGCATCAGCGCAACAGGTGTCGTACAGGGAAACAATCTTCAGATGACCGCTTCCACGGGTGAAAGTGAGGCCAATTTGACTATCTTATTCGAAGGGACGGTTAAAGGTGATACCTGGAGTGGAGAATACCTGATTACCAACAAGACTGGTGCAGCCTTAGAGGTAGGGCAATTCGTGGTCAGCCGAGTGATGTAGGTCTGTTCCAGAGCAGGGCATGCCTTTTGCCCCCTGTTTTCTTGCGGCTGATTTACGAAATGATTTACGAAAAAGGCCGAACTATATTTCAGCTCAGGAAGCGGAATGGCGAGATGCGAGATGCAGTATTGCAGGATACAAAAGAAAAAGTATCTATTCCGGCTCCTGACACCTGATTTCTGATCTAAATGTTTTGTAATAGTGATCAGGCCGCTTGACGAGGCACTCGAAGAGTGGTTTAATAAGGGTTTCGATATGGATACATATTTTTTTTAATAAGAGAGGGGGTTATGAAATCGCAAAAAAAATATTTTATGATCCTTGCCTTGGCTGGCTTGATTCCGCTGCTTGTTGTACTGATATTTTTTATTTACTACATCAATGGGCGATCCAGACAGAAGGGAGGGGGCTCCCCAAATTTTCCCGGCTCTTTGACCTTTTCACATCCCCCTGATGAATGGGTTCGTGCACGGAAATCGACCTTGCTGCAACTGGCCGACAATTCCCAACTGGTAAGCCACCTGAAGCAGATAGACTGGTCCGCAGTTAAAGAGGAAAATTCTGCACTGGTAAAAGAGCAAAAGGTAATCTCCGCCTATATTGAACGGTTTCGGGATCAGCACCCTGAGTTTGAAGAGATCGCTCTCAAAAACCCGCAGACAGGAGACCGTTATGTGACAGTCCCGGACAGGGCACTGGGCGAAAATTTCATTGGCGTCCGCCTGGTGGTCACTATCCCAATCCGGGATGATGACAATGCTCAGGCGAGAGCTCCCCTGCTGATGGGATTTATCAATCTCGACAATCTCGACAGGCTAGACAGGCTGGATCGGCTGGCTCGGACGGACCGGATGGATGGGGCAGACCGGCTAGATGGGCCAACTCAGGTGAACCAGCCAGCCGCACTTGCAGGGAAAGGAGGTGGAGCGACTGCGTCCACCATTTCCCCAACTAAAAAAATGGCCTTAATCCTCACCTTTTTTCTGGCGTTTATCGTTATTTCCATTCCTACCAGCATGTTTTTTTTCTACCGTAAAATAAAAAAGGTAATCAACTCCAGGCCTTCAAACTCCTATACCCCAATTTCCCGTGGAAACCGCACGTATCCCGGTCCCAGGGGAGGAAGTAAAAAGTGAGTCAGGCCCCCTTGATTATTGCCCTTTGCGGAAGTCCACGGGTTGGGGGAAATACCGACCTGTTGACGGATGCCTGCCTTAAGGCTGCTCAGGAAGCTGGCCTTTGGGGTAAAAAAATCCGGCTCAATGAATTGCAGATCAGGCCGTGCCAGGAATGCGGAGGGTGTCAGAAAACCGGTGAGTGTGTTATTCAAGATGATATGCAAGGGATCTATGCCCTTTTGCGGCAGGCAAGCGGAATTATCGTGGCTTCGCCTATCTTTTTCGGGAGTCTTACAGCCCAGACCAAGGCTGCAATCGATCGCTGCCAATGCTGCTGGGTAGCTAAGTATCTGCTCAAAAAACCTTTTTTCCCCTCGACGGCAAAGATTCCCGGAGTATTATTAGGTGTAGGAGGAATGAACAGGTATCAGTATTTCCAGAATGCCCTGCAAATCGTTAAAGTCTGGTTTACCATCATGAATATCCGCCCTGTTTCCGAACTTTTTTATCCGGGTGTAGATCACAAAGGAGAAATTCTCAAACACCCCCTGGCAATTCAAGATGCCTCGCGTCTCGGCACGTATCTGGCTCAAATCATCCTGGAGGCGTAATGATGCGGATGAAAATTATCTTGTTCCTTTTCCTATTACCGTTGCTTCTGATCCTTTCGCCCGGCCGGATGCCAGCGAAGAATTACCTCCAAACCAATGATCCCCTTCGGGCTGGAGGGAAAGTTCCCGCCATTCCTTTGCTCGATACCTTAACTAAGGAAGATCACCGATACCTGGGCATAACCAAGGGCCTGTTCAATTTCCAGGGAAAAAGGGTTTTCTCCCTTCAGGAAATTCCGGCTGATTACATCATTTTGGAATTTTTAAACCGCTACTGTGTTTCCTGTATGGCTCAAGCTCCCATTTTGAATAATCTCTACGAGAAGATTGCAAAGGATAAAAATCTACGCGAACGGATCAAGATTCTGGCAGTTGGGGCAGGGAACAACCTGAAAGAGATTCATCGGTTCCAGGAGGAAAAGAAGATTTCTTTCCCTATTATTCCAGATCCGGAATTTGAAGCCTATGAGGCCTTCGGAAACCCAGGCGGCACTCCTTACCTCCTGATCCTGCGGCAATCGCCGGAAGGGGTATTGCTGGCCAAATCGTACCTTGGCCTTATTAAAAACGGGGATATCCTGCTTGACGAATTAAAAAAGTTTATCTCTCTTGATCTGGCCGCTTTCCAGGAGACGATTCGGAAGAATCCGGTTTCCGAAGCTGACCTGAGCAGATTTCCTCATGTTTCGTGGTCAGAAGAAGAGATTCGAAAGCAAATTGAGCAAAGCGTTCTCGAAGGTGAAAGATCGAACGGCGGGGAAAAATATCAACTCTCCATTCAGAAAAAGGATTGGCCAGAGTATCCGGAGTATAAGGATCTGCCGGAGTATAAGGATTTATATGTTGTCGATTCAGTTACCCCGTCAGGGCCGTCAGCGCAAGGTAAAAAGCGGTGGTTTGCCAAGATATACAATCGGTTTCCACTCTGCGATGTCTGCCATCCGATCTATTTTCTTCTTGTTTTTAATGAGAGCGGTGTGGTCACCAATTTTCATCCTCTGCACATCGCCAAGCATGACAATATTCCCCTGTCATCAGCAGACACCCAAAAGCTGAAAGACAAAATCGTGGGCAGACACCTGGAACAAAACTATCAATTCCAGCCGGAATATGATTCCGTCAGCGGTGCCACGATGAGTGTATCACTCATTTTCGACAGCTTGAACAAAGCCAAGGGATTATATCAAAAATTGAAGCAGGAAGGATATGCTTCTAACCTTTAAGAAGTGTTGAATTACCCTTAACTTTCTCCAGAAATTTTTAATATCTCAGCAATGAGTGTATCGCTGATATAGAAACCGGTTTCTTTCAATCGTCCAAGTATTGACCTTATCTCTCTGAAGTAGCCTTCTTTTTTGGCTTTCAATAACACGCCAGCAGTCCCGGTAATCTTGAATGTTTGTAGCTTTGCTATCTTCCGTGCCAAAGCATCGTCAATGATTAATAAAGGTTCAGCTTCCTCGCAGCCTAAGGCTAAAACCTCTGCCTCGCCCTGACCAAGATCAGGAATCATCTTAATAAATGCAGGTATGGTTACTTTCCTAACTCTTATCCAATTACATTCCGTAATTTTGGGAACGTCATTACCAACCCGCTCCCCCTCCTCAAGTTCAGCTACTACCGCCGCTGGGACAACAACTTCATCATATAACTTCTCAAGAATATCAAGATAACCCAGTCTATGAAGATAAAAGAGCGGTGATGTATTCACGATCACTATTCTATGCATTTTCAAGATCCTGCCTTAGCTCTTCAGGGGTTAGCTCAAATACTGGTACGCCGTATCGAGCAAGAGATTGAAGAAAGCTTACCCTTGGAATACCAGCAAGCTGTGCCGCCCTGCCAGAAGATAATTTGCCCATTTGGTAGAATTTAACCGCAGCTAACATTCGTATATCCCTTGAAAGTTCCGTAGGGGTCTCTTTCAGGGAAATTAATACCTCGTCTGGAATTTCCAAGACTATCTTTTCCATAAGAAATCACCTCCTCGCGTGAGAGTCCAGGGGGGCAACACATCCGATCTCAATTTTTTGCTATTCATGATTTTGCCTGTCCAGGAATTGAACAACCATCTCTGCCGCTTCCTCCATTTATACTCCTCTTTCATCTTATTCATGACGTCTATGACTACTTTAGTGCCCGCGTTAGGAAGCCATGCCGGGATTTCCTGCATCGGAAACTACATGAAGATCGTTGAAATGACGCCTTTGTGTATGCAAGAGGGATGTGAAAATCGCTATAGGATCTGGCGACAGACGGCATCAAGATGATCAAGCTTGTTTTGGACTATATCCCACAAAATTGAGACGCTGACCCCAAAGTATTCGTGAACCAGGATGTTGCGCAATGCCATAATCTTTCGCCAATCAATCTCGGCAGCCGAAGCCTTAATTTCATCGGGGAGATTACGGCTGGCCTCCCCGATAATTTCCAGGTTGCGGATGACCGCATCCCTGGTCTTGCGGTCTGAGGCAAAACGTACCGAGTCCATGCTCTCAACGTATTCACGGATATACTCGATTGCCTGAAGGATGTCATCCAGGTAGAGCCGGTAATCTCTAGACATAGACAACCTCCTTCGCAATGATGGGTTTTAGTCTTGGTTTCACCGTTTCGGCGAGTACAAGATCGACTGGTCTCTGGAAGATATCTTCAAGGAAGAATTTGAGGTCCATGTAATGATCAAAAGTCGGCTCGTTCAGCTCTATTAAAAAATCAATGTCACTCTTTTCATCTGCCGAGCCCCGCACGTATGAGCCAAAGAGCCCGATCCGGCTTAAAGAAAATCGTTCTTGCATCTCGTCATTATATTCGTGCAACTTTTGTAAAATTTCTTCTCGTGACAGCATACCGTTCTTCCTTTTCATATTTTATAGACGTGGCTGATGGCACTCAGCCGGACTTCGGTATATTATTAACATAGCATGTGCTCTATACCATATGCAAGAGAGAACTAAGGAAAAACATCGGGGAAAATTAAAATTATCAATTGACCATTGACTTCAAGGTAGCTTTCTGATAAAGTCTGCTTACTTGTAAAGATTTAATCACTTATAACTGACTTATCTAAATCACGCATAAAACCGAAGAAAAAATCTGGGCAAGGAATCTATGAAAAACGTATATCACCCATTAAATCATGCCTTTCTTTTTTTCATGCTGGCGGCTTTTTTTCTCCTCTTTTCCTCTTACTCTGTCCGTGCGCAGTCCGATCCCAATGCCGGAGTTCAGGTGCAATCCGATTCCAATACAGCAACCCAGGCGCAGCCCGATCCCAATGCTGTAACCGCCAACCGCCCGGTAGAGCTGGTGAGCCGAATCTATGGCTCTTCCAGGAATACTATTCTGGATACCGATGATGTCGGCGGAACGCCGGTCTTTATTGCTCAGAATTCAAAAGGGAATTTGTATATAGTTTATTCCGGACAGCAGGAAGAAGTTCAGGTCTTTAACCCTGAAGGCAAATTTCTGTTCAGATTTGGAGCAAAGGGAGATACGGAGCAGGCTTTTTCCTCATACATATGCGGTCTGGCCATCAATAGCCGGGATGAAGTCTATGTATGTGATGTCTTGAAAAAAAAGATCCTCGTCTTTGATCCCAAGGGTAATTTTAAGTTCTCTTTCTCGTCCATCCAGGGGCTTACCAAAGAAGATAAAAAGCAGGATACTACCCCTTCGCACATTGCCATTGATGGCCAGGACATGGTCTATATCAGCGATACGGGCAATGGTCATGTCTGGGTCCATGATACACGGGGAAAATATCTCTTTCCCCTTGGAGGGCCGGAACAGGGAAAGTTTCCTACTGCCGGTCAAATTCGCTTCGATAATAAGGGACGGATTTATGTCATCGAGGGCCTTGCCAACAGAATTCAGGTATGTGATCCCAAGGGAACATCGTTGTTCATTATCGGAAAGACCGGCTCCCGGGTAGGACAGTTCCTGAGAATTTCCGGTCTGGCCATTGATAGTCAAACGAGAATTTATGCATCGGATATTGTTTTATCAGTGGTGCAGGTATTCGATTCCCAGGGAGAATTTCTGGGTGTGATTAAACAAGTACCTGACAAAAAAGAGGGAGATCAAAAACTAAAAGGATTGGCCCATATCTTCATCGGTCATAATGATTTGATTTACATTACCGAACTTCCTTTCCATAGGGTGACTCTCATCAGGGATAAAAATAAGTAGCTCTCAAGTCCGCCTCGATCTTCTTTAAAACTATTCATGCAACCTGGTTCATATAATGGACGCGACTGAGCCGATATCCCCTCTATTAACCAAATTCATGTAAAGGTTTTCCTTATCTGCATTTTTTTTCACATCTCAGGTACAGCCAAACGGCTAAAGAATCCAAGGCGAGCGACATAACATGGCTCCCCCAATCCCTTCCCCTCTCCCCTGGGGGGAGAGGGCAGAGTGAGGGGCGTTCCTCTCTTAGCGGAAAATTCCCCGGCCTGATGCGGTATGCATCTTGCAATAATTCAATCAATACACTTATGATCCCATGAATCCGCTCCGTGCTCTGTCGGCATCGGTAAAGGTTCTCTGGTATCAACTCGGAATGGACCTATAAAAATGATGACAAAAATCATTGCTTTTTTTACCATAATTATCCTCTCCCTGTGTAGTTTTATGACTTCTCCGGCCCTGGCTCAAAAACGCATGATCAAAGGTGATCAGGGCAACGTCGATTCTGTCAAAGTCGATAATGATATTGCTGTTGGCCGTAAAGTGCAATGTCTGAGAACTATTTATGGAGTCGATAACGAAGGCAACCCCACCCTCAATGATGGCCTTCCGAAAGGAATTGCTCTTGACGGAGAGGGAAAGCTTTTTGCTATTTTCCTGGATCGAACCGAGGTTCAGGTCTTTAGCCCTCAAGGGACCTTTTTATATCGATTCGGGAAAAAAGGGAAGGGAGAAGGGGCTTTTCTGCTTCCCATGAGCATAGAGGTCGCTGATAGTGGGATGGTACTGGTTTTAGATCCGGAGTTGAAGAAGGTTCTGGCTTTCTCGAATACCGGGAAATTTCACTATGAATTCAGCTTCTCCGAAGCGAAAGGGCCAAAAGATAAGGAGACGGTGCTGTGTACCAAGATGGGACTCGATCGCCGGAATAATGTGCTGTATCTTTCAGATAGTGCCAATGCCAATATCAAGCTTTTCAATCTTAAAAGGAATTTTCTTGGCCTTTTTCCCCTGGACGTGAAGCAAGCGAAACCTTTGGCTGTTCCCGGCAAAACCGCTTTCGATTCGCATGGAAACATCTACATAATGGATTCTATCAATGGCTGGGTTCAGGTCTATAACGACAAGAAAGAATTTCAATTCTCCTTTGGAGAACTGGGGGATCGATTGGGAAATTTCGCCCGTCCTATTGCCGTCTCAGTGAACAATAAGGGAGATATCTACGTACTAGACAGGCTGCTCTCGGTTATTCAGATTTTTGATTCCAGGGGGCAGGTAGTGGGTATCATCAAAGATACGGATAGGACTGACGGCATGAATTCAACAGAGCCATTTGATATGACTATGGATTATCAAGGGGTGATTTATGTCGGTCTTCAGGGTTTGCACTGCATCAAGGTATTGAGGGAATAGGTTGAATAGGATGTTTAGGCTGTAGGCCCCTAAGTAAAACGGCGGCTGTAGGAAGAGACCATGACTAACCGCGAGCGTTTCCAAAGCCTAAATACCTAAACACCTAAATACCTACAGCCTATCTACCTGTCTTCCTTGAAAGAGAATAGGAGAGCAAAGCGAATGAGAGAGATGAGAGAGATGAGAAGCGGGTTTTTCAGGCTTCGTGCTTTATTCGTCATACTCATTATACTCATCGTTACGGTTTTGCCCGGTATGGCCGGGCGTTGTCAGGCCGCTGATACTGCTGCTGATATTGCTGAAGATGACTACCTGGAATCAAGCGGAGCAGAGAAGGAAAATGATACCTATTCGGATGCCACAGCCATTGAGCCTGGCTCTTATGAGAATCTGCGCTGCCTTGATGTGGATTGGTATACATTTACCCTTACCGGAGAGATGGCTTTGCGGATAACTCTTTTGTTTTCAAATAGCAATAATGGTAATTTAGACTGTCTCCTCTATAAAAAGGATGATAAGAATCCCTCGTGGTCACCGGAGAATAGTGCATGGATTGGCTCTTCCTTTTCCCAGACAGATAATGAGGAAGTTCTCATCCAGGCCCAGGCTGGTACTTATTACTGCGCGGTTTTTTCTTCGACTCCGAACACTGATAATCACTATTCAATGAAAATAGAAGGTTTTTTGTATACTCCGACTGTTTGTTTTTATCAATGGATCGACGCCCCCTACATGCTCTCGCCAATGCCTTTCGTTACCTCGGATGACAGCTTTGAAGATGTGGCCATAGGGTTCCCCTTCTTTTTTTTCGGCGACCTGATTGACACCATCTCCATTTCCTCTAATGGCTACTTGACCTTTGGGGCGGATTGCGCTACGGCTGCCGAAAATGACGACTTGCAGAGTATGACCCCTCCTTTCAGTATGATCGCTCCCTTTTGGGATGATTTAAATCCTGAGGATGGTGGAGAGGTTTATGCCTGGCTCGATGAGCAAAGCTCTCCGCGTCGCTTTATTGTCCAATGGAACTCGATCTGCTCTTACGATGTCGGCCCGAACGCATCTATTTCCTTCGAGGTGGTGCTCTATGAGGGAAGCAACGCAATTACCTTTCAGTACAAAGACCTTCTTTTCAACTCTCAGGCAGATGCGTACAGTTACGGCCGATCTGCTACGGTGGGCCTCAAGTATTTCAGGGAAAACCAACTGCTATCGCGCCTGTGCTCCTATGATGGACAGGTAAATAATCCGCGTCTTTCCGATCGATTGGCTATTTGCTTTGCTCCATCGAAAATCCCGATTCCTCCGCTTATTATCGGGTATGTTCCTGGCAGCGAGGACCCTGATTCGCTCTTTTTTCCCAGAGACCGGTCCATAGCTATTAATTTCAGCAAGCCGATGGATACTGCCTTGACTTCCTCGGCCCTCTCCATTTGGCCTGCGGTTCAGGGGCATATAAAATGGCTGAATAATAACCAGACCATGCAATTGGCTCCTGATGCCTCCTGGGACGGTGCTGTAACCTATACCGTAACGCTTGATCAGACAGCAAAGGATATGGAAGGCATTTGCCTGCCCGCAGTTTTCCAGTTTACATTTACGGCTGAAGAGGATATGCCGGCCATCCCGGTTGAGCGTGATACCTTGCCTCCGCTGGTTACTATCAGCCTGACCGATAACAAAACAGATAAGGTGCCGATTTCTTCTCAAATTTATCTCGCCTTTACCGAGTCTATGGACCCTCGATCGATTGCAGGTGCCCTGTCTTTTTCCCTCTGCGGGCAGCCACAACAGCCCGCCACGATAACCACCGGCGGGGGAGCAGGGAGCGCCTGTAGCGATGTAGCTTATACACTCACGAAAAATGAAGATTATACCGTATGGACTCTTTCTCCGAATCAGAGTCTGGCCTATGATTCCGCCTATACGGTAGAGATTCGGCCATCTGTCGCAGACCTTGCCGGAAACGCTCTTACCGCTTCAGTCAGACTGGAGTTTAAAACCTGTTCAAAACCGACGGTGACGCCAGCACCAACAACGCAAACAACGCCAGGAACGGCAACAACGGGCCAGTTGTTCCCGAACCAGGGCATGGTGTATTCTAATCCATTTTCTAATCCCTTTTCCAATACTACCGGGACATGGGGCTCCAGCACGAGCTGGCAGACAGGCGCGTTAACCGCTTACTCATCTACCGCTTCAAGCACGCTTTCAAGCACGCCTTCAAGCACGCTTTCAAATATTCCTTCATATTTGAATACCGGAGGGAGCGACTCCTCGCTTTATACTTCGGCAGGCGGGTCTTACAGTATGCCTGCTGCTGGTGGTGCGAGCTGGGTTACTGCGCCCTCATCATGGACAGTGAGTATCGGGGGAGCAGGGAGTGTATCATGGGGCCAGCCAAGTCTGACCTCAGGCTGGATGACTTCCTATTCCTGGCTCAACCCCTCGACTACTGCTTTTACCTCTTCTTTTTCTTCTAACATGTCGGGGGTATCGTTTTCTCCCGCATATTATGATACTATGCAGTATAACTTAACCGCAGGCTTAAGCTATTCTCCAGGCTTAAGCTATTCTCCTCCTGGCACTGCAATAGGCGGGCTTTTCCAAAGCAGTACCAGCAATCTTATTTTTCCTGATCCCTTTAAAAATTACTGATTAAAATTTCATGATAAAAATTTAAAATGAGCAACCTCTCTTGAGTGCTCCCGTGCAGGTGATATGAAAAGACTGGGCTTTGGTCAAATTCTAGGAGTGGGCTACTTAAGCTTTTTGCTGTTGGTGATTTCACCTGACACGGATAGTGTCTTCCGGGCACAGATGGGTGCTTCGTCGGCGTCTACGCTTCAGTCCATTACCGGTATTTCTCCCGATCATGGATCGCGGGGAGTGAATACGAGTATTACTATCAAGGGATCGGGATTTTCTCCGGGAACAAGGGTATCCATCTGGGGAGGCGGAACCTATGTGAAGGGTTCAACCCCTACAAGAGGCCCGGCCAATGGCCTGTATTGCTCCGGCTCCTATGCCTATCTGGCCTGCGGTCAGGAGGTGGAGGGCGAAGTTTCCTCAACGCCTGAATCTGGGGCGGGCTTGGCTTGCGGAGTGCAAATATTTCAAATTCAAAATCTCGCTTCACCTGCCACAGGGGCTTCATGCCAGCCGGTGAGTTTTTTTCCCCTGCCCAGGCAGGCCAATGATATTTGTGTGTTCGAAAATTATGCTTATGTGGCAACAGGGTCCGGCTTGCAGATCCTGGACATCCATAATCCGGCAGTTCCCTCTTTAGTCTCTTCTCTTCCCATAGCTGGAGGGGCCTTAAGGATTTCCCTCTATGGCCAGCATATCTACATAGCTTCGGACTCCGGGGGATTGCAGATCGTGGATATCAGCGACCTGAATCATCCGGCTCTTGCAGGCTCCTGTCTGGCCATATCTCCTGGTGCTGGTGGAGCAGTGTCCTCCAACTCTGAGGGCAGCTACGTGCTGGATGTCGTTGCCGAAGGCAGTTATGCCTATCTGGCCGCAGGGTGGGCAGGGGTAAAGATCATCGATATCAGCCGGCCCCAGGAACCCAGAGTTGCAGCAACGTTTCCCTGCCCAGGCCGATTTGTGATGGGAGTTTACAAATACCAGGATTATCTTTACCTCTCTGAAATGCAGGATGGTGTGGAGATTCTGGATATCTTAAATCCCGTGTCGCCTGTATTGGTATCGCATTTAACTACGCCCGGCTTGGCTCACCAGGTTTCCATTAAGGGAAATTATCTCTATGTGGCGGATGATTATCGAGGCGTCGAGATTTTTCGCCATGACCTCATTGCAGGGTGCAGCCTGGTAGGATTTCAGGAAACACCCGGCTGGGCTGTAGACTTGCAGGTTTTCGACAATAATATCTTTGTGGCCGATTATCAAGGGGGATTTCAAATCCTGGATGCTTCAAATCCCCGGAATCCCTCTATTGTCAGTATCACCGATTTACTCGATGGCTCAACAGGGGGCCAGGTGAGCGGGCTGATAGTGCAGGGAAACTACGCCTATGTCTTGAGCAGGTCCGATTCTTCTTTCGAAAAAAATTGGATGAAGATTCTGGACATTTCAACTCCCCAAAATCCCTTTGTATGCGGAGGAACTCAAAACATTGGCTCAAAGCCAGAAGATCTGGCGGTCAGTCAGGGATATGCCTATCTCGTGGATGGGGATATCGGGCTTGAGGTCCTGAATGTCACCTATAAGCAATCTCCTCAACGAGTGTCTTTCTACGACAGCGATACCTCCGGCGGGAGCGGAATTTTTATGCGGGACAATACCCTCTTTTTAGCTGACTCTTTAGCCAGTGGCCAAGCTGGATTGAAAATCTTTTCCCTGAATACCAAGATGCTGCCCTCTCTCGTGGGAGTAACGAGCCTCGATAGCATAACAGGGGCAGGGTGTGCAGAGGCTGTCTATGTAGCGGCGGGGGCAGCGGCGGGGGCAGCGGGCGATTATGCCTATTTGGCCGCGGGCGATGCAGGGCTAGCCATTTTTGACATCCGAAACCTCACCCAGCCCTCAGTGATAGCTACCCTGCCTGTTTCCGGATCTATCAAAGACGTTCTCGTCTGCGGGCCTTATGCCTATCTTGCCAACAAAAACGGGCTGGTGCAGACCATAAATATCGGGACACCATCAACTCCAAGTCTTGCCAGCTCTTGCATGACATCAGGAGAGCCACGGGCCCTCGCTCTGGCTGAAAATTATCTCTATGTGTCGGAAGGGGAGGCAGGCTTTCAGGTCATTGACGTCGAACAGCCGGAAAAGCCTCTCGTAGTGGCATCTTTCACCACGTTGACCCCGGCAGAAGATATAGTGGCCGAGGGGGAATACATTTATACGGCAATCAGAAACGGGCTCATGGTTGTGAGGGCCTTAAAGCCCTGCCCAGTCGTTTCTTATGTCAATTCCACGACCTTGAACGTTTCCACACCTGCGGGGCTGGCTCCGGGAACCTATCACGTTACCATGACTGATCCCAACGGCACTACAACGCTTTTTCCCAATGGGTTTACCATTGAGGCGAATCGCCCGCCGGTCATGGAGCCTATTGCAGACAATCCACTGATAGCAGTCTATGAAGGGGAAACCTTAACCCTGACTATCAAGGCCACTGACCCAGACGGTGACTATCTTATCTATGATGCATCTCTTTCCAAGCTCCCGGCTGGCGCCACACTGGCAGGAAATATTTTTTCATGGAAGCCTGGTCCAGGAGACAGCGGCCTGTACCCCGCTATCCGCTTTCAGGTTTCTGACGGCGATTTTATCATCGAGCAGGAGATCAACTTTGCGGTTATCGATGTTGGAGAAGGGGCGGTTACAGATCCTGGTAAAAATACACCGCCTATCTTGAGCTCAATCGGTAATAAAACTGTTTCGGAAGGAAATGTGCTGACCTTTTCTCTTTCCGCCTCAGATGCCGAAAATGATCCTTTCTTTTTTTCCGCATCCTCTATGCCTGATGGGGCACTGCCCGATGGCGCGACCCTTGTGGGAAAGCAGTTCTCCTGGAAACCAAATTTTGACCAGAGCGGCACATACCGGATTCTCTTTACTGTCCGGGAGGGAACCTCTGGCCTTATGGACAGTGAGGAAATCCAGATCACCGTTTCCAACACCAACCGACCTCCTGAGCTTTGCCTTATCCCATCTCAGACGAATAGAGAGGAGGGAAAGGCTATAAGCTTTTTGATCGAAGCCTTCGATCCTGATTCGCAAGACCAAAAGGATCTCAAAATTACCATGCTGGATGCCCCGGCTGGCGCTGTGTTGCGGACTATCTCAGTGCCGGTCGCGATGTCCAGCCAGGGTAACACGGACACCAAAGCCAATAAGGTTACGGCCTGTCTTCTTTGGACCCCCGCCTACGGCCAGGCAGGGACGTATGCGATTACTTTTAAGGCTCAAGACCAGCAGTCGTCTGACCAAAAGACCGTTTCCATTAAGGTGGCGGCTGCCGCCTCTGCTCCGGCCCTGTTTGAGCTTAAGGAAGGTGTCAATATCTGGCTCTGTCCTGCAGGAAGGGCTCACTTTACCTCCTTCGCCTTCCTTAAGGAGTTGGGAGCCGATGCACTATATTCCCTTCAGGCTTATGACTGGGACGGGACTTTGCTCAAGAGCTGCTCCTGGCTTTTCGGGAAACCGTGCGGCGATGATTTCCTCATGGACCAGAGCCGAATCTACCGGGTCCAGGCCAAAAGAAATACCTCGTTTGTCTGGCCGAGGAATTGAAGGGGAGAGGGTGAGACAAGGGGATATCCCCTTGTCCCCCAGTCCCCTTGTCCCCCAATCTCCCCCTCTCCCCTTTATAAGCATCTCTCCATTATGAAAAAGATTTCATACCAAGTAACTTCTTGTAATTACGCCAAGATGTGTCGATAGAAGGTGAAAATATGCAATATTTTTCACCCTTACCTGCCTTAATCGAATAAAAACCGCGCCATATTTTCTAAATATATTTTGATATTACAAACAGATAGGTTTTTTCTTATTAGATATATATAATATAATTAAATATAAATGGCTTCTCAAGATCAGCTCCACTTTTCAAGAGATCTTATTAATATACAATTAAATAGATATATATAAAAAATTTTTCAAAAATATAATTGGATTGCTGAATAATATTGGCATAAAATATGCATAGTTTAATTATTCCTGACCATTATTCCATTTGGACTTTGTACAAATCAAATTTACATACAATATGTAGTAGTATTTAATAATAAAGACCATAGTATATGGTACTAAAAATCATTTTGTCCAAAGTCAAAATTACATGGATGCTCTTTTTGTTAGCATCATAGCTGACAGATGGGCTTATGAATGAAATTTTTTCAAAGAGGGGGGAGGAAATAAGACGAAAGGCCGCGGTCAAGAAGGGCATTAGGGGCATACTCTAAAGCCTGCGGAAAAGCCGGATCATATCAAGACGTACGAGATGAAACAATGCAGTAGTTGCCATGCTGCACTTGAAGATGAGGAAGTAATTGGTTATGAAAAACGCCGGGTATTTGATATTCCGCCAATTCGAGTGGAAGTGACGGAGCATCAGGCAAAAATTAAGGATTGCCCTCATGGTAGTAAGTGCAACAGGGGTGAGTTTCCATCCGAGGTGAGTCAGCCAGTATAGTATGATTGCTGTATCAAGTCATGGGCTGTTTACCTCAACAATTATCATTTTATTCCCTTGGTACCTGTGAAATTTTTAAGGATCTGGTTGGTCATCGGCTGTGTGAGGCATCGGTGTTGCAGGCGAATACAGAATTAGCCCAATCTGTACTGATCTCGCACAAATGGTGGCTACGGTTGGACGAAGGAAATCCATCGTATGTATCCTTAAATTACAAGGTAGAATTTTTTAAAGGAGAAAATAATGAAACGTACTATTATCTTCGGCTTAGTCTTTTTCTTCACCTTCGGCTCCATGGCTTTGGCCGCCGAACCCAAGGTGGTTAATGTCAAGCGGACTGATGTCCCAAGCTTTGTCGGTTACGTACCAGACGAGATTATCGTCGAATTTGATGCTTCCATTGTCGGTGCCTTGAATATGCAGACGGCCTTGCATGGCAAAACGGGCGTCTCGCTCTTGGATCAAGTGGGAAAAAAGCATAACGCTGTCTCTGTCCTACAACAATTTCCAGGAGCCAAAGGCCGGGGAGTCAATCTTTCCGGCTATCATAAGATCAAATTTGCTAGTGATGTGGATGTAGAAAGTGTTGCCAATGAATACAAAGCTATGCCTGGCGTAAAGCATGTCGAGCTGATCGGGATTCACACCACCTCTGCTACCCCTAACGATGGCTGGTACAGCAATCAATGGCATCTGAACCAAACCAGTGATCATGATATTGACGCCCCGGAAGCTTGGAATATTCAGACATCCACAAAATTGACCGATTTTTCTCAAGTGAAAATGTGCATGGATTAAACTCCGAGCAGTGGCTTATGAGCGACCGCAAAATGGAGTCGCAGATGTAGACGTCCTTGGGCCATGACTC
>Ga0307378_10005704_pt1 | contig 17265 bp, 10 predicted proteins | sample UN1MG_FD_202238 | JGI IMG/M metagenome (GOLD analysis project Ga0307378, IMG submission 202238) | Soil microbial communities from Risofladan, Vaasa, Finland - UN-1 | ecosystem: Environmental > Terrestrial > Soil > Coastal area > Acid sulfate soil | place: Finland: Risofladan, Vaasa | collected... | reverse complement strand
CGGCAAATCCCGGGGCCTGGGGCAGAGCGCCAGTTAGTTTTTGCCGGTTTCTGCATGTTGCATCTGAAAGCCCTTAAAATTTAGATGCGTTTGCCCTGACTTGTTTACACAGGAATTTTTAACGGAATTCTTTGATCAAGGGATTATTAACTGGAAAAAGCTCGTCGAATTCAATAGCGGCAATTTGGACTTAATGTAGGAAATACTAGGGACAGCCACCTGTTTTTTTCTTGACACCGTGCTTAATTATAGTTCGCATCTCCCTTCAACTACGTTCAGGGCAGGCCCATTCGACAAGCTCAGGACAAGCTAAAAACATCTCACGGCCGGTTTTCCTTGTTCATTAGTGTTCTTTGTCATTTACTATTTTCTATTGACTATTGATTATTTTTTCTTTTTTCCGCGTTAATCAGCGTCCATCTGCGGTTCAAGAAAATGATTATTTACTATTTCTTTGACAGAATAGCATGTTCTTTACACCACGAAGGCGCGAAGGGCCACGAAGCCTTTGTCATTGACGATTTATGATTTACTATTTTCTACTTACTATTTTATCTGCGTAATCTGCGTTCATCTGCGGTGAAATATAGAATATTTTGCTAAATTTCTTCAACTTCTCTATAATACGGACAAAATGGTTCATAAATGTTTATGGAGAAGCAAAATGAAAGATCAGAAGCATTCGAGACACCGAACGTTCCACCTTAAGAATTTATTGTCCGGCAAATACATGCTCATTGCACTGCTGCTCTTTCTCGGCTGTGCAACTGCACAGAACCAGAATAGTGCATCGAGTATCGCACCGGCCGAATTGCGGTGTGAGTACCTTCAGGAACCTTTGGGTATTGACGTCAAGCGGCCGAGGCTGAGCTGGAAGCTCAAGGCAACCAATGCGGACCAGCGCGGGCAGGCACAAACAGCTTACCGAATACTGGTGGCCGGCTCGGAGAAATTGCTTGCCGGCGACAAAGGCGACCTGTGGGATTCGGGCGAGGTCAAGTCCGGCCAGTCACAACTCGTCGACTACGGCGGTTCGACGCTGTTATCCGGCATGCGATGCTATTGGAAAGTGCAGGTTCGGGACGAAGGCCGAGCTGTTTCAGCCTGGAGCAAACCGGCTCGATGGACAATGGGATTGCTGGATCCGTCGGAATGGTCAGCTAAATGGATCGGCACCGATCAGCAATTTGTCGAGGTCAAGAAATTGCCGCCGGAGGGAAATTATTTATCCGATCCCTGGCTTCGCAAGGTGATGACCTTAAAAGAAAAACCCCGCTGGGCGGCGATTCATATCGCATCCGTCGGTTATCATGAGCTTTACGTGAACGGAACGAAGGTGACTGATGAGGTCCTGAGTCCAAATGTGGCCGACCATACAAAACGGGCGCGTTACGTGACTTATGAAATTACCGACCATCTGCGAGCCAGCCGCAATGTGATTGGCCTGTGGCTGGGGACTTCGTGGTCGATTTACCCGCTGTACAAGAGCGACGATAAGCCGCAGACGCCCATCGTCATCGCCCAGGCCAGCATCGAAATGCCGAATGGGCAAATCCAACGTCTAATCACGGACGAGACATGGAAAACCCATCCCAGCCCCAACGTCCTGTTGGGCACGTGGATGTTCACGAACTTTGGCGGCGAATATTACGATGCCGGCAAAGAATTACCTGACTGGTGCAGCCCCGAACTGGACGATAGCGACTGGAAGCAGGCCACGATATATCATCCCAAACTGGTGCTATCGGCCGAAATGGTAGAACCGAACCGCCGTATCCGTGAGATCAAACCTGTTGCCGTAGAGCAGGTAGAAGGCGAGGGCTATCGCGTGGATATGGGTGTAAATTTCGCCGGCTTCGTCGAGCTGGATGTGAAGGGGCAATCCGGTGACATTGTCGAATTACAATGCTCTGAAGACGAAAAGAAGCTGATAACACACAAGCTCCACAGTGCCTACCGAATCGGGCCGGGCGGCCGGGGCACTTTCCGCAATCGCTTCAACTACGGATCGGGGCGGTGGATTCTCATCAAGGGGTTGGGATACAAGCCCGCCTTAGCGGACATTCGCGGTTATCTCGTGCGGACCGACTATAAGCGGGCCGGAGGGTTTGAGTCCTCCAACAAATTGCTGAACGATATTTACGACATCGTGCTGTGGACCTACGAGAATCTGAGCCTCGGCGGTTACGTGGTCGACTGTCCCCAGCGCGAGCGGATGGGCTACGGCGGCGATGCCCACGCCACGACACAGACGGCGATGAACAACTACCATCTCGGGGCGTTCTACACGAAATGGTCTCAGGACTGGCGCGATACCCAGGGCAAAGAGACGGCATGGGGACTCGGCGACAAGGCCACGAATCAGGATGCCCCGACCGCAGCCGGCAATCTGCCTTACACCGCTCCGACATACTGGGGCGGCGGCGGACCGGCATGGAGCGGCTACTGTGTCACCCTGCCCTGGTACATGTATCGCCACTATGGCGACGTCCGTATCCTGGAGGAAAATCTCGATACGATCCAGCAGTGGCTGGCATTTCTCGAAACAAAGTCGAAGAATGATATGCTGGTTCGCTGGGGCGGTGAGTGGGACTTTTTGGGCGACTGGCTATGGCCTGGCGCCAAAGGTGTCAACGGTGACACGCGGGAGACCCTTTTCTTTAACAACTGTTACTGGATATACAATTTAAAAACCGCCGCTAAAATTGCAGATGTTCTGGGCAAAAAGGATCTCGCTGCGATGTATCGGCGCCGGGCGGAAACGGTACGCACAGCCGTGCATAAGGAGTTCTTCAATCCTGCTGAAAACGGCTATGTGAACAACTTGCAGGCCTATCTTGCCGCCGCACTGCTCGTGGGGCTGCCTCCAAAAGAGCTTCAACCGGCGGTGTGGAAACGCTTCGAGGACGAGATTCTCATCCATCGCAACGGACACTTCTGGGGAGGTATCACCGGCGGTTATTTCATCGTGAAGAACCTGCTGGAGTTCGACCGCCCGGACCTGATGTTCGAGATGGCCAGCAAAGAAGACTATCCGGGTTGGGGTGACATGCTCCGGCGGGGAGCCACAACTATGTGGGAGGCCTGGGACGGCCGCAATTCCCTGCTGCACAGCTCGTATCTGCACATCGGCGCCTGGTTCATCGAGGGCCTGGGCGGTATCATACCCGACCCTGCCGGCCCGGGATACAAGCGTTTCATCATCAAGCCGGGTGTGCTCAGGAACCAGTCTCTTGATTGGGTCAAAACCCGGCTCGAATCGCCTTATGGAATGATACGAAGCGAGTGGCGGATTCAAAATGGAACGCTCGAACTGAAAGTTGCCGTTCCGCCCAATACGACCGCCACGGTCTATTTGCCGACCACTGATCCGAAATCGATCAAAGAAGGGAATGTCCCCTTGTCAAAAGCTCAGGGAGTCAGGCGCCTGCGTGACGAAAAAGGCCGCTGCGTGCTTGAGATTCAACCCGGCCAATACACATTTGAGGCAAACTTGTAACGTGAAGGCATTTTTATCTTCTGAAGAGTCAAAGATGCCATAAAAAATAAATGATAATATACATTCACAGGAGACATCATGTTTAACAGGATCGTTTTCGCAAAAGTGCTTTTTCTGGCGCTCTTTGTTGCTACGTTAGGATCGGAAGTCTGTCAGGGAGCGGTTGACGTCGTTACCGAGCCTTATCTGCTCGACACGGGGCTCCTCTCGCGTTCGATCTCATTCGAGAATCCCACCGGCGCTCCGGGCCAGGGCGGCAAAGCAGCCAGCCAACTCGGTGCCGGAAGAAAAGGCTCGCCGGCAATGACACTCAACGCCGGGCAGGATGTGCAGCTCTGTGACATCGAGGGACCGGGCACGATCCGCCATATCTGGATGACCACCAGCAATAATCCGCTCAACCTGCGGAGCCTGGTGCTGCGCGCCTGGTGGGACGGCCAGAAACATCCGAGCATCGAATGCCCGATCGGCGACCTTATGGGCTTTGCGCACGGCAAGGTCATGCCGTATCACTCCGCGGTGCACTCGTTGGGCAGAAATGCCGGCATGAATATCTGGCTGCCTATGCCTTTCACCAAACGTGCGAAAATCACGCTCACAAACGAAGGCGAAAAGAACGTGCCGCTGTTCTATCAGATTGACTACACAATTAAAGATAAGCACCCGAATGATGTCGGCCGGCTGCACGTGCTGTTCCGCAGGGAGAATCCCACGACAACCAAAAGCGACTTTGTAATGCTGCCGCAGCGAAAAAACAAAGGCCGCTTTATTGGCGCCGTTATCGGCATCCGCAATCTGACGCCCGGACAATGGTGGGGAGAAGGCGAAATCAAGGTTTTCATGGATGGCGATACTGAATTTCCCACCATCTGCGGCACGGGCAGCGAGGATTACGTGGGCCTGTCCTACGGGATGCAGCAGACGCCGTATCTCTATAACGGCTGCAATCTGGACGAGAACAATTTTGTCTCGATGTATCGCTGGCATCTTCCCGACCCGATTTCGTGGCAAAAGGAATGCCGCATCACAATCCAGCAGATAGCCTGGAAGCAGGGCCTGGCCGAGACGCAGGATGACTGGTCGAGTGCGACATTCTGGTATGAGCCGGTGCCCAGCGCTGCGCTGCCGGAGCTGCCCGATGTCACGCTGCGAACGGTCAATATCTGGTCCGACCAGAAGGGCATTGTCAAACTCTTCAACGGCAAGGACCTGACCGGCTGGGAAACGAGCGGTGACGCCAAATGGGTTGTTCAGGACGGAATGCTCGTCGGAACGCAGGGCCAGAATAACGCCCCGGGCGATTTGTTCACAAAAGAAACTTACAAAGACTTCGTGGCAACCCTCACCTACCGGACCGAATGGCCCTGCAACAGCGGCCTGTGGTTCCGTTACCAGTCGCCGAATAAAGCGTACCAGGCGGATGTTCTCGAATACAAGAAGCCGGTGGCCTGGTCCGGCACACTTTATTGTCCGGGCAAGCTATTCCTGGCAATCAACGATGACCCGACAATCGTCAATCGTGACGACTGGAATACGATAATAGTGCGCGCCAAGGGCGACCACATCCAGGTATGGCTTAACGGCCGCAAGACTGCCGACGTACACGATGACACTACCGATTCGGGCAAGATAGGATTCCAGGTACACCCCGGCGCTGAATTCGGGCCGATGAAGATTATCGTACGCGAATTATCGCTCAGGCCGCTTTAGAAGATCAAGCTGAAAGGAAAGTTACGTAGAGGCTTCATCCTGGATGTACTCTTTCGGCTTGTACCAGCGGGCCATGGGTATGAAAAGTACGGATGTCACCAGCATAGCGATTACGAAGAACCAGTAGTAGCTGGCTCCCGGCAATTTGCTCGTGCCGTCCTCGTTCTTTATGACGTCATTGACCACGGCTGCAAACATGTTTCCAAGCGAGATAGCAAGAAGTTCTATCGACTGGATCAATGACTTCATTTTCTTAGGAGCCTGAGTATAAGCGAATTCGATCGCTGTGATAGAGACCATAATCTCGGCACTCGTCAAAAAGATATATGCGACGAATTGCCACCCAATAGATGGCTGAGCACCATTCTCAAGCTGGATCTCTATCCACACGGGCACTAAGAAGCTTCCAGCCGTTAGGAACATTCCAATCCCAATTTTCCGCAACGGCGTCAAGGACCATATCTTATTTAGACCGGGGTAGATTATAAACGAGAACAAGGGGATCAGAATCATGATGAGAACCGGATTTGCCGATTGCATTTGAGCCGGCAGCCAATCCTTCCCAAGCCAAGTAAGATTCATTTTCCCGGCCTGAAGGACCCAGGCCGATTCCGATTGATAGAACAATGCGAAGAACATGGATATAAACACAAAGACCGGACAAAGTCTGCGTAACGCCCTGACTCCATCCTTGTCGAGCATTTCCCGCCAACCTGTTTTGCCTGCCGGGGGGATGTGCACAAGCTTATATCGACCTATCCAGTAGGAAAACATCGCCAAAAACATGAAAGCCCCCGGAACACCGAATCCGACTGCAGGGCCGTGCTTTTCCAGCAAATCCGGACACTTGTACATCGAAACGGCGGCTCCAAGATTGACCGAGAAGTAGAACCAGCCATAGACCTTTCCTATTAAGTGCCTGTTGGAGGCCCCAAATTGATCTCCCACGTTGGCCGACAGGCATGGCTTGATCGTTCCCGAAGCTATTGCTATCAGCATTAGTCCGGCAGTCAATCCGAGCCTGGTATGGTCCAATACCAGGATGGCGAACCCTGCACAATAGACCAGCGAGAACCAGATGATGGTCTTGTACTTACCCAGCCATAAATCGGAGATTATCGCTCCGATCAGCGGCATGAAATAGACCGCGGCAGTAAAGTAGTGAAACCATGCTTTCGCAGGTTCGTCCGCCATGACATCCAGCGCGCCATTTGCTCCCACCAGATGCCTTGTCATGAACACTACCAGTATGGAACTCATGCCGTAAAAGGCAAAGCGTTCAGTTGCTTCGGTAGTAAGGATGGATGGAATGCCGGAGGGCATTTTCTTCGATGGAACCGGTGCTGTCAGATATTTATTTTTAGCCATAATCGCGTATAGTACATAGGTTGACGTCCGAATTCAAAGAAGAAATGCGGCAACATAAAAAATAGATCAAGACTAAATCCGGGCAATTCCAGAACCTGCTTGATTTCGAAAGCCGGACATGATAACATCCTGCGTCAAGAGAGGTGTTGGTGACAAAATGGCAACGCGACATTAGATTAGGAGTATAAAACAATGAAAACACTATTGATCCTGATTATGATGTTGACAGCAGGCATCTTCCTCTTCGGCTGCGCACCCAGGGCCAGGCAAAATGAGCTGGAAGGATTCATCACGGCACACGTGGAGAAAATCAAGCCGCTGCAGAAGGAAAGAAATCTTGCTTCCTGGGACGCGGCAACCACCGGCAAATCCGAGGATTATGAAAGAGCCAGCAGCCTGACGCTGAAGATTCGCCGGAGTTACAGCAACCCCCGGGAGTTCGCATTTCTTGAGGATGTGAGAAAATCCGGAAAGGTTAGTAATGCGATTTTGGCGCGGCAATCGGATTTGCTGTATAATCGTTACCTGGAGAACCAGATAGAGCCCGAGCTGCTCAAGCAGATTGTTGATCTGAGCTCGGAGATCGAAAGGACCTTCAGTACGCATCGCGGCAAAATCGAAGGGCAGGAAGTAACCAGTAACGAAATCAGGGAGATTCTGAAGACACAGACAGATTCGCTTAATAGAAAGCGTGCATGGCTGGCCGGCAAGCAGGTCGGAGCGGTAGTCGCAGAAGACGTAATCCGTCTGGCCAAGCTGCGAAACCAGGCGGCCCGGAATCTCAAATTCGATAACTTCCATACTCTTTCTCTTGCAGCCGTCGAGCAGGATGTCAAAGAGCTGGACCGGATCTTCGACGAACTTTACGAATTGACCAACGAGCCTTTTGCCGGATTAAAAGCCGACCTGGACCGTATATTGGCGGCTAAATACGACGTTGCAGTTGCGGATCTCATGCCCTGGCATTATCACGATCCGTTCTTTCAGGAAACCCCGATGGTGTACGACCTGGATTTGGACACCTATTACGAAGACAAAGACATCAAGGAGCTGGCGGCAAGGTTCTACGCCGGTATTGATTTGCCGGTGGAATCCATCCTTGCCAACAGCGACCTGTATGAGAGAGAAGGCAAGAATCCGCACGCTTTCTGTGAGGATATGGATCGTCAGGGAGATGTGCGAATTCTCTGCAATATCAAGAATAACGAGTACTGGATGGAGACTGCTCTGCACGAATTGGGGCACGGCGTTTATTTCAAATACTACAATCCGGAAGCTCCGTACCTGCTCAGAGAGCCGGCACATATTTTTACAACCGAAGCGGTCGCGATGTTTTTCGGTCGCCTTAGCCGTCATCCCGTCTGGATGCAGCAGATGCTGGATTTGTCGGACCAGCAGCGATTGGAAATCGAAAAAGTCAGTGACAAATACGCACAGCTAAAGCAGCTCATTTTTGCCCGCTGGGCGATGGTAATGTATAACTTCGAGAAACAGCTTTACGCAAATCCAGACCAGGATCTGAACGCGCTCTGGTGGCGGTTGGTCGAGAAGTATCAGTTTGTGAAAAAGCCGCCGGGCCGTGACAACCCGGATTGGGCCGCCAAGATTCATGTGCCTCTCTATCCCTGTTATTATCACAATTATTTGTTAGGCGAACTGCTGGCGTCTCAACTGCATAATCATATAGTGCATCAGGTGCTAAAGCTCGAATCGGATGAGAACGTCGGTTATGTCGGTCAAAAAAAGGTTGGAGATTTTCTACGCAAAAAGGTCTTCGAAGTCGGCGCGGTCTATTACTGGAACGAAATGATCGAACGAGCGACAGGCGAGCCGCTGACGCCGAAATACTTTGTCACCCAGTTTGTAAAATGATGGCGGGAATTCTCCGGTATGTATCGGCAGTTAACTCGACAATTGCTATTTTCTTACTATATGGAACAGGTGAGATATGAATTCAGAAGAACAGTCATTACCTGAAATTACGGTCAAGGCACTAATTTTGGGTGTACTTCTTTCGATGATCTTAGCGGCGGCAAACGCATATCTTGGATTGTTTGCCGGGATGACGGTCTCGGCATCGATACCGGCGGCTGTTATCTCGATGGGCGTATTACGACTGTTTCGAAAGAGCAACATCCTGGAGAACAATATCGTACAGACGGCGGCCTCGGCGGGAGAATCGTTGGCAGCCGGCGTGATTTTCACGCTGCCGGCGCTGGTTATCATGGGCTTCTGGGAAGATTTCAACTTCTTCTGGGTCGCAATTATCGCCGGGTTCGGCGGAACACTCGGCGTGCTTTTTACCATACCCCTGAGACGCTCTCTGATTGTCGAAGGCGACTTGAAGTTCCCCGAAGGAATCGCCACCGCCGAGGTGCTCGAAACGGGCCAGCAGGGTGGCTCCGGTATTGTGTATATCGCCGTGGCGTCCGTCGCCGGCGCCCTGTTCAAGGTCGGGGCCAAAGGTGTCGGCTTCTGGCCCGAGCTGGTCGAGGTGGCCGGCCGTGTCAAAGGCTCTATTGCCTACTTCGGCTCCAACCTCAGCCCCGCCCTGCTCTCGGTGGGTTATATCGTCGGGCTGAACATCGCCGTGCTCATTTTTCTCGGCGGCGCCCTGAACTGGTACGCCGCCATTCCATTTGTGGCCGCCCAGGATGAATGGCCGGTATACCAGCTCGAAAGTGAAGCGGAAAATCCGGATGGGTGGAACGTGTTCACCCTGGCATACGAAACCATTGATCCGAACGCAACCGCGGCAGAGACCGAAGCGGCAACAAAACACAACGCCGATGTCGAAGCTCAGCTCGGAACGGCCGTCGAAGCGGTGGACTACGCCGGGCGAATCTGGTCGAAACGGACACGGTACCTTGGAGTCGGCGGCATGCTGCTCGGCGGTTTGTGGACCATCTTCGCCATGCGAAAATCGCTGTTCAGCGGTATCGCCAGCGGCCTGCGAGCCTACCGGCAGGTCACCGGCGGCGAGAACACCATCGCAAGGACCGAGAAAGACATGTCCATGAAGTGGGTGCTCATTCTCATCATCGCCTCGATTATTCCGCTCTATCTGGTCTACCAGTATTTCGTCAAGGATGTCACGGTCTCTCTGACGATGGCTGCGGTTATGCTGGTCGCAGGCTTTGTCTTCTCGGCGGTAGCGGCTTACATGGCCGGGCTTGTCGGCTCCTCAAATAATCCGATCTCAGGAGTCACCATTGCGACGGTCACCGTCTCGGCGCTGCTTTTGGTCGTCCTGATGGGCCGCGACAATGTCAACGGGCCGGCGGCCGCCATCATAATCGGCAGCGTTGTCTGCTGCGCCGCGGCCATCGCCGGCGACAACATGCAGGACCTCAAGGCCGGCCAGATCGTCGGCGCCACCCCCTGGCGCCAGCAGGTCATGCAGCTTGTCGGCACCGCTTCGGGCGCTCTGGTCATCGCGCCTGTACTGATGCTGCTTTACAAGGCCTACGGATTTCGCGGCCAGCCAGGCGCCGGGCCCGATGCGCTTTCGGCCGTCCAGGCGAACCTTATGGCGTCGGTCGCCCAAGGCGTCTTCAAAGGCGACTTGCCCTGGACTTATATCTTTATCGGGATGGGTATCGCGGCAGCGGTAATTGCTCTGGATGAATATCTCAAGCGCATCGGCAGCACGTTCCGCACGCCGGTTCTGGCTGTCACAATCGGAATCTATCTGCCGCTGGAGCTGGCCGTGCCCATCTTCCTCGGCGGCCTGATTCACTACGCTACCAAGCGATTCCACACGCGACAGCAGACTGCAAAAGAACAGATAGAAGAATCGAGCCGTAATGGACTTCTTTTCGCGTCCGGCCTTATCACGGGCGAAGCCCTCATGGGTATTCTGCTGGCCATCCCCATAATTATCCTTAAACAGTTCAGTATCGACCTGCCGTTTCTTAACATCAATGCCATTGTCGTTAACCTGCTGGCTTTGATAAAAATCGAACTGCCTTTCACGCCGCCTGTCGGGCAGATCGGCGGCAGTATTCTGCTGCTGGCCGTCGCTTACTGGCTCTACCGCATCGCCCGCGGCAAGATAAGCAGCAGCTAAGGAGTTACAACTAAGAAATCGTCAGAATATGTAAAAAGGAAACATCCGGCATCAAAGAAGCTCGCCAATTAGCTGGGCCGCCTTTTGAGCTCCTTGCACAGGGATCGGAGGATAGTCTACATTTTTGCCAAGATTGGCAATCACCTTCTCGGCCAGAATTTCGGGAGTCGTTTGCGAATACACCATTTTGACGCCGGCCTTATGCCTGGCTAACCGTCCTGCGACATGAACCTGCTGTTCGCAATGAAGCGCGAGCGGAAAGTAGAGGAACGGCCGCCTTAGCGCGGTCAATTCAAGCGTCGTCGTGCCGCCTCCCTGAACTATGGCTAAATCGCTGGCGGCAAAATGCTCGTAAAGGGTGGAAACATATTCCCTTACTTCAACCCCATCCGGAACTTCCAGGTCTTCGACAGGAAGGCGAGGGCCGCATATCAGAACCATGCGCAGATCGGGTACTTTCCGCTTGATAATCGGGTACGCCCGTCCGCAGAGTTCGAGCAGTTCCTTGCCGATGGCAGTGCCGCCAATGGAGCACACAACCAAAGGCTCTTGGCCATAGCTTAATTTGGTACGGATTCTTGACTTGTCGGTGTATTCTGCCGGCTCGAACGGCAAAATGTGCCCTGTGAACTTATAGTATGTTTCAGCATGGTCCCGGCGGCTGGGCAGAAGAAAGCCAAGCCCCGTGTCGGGGACATCCTCCGGCTCTCCTGCGAACAAGGCGAGATTCTTCCCATCGGAAAACAGTTTGCGATCCCAATGGGCCCACAAACGATTTACGATCGTAACGGCCAGTTTTTCGATAGGATTCTGTGAGAGCGAATCTACGCCGAGAAAATCGTAAATCATAACAAACGGTGCGTCTATCGAGAGACCTTTCATCGTCAGAGCGATGGCGAGTTCATAAGCTTCATCGCCGATAACGACATCAAACCGTTCCCTGCCGGTTATCTGTTTAATAATTCCTACATTGTGCTTCAATGTTTTGCCTTCATTGAGCGCATACTTCACAATGTTCATACCAAAGCCCTTAGCGATTCTTTCGGCGTGAATGTTGACGTTGGCGTATATTTCGGCTTCCGGAAGGAGCTTTTCGCCGGCCTCCTTCAGCGGGATCGTCGCCGGATGGGAAGCCAACCAGGACAACTCAACCTCAGGATATTGCTTGCGCAATTGTCCGGCAATCGCCAGGTCCCTGGTGACATGCCCCAGCCCGATCGATCCGCTCACATATAGAATTCTCTTATTTGACATGTCTATGCTTTATTTAGCTTAAATTAACGAGCAGCCGTTTGACGCTATAACTTATCAGAGTGTCTGCATGTACGTGACTTTGCTTATCAGTCCGTGTTAGCAGGCACTATTCAAGGACTCACTGCGCCTGCTTTGAACCGGCGGATTTTCTCGAGGCTTTCGACGAATTGCTCCCGGGCTTTGTCCAGATATGTATTGACTTCATCGATATATCCATCGGCCGATGCCGACCAGACTCGGTTGAGATAGCGTTCCCCTGCTGCAAAACCGCTCATAATCTCGCCGTATGCGGCAAGGCCGTAACGATGAGCGATGCTTTCACGAGCATCCACAAACATTTCAAGGTCATCGATAAATAATTCGTCAATCCGATGGCGCATATCGTATGTATTAATCGAGTGCTTGTCGGCATTGAGTTTGTTGATACTGGCCGCGATTCTTTCAAGACTTCCTTCCACGGTTTCAATCCTCGAAGCGACATGATGCTCTGTCTTGGTCTTTCGTGCATCATCGATTCTGACGGTTGCGACTCCCGCTGCTCCAACGATAAGCGCAGGTACATACCACAACCATTCAACGGCATTCTCATCGACAACCGTAGCTAATGCCGCCGCGATGAAACCAACTGTAACCATTAAGAAGCCAATTAATTTCATAGTATTTCCTTACCCCCCCTGCATTCCGCTGATAATGTAGTATATGGCAAAACCGACTCCGACAATTCCTTCGCCGATAATCAATCCGGCCGCAATGGGAATACCAACCTGCTCGCTGAAGTGCCGCCCCTTTATTTTATCGCTGGCAATCCGCAGAATTGTCCCGATGGTATATGTCAGAACAATACTGAACGGCAGGTAGAATCCAAGGCCGACCTGAATTCCGAGTCCGCCGACACCCGTTGTACTGAGCAGAGCACCCAGTCCCGCACCGGCCAGATACTTAAAGACAGGGACATTACCTTCAAGAATACCCTCCATCATACTCGCCAGTACCGTGCCCTGCGGCGCCGGCAGTTTATCGCTGCCGAGGCCGTATGCCTTATGAAGCACAAATAATAGACCTATCATCAGAACCGGGCCAAGCCACGTGCCAAGAAATTGACCTATCTGCTGTTTTCTTGGAATAGCGCCGACCAGATAACCGGTTTTCAAATCGAGCATAAGGTCACACGCCTGAGACATCGCCATACACGTGGCGGCGCCGACCATTACCGAGGATATGATGGCCGCTTTATCACCCAAACTTCTTGTAATCACGATGAGAATCGTTACGGCAATCAAGGTCATTCCGCTCATTGGCGACCAGTTGGTCCTGCCGATACACTCGGAAAGAATCACCCCGGCCATCCAGATCCAAATCGTACCCAACAAGGCCATAACCACACCCCGGACGACGCCCATCTGTTCAACGGAGGTGACCGCAACAATTCCCAAAACAATGACCGCACCGATGATACCTATATAGAGCAATTTGATCGGCATTTCATCCTTCGACATTGCGGCGCCGGTTTTAGCCGCCGATTGCATGCTGCGGATCGCACTAATAATCAATGGCATCGCCAAAGCAATACTGGTCAATGCGCCGCCGACCAGCATGCCGATTCCGACCGGCCTGAACAGTAATATCCTCAGGTACTTGGGCATCGTCAGATTAGTCTCCTGCAGTCGCTCCGCAATGATCTGCAATTGTTCCGGCGAAGGCAGCAGATTCATCCTCGCCAGAATCGGCGCCAGGACCCAATAACAGGCGTAACCGCCGATGACAAAACAAAGCCCGCCTTTGCCTGCGATAAATGCGATTCCTATGGTCAACAACGAAACAAACCAGACGCCATTCATATAGTCCGGCATTCCGATGTACTGGCCCAAAGCCCAGTTCTCGAATTCTGTCAAATTGCTGATGAAACTCACGGTTCCGCTCAGAGCAACGCCGATCATAAGGAGTATTGCTTTGTGGACACCGGCGCCGGGCGATTTGAGGACGGTCGCGACCGCCACTCCGCCCGGATAAGTCAGACGTTCGAAATCGATCATCTGCTTGCGAAGCGGAATGATAAAAGCAATACCCAGAATGCCGCCGGCAATACATGAAAATACCATGAGGTAGGGATTGAAATCCGTCTCGCCCAGAATAAACAACGCCGGCACAGAGAACATAACGCCCGCCGAAGCGCCGTTCACACTGCTGGCGACCGTCTGGCTGATGTTATTTTCAATAATGCTGTTTCGCCGGAGAATTCCCCTGAGCACACCGAAGCCCAGAATGGCGGCCAGCTCCGAGCCTTCGTGCGAAAATCCCAGTATCAGGCAGGCATAACCCATGCTAATCGTAATGAGCACGCCGAGCACGTAGCCAACGAGAACCGCGGTCAACGTCAGCTCCGGATAAGGTCCTCTGCGGATAATCCTTTCTCCGCCGTCTTTACTCATTGTCACTATTCGCTCCCCTTTCAACAGAAGTAAGTAAATGTCAATCGTATGTAATAATAGATGCCACCTTATAATCCGCTATTTTTTCTCTGCCCTTCAAACCCGCAAGCTCTATAAGAAATGCGATGCCGGCAACTTTTCCTCCTATTTTTTCGATGAGTTCGCAGGCCGCCGCCATTGTCCCCCCCGTCGCCAACAGATCGTCCACCATTAAAACCTTCCCGCCGCTCTCTACAGCATCGCTATGTACTTCCAAAGTATCCGTGCCGTATTCCAGATCGTAGCTGACGCTCTCGGTCTGCCAGGGCAGCTTGCCTTTTTTGCGTATGGGCACAAATCCGGCACCGAGTTTTTCCGCAACGGCTGCACCAAAGATAAATCCTCTGGCCTCCACGGCGGCGACATATTCGATACCCGCCTCTGTAAAATCGGCGCATAGTGCTTCTACTGCTGCTGCAAAAGCCTTTGGATTTAGTAATAACGGTGTGATGTCACGAAATAAAATCCCCTCTTTCGGCCAGTCGGGTATGTCGCGAATATATCTTTTCAGGTCAATTCCTTCGTCCTTCATTTACCTGCCTTCCATGGTTGAAGTTAGAGTTACAATCAAATTTGGTAGGGTGTGCACTGCACACCATTTATTGGTGATAATGGTGTGCGATGCACACCCTACAATTGTCTATTGTTAATATATTACAGAAGAAATGCAAGTTTTTTCGAGATGATATTCGAGGCTATTCTTCGTTCATGTATTCGAAAAGATTGGTAAGCGCATCGCGCCTAATCTGCCGAATCCTCTCTCGTGTCAGCCCCATTTTTTTACCGATCTCCTTGAGCGACATCGGCTTTTTTCCATCGAGACCGTAATGCAATCTCAGAACATCCGCTTCTCTCGGGTCGATTTCGTTGAGCAATCTCAAAGCTTTCAGTTTTTCTTCGACGGCAATTAATGCGTCTTCAGGCCTGCCGCCGTTTGGATCCTCCAAAATCGCCTCGAGCATTTGATCCTCATCCGTCTCATCGCCGCTGCAGGATTCCCCCGTAGAGCTGAGAATCTCGACGATACGATGTATTACTTTTGCCTTCCGCAGCGGCACTTGCATAATATCGGCCATTTCTTCGACTTTTGGCGACCTGCCGAGCGTGCTTTCCAACTCCGAAGCCATATGCCGCCACTGGTTTATCAAGGCGACCATATATGTGGGAATATGCACCGGCTGAACGTTTTCCAGCAACGCCCGTTTGATGCTTTGTTTTATCCACCATGCCGCATACGTGCTGAAGCGAACGCCCCGCTCGGGATCGAAGTAATCGACGGCTCTTATCAGTCCGAGATTGCCCTCTTCAATCAAGTCACCGAGACTCATTCCCCGGTCGCCATATTTCTTCGCTATGTTGACGACCAGCCTGAGATTGCTTCGTACCAATTGTTCCCTGGCCCGCTGGTCGTTTTCCTCAACAATAAGCCTGCCTAAGGAACGTTCCTCTTCCATTGTCAGCAGCGATGCGGCGTCGATCTCTTTCAGATATTCTTTTATGGTAATGTCAAATGCGATAGCTCACTCCCGCCCAGCCGAAAAGCCTTTCGACTCCGGCCATTAGGGCAAATTGGGTCTTTACCTCACCTCCTGAGTTATAGGACGATTGCCTCCCTGTCAGAGATAAATCTATACGAGGTATCGGTCAAATAGGCCTTCGGGTTTACCCCCCGTTAGAAATTTTTCCTCCCATCGGGCAGCTTTGTTGAACACCTTAGGTGCTTAGATTTCGATTTTGGCGGGAATAAAAGAAAGGGCCTATACCAAATCAAATCGGTATAGGCCCCGAGGTGATACAAATTCGTAGCTCCAACTGCTACATAGAATTCCAGCTTACGGTTGCGGCTCCGGTTCTGGTTCCGGTTCTGTTCGATACAGCCGGATGTCATCAATGAATATCTTCCCTGCACCGCCGGGAATGGTCATATTGCCTTTGCTGCCCAGGCCAATCGCGATTTTGTCTACGTTGGTCAAAGTTATACCCTGATCGGCTAAAGCCTGCAGGGGGATAACCCACCGAGTCCAGGTGTCTATCTGTGCTGCCGCCGGATCGTCATAGACCACTACAGCAGGTGCTCCGGCGCTGTTGGAGACCGCCACATAAAGCGGCTCGGCATCGTTGCTGGCTATACCGATATCCTGGTTCGCCCACTGCGGACCGACCGAGCCGGTAGTCGTTACGTTGCTAAATACGGCCTGACACGTCAGAGCCGCATCATGACTGGTAACCGCCAAACCGATAGAGACATTTGTACCCATCTGAATTGGTTCGGCTACACCCACCATCTGCCACGCAGAACCGTTGGCTGAACTGTACGCCGTGAAGTTGCCGGCCAGGTCGCGAACGATCTTCACCCAGTACGGCGCGGTGATACCGGTTTGTGAACCCGTCTGCTGGGCATTTTCGCCCGTCTCAGCTCGATACTCGGCGATTACGCCGCTGCCAGGTGTGACGGCTGCCATCCAGTACTTGGAATCTGGAGCCAGCGTATCGCGAATCATCACTGCCGCTTTGGCAGAGGCGTGGGTATCGGTCAGGCTTTCGACTTTCGCTAAAATCGAGCCGGAGCCGGACAGCGTCTTGTAAGCGTAGTGGAACTCATCGGACTGATTCCAGATATCTGCGCCGGAGCCGGTCATTGTATAAGTACCGACCGGGCCCTCGACTAAGCTGCCGGTGGATGCCGGGTTGCCTCTGAACCACAGCGACAAATTCGCAACGCCTTCTTCGGTCCAGTCGCGTACAGCACTCAACGTCAACTCTGCCTCTGAGTACATGGCAAAGCCCTGCTTATTGTTGTCATAGTTATACGGCATAGATTGGCTGCCGCCGTGAACTATCGTCTCCTCGGTATAAGAAGCAGTGGTTTCGTCTCCCACAGCAGCACCGGAGCCGTT
>Ga0307378_10005702_pt1 | contig 17271 bp, 12 predicted proteins | sample UN1MG_FD_202238 | JGI IMG/M metagenome (GOLD analysis project Ga0307378, IMG submission 202238) | Soil microbial communities from Risofladan, Vaasa, Finland - UN-1 | ecosystem: Environmental > Terrestrial > Soil > Coastal area > Acid sulfate soil | place: Finland: Risofladan, Vaasa | collected... | reverse complement strand
CAACAGGATTATGATGTTTTTGATAAAGGTGCGCTGATGGTATATATAGATCCTACATCACAGCCTTCTAAAGACTCTTATAGTAATAACTATGGACCTATTCTAGAATTCAGTATTGGACCTAAAGTAAAAAAGTACAGCGGTTTTCTAGATATAATTTTTTCTGGTCGGCTTAATAAACGTCACGGGGTTTACACACCCGAAGAAATCGAGGCTGACTATTTTGATCAAAAGAGAGTTTCGCAATAATGTTTTAAGGGCAGGTTAGAAAAATGCTAAGACAAGTTCTGCTGAACGGAATTATTGCTGGTATAATATATAGTCTTATTGCCTTGGGCTTCACTATTATCTACCGGACGGTGAAATTCTTTCATTTTGCACATGGTGTGGTTTATGCTGCGGGGGCATATTTAGCATACACATTTACAATTTCACTGGGTATTAATCTGATTATTTCTTTTTTTTTAGCTGCAACTGTAACTGGTTTAGGCGGCGTCGTAATTGACAGGCTTGTGTATAAGCCGCTACGAAAACGAAAAGCTCCCAATCTGGTTTTTCTCATAGCATCTTTCGGCATTTTTATTTTCATTCAGAACCTGCTGCAATTGATTTACGGTGCTCAAATACTTACTATAAGGACCGGACCGGTCAAAGAGGGACATCATTTCCTGGGAGCGGTGATTACCGATACGCAGATACTTATCTTGGCTGTCTCCATATCATTGTGCATAGGTCTATGGCTGTTCGTTAAGAAAACAAAACTTGGCAAGGCGATGCGGGCGGTGGCGGACGACCCGCTGGCGGCCAGTGTGGTAGGGATCAATCCTGAGAGGATTATCTTAGCCGTGTTTGCTATCGGCTCGGCTATGGCAGGGGCGGCGGGGATACTGATTTCGCTGGAAACCAATATCGAACCTACGATGGGAATGAACGCTATACTGAAAGGAATCATTGCCTCCATCATCGGCGGAATCGGCAGTATCCCCGGGGCGATGTTTGGCGGGCTTTTTCTCGGCATAGCCGAGAATCTTGGTATATGGAAGATATCAGCCGGATGGAAAGACTGTATCGCTTTTGTAATTTTAATTCTCTTTTTATTGCTGAGACCGGGTGGAATAATGGGTAACAAACCTGCAGGAGAAAGACTGTAATAGATGGAATATCTGCTGCATATTTTAGTTATGACCGGCATATACGTCATTCTGACGCTGAGCCTGAATCTTATTGTGGGATATACGGGTTTGGCCGCTCTTGGACATGCCGCTTTTTCCTGTGTCGGTGCTTACGTTTCTTCCCTTCTTGCCTTGAACTATGGAGTTTCGCCATGGATTGGCCTACTGGCCGGAGCTTGTGCCGCCTCGATTATAAGCTGTGTTATAGCAATTCCATCATTACGGCTTAAAGGTGACTACTTAGCGATTGCAACATTCGGCTTTGGCGTTATTGTCTATTCTATCGCGAAGAACTGGGTGTCGGTTACACGCGGGCCGATGGGATTGCCGGGGATTCCTGGATTTTCTTTTTTTGGAATCCAACTATCGAGTGTGTGGGCATATTTGATTCTGGTCACTTTTTTTGTTTTTCTAACATTGTTCGTACTTCACAGGGTCGTCAAATCACCTTTCGGAAGAATATTGAGGGGAATCAGAGAAGATGAAATAGCGGCCCTTGCGATGGGAAAGAATGTCAATAAGTACAAGATTATTGTATTTATCATCGGAGCGTTTTTTGCAGGTATAGCCGGAAGTCTTTATGCTCATTATATCACGTTTATTGATCCATCGAGCTTCACGGTAATGGAGTCGATAACTATTCTCCTGATGGTTGTCTTTGGCGGCATGGGAAGTCTGGGCGGCTCTTTTGCAGGGGCTGCTGTGCTTGTGATATTCCCGGAACTTCTGCGATTTCTCGGCATGCCAAGCTCTGTGGCCGCACCACTCAGACAGATGATATATGGACTGCTGCTGATTGTTCTTATGCTGAGACGGCCACAAGGGATATTGGGTACTTATCGGTGGAAATGAGGATTTAGTGTCTAAAGATATGAACATATTGTCCGTTAAAGCTTTGAGTAAGGAGTTTGACGGTGTCAGGGCTGTTGATGATGTCTCTTTTGATTTGAAAAAAGGGAGCCTCACGGCCCTGATCGGTCCTAATGGTGCAGGTAAAACAACGGTGTTTAATCTGATTACTGGTTTTCTACGACCTGATAAAGGCGATGTTTTATTCGGTGGAAAGAAGATTACCTTCTCAAGTCCATATAAGATTGCACAGTTTGGGATTGGGAGGACGTTTCAGAATATAAGACTTTTCCCACAGATGGCCGTTATGGATAATGTGATGCTTGCATTGAAATATGATAAGGGTGAGAGCTTATGGTCGGCATTGATACAGAGTAAAACAATGAAAAAAGAGGAACATATAAATGCGGAGCAGGCCGCAGAGTATCTCAGGCTTGTCGGTCTGCTGGAGAAGAAAGATGAATTAGCTGATAATCTATCTCATGGTCAGCGCAGGCTGCTTGCGATTGCAAGGGCGTTGGCATTGAAGCCGAAACTATTGCTTTTAGATGAACCGACTGCGGGGCTATTTCCAGGCATGGTGAATGAAATGAAGCAGATTATTCGGAAACTGAGAGATGCCGGGAAAAGCATTTTATTTATAGAGCATGATATGAAGACGGTAATGGATATTGCTGAGAGGATTATCGTTTTGAATTATGGAAAGAAAATCGCCGAAGGTACACCCGCTCAAATACAGCAGGACGAATCTGTGATAAGTGCATATTTAGGCAGGAGAAGACGAATTGCTACTTGAAGTAAAGAACCTGACGGCTCGATATGGGGCAGTTGTGGCACTTAAGAATATCTCTTTCAACGTGAAAGAAGGAGAGATTGTAGCTATGATTGGACCCAATGGTGCCGGTAAGTCAACGGCACTGAATTCGGTAAGTGGTGTGCTTAAAGCAAAGGATGGGAGTATTGATAGCGGCGAGATTCTTTTCGAAGATAAAAGCATCAAAGATTTGAGGACCGATGAACTGGTCGCCAAAGGAATATCGCTGGTTCCGGAAGGCAGACGCATTTTTCCTTCTATGACAGTATTGGAAAATCTTCAAATGGGGGCATATTTACGAAAAGATAAAACAGCTATTGCTCAAGACATTGATATGGTTCTGGAACTTTTTTCCAAACTAAAGGAAAGAAGGAAACAAAAAGCAGGCACGCTTTCTACAGGGGAGCAGCAGATGCTCGCTATGGGCAGATCGCTAATGCTCAAACCGAAGTTATTACTTGCCGATGAGCCTTCACTTGGTTTGTCTCCAAATTATTTGGAACTTATTTTTGATAAACTCGTGGAGATTAATAACAACGGTACGAGCATACTTTTGGTGGAGCAGAATGCATCAGAAGCCCTGGAGATTGCCCATAGGGGTTACGTTTTCAGCATTGGCGAGATTGTTTTGAAAGATACTGGCAAGAATCTGTTGTGTGATGAGAAAGTCAAAAAGGCCTTCCTGGGCGGTATGCGTTGACAAATTGCTACTATCACTTCGGTCTAAATATTTGGTCGTCTCAAATGTGAAGTAAAAAAGCCCCGTCCTTGGGACAGGGCTTTTAATCCGCCAGAGGCGGGCAAGTATCAAGTACAGTTAAACCATCGGCGGAGCCGCAGAGCATAAGAAGACAAGAAGATAAGAGGATAAGAGGATAAGAACATAAGGGAAAAGAGCATAAGGGCATAAGAGAATAAGAACATAAGAGCATAAGAACATAAGAGCATAAGAACATAAGAGCATAAGGCAAAAACAATAAGAGTTTATCTCGGCAGCCAGGGAATAATCACATCATAGTTCGGCTGAGCATTGCGATGCCATTTCAATGTCCACAAGTCGTACAATCCGACCTTCCGCATGGAACTGTCCATAAAGCACATGTTGATGGCCCGACTATGCCGGTCTATGGCGAAGCGGCACATGCTGCTGCTCCAGGCTGCCGTGGGATTGATCTCCCACCAATCGCGCATGACAGGGGGTTTACTCTCATTCTCAAACGAGGGGTGGGCAGGATCCGGATGATTCGCGGGCTGACCTCCATACCAAGTACAATCGCCCAGTATGGGGATGCCGCTGGTGTTCTTGCTGAGGTCGGTTTTCCAATGCAGCTCCGGTGCATCCAGCCACCCATCATCGCCCGGCTCCAGAGTGTTGATCCAGTGGTTGACACCGTAGCTGCCATAATCGTCTTCATAGAAGTATTTTGTAGGGATTCCCGGTCCCCATACTCTCTTGGCGCTGCCATAACGCCTCCAATTAGGATCTCCCGTTGCCGGATCCTCCAGAAAACAGGGCTGGGTTGCTGACGGACAGGTGCGGAATTTTCCCATGTTACCATACAACAGGTCTAAAGCCCGCATCCAGGTGCCGGCGGGATCCAGCCTTTGACAGTACTCGATCCAGTACTCGTTGTTGTTGTCCATCGTGTACATGGCGACGATTGTTGCCCATTGCTTGAGATTGGTCTGGCAGGCCGTTCCCCGGGCCTGAGCGCGAGCCTTGGACAAAGCCGGGATTAACAAGGCCAATAACAGGGCAATGACAGAGATCACAACGAGCAATTCGATCAGAGTAAAAGCGTCTCGCTTTTTCATGGTCACCTCTTTTGTTGCGGTCGCAGCATGATTTTATAGCAGAGCGTCAACAGACAGCACATTTGACCGAAATTTTAGTCTATGCCAAGTCCCAACAAATCATACAGCGTTCAGGCAGAAAAGCAAGAGAATATTGAGGGCGTTGGGGCTGTCTCTGATTTCCCAGGAGCCGCCTTGCTGTCAATATGGTTCACTGCCACCAAGGTGCCCGGCCGTTCAAAAGGATTCTGGTATTTTGCAGCTCACGAAAATGGGACTATTAGGGCGCGGCTCTGTGTGCTTTCGTTTTGTGGAGGGACCGGTCCAAGAGTTGTTGACAGATATGCCGGCGGGAGCTTCGTCTTGACATTTACGGAGCTATTGCTAACATCTTAGAGTAAGTCAGCCAGCTTAAGATAGCCTCGCAGTGAAGAGGCTTACCACTTGAAGTCCTAAAGGAGCATAGTTATGAATTTTATCAATATCAATAACAGACCCAGGAGATTCATCGTCATGATTGGTCTTATAGGATTGCTTGCCTTGGCGCACCGGGAGACCTTCGCATGCTCGACCATTCTGGTCGGCAAAAAGGCGACGTCCGATGGTTCGGTTCTGATGAGCAGCTCGTGTGACGGCGACATCATGGGTTTGATTTATGTTATGCCTGCGCAAAAGTACCCTCAAGGTACCAAGCTCCCTATGTATTGGAATCTCCCCAGACCCAAGACGCATCAGGAGCACCTGTCCAATCTGCGTAAGGGCTATGAGCTCGTTGGCTATCTGCCGGTAGAGGAGACATATCGCAGCATCATTTTAGGCGGTAATGTCGAGAATATGACCACAGGCGGCATGAACGAACACGGCCTCAGCATTGCTATAGAATTTTTACCCATGCGCACCGGCCTGGCATGTAAGCGCGGTGTCGTCGGTCCAAACAGTAACCACTGGACGACCTCGTTGATAGCCAACGGTCTTATGCGTGCCCGAAGCGCACGCCAAGCCATTAGAATAATCGGCGCTATGATAGAGCAATACGGATTTCAGTACTACCGTGCTCCCCATGCCGGGGTAGCCCTGCCGATAGCAGACGACAAAGAAGTCTGGCTCATGGAGATCTTTGGTCCGGGTGAGAAATGGACGGCAGACAGCGGTAAACCGGGTGGTGTCTGGTGTGCCCAGCGCATACCAGACGGGGAGATGGGCTGTAGTGCCAATCGCAGTCGAATCGGCAAGGTTGATCTGGAAAATCGCGACATGTTCATAATGTCCCCCAACATCCACTCCCTGGCAGAAGAACTCGGAATCTGGAAAAGGGGTGATCCCTTCGTATGGCACGAGGTCTATGGTGATCCGGGCAGCACCTATAACTCCTTGCGCGAATGGCGGGCCTTTAGTCTGGCTGCCCCGTCACTGGGGCTACAAGCTACCGGCGATCCCACGGTGGATCGCTACCCATTCTCCGTAAAACCAGACAACCCACTCACCGTACAGAGACTCCTGGCCGTGATGCGAGACGGCTATGAGGGAACCGAGTTCGATCTTACGGAACACCCATTTTTCAATCCCCAGGGCAAAAAGAGCCCTTTGGCACGTCCCTGGGGACCAACGGAACTATTCGAACTGTTAGATATCAAGCCAGAGCGTGCCCTTTGTACTCCCACCAGTGGATACGTTTTTGTCGCACAGCTCAGAGATTGGCTGCCGGAGACGGTTGGGAACTGCCTGTGGTTCGCTTACGGACCGTCTTACACGAGCTGCTTTGTTCCCATCTATGCCGGAGTGACAGAACTGCCGGATGCGTGGGACCAGGCCCCGGACTATACCCGGATAAACCGGAACCAGGTACCATGGAACTTTAGGTTAGTATTCAGTCTGGTTAACAACCTGAGATATCAAGATGCGATGCAGGATATTCAACACGTGCTTAGACCTGCTGAAGCAGCATTTTTCAAGATACAGAAGTATGTGGAAAGAACAGCCGCAGAGGTTCTAAGGAAAGAGGGTGCGGGGGGCGTCGAACGTTTTTTAAATGCCTATGCGGAGCATTGCCTGACGCAGGTAGGATATGCCTATAAGGAACTGGTTGATTATCTGATGTTTATGTACTTAGTAGATCACTCAGAGGTGGCACCGCCAAAATTACCTGCTATCAGTGCACCCATCATCCCGGCAGTGCCAGATAATTGAATGGCTTGAGGCTGTGTCGGAAAATTCGCAGCCGGCTTTTAATAAGGAGTGTAAGTGATGCGTAAAGAACGAAATCTTAGCCGCCGGCAGTTCATCGCTAAATCGACAACGATGGCTGCAGCCAGTATTGTTCCGAGATATGTACTGGGCGGACCCCGGCACATATCACCAAGCGACCAATTGAATGTAGCGGTCATTGGCACGGGGGGGCAGGGAATCACCAATATTAAGGAATTCCTGACACACAGCGATGTAAAGATCACTGCTATCTGTGATGTGGCAAAGTTCTGGGACAACAGCAATCTCTATTACCGGCACAATGGTGGTCGTGGACCTGCGATTAAGGCAATCGAGGACTACTATCGCCAAAACGAATCCAAAGGATATCATGGCTCTAAGGTGTATGTTGATTTTCGCCTAATGCTGGAAAAATCCAACAAGGATATCGACGCTGTCGTTGTGGCCACACCGAACCATGTGCATGCTGTGGCCAGCATGGCGGCAATCCGGGCTGGAAAAGGAGTATACTGCGAGAAGCCTCTTACGTATTCCGTGTACGAGGCACGCAAAATTGCCGAAGCAGCGCGTGAGGCCAAGGTTGCCACGCAATTGGGCAATCAGGGCCATTCTACAGATGACATTCGGCGGGCCGTGGAATGGGTTCGTGACGGAGCCATTGGAAAGATAAGCAAAGTGTACGCATGGGCCGGCGAGAATCGAATACCGACGTTTACCGAACGCCCCAAGGAGGCTCCTCCAGTGCCGGAGGGTTTGAACTGGGATCTCTGGCTGGGACCTGCCAAAGAGCGTCCCTTCCATCCGGCATATGCACCTCTGCTCTGGCATTATTGGTGGGATTTCGGCGGCGGCAGGCTCGGCAATTTCGGATGTCACACGCTGGATACCGCTGTATGGGCCTTAAATTTAGAGCATCCCACTTTCGTCGAGTCCAGTTCAACGCAACTCAGCAAGGAGACGACCCCCTTAGCCTCTATGTGTCACTACAAATTCCCGGCACGCGGCACTCAGCCGCCGGTTGATCTCTTTTGGTACGACGGTGGGATACGACCGCCGCGACCAGATTGCCTGGAACTAAAACGGAGTCTCCCCCGTGAGGGTGGATCACTGCTTGTCGGAGAGCAAGGGGCCATTCTGTCAGGCACATGGAGCGGTTCTCCGCGGATCATCCCTGAGAAAAAAATGCGGGATTATAAGCTGGCGCAAGCTACAATTCCTCGCTCCCTGGGCCATCGTCGAGATTGGATAAATGCGTGCAAAGGTGGCCCACCGGCCAGCTCGAATTTCGATTATGGCGCTCGCCTGACAGAGATTGTCCTGCTTGGTGTAGTATCCTTGCGGACCGGCGCCACTCTTCTCTGGGACGGGCCTAACATGAAGGCAACCAATGCACCTCAGGTGGAGCCGGTCATACACGGCCATTTTCGCAAGGGATGGGAGATCTGATCCTACACTTTTCCATCTGAGCTGATCTTTTGCTCGGTTGCAATGTAGTTCCATCAATCAGGCTCGTGCGATCAGACGAATTGGGTAACACCTGGTACGGCCACTTCCGCCTTGGGCGGTTCGGCATCCCATGTGTATCCCGATGGCGAAAGGTCCTCTTTGGAGTTAAGGACCTGCTCCCACGTGAGACTACGGCCTGTGTATGCGCTCATCCGGCCCATGATTGCCATCAAGGTACTCTTGGCCATGTAGTCACCGTTGTTGATCACCTTTCCGGCACGCAACGCAGCAAGAAACGCATCCTGTTCGAGTTGATGGCTGCTGATCCGTTCACGGCGTTCAGCCTGCCACGGGTTCTCGCCGGTAATCGTACCTGCCTGCAGGTCGGCGGTCCCCCTGGTGCCCATCACTTTGGCCTGCGATTCGTTGGTACAACCAAGCTGGTGACGCGTAGTCGTGAATACGCGCACGCCCTGGGGATATTCAAACACGGAGCTGAAATGGTCAAAGATATGGCCGTGGTCCGGGCCTGTGCGTGCCTGGCGTCCGCCCGTGCTATAGCAGCGGACCGGGTATTGATCTTTCATAATCCAGGCCAAGCGGTCCAGTTGATGAACGAATTGCTCTACATTGAAGTCACCCGACAGCCACGTGAAGTAGTACCAGTTTCGCATCTGGTATTGCATGTCGGTCATCCCGGGTTTGCGCGGACGAACCCAGACGCCGCCACCGTAGCGGGCCGCGTGCAGGGTGACAATCTTACCAACCGCACCGTTCTGGATGCGTCGGACAATTTCCTGCAACGCGGGTGAATACCGGCCATTGAGTCCTGAGACGATGAACAAGTTCTTCTCTTTGGCCAACTCAGTAGTCTCGAGTACAGACCGCACTCCCGGTGCATCCACGGCCACCGGTTTCTCAGCAAATACGTGCTTGCCGGCCTCAATACAAGCCTTGAGGTGCATTGGGCGGAAATGAGGCGGCGTGGCCAGCAGCACCACGTTTACGTCGGAGGCGATAACCTGCCGGTAGCCGTCGAATCCGGTGAATTGATGGTCGGAGTCCACCAGCACTCGATCTCTGATGCCCTCCTGCTGCTTCATGCTCCTGAGGCTTGTTTGCAGCCGATCTTGAAAAGCATCGCTCATTGCGACAAGTCGTGCGCCTCGGTCGGCGTTTAGTACCTGTGTCGCCGCACCGGTGCCGCGTCCGCCGCAACCGACAAGACCCACCCGGATTACATCGCTGCCTGCTACGTGTGCGCTGTGCGCAATGGAAAGTCCGGTGACAAGGCTTCCGGCTACTGCGGTCGTGGAACGCTTCAAAAACTCACGACGTGACGTGGAGATCATTCCATCCTGGGCATTTGCTGTGGTTGAGCTCTTCATGACATAACTCCCTTTTAATTTAGGTTGTTTCGAGATGAACCTTTAGAACACGTATCAGTATAATCACAATCCAGGAAATCTCAAGTTTTTTCGTTATGCATGTTCAGTAGTGGAACTTAGAAATTTTCGTTCCCAATCATCTTTCCAGCCAGTTCATTTAGATATTCCTCGATCGCTGTATATCCGGAAGGCATTTTCCGATTGGCGTCATTTCTCGTCTTATCAAGCCCGTGGGCCGTTTCCCACTGATCCGGTATCCCGTCATTATCCGAATCCCGCGGAGCTTTTCCCGGCTTGAGGCCTTCCATAAGGTTTTTCTGGTCCTTACGTCCCCACGAACCGGTTCCTATTATGATATCATTGATGAGACGTTTAGTCACGGCGTCCCGTGGGAAAGAGCCGCTTCGGGCCAGTACCAGCCGATAAGCCTTCTCCGGGCTGTAGGTTTTAACTGATGCCATGTCAGGCTCATTGTCTTGTCGTACGCCTTTGTTTTTATAATAACTCAGCCCGTACAGCTTGTCAGCTTCAGCCCAGGGATTCTGTATTATTCCGACACCTTCGATGTAATTATCGCGGAGGTAATAAGGGGTTTTGCCAGAGAAGCAGAATGGAAATATCTTCGTGTCACTTGGTCCGCTTTTGTAATAGTTTCCAACAATGGAGAAGGGAGGTTTAGGAGGGTGACCTTCGTGACTGAAACCATCGCGAAAGTTATAGACCACATTGTTGCGAAAATCCGCCGGGCCTGTCGCTATGGCGGGATTACGCCTGCGATGATGAATAAAAAGATTGTGGTGAATCGATATTCTGCTGCTGCCAGGTCCTGCAATAAGACCATAATTGTGGGGCCCTTTGGCATGCCCTTTTGTGGCTGATTCCTCTATCGTGCACCACTGAATTGTGACGTTAGTTGCATGACTGTAGATGTCGATGGTCTCGTCCTCAGCCCAGGAGCAGGAAATATGATCGAGCACTGCCTTGTCAACGACAGAGAACTGGATGGCATCGAGTTGAGCGCCTCGGCCTGCATCGGGACGAACACGGAGAAAACGGGCAACGACATCGTGAACGCGGTCCTTTTTGGCTAATGTACTTAGCATGCCCCGTATCGTAATGCCGGCACCCGGAGCACTCTGTCCGGCTATGGTGATATATGGTTCAGTGATGACTATGTCGCCGGCGATGACACCTGAGACTTCAAATACAACAATCCGCGGCTCCGCCGTTTCACAAGCAGATTGAAGACTTCCCGGTCCGGATGAATTAAGGTTGGTGACCTTGATGACTCTGCCTCCTCGTCCGCCGACAGTATCGCTGCCGAATCCTTCGGCACAGGGGAAGGCCGGCAAGGCACCGGCCGAGGATGAGATTATCAAGACTAAAAGAGGCGATAAGATTTCTGGAAAAAAATGACTGGAAAAATCCAAGCATTTATAGCTTTTACGTGATATTCTGAATATACGCTTAACGGTTAGAATCTTTTGCCAAATAATTTCCATATAGGTGTCCACACTATTCTGTTTGTAATGCGTGCCGGAAATATTATATCCGATATTTCCCGGATAACCTATTAAACAATATAACTTCCTAATTGCAATGTCGATACTGTGAAGAAGTATGGTTGAGCGGAAGAAGACCTGTCAATAAATGTGCGCCAAGAAAGCTGCTTAGGAATGCCTTGTGCGCCACCTCAGACTTGATTGGCTGGTGGGACTGGCCCGAGAAATTTCGTTGGAAGCAGACTCACAACTCTAAAGAAATAACGCATCTGGACAAATTGTTCAGAAATCCAGTAGAATGGCTCAGTTGCAAAACCATTTGAAATACGCTCATTGGAGGATAGAAAAATGGTCAAGTACATCGTGAAGAATTTGCTGATAGCGGCAACAATACTTATGTTCGCCAGCATAACCACAGGGAAGTCATATCATCTGACCTTTTCCACTTTTTTCGGGGGAATCGCCGGGGAAGGAATTCGTGATGTCGAAGTTGACAGTCACGGCAACATATACATAGCAGGCACCACCCGCTCTCCAGACTTCCCTACAACACCGGGCTCCTATGACGAGCAACTTGACACCAGTCTTGGTAAAACCCGCTGGGGATATAATTCCGAGATTTTCGTGGCCAAGTTCAGCCCTACAGGAAGTTTGGTGTGGTCAACAATTATTGGCGGCCCCAATTCAGAAGAGGCCTACGGGCTTGAAATCGACAGCAAAGGATATGTTGTTGTGCATGGTCGCGGTGCTCAGGGCTCTCCTGTTACTCCGGGCGTATATCAAAGGCAATTCAAGGGATGCGGAGGTAAAGATCCCGGGAATCCACACAACACAGGCCAGAACGCGTACACATGTAAACTTACGGCTGATGGCTCGTCCCTCGTATGGGCAAGCTTCTTCGGCATCGATCATCTCCACCGAGATTTGGCGCTGGACAAAAACGACGATATCTATGTCACCTGGGGAGTTCGTCCGGACAAAAACGATCCTGCACTTTGGAGCACGTGGATGGATCCGGCCTGGAACGCTAATGCATTCCAACCAAATCCTCAGGGCGGGACCGACTGCGGCGTTGCCAAGATTTCTTCCGACGGCAGGCGCGTGCTGTGGGCCACGTACCTGGGAGGCTCTAATTACGACTCGATTGAAGCTTCCATAGACGTGGATGACAATGGATACGTATATGTCGGATGTCAAACAAGATCCATCGACATTCCTACGACTCCAGGAGCTCATGACCGCACTCATAATGGAGGTGTAGACTGGTATGTTGCCAGGCTTTTACCAGACGGCTCTGATATTGTTTACGGGACTTACATTGGAGATGAGGGTGACAATTGGTTAAACACCCACAACCTCGTAGTTGACAGTGAAGGTAATTGTTATTCTTCTACTTGCGCGTTTAGTTCATCTTTTCCGACCACACGAGGCGCAATTCAAACTACCTATGGAGGAGGGAAGGTTGATTGGGGTATAGTAAAGCTGTCGCCCACAGGTAGCTTTCTGGCCGGTACGTTGCTTGGCGGTCGTGGAGGTGACAATCCCGACGGTATTCGTGTTGATTCACGGGGCAATCTTGTTTTGTTCGGACAGACCGGCTCTGCTAACTTTCCGGTTTCAAACGACGCTTATCAATCCACCAAAAGCTCAAAGGACGATGCTGTCATTGTAATACTGAGCCCTAAACTCGACCAGCTCCTATACAGCACCTTTTTGGGCGGCAATGGTAATGATGCCGGTCGAGCCGGTTGTGTTGGCAGCGATGGCAGTATGATTGTAGCAGGAGCTTCTTCAGGTAAAAACTGGCCAACTAAAAACTCATTTGAGAATTCGTGTAAAGGTCCGGGTGATGCAGTCGTGGCTAAACTTTCCCCCACAGCGAGTAATATCCGCCCCGATCCATAGGTAGCAAAACAGGCAGAAAGCAGTTGTCTGACGAAAGCAGAATCAACGCTGTTTAGCTTCATATAAAAACTGTATAATCATTGATGCAGTATTGTGTTGATAAAACGATATAGCAGGAGACATATAATGAGTGATAAAAGCAGATTGTCGAGCCGGAGAGATTTCCTCAAGTGCGCGGCAGCCGGTGTGATGGGCACGTATGGGATGCCCTATCTTGTCCCAAGCTCAGCTCTGGGTGCCGGCGCCCCAAGCAACCGGATCAACGTCGGCTGTATTGGCACGGGCAACATGGGGTTTACCGACCTGCAGGGTCTGATGAATCAGGATGACACGCAGATTGTCGCAGTATGCGACGTAAACCGGGGCAGCTACGGATATAAAACCGCTTCACAATTTCGCGGACGCGAGCCGGCCCGCAAACTGGTTGACGATTACTACGGCGAGAAGAAACGTTCGGGTGTTTATAAGGGCACAGATGCTTATAACGACTTTCGCGATCTTGTGGCTCGCGACGACATCGACGCGGTATCGGTTACCACGCCGGACCACTGGCACGCCATCCCAACGATAATGGCGGCCCGGGCGGGAAAGCATATCTATTGCCAAAAACCTTTGAGCCTGACGATTGCCGAAGGCCGTGCCATGGTCGAGGCGGTTCGTCGATATGGTGTGATTCTCCAGACGGGCAGCCAGCACCGCTCCAAGCAAAGGATGCGATTTGCCTGCGAGCTGGTCCGTAATGGCCGGATCGGCCGGGTCAAGCGTGTGCTGACAAGTCTGGGTCGTCACGGATTGCGCTTCGACCTGGATACATGGGATCCTACTCCGGTGCCCGACGGCTTTGACTATGAGCTGTGGCTGGGCCCGGCGCCGTTGGCGCCTCATCACGAGCACCGTTGTTTCTATACCTTCCGCTTTGTCCAGGATTACTCTGGCGGAGAGACCACCAACACCGGCGCCCACAAGTTTGACATTGTCCAGTGGGGCCTCGGCACCGAGCGAACCGGGCCAGTGGAGATTGAGGACCTGGGCAGCGAGTTTCCGAAAACAGGTTTATTTGACACGGTCAGCCGGATTCACTTTCGAGCGCGATATGCCAACGGTGTCGAGCTAATTTGCACGCCGAGCGGCATTGGTGGCGCAGTCCGGTTCGAGGGCACTGATGGTTGGGTGCATGTGGACTGGAATTCCTTTAGTACGCACCCCGAATCCCTCGCCGATACCGTGATCGGACCGGAGGAAATTCATCTCTATGAAAGCAGTGACCATAAACGTAATTTCCTGGATTGCATCAAGTCGGGACGGGATCCGATCGCTCCCGTAGAAGTGGGGCATCGTTCGGCCAGCATCTGTCACCTGGCCAATATTGCCATGAGACTCAAGCGAAGACTTCACTGGGATCCGGACGAAGAAAGTTTTATCAACGATGAGCAGGCAAACCGCTTGCTGAGCAAACCCGTACGCACCCCGTGGCACCTGTAGGGAATTCCATGGGATAAAAACCGATTGCATAGGAGTTCGGATATGAATCGAACCTTCACCATCGTGCTCACATGTGTACTATCCGCCGTGGCGTGCTCGCCCATCGAAGCAGCAGTATCGGCCTTTCCGGGTACCCAGCCACTTGAATGGCAGGAAGAAGATTTTTCCACGCGGCTTATGGACGGAGCGCACCGATTCATTGACAAGCAGATTCAAGCGGCTCGCGTAAAACGCGCACGGTTCTGGAAGTACGACACTTCGTCAAAACAGGCTTACGAAACTTCTGTCGCCGAGAACCGCCAGAGACTTCGTACGATTATCGGGGTTGTGGATAAACGTTTGCCTGTGAGTATGGAGCGGTTCGGCGACGATGCCAACCCCGCTCTGGTGGCTGAGACTGCTAAGTACCGTGTTTTTCAAGTGCGCTGGGCGGTATTGGACGGGGTCTTTGGTGAAGGATTACTCGTTCAGCCGAAGCAAAGGACGTTGGCTCATGTTGTTGTCGTACCGGATGCCGATCAAACGCCCGAACAGCTTCTCGGACTCTCGCCCGGGCTGTATCCACAACAACAGTACGCCCGTCGTCTGGCCGAGAACGGATTTGAGCTTGTCATCCCGGCGCTTTTGAGCCGCCGCAAGCTCGACACCGAGGACTCAGGGCTCAGGAAATCCGATCAGACGTATCGCGAATGGATCTATCGCCAGGCATTCCACATGGGACGGCATATCATCGGTTACGAAGTGCAGAAAGTGCTGGCGGCCGTTGACTGGTTTGAGCAACGAAATGCGTCGGCACGGATCGGCGTAGCCGGCTATGCCGAGGGCGGTCTGATTGCATTCTACACAGCAGCCATCGATACGCGGATACATATCGTGCTTGTAAGCGGTTATTTTGATGCACGCGAGAATGTTTGGGCCGAGCCCATTTATCGTAACGTTTGGAGCCTGCTGAACCGCTTCGGCGATGCGGAGATTGCCTCGCTTATTCTTCCGCGCTCGCTCGTGGTCGAACACAGTCCCGTGCCAACGGTGACAGGTCACAAGGGCGACTGGCACACTCCGGATTTCACCTCGGTCCGGCAGGAGTTTGATCGCATACCCGTTCGGCTCCGATTCCTTCAGCCCATTTTAGTCCATGACGACGGATCTCCAACCGGACCCGGTTCAATCCGCGCGCTCGAGGCATTCGCAAGTAGATTGGGAGTTGAGACCGACATGGCTCTCTCGAACGAGATCCCCGATGAGCGACGACGCTCGTTCGAGCCCGACAGCCGGCAAAGACGGGCTGTGCAACAGCTTGAGAATCAGGTTCAATCACTTGTTCGAGAATCGGAACACGTGCGCGACCGGTTCTTTCTGTACGATGTCATGCCGGAACTGGCCGAGCGCCGCTGGAGTACGGAACGTCGTCGTGACACACATTCGGTAGAGAAGTTCGTCAGGGGCGCCGAACCATTTCGCGAACAGTTCCATACGGAGGCCATGGGACGTTTCGACGAGCCGCTCCTTGCGCCAAACCCGCGCACACGCCGGATTCTCGATGTGGAAAAATGGACGGCGTATGACGTCGTGCTCGACGTGTTTGCCGATGTATTCGCCTGGGGTGTACTGGTCGTTCCGAAGGATATTCCACCGGGCCAGCGACGCCCGGTCGTGGTTTGTCAACATGGACGCAACGGCGTGCCGCGGGACACAATCGACGGGAACAAATCTGCGTATAATAACTTCGCGGGGCGACTGGCGGAACGTGGCTTCATCACATTCGCGCCGCATAACCTGTATCGTGGGGAAGATCGCTATCGTTGGCTCGACCGCAAGGCGAACACAATCAAGGCAACGCTCTTCTCATTTATCATAGCACAGCACGACCAGATTTTACGCTGGCTGGAAACGTTGCCATTCGTGGATGGCGAGCACATGGCGTTTTACGGTTTAAGCTATGGTGGCGAGACGGCTGTACGCGTGCCATCGATTCTCGAAAAGTACTGCCTTTCGATTTGCTCGGGAGACTTCAATCAATGGACACGCAAAGTTGCGGCCACCGACCAACCCTTCAGTTTCATGCGGACCATCGAATGGGAAATGCCTTACTGGAACCTCGGGCACACATTCGACTATGCCGAGATGACTTATCTGATGGCACCGCGGCCCTTCATGGTCGAACGGGGCCACCTGGACACGGTAGGCCGAGACCGCTGGGTCGCACACGAGTATGCAAAGGTACATTGGCTGTACGCCCAACTCGGTATCTCCGACCGCACGGAGATCGAGTTCTTCCAGGGCGGACACAGCATTAACGGAGAAGGCACGTTTGAATTCCTGCACAAGCATCTTGACTGGCCCGCCCCGGCGGATTAGTCTTTCGACTTGTTCTACAATACTTCGATACGCTCAATAGCAAGGAGTACTCTTTATGACAACTACCATACGAACAATATTCGCGTCCTTTGCCATCATTGTTCTGCTGGCGGCGCCGGTCTCGGCAGGTGCGCTGAGAACACAGATTTCCATTGTCGATGGCCAGTGGCATCTAAACGGACGGATAACATATATAGGGACGCCGGCTGAAGGGCTACTGATGAACGTGGGATGGTTAACGCCGTCTTCGAGGACAAAGCTCGCTCTGGATTTGATCCCGATGAGAATACAAGTGAGTTCATTAAAAATATTCCAGTTTATGTGGCACACGGTGTTCGTGCCTTCACCATCAGCCT